>ERZ1023442.19-NODE-19-length-114724-cov-17.020311_pt1 | contig 114724 bp, 134 predicted proteins | sample MGYA00380521_ERZ1023442 | MGnify/ENA primary metagenome ERZ1023442 (study PRJEB33173, sample SAMEA4830294) | metagenome | study: EMG produced TPA metagenomics assembly of the PRJEB25223 data set... | reverse complement strand
AGAAGACTCCTTTTTGTTAAAATTATACTATAAATTCAACTTTGCAACAGAACCTTTATTTCAAACCCTTACAAATTTCCAAAAGAAAGTGAGGATAAATAATGATTTACTTTGTAGGAGATTTACATTTTGGTCACTCAAATATTTTGGAATATGAAAAAGAGACACGAGGAAAGTATTGGAATTCAGTTGAAGAGATGAATGAAGGTTTAATTAAGCTATGGAATGAAACAATCACTAAAGACGATATAGTTTATAATATTGGAGATTTCTTTTTTAATATGAAACCAAAAGATGTTAAGAGAATATTAAAGCAATTAAATTATAAAAAGATGATTTTGATTGCTGGTAATCACGATCATAGAAAAATGATTAAGTTGTTTGAACAAGAAGGTATTACCGTTAAGTATGCAGATATGATTAAACGTGATGGAGTTAGATATTATTTAAGCCACTATCCAACTTTAATTGGAAGAAAAAATTTATATAATATTCATGGTCATATTCATTCTGACTTTATGGAAACAGGTTATCATATCAACGTTGATTATGATTTTACTGGTAAAATTGCAATTAGTTTTGATGAGTTGATCGAATTTATAGAAAAAATTCTAAGAAAATAGTTGTGTATATATGTATATACATGTATACTTATATTTGTAGTTAATCATTTGCATATTAATGTGACTGAAACATGAAAAGTAAAGGAATCTGGATGAAGAATAGAACACTGATATGTAAATGGAAAATTAGAAAAATAGTAGGAATAAAAAAAGGAAAATTAAGGGAGGTCTGCAAATGGTTACTACAAGAAAACTAAGAAGAGCTGGCAATAGTTCAGTTGTTTCTGTACCAACAGAAGTGATCGCAGCACTCGGAGTTACAAATGGTGACAATCTTAAATTTAATATTGAAGATAATAAAGTAACCATTGAAAAGGAGGTAAACGAAGACGAAGAGTTTTTCAAATTGTTGGATGAAACATTCACTGAGTATAACCAAGCTCTGAGAAAGTTGGTTGACATATAATGCAAAACATTAAATATTTAACTGAAAAACAAGTAATTGCCATTAATGTAAAAGCAATTCAAGAACTCTCACCTAAAGAACAAGTTGGTGTTAAAGTTCCAGAGGTTCTTAATGCTACTATTGAAGGAGTTAAACAATCATTTGGTGGAGTTGAACTATATGAAACAATCGAGAGAAAAGCGGCTTTTATATACAGAAATATAGCTCAAAAACATGCATTCTTTAATGCGAATAAGAGAACAGCTTTTACATCTATGGTTATTTTCTTGAAGTTAAATAAGATTAATTTTAATTGTACTCAAGACGAAGCGGTACAATTTACTTTAAAAGTGGTAGAGGATAAAACTCTTACACTTGAAGATATTGCAGATTGGATCAAAAGGCATTGTAAATAATGCCTTTATCCTTTACGAAAGAAATAACATATAATAAAAGGATGGTTAAATATTGTTAGAAATATTAGAGTTTTTGAGTATTGTGATTATTACTTATGAGTTTACTGGATCACTAATGAGAATTATTGAAAGAATAAAATATAAAGAAGTTAAGTATAGAAAAAGAGATACATATTTAGTTTTAGCTTTATCAGTAATAACTGCGTCAATTATATTTATAGTTAATTTTTGGTTATATGATTTAGACACTTATTTAAAAATTGTTTTTGCAGTAACAGTAATTTATTTATTTATAACTTATGTGTCTTCTTTTATTATTCAAACATTAGACCAAGCAACAGAAAGTTTAAAAGATAAGAGAATGAAGCTTCAAGAGGAATATATCAAGGCTTTAGAAAATAAATATGACAATTTGCAAACACGTTATAAAGCACTAGAAAACGTATTTAATAGATTAGGAGAGGTAGTGGCAGAAGATGAAAAAGGTAATTAAGTTTATTTCAAAAATTATGAATGAGGAAAGTTTATTTTATAAGTTCTCTTTATTTATTGTGATCGCTGGAGTATTAGTTTTAAGTGTCATGGCTTTAGATAATATTATTGATTTAATCAGATTTTTATTTAATTATGAACATCTAGTTATGGTTTCACCAATTGTTGCTTTAGCTATAATGTTTTATTCTCAAGCAAAATATCCATTAGATAAGACAATTAAATATAGTGATTACGCTAAAAAACGCATGTAATTAAAAATAAGGGTATCAAGTTGTGGCTTGATACCTATTAATTTAAGGAGGAAATTATGTATCTTATAGAGTTATCAAACAGTGAGGAAGAACGAAATGAAGTTCTTGGATATGTGGACAGTAAGAAAATTGCAAAAGAAATTTCTGAAACAGTTACTAATGAAGGATATGAATTAGAATATAGAAAAATAGACCATTTTAAAAGTTTAGAAGATTTTTATAAAAATCATACATACATTAAGCATTTGATAACGATCAACGTTAAAAATTACAAAAAAGAGACGATAGAAGTACGTGTAACAAACGTAACCAAGCGTGTTCATATAAGTGAATTCAAATACCCATTATACATGGACTTTTTGGGAACAAAAGGAGAATTAGAATTTCTTATTATTGGTTATACCACTGATTATATTAATACAAATATAGAATTATTATTAGAGCGAGCGATACCTAAAGTTAAACATAAAAGCAAGAAATATATTAGTAAACATATATTGCAATATTTAAAACAAATATTAAATGAAAATTTTATACAGGAGAACGAATAAAATATGAAAATAGCATATTTAAATGATTTACATATTGATAGCTGGATAAAATTTAATAATAACGAACATAAAAACAGAAAAAAGATAGAAGAATTTATTAATACTATATTCTCTAAAAGTGAAAAAGAATGTTTAGAAGCTGAGATTTTAGTGATTGCTGGAGATATTTCACATCACAATAGTATTAGTAAGTTAACTATTGAAGTATTCTCAAAGTATTTCAATAAAGTATATGTTGTGTTAGGAAATCATGATTACTATTTAATTAGTAAAACACAAATGAGAAGATACAAGGCTAATAGTTTAAATAGAATTATAGAATTAAATGATATGTTGGCAGATAATGAGCGTGTAGTATTATTACATAGTGCTGTTAACAAGGTTACTGATATATACAAAGGTTTAAGAATTGCTGGTTGTACAATGACGAGTAAGCCTAATACAGAAGAAGAGATTAGTTTCTATAATGGTTTTATGAATGATAGTAGATATATCCCAAATAAAGTAAACGACTTAAACAGTATGGATATGAAATCATATGAAGATATTAAAGAGTTTAAACCAGATTTGTTTATTTCTCATTATCCACTATTAATGACTTATAGTCATAAACTACATTTACATGATGGATCAAATGGAAGTTTCTTATGCAAAGTTGACGAACATATTGCTCCAATAAATTTTTTTGGTCATGTGCATGAAAGAGGAGATTATGATATAGGCAGTTCGTTTTATACCAATGCAATTGGTTATAAAGGTGAATTGAGTAATGAGACAATTGCTTTAAAAGTAATCAATATATAAAAGATAACGCTTAGTAGAATTAACTACTAGGCGTTTTTATAAAATTAACTATAAAATGTAAAATAGTTTTGGTAATCTATAAGTATTAAGTTATAGTGGAGGAAAAAATTGAATAAGAGTAAAAAAAGTTTAGAGAAGAGATTAGTAACATTAGCTATAATAACTATTATTGCTTTATTATTTGTAGGTTGTACGATGGAAATTGGTGGGAATATAAAAGAAATTAATGAAATGTCTGATAATGAAGTTAAAAAATTAACTCCGAGTGATGTAGAAGCTTTATCTGACTCTGAAGTAGCAGAATATAATAAGAGAATGGATAAAATTCACGATAAGGAATTAGATGATCCATCAGAAGAAGAGTCAAAATTAACTCAAGAAGAAGAGAATTCTATTGAATTGAAAAATCAACAAGAAGAACAAGAAAGAGCAAAATATAAACAAATTGAAGATGAATTGAAGCCAGCAATAATGGACTCTATGTATGGAGAAGGTAAAATTAATAAAGATTATTATTCTAAGCCAGAGATACACGCATATGACGAAAATGGTAAAACAATTGTTGAAATTGAAAACAAATGTAACGAATATAATCAAGCTGATTTAATGCTAAACTTTGATAAGATTGATATTAAAGTAGATTTTGATCAATGGCTAACTTCTTTACGTTGGGATGATGTGCCTAAAAATTATGATGAGGTAAGAATGAAAACAACTATTTACAATTGGCATAAAAAGGGAGATGAGTATGAAGCGACAACTTCAAAAAGTGTAGAAGATATAGAAAATGCTAATACCGATCCTAAAGTTAAAATAGAAAAAATTAATTAATAAACTAATAGCTAGTATAATAAATAAGTTGTAAAACTATATAAAAATTCTAAAATTGCATTATAATATAATTAAGTAAAAATTATAAAAGAGGAGAGACTATCTGTGAGAGTTGAATCTTTCTTTATTTAAATCATTTTTATTAAAATACTCTTTTGTAAAATCTTTCTGCTCTTCAATGTATTTAATTTCTTTACCTCTAAATCTATTATAGCTATTTGATGATTACAATAAAATTGATCTTACCTTATTGCCCTTGGAAGAGTTAGATAATTACCTAAAGGGCGATAAATTAATAAAGGTTCTAATTGATAAAGATTGTAGAATTAAAAGGGACATAGTTCCGACTGATATAGATTATCATGTAAGAAAGCCAAGCGCAAGGGAGTATGATGATTGCTGCAATGAATTTTGGAATGTAACACCTTATGTTATTAAAGGATTGTGCCGTAAGGAAATTTTATTTGCTATTGATCATTTTAATCAGATTGTTCGCCATGAGCTGCTGAGAATGATATCATGGAAGGTCGGCATCGAAACAGGCTTTAAATTAAGTGTAGGCAAGAACTATAAGTTTATTGAAAGGTATATATCCGAGGATTTGTGGGAGAAACTTTTGTCCACCTACCGGATGGATTCCTATGAAAACATATGGGAAGCATTATTTCTATGCCATCAATTGTTCAGGGCGGTATCCGGTGAGGTGGCGGAAAGGCTTCATTATGCCTATCCGGAGTATGATAGGAATATAACAAAATATACCAGGGACATGTATAAAAAATACACTGGTAAAACCGGCTGCCTGGATAGCACATATGCCGCTGATATAGAAGAGAGGCGGGAACAGTGATTACAGAAATGAAAGCAGGGCACCTGAAAGATATCGATAAACCCAGCGAACCATTTGAGGTGATAGGTAAGATTATACCGAGGTATGAAAACGAGAATTGGACCTTTACAGAATTACTCTATGAAGCGCCATATTTAAAAAGCTACCAAGACGAAGAGGATGAAGAGGATGAGGAGGCAGATTGCCTTGAATATATTGACAATACTGATAAGATAATATATCTTTACTACTACAGAATTACTCTATGAAGCGCCATATTTAAAAAGCTACCAAGACGAAGAGGATGAAGAGGATGAGGAGGCAGATTGCCTTGAATATATTGACAATACTGATAAGATAATATATCTTTACTACCAAGACGATAAATGCGTCGGAAAAGTTAAACTGCGAAAAAATTGGAACCGGTACGCTTATATAGAAGATATCGCCGTATGTAAGGATTTCAGGGGGCAAGGCATAGGCAGCGCGCTTATCAATATATCTATAGAATGGGCAAAGCATAAAAACTTGCATGGACTAATGCTTGAAACCCAGGACAATAACCTTATAGCTTGTAAATTCTATCATAATTGTGGTTTCAAAATCGGCTCCGTCGATACTATGTTATACGCCAACTTTGAAAACAACTTTGAAAAAGCTGTTTTCTGGTATTTAAGGTTTTAGAATGCAAGGAACAGTGAATTGGAGTTCGTCTTGTTATAATTAGCTTCTTGGGGTATCTTTAAATACTGTAGAAAAGAGGAAGGAAATAATAAATGGCTAAAATGAGAATATCACCGGAATTGAAAAAACTGATCGAAAAATACCGCTGCGTAAAAGATACGGAAGGAATGTCTCCTGCTAAGGTATATAAGCTGGTGGGAGAAAATGAAAACCTATATTTAAAAATGACGGACAGCCGGTATAAAGGGACCACCTATGATGTGGAACGGGAAAAGGACATGATGCTATGGCTGGAAGGAAAGCTGCCTGTTCCAAAGGTCCTGCACTTTGAACGGCATGATGGCTGGAGCAATCTGCTCATGAGTGAGGCCGATGGCGTCCTTTGCTCGGAAGAGTATGAAGATGAACAAAGCCCTGAAAAGATTATCGAGCTGTATGCGGAGTGCATCAGGCTCTTTCACTCCATCGACATATCGGATTGTCCCTATACGAATAGCTTAGACAGCCGCTTAGCCGAATTGGATTACTTACTGAATAACGATCTGGCCGATGTGGATTGCGAAAACTGGGAAGAAGACACTCCATTTAAAGATCCGCGCGAGCTGTATGATTTTTTAAAGACGGAAAAGCCCGAAGAGGAACTTGTCTTTTCCCACGGCGACCTGGGAGACAGCAACATCTTTGTGAAAGATGGCAAAGTAAGTGGCTTTATTGATCTTGGGAGAAGCGGCAGGGCGGACAAGTGGTATGACATTGCCTTCTGCGTCCGGTCGATCAGGGAGGATATCGGGGAAGAACAGTATGTCGAGCTATTTTTTGACTTACTGGGGATCAAGCCTGATTGGGAGAAAATAAAATATTATATTTTACTGGATGAATTGTTTTAGTACCTAGATTTAGATGTCTAAAAAGCTTTAACTACAAGCTTTTTAGACATCTAATCTTTTCTGAAGTACATCCGCAACTGTCCATACTCTGATGTTTTATATCTTTTCTAAAAGTTCGCTAGATAGAGTTCTATATTAGAGATGTAAAGAGTTTTGGTGAAGAGGTTTGTGAGTATGGCTTTTATAACCAGGGTGCAATGAGAAGCACTAACAGCAGCTAGCTTAAGAACGCATAGGATATACTTTTTATGGAAGTCACAGAGGAGGAATAAAATTTGAACAGGATTAACAGAGTAACCTCTATTCTTATTCAGCTGCAATCAAAAAAAATAATTCCTGCCAAAGAAATTGCACAGCGATTTAATATAAGCTTAAGGACAGTTTACAGAGATATCCGGACACTTGAAGAAGCCGGAATACCAATTGGATCTGAGGCCGGAAAAGGATATTTTCTTGTAGAGGGCTTCCTACTTCCGCCGGTAATGTTTACAGCGGCGGAAGTGGGTGCATTGATTACAGCAGGGAAATTTTTAAATTGCCATGGAGATGAATCATTTATAAAGGATTTTGATTCAGCTATGTATAAAATCAAATCTATTTTGAAGCATGGTGAAAAAAACTATGCACAGGAGTTGGAGAACAGTATTAACGTGTACAGCACATCTGGACAGAAAAATACATTGGCGGATAACGTTATTGCAGCAATTCAGACTGCAATCTGCAATAAAAGGGTAATATCAATTCAATATCCTGCATCAGGAGGGCAAGAACCGGAAAGCAGAATGATAGAGCCTATATCACTGGGGTTTTATGAACAGAACTGGTACTTAATCGGTTTTGCAGGCTAAGAAATGAATATAGGAATTTTCGTGTGGATCGGATTAAAAGCATTTGCATAGAAGAAGAGCTCTGTCAAAGCCATGATGGCTCTTTGGAACAAATATTAAAACAAATGCTTTCATATAAAAAACTATATAATGTAATTCTTAGAGCTGAAAAAGGGGAGACATACAATTCTATCAAGAACAGGTATTCTCTCGGCTTCCTTGAAGAAACCGATTTGGGAAGTAAAATGGAAATCGAATTCCAGACAGATTCCTTTGAGATATTGAGCAAGCAGCTGATTGAATATGGATCAGGCATTGAAATAGTCCAACCTGATGAATTAAAATGCATAACCCGTAAACACCTGGCACAAATTACGAATCACTGCCTAAACTTGATTTAGAGAAAGCGATTGGTCTGTTATGTATTTTTTGTAAGGTTTCATATCCCCTGCTGACATACAGCTGTCAGTGTATTATGATATTCTACTATCAAAAAGGAGGATTGAAAAATATGAAACCAAAGATAATTATGCACACACAAATTAGCCTTGATGGCCGCATTAAAGGCTTTGATAATCCGGAAGTTTACTACCAGGTTGCCGGGGGAATTCATTCGGATGCGGTGCTGTTTGGGTCCAATACTGTTTTTACTGCATTTGAAAAATATCCTGCTGAAACAGAGGCTGATTTTGAGAAAATCATAACAAGCCCGGAGGACCCCAGACCAATAGGAGTCATACCTGACAGCAGAGGTATCTTGAGAAGTCTTCATTGCTTAAGAAATCTTGGATATCTGAAGGAAATTGTCATTCTGGTATCAACTGCCACTCCGAAGGAATATTTGAATTATTTGGAGGAAAGGCATTACCCATATATTGTGTCAGGAAATGATCATGTGGACTATGAAAAAGCCTTTCAGATCCTGCATGAGCAATATGGGTGTAAATACATGCGGACAGACAGTGGCGGTGGATTAACCAACAAATTATTAGAAAACGGACTTATTGATGAAATCAGTCTTGTGATATCACCATGTTTTGTAGGTAATAAAGAAAAACAACTATTTGATAACCTTCTGTTATCTGAAAAAGTTAATTTGGAATTGCAGGGAACAGAGAATGCAGAACATGGCTGTCTGTCATTGCGCTATGCTGTGAAAAATAAGGATTAGTGCAGCATACTTTAAAAAGTGTCTGTTGGGACAGTGTCCTAAAGGAAGCATAAGCTCATGGCTAGCGGCGGTGTTAAAGTAACGGCACTTGCTCCAGCTAAGCCAACAGTAGTCGCTCCAGTAGTTGCTCCACCAGCTATACCAGCTGCACATTTTTTCCATCCACGTTCAGATGATTTTTCTTGTGCGTGTACAAATAGCTTGTCATTTTCTTCATAATAAACTAAAGTAACATCCTTACCATCTTTATCTTTAGCACTGTAAGGGAGTTGTTCAGTTTTACCGTTGTTTTTATCAGTTAAAGTAGCAATTCCGTTTTCATCAACATCATATGTAATATTTTTGTTTAAATTAAATTGAGCGTCATGTTCTCCGACTTTACTCATTTGACCAGCTGCACTGTTGTTTTGAGTTGTAGAAGTTGCTTCAGTAGCAGCATGAGAAATATTTGAGCTTGCGATAGGTGAAAGTGAAATTCCAGTAGCAACAGCTGTAACTGCAATTCCTTTAGATAATTTTGATAAGATTGTCATAATAATTCTCTCCTTTGAATAAAGTAACTTGCAGAAGAAAAGATATCAGAATATAAAAAAATTATGTTATTTTTTTCTTAACTGTCCTAAAATTATTCTTAAATGTACCAAAAAAATTATTTACTTACTTCAAGAAATAAAATATAATAATAAAAGAAGGAGTGATAATATGATTTTAAAATATGACGAAAATAAAAAATCATTAGAAAGAATAGAACTGGAAGAAGGAGAAGAAATTGCAAGTGTTGTAATCAATAACTTAAATGGTTCAGCTATTACTTTAGGGCATAAACGAATTAGTATTGGTTTTTGGGTTAATGAAAACGCACTAGATACAGGAGAGTATACTCATATTACAGAAGTAGCTTTTAAAGGTGATAATCTGCCACCAAGTGATTTAGTTGGTTCTTTTATTATAACTGGAACACAAGGAGATAAACCTAAAGAATTAAGTGAAGAGCAAGTTGATATGATCGAAAAGAGTTTAAAAACTAGTAGTATGACAAGCATGGAATATTTAGAATACGTTAAAAATAGTAACTAGGAGGAATAAATTGTGTGTAAGAAAAGAATGGCTTTACATAACCATACAATGTTTTCTAACTTTAGAATTATTGACGCTATTACATCACCAAAAGAATTATTAACGACAGCAAGTAAACTTGGTTATAATGGTTTAGCTATTACTGAACATGAGAGTTTATCAAGTGCAGTACAAATGATACGAGAATTAAAATCTCTAAAGGAACAAAATATAGTAGATGAAAGTTTTAAATTAGTCTTGGGTAACGAAATATATTTAGTTGATAGCTTAGAAGAGGTTAGAGACAACTATGTCGGCGGAGGAGTAACTAAATTCCCTCATTTCATCTTAATGGCTAAGAATAGAAAAGGTTTTGAGGCATTAAGCAAGTTATCTAGTGAAGCTTGGAAGAATAGTTTCTTTACAGGTTTGATGGAGAGAACACCAACTACTAAAGAATTTTTAAGAAGTGTGGCTACAAGTGAAGAATATAAAGGAACGATCATGGCTACGACAGCTTGTATTGGTTCAAGCGTTAATATTCAATTACAGCAAATGAAAGCGGCTGAGGAAAATGGTTCTTCATCTGAAGAAATAGCTAACTGTTATAATGCAGCCAGAAAAGAATTACATTGGTGCATTGAGACATTTGGTAAAGATGATTTCTATGTAGAACTACAACCAGCCGAAAGTGAAGTACAAATTTATTGTAATAAGCATTTAGTTAACTTAGCTAATGAAACTGGTTTGAAATGTATTGTAGCTAATGACACTCATTATGCAAGACCAGAAGACAGAGATGTTCATAGAGTATTCTTAAACTCAAAAGAAGGAGACAGAGAAGTTGATGAATTTTATTACTATTGTTATATGCATAGTACTGATGAAATGAAGAAACAAATGTCTTATCTATCTGAAGAAATCGTTGAGGAAGCTATTAAGAATACTGAGAAGATTTATGACAAGGTAGAAGTATATGACATTAATCATACTTCGATTATTCCTAAGTCTACAATTCCAGAATTTGAATTATCTCACATATTTAGTAAAGCTTATGATACATATGAACATATTAAATACTTAGCAAATTCAGATAAGATAGATGATCAATACTTACTTTACTTAATCGAAAAAGGTTACTTTAAAGAGTTACATTATAAAGGTATTGGTAGAGAGGAATTCCATCAAATATTAAAACGTATTGATGATGAATTAAGTGAAATCATTGGTATTAGTCATAAATTAAACCAAACTATGAGTTCATATTATTTAACTTGTAGAGAGATTGTGAATATTATGTGGCAAGATGATGAGTGTGGTGGTAATAGTTTAGTCGGTTCCGGACGGGGCTCTGGTGCTGGTTTCTTATTAAATTACCTTTTAGGCATTACTCAAATCAACCCTTTAAAATATAATAATTTACCTCATTGGAGACATTTAACTAAAGAGCGACCAGAATTACCTAAATGATTGGGTATTAAATGTGAACGTATGACAAAACGGTGTGCTTATTTAATTATAAGTGCTAACAGTATCAGTTGAATAAGACCGTCATTCAAGCCTTACAAGGAGATAATGACATTTAAAAAGGACGAAGCCACTGACTAAGAGACTCTAAGGTCTATTTTAAAATAGATAGCTGAGAATACTGTGCCAAGCCACTTATATGTGGAAGGTGCAACGACTATCCCTATTGGGAGTACAGTAGATTTTGTCACTACTGGAAGTGCATTTACATTAAGTTAATTAATGGAGATATAGTCTAGACCGACTGTTTAAAACAGTGTTAAAGTATTACGAAAGTAACGGTATAAATGGATATAGATATAGACTGTGAAGGTTCTAAGCGTCAACGTATTATCAGTGCATTAAAGAAACATTATGGTGAAGATAGAGTATTAAATGTATGTACATATGGAACTGAAGGTGCTAAATCTGCAATTAAAATGGCAGCTCGTGGTTTAAATATCCCAGATACAGAAGCACAATATTTAGGTTCATTTATTAAAGTTGAACGTGGTCAACAATGGAGTATTAAAGATACACTCTATGGAAACCCAGATAAAGATAGAAAACCAGATACTCAATTCAAAAATGAAATGGAGAAATATCCTAGATTACTTGAAACTGCTATGAAACTAGAAGGTTTAGTAACTAGAAGAGGTATACACGCTGGTGGTGTAATTATCTTTAATGATGAAGCTTATAAGAATAATGCGATCATGACTGCTTCTGGTGGAGATGTTCATGTAACTCAATATAATTTATCTGACTCAGAATACATGGGCGGAGTAAAATTCGATTTATTAAGTGTAGAGAACTTAGATAGAATTAGAGCAACATTAGAATTATTATCTAAAGATGGACTAATTGATAATACAAAATCACTTAGAGAAAACTTTAGTGATTTGCTGCACCCTAAGAATTTAGATTTAGAGAGTAATGAATACTTTGAGTTAGCCTCAACTGGAGAAATTAACGATTTATTCCAATTCCAAACTGAGATTGGACAAACAACTTTGAAGAGGGTACAACCAGAAACATTTGAACAATTCTGTGCAGCAAACTCGTTAATGAGATTACAGTCTGATGGAGAAGAACAACCTATTGATAAATACATTCGTCATAAGAATGATATTAACGAATGGTACAAAGAAATGCGTGAATTTGGTTTAAATGAAGAAGAAATTAAGATTATGGAAGAGCATTTATTACATGATAAAGGCTTAAACATTACTCAAGAAAACTCAATGGGGCTATCTGCGGACAATAGGATATCTAACTTCACTATTTTAGAGCAAAATAAGCTCAGAAAGGCCATTGCTAAGCCTAAAGGTTCGGCTTTAGACCAAATAAAATCTCTGTTTTATTCTAAGGGTAAAGAGTGTGGAGCAAGAAAAGTATTCTTAGATTATGTATGGAATGTCCAGTTCGCAATGCAATTCTCATATAGCTTCAGTTTATTACATACAACTGCTTATTCAGTTATTGGTATTCAAAACTTAGAATTGAATAGAAGGTTCCCACGAATTTACTGGCAAACTGCATGCTTAAATGTAGATAGTGACTCAATATCAACTGATAGTAAAGATATTGATTACGAAAAGATTGCTAATGGTATTGGTAAGATGAAAGAGAATGGTGTAACAGTTAAGTTGCCTTCTATTAATAAATCTACATTAGAATTTAGTCCAGATGTAGAACATAATGCTATTGTCTATGGTTTAAAACCAGTTAAGAATATCAATAATGAAATAGTGGATCATATCATTTCAAATCGTCCATACCATTCACTAGATGATGTGTTAACTAAGTTATACGATACTAAATTGATTACTAACAAACATTTAATTTCTATTGTTAAATCTGGTATGTTAGATGAATTTGGTGAACGTAAAAAGATTATGATGGACGTGGTTAAATACATAACTGACTTGAAGACTAACTTAACTTTAGCGAATATTAAATTATTACTTGAAGCGGATATTCTTATTGATCGACCTGAATATGAATTAGTCTTATTAAGAGAAAACATCAAGAATAAAGTGTTAAGAAAAGTTCAAACAGGTAAGAGTAAAACTAAACACAAAATCTTTAAAGTAGAAGATACTGAACTTTATGATCGTTTAATTGGTAATGAAGCAATTGTTAATGTAGTAGGAAGCCATTATGAAGTAGACGAAAAAGAATTCAAGAAAATCTTCGATAAGAAGACTAAAGATTTAAAAGAATGGTTGAAGACAGATAAGCCTATTGAATTAGCAAATAGATATGTATTAAATGAAGCTTGGAAAAAACATGCATTAGGTAATTATTCATCTTGGGAAATGGAGACATTATCGTTCTATTACCATAAACATGAGTTATACAATGTAAACAAAGAGACTTATGATATTACTGATTTTAAAGAGTTACCAGTTGATCCAGTAGTAGCAGATGTATTTAAATTTAAGGGTAGAGAAATGCCTAAGTATGAAATTGTTAATATTGCTGGCACAGTTATTGCAAAAAATGCACCTAAGAAGTCAGTAACTATTCTTGCTACTGATGGTTCAGTTGTAACAATTAAATATCATGGCAACTTTTCTTACTATGATAAAACTAGTAAACTTAATGGTAGTGTAGTTGAAGAGTCATGGTTTAAGAAGGGCAACAAATTGATATTTAGTGGCTTCAGACGTGGAGGACAATTTGTATCTAAGAAGTATAAAGACACCTCAACTTCATCTTCAACCAAGTTGATCGAAAGCATTTCTAAAGATGGTGTACTTAGATATAAATTAGAGAGAGACTATTTATAAGTTAGAGGAAATAAAATTTAAAAAGTTGAAAATTCTTATTGACGAGTAAGATATGCACATGGTATATTTTACTCAGCAATAAGAAATAAAATATAAAAAGGAGATAAAAGTATGAGAGGGGTAAACATAATGCTACGTTTGGAAAAAGATTTGGAGAACTTACAAGAGGAGTTGAAGGTATGTAGTAAAGAAATTTCTAAAGCTGATAAACAAGTAAGTGAAATACTTCACGACATTGAAACTAGAAATATGAATGCTTATCAAGGTTATTACCTAAGCAAAGAATTACAAAAAGTTTTAGAAGCGAGACGTTGCTGGAAGGATCGTAGACACGAATACTTAGAAGCCTTTAATGAACTTGGAGGAGAAGAAAAACTTAAAGCATTAAGAAGAAAAAGAGGAAAGAGAGTAAAACGTTATTTAAAAGGGAACAGTTGGAAAAATAATTTCTCTAAAGAAGCGTTAGCAATCTTAGAAGGATCGGCAGTTTAAAAAATCTGAAGTTTTAAGAAACAAAATATATAAAAATATTTTAAAATACATAGGAATGTGCTATACTTAATTTAACACCTAAAGACTTAACAAAAATTAATTACTAATATAATTGATGATTGATAGGGGACAGGAAAAATGAAAGTATTAAACATTGACAAACATAATGAAATCTTAGCACTTAAAGAAGAAATTGAAATGATCGAAGACTATGGTGTAAATAACATGAACTTAGAGGAACTTCAATATCTTAAAAGAATGAGCAAAGAGTGTCATACATATATGAATTGTGTTGACTCAACTATTAACAACTTACAACTAAGAGATGAGCACAACAACACAGGGAAAAGTGAAGAGTTAAAATACTATGAAGAAAAATTAGAGCTGTTTAAAAAATACTTACCTCAATATGATGAGTATAAAACTCAGCTTGAGGAAGTATTAGCAGCATAGGAGGAAATTATGCAAGAGCTATACGAAATCTTACAAGAAATTAAAAACACTAATAGTAAGACTAGTAAGGAAAATATCCTTAGAAAACATAAAGACAATGAATTATTAACTGAGACACTAAAGTTCTTGTTTGATGACTTAATTGTTACTGGTATCTCAAGTAAGAAAATCGCTAAGCCGATTAACCCAATGACGATTAATAATATTGATTTAATGAAACTTTTCGAATATCTAAGAAGTAATAATTCTGGTAAGGATAAAGATATAGCATATGCTAAAGGTATGATTAATAATGCTAGAAAAGTATTTGGTACTGATGTTGCCGATATGGTTAAAGGTATTATCATCAAAGATTATCCAATTGGTATTTCAAAAGTAACGATTAATAAAGTATTCGGCAAAGGTTTTATCTTTAAATTTGATGTAAGAAAAGGAAGCAAATTTGAAGGAAAACTTAAACCAAATGTACAATACGCACAATCAACTAAGCTTGATGGTGTTCGATCAGTAGTATTAGTTAATGATAAAGGTGTTCAAATCTTTGGTCGTAGTGGAAAAACAATTGATGGACTGAAAGAGATTGAAGCATTATTTAATAAATACTATGAACAAACAAATACTCCTATGATGTTTGATGGTGAATTACTTGCGATTGATGAAACTAAAAGTATTCCTAACGATGAATTATTCAGAATTACTTCAAAAATCTTGAGAGTTAAAGGTGACAAGTCAGATATTAAATTTGTGATGTTTGATAATATGCCTTTAGAAGAGTTTTATGAGGGTAAATCAAAACTTAAATTCAAAGAACGCAGAGATAACTTGTTAGCATTCTATGAGCAATTAAAAGTGATTGATCCAAAAGTTATTGATATTGTGCCTATTCATTATATCGGTAATGACATGGCTGAAATTCAATCTGTACAAAAGAAATTGGAAGACAGTGGTTTTGAAGGATCAATGTTAGATGAGATTGACGCTTATTATGAAGCAAAAAGAACCAAATCTTTATTAAAGTTTAAGACTTTCCATACCGTTGACTTACGTTGCTTACGTGTAGAGGAACACGTTCGAGGTAATAAGGTAGGAAACATTGTAGTAGACTATAAAGGTTATGAGTTAGGTGTAGGTTCAGGTTTCTCAGATAAAGATAGAAAGTTATTCTGGGAGCAAAAAGACTTAATTGAAGGTAAGATCGTTGAAATCAGCTATTTTGAAGAAAGTAAGAATGATAAAGGTGGGGAAAGCTTGAGGTTCCCTGTATTCAAAATGGTAAGAAACGATAAAGATGAAGTAAGTTTAAATTAATTCATAAAAAATAAAATATAGTATTGTAATCTATAAGAACATCAATTATAATTAAGACATAAATTATATAAGAGAGTGTGAAGATCATGAATACAACAACTAATAACAAAAAGAAAAAGAAAAAGAAATTGATTACAGTATCTTCAGTAGTTATTGCAATATCGCTTTTAATTATCATATTAATTGCAGTGATTAAACCTTTTAGTGATGAAAGTAAATATATAGTGAATTCGTGGGAATCTGACACTGAAGAATATGTTACTTTCGACAAAGATGGAGAAGTTGATAGTGAAAACACAGATGGTACTGACATCAAGTATGGTACATATGAAATCGAAAGATATGGTAAAACAGATCAATACTTCTTGGTTGTGAATATGGAAGACGAGCCAGAAGCAACATTCAACGTAAAGTTTAGTGATGATCACAAAACAATGTATCTTACAACTGAAGATAAACAAGTAATTACTTTTGAGAGATAATAAGAGAAATTTAATTTTCTCTTAGATAAGAAATAAAATATAAGAAATAGGGAGCTTATTAGTAACGTTAGCTTCATTTGATAAGCTCCCTAAATAATTAAAAAAGGAGACAGATATGAGTTACGAACAAATGAAATATGAAAAATATTTAAAACATCGTGAGCAAATAGCAACAATGTTAACAACGTTTTATGACAAAGCTGAAGAAGCACTACAATCTGGAGAAGGAATGGAAGAAGCACTAGAATTCATCGGTATTAAGTCGGATGAAATGCTTCAAAAAATTTAGGAGAGAGAAAATGAGTAAATTATATAAAGTAGCATATAACCAATTATACATAGCGAAAGCAAACAAAACACATGATGTAGATTTCAAATTCACGAAAGATGAAAATGAATATACACATATGATTATTAATACATATATTGATGGAACTGAACATACAAAAGATATTATCATCACTAGAGAGGCTGTTCTAGATGACTTTGACTTAGAAGGCATTAACGAAATCTTAAAGACAAATAACATTAAGATTAAACGTTTGGAGGAGAAAGTAATTGCATAAAGAAAAAGACACTTATGTAGTTGAATTGATCAACTTTAAAATTTATATCTCAAAGGAAGATAATAACATTGAAGACATTGTTTATACAGAAAACAATACCTCACTAACTAAAAAAGAGTGGGATAAAGAAATTACTTCAAAACTCATCTTTGAATTAATCTCTTCAAGAATTTCATCAGAGCAAATCATTACTGACATGACACAAGAGATTGCAGATTTAGATGAGCAGATTAAAGAATTAAAAGGAGATAATGACAAAGATGTTACCGAACCTAAATAAGCAAGGTATTAAAGAATTTGTTGTTGAAACAAATCAAATGGGAAGACTTTTAGCAAGATTGCCAGAGCATTACTGGAACCAATCAAACAAAAAACTTCTCGCTGAAACAATTAAGAAGTTGGATAATATCACAGTAGATGATATAGATATTGAAGAAGTTGTACAATATCCAGATGTAGAGAAAAATGTTTACACTATTTGTATTCATGACTTCCTAAGATACGCTTTAATAGAAAGTTCAACTGGAGATATTACTTTTGAGCAGCTTGATTTCAAGAAAAAATAATATATAAAAAGAGGTAATTTATATGAAGGTTAAATACAATAGACCATTAAATTTACAAGATATTATTGATCAATTAAAAATTATGCAAGCTATTGGCAAGATAGACACTATTAGCGAACTGATTGAAGATATTGAATGGCTCAAAAAAGAAGACGTTGGTACATATCAAGATAAGTATCATGCTTTATCAGTAGACTATGGATATCTACGAATGGAGAACAAAGAACTTAAAGAACAGATCGAATTCCTAGAGAGCGATAGTGATGAAGACTAATGGAAATCATAACGCAAGAAATTTACGATATTAGTTTTTATGGCACGCCACTTTATGAGGATCAAAAAGTATACATATTGAATGGCAATTTATTCGCAGACAGAAAAGAACTTATTAGATACATATATGAAAACAGTGTTAGTTACATATTAGGTGGACGTAAACAATTAGTTTGCTACTAAGAAATAAGGAGAAGGGAAAAATGGAAAAAGTTATTTACCTAGCAGGTCATATTTTAAATGAAGCGATGGTTGATTACCGTGAAAAACAACATAATGAAATTAGCGAAATCGAGGGAGTAAAACCTTATAGTCCTCATCAAGACAAATCTATTAATGATAAGTCTAATGCAGAACAAACAAACCTAGCAGAGAGAATTCTAAACAATGATTTCACTGCTATGGAGAATTCAGATGTTTATGTTTTAGATATTCTAAATGAAGGTTTAGGAACTATTGCAGAGCTTGGAATAATTATTGGTATGAAGAAACATGCTCAGAAGCGTGTTGTGGAGTTAAAAGAAATGTCTGAAGAAACTGAAGATGAAAATATTGCAAGTTTAATCGCACTAGAGATTGAAAATAATATGCAAGTATTAGATAAACCAGTTCTATGTTACTGTTCGGACATTAGACAAGGACATGGAAAGCCTTATACTGATCCAGATCGTGCTGAATTCTCTACTAACCAATTCGTATATGGAATGGTATTGGAAGCTACTAATGGTGAAGGTTTTATTACTTGGGATCAAGTTAAACAAAGACTAAGTGAATTAAATGACAAACATACATACAAATTTATAGCGAGAAAGTCAAACGACTAGAGAGAGGATAAGATAAATGAAAAAGATTAAAATGTTAAGTTTATTTTCTGGAATTGGAGCGCCGGAAACTGCGATTAAAAACTTAGGCTTCGATTTAGATGTAATAAATTATTGTGAGATTGATAAATTTGCTTCTACTTCTTATAGTGCTATACACGATGAAGATGAAAGTAAAAATCTAAAAGATGTAAGGGATGTCGATGGTAAAGACTATAAAGACGTTGATATACTGTTTCATGGTTCACCTTGCCAGTCATTCAGTATTGTAGGAAAGCAAGATGGTGGAGATCAAGGAAGTGGTACAGCTTCATCACTGATGTGGGAAACAGTTAGAATTGTAAAAGATAGCTTACCAAAAATTGTGATTTGGGAAAACGTAAAAGCAGTATTGAACCAAAAACATAAACATAATTTTGATTTATACATACAAACCTTAGAAGAATTAGGATATCAATCTTCTTACAAACTAATCTCACCGAGAGATGTTGGAGAAGCACAAAGTAGACCACGGGTATTCGTAGTAAGCACATTAAATGGTAAGTTCGAATTCCCAGAATTTAAGAAACAACATATAAAAACAATTGATAAATATTTAGAAGGTAATGTAAGTGAAGAATACATAGTTCCAGAAAAAATTGTTAACACATTAGCATATGGCAACCCTAACTTTAATGGTAGAATGACAATTTTAAGACCAACTGATTATGCTGGCTGCTTAGTTGCTAAGAGTGGAAGAGCTGCGCGTACAAACAACTTTGTTCTATACAATAACGATGATTATATACATATGGAGAACCCAAAAGATATACGATACTTAATGGATAATGATATTCCAATTCGAAATTTAACACCGTTAGAATATTGGAGATTACAAAACTTCTCAGATGAAGCATTTCATGCAGCACAAAATGCATTAGCAATAAAATATAAAAAAGGTGTGATTAAAAATACTGAAGCCCAATTATACAAACAAGCTGGTAATTCAATTAACATAACTGTCTTGGAAAGTTTTATTGGGGAGGTATTAGATAATCATGTCTAATGATCAAATGGTTTTTATTGATTTATTCGCTGGAATTGGTGGTTTCAGAAGTGGAATGGAACGGAACAATTTAAAGGCAATTGCTTTCTCAGAAATAGATAAATATGCTTCACTTTCATATAAAAGTATATATGATACAAAAGATGAAGTTGAATTAGGAGATATTACAAAAATATCAGATACATATTGGCAAGAATTTAAAGATGTTGATTTTATAGTAGGTGGATCGCCTTGTCAAGCTTTTAGTCTAGCTGGAAAACGACTAGGTTTTGAAGATACACGAGGAACATTATTCTTTGATTACGCAAATGCTATAAAACAAGTTAAACCTAAGTATTTTCTATTTGAAAATGTAAAAGGTCTAGTAAGCCATGATAAAGGTAATACAGTTAGGATAATACTCAAGACTTTTGATGAATTAGGTTATGATGTTGATTTCGACATATTTAATAGTAAATACTATGGCGTTCCACAAAACAGAGAACGAATATACATAATTGGTAAGAGAAAAGACTTAGGAGCAAATGAGCCTAAAACAGCCTTGAAAGGTAAAAAGATATTTGAAAAATTGACTCAGTGGGCTAGTGAGAATATTAGCTATGTAAATCTACTACCCGACAATACATCTACATACATTGAGAAATACTTATCAGATATTTTAGAAGAACATGTTGAAGAGAGTTTTTATCTATCCGAAGAAGTTTTAAAAAGCTTACTTTATAAACCAAAAGAACAAGATGAAGATCGTTTTCATATTAAAGAGGCTACTAAAAAAGGTTATGCCGAAGCTGAATTAGGAGACTCAGTAACAACGATTTATCCGAATAGTAAAACAAGAAGAGGTCGTGTTGGTAAGAAGATGGCACATTCTTTACAAGCAGGAGACACATTAGGCGTAGTAATTGATAAAAGATATAATTTCTATACGAAAGATAATGTGTTATATGATGAAGAACAATACATCAATCTACCGGATCGGTTTGAACCAGATTATATTTATGTTGAACCGATTATAAAACTAATTGATGAAGACCACATACTATTAATCAATAGCAATGAAGAGCAATATGAAGTTCTAAAAGTTGAAGATGGTTATTATTTATCACTGCAAGTGTCACATAATTTAAAAGATGTAATTCAATATGTACCTAAAGAACAATATGGACGTTTAGGTAGACAAGCTAGTGAAACAATGAATGAGAACATCGACTTAATTAAAGACGGTATGTCAATTAATGCTTATAATAGGACATTAAATCAAACAGGAATTAGCCCAACTGTTACTACTAGACCAGAAGGTTTTAAAACTGCAATTTTACCGATCACAAGTGATTTAAGAATTAGAAAGTTAACACCTTTAGAGTGTTGGAGATTACAAGGTTTCGAAGACGAACAGTTTTACAAAGCCCAACAGGGAGGAGTTAGTAATAGTCAATTGTATAAGCAAGCAGGTAATGCTGTAACAGTCAATGTTGTTGAAACTATTATTAAACATTTTATAGAAAATAAATTATAAAAAGAAGAGGTAGACAAATGAAGAATTTGGAACTATTTTATGAAGCAACAGAAAAATTAATGGCAGAATACAAAAACGATTATCCAATCAATGAGAAATGGAATTTATCACGAATACATATTAATGAGTATAAAAATAAAGTTACTTTAGACTTCACAACTAAATGTGAGTTACCAGTAACCATTGTTATGACAAATGGTATTGTATCTAAACTGATGAAGAAGAATATCAACTTTAATACATATTATACTGATGAAATCAAAAAGCAATTAGAAGAACGTGATAATGAAATGGATCATATTCAAGAAGATAAACGCAGAAGAACCAATCAAATAGATGAATTCATTAAGAAATTCTTGAAAGGAAATTAGAAATGGATAAAGAACAATTAGTAAGATTAAAATACAAGAAAAATAGCCACATGACAGCAGTACAAACTAATAATGATAAAGTTATTCAACTAGTACCAAACCCAGCTTTCGATGTTATGTACAACCATATTCAAGAGAACGCAAAAGTATTTACAGGTTATAACGGAACAATTTTATATAGGTAGGAGAGATTTAATTATGAAAAGACTTTGTTTAACAATCATAGGATCAATATTTTTTGGAGCTATATTCTTTACTTTAACATTTGGTTTCTTTGAAATCTTTATGTTAATAAGAACAAATTTAGTAGAGACTGTTATCTCTCAAAAAGAAGTAATTTATCAATCAATAATTGGATATAGTGTCTTAACTACGCTGCTATTAAGTAACAAAGTAGCGAAACAAACATTAGAGGAGCATGGACAATAATGGCAACATTACTTTTAACCCTTAATTTACTAGTAGTTTTGATATTTGCGACTGCGTACTATAATCAGTTAAAATCAATATTTTATTCCAAAAATATTACAGGAATATCATCTATGTTTTGGTACTTAGTAAGCTTTTCAACTTTGTTTAGCTTATTAAATGTACTGCGAACTGGTAATGCTGAATGGTATATCTATTTAGGACAGTTTATTAATGCTGGTGTAGCACTTATTATTGTAATTTGTCTCAATTTTAAGAGAATGGAAAAACCAATTGCGATCCTATTCTCATTACTATACATACTATTAGCACTTGTAATCTTTAGCCATCTATCATTAGAAGTAAGTCAAACAGTGGCAACAGTTTCAATTGTGTTAGCCTACATTGATCAAATCATTCACTTTATTAGGAAGAAAACAAGTGAAGGAGCTAACCCGTTATTGTACTTATTCTTTGCAATAGGTTTATCATTGCTAGTAACTATCTTTAGTTTAACAGGTGTTTCTATACATATTATTATTACAGAAGTTGCTAATATTTGTTTATTACTTACATGTTTTGTATTAGCAAAAGTTTACTCAAAAATAAGAAATAAAATATAAAAATCAGTTGACATTGATTAAGCGAGAAGGTATTATTATGAAGTAGGTTAATTGAGCGTAAATTTTATGTAAATTTTATGTAAATTAATCTACAACTCCTTACTCAATGTTTAATAAGGAGAGAACAAAATGGAAGATATGAAGTTATACGATTATGCTGATCAATACCAAAACTTGATCAACTTTATGGAAGAAAATGACTATTCTTTTGAGGAAATGAAAGACACGTTAGAGTCTATTCAAGAAAGTGCAGAAGGTAAAGTCATCAACATCGGTAAAGTAATTCAAAAGTATCAAGATGATATAAAAGTCATTAGTGAGCGTAAGAAGGCACTTGATGAACTCAAGAAGAAAGCTGAACGAAATATTGATAACTTAAAACAATATGGCTTAGTTCAAATGTCACGCTTAGATATGAAGAAAGTTGCTTCACCAACATTAACTGTTTCAATTAGAAATAGTAAAGTTATGAACATCAAAGATGAAAGCAAATTACCTCAAGAATATATCACTGAAAAAGTTGAGAAGAAAGTTGATAAAGTAGCATTCAAGAAATACTACAATAGTTTACCAACTGAAGAACAGGAAGCTATTGATTATGCTGAAATTGAAGTAAAACAGAATATCTTAATTAAATAGGAGGAAGCTAAATGCCAGTTTATACAAATGAAGGTTTAAGATTTGATAACGAGCAAGAGGCAATTGATTGGTTTAAAACCACATTGAATACTGAGACTCCAATTGGGGAATTGTATGAGAAATTACACGCAGTTAAAGAGTGGGAAGAAGGAGAGTTTGACCTTCAAGCAACAGGTTTAAATGATAAGGAAGTTCATATTCAATTAGATAGTCCAAGTCATGAAGGCAAAGTGTTCCGAAGAGTTCAATATAACTCATATGGTAATAATGAGCCATTAGAATTTGAAACATTAAAAGAATTAATTGATAATATGATCAAGTCAGTTAATGTAGCTTCAATCATTGCTTTTGATAAAGTAATTGAAATCTTAGAAGCAATTAAAGAAGGAAATGAAAAATATATTTCTGATCGAGTTACTAGTAGTGAAAATTTAGTGCTAACTGTACAAGCTGAACGAAATATGTACGATGGAGCAGTAGTTATTGCTATAACTGATGAAAATACTAAGGAACAGTATCAAGACTCAATTCCAAGTGATGAAGAAGGACGCATAGATATTGAGTTAGTTGAAAAAGCAGTGGAAAGTATTTTTATGAAACAAATGAGTGGTAAATTCAATGGTGAAGAAGTAACCGTTGATGGATATAAATTACAATTCTTATTAAACTATGCACATGAGAACGAAAAAGAAGTTGAAGTTAAAATAATTTGATACTGTGAGGAATATTTAATGAACGCATTAGAAGCAGCATACAAAAACGCAACATTCGATTATTTGGAAGACAATGATACATATGACAATACGCAAGACTTCAATGAAGCTATACATACAACAGAAGATTTCTTAGAAAATCTAGATTACAATTTTTATGATAAGAAATAAAATATAATAAAAGGAAGATGAATAGTGCAGTGGATAAAAGAGAAAACATTTCAGTACCTAGTAAACTATCACTTGCTTATTATTCTCGCACAAGACAAACGGAACGATTTATGGAGAAAGTTCTGGAGCAAATTCAAATAGATGTGCATAGAATAAAAGATGAACCATTAGAAATAAATAATTCATATGTGTTAATTACACCAACATATGACTTTGGAGAGGTTCCAGCACCAGTAGAAACTTTTCTAGAAAATGAAACAAACCAAAATAATTTGATTGCAGTTATGTCGTCTGGCAATCGTAATTGGGGAACTAATTTTGCAATAGCTGGAGATACGATTTCGAAACGATTTAACGTAGAGTTGATCGGAAAGTATGAACTAGCTGGAAATATGGTCGATGTAAATAAGTTAGTCGATTATATTAAAGGAAGGGTGATGTAATGGGACATAAGAAAACAATTAATGATATGTTCGATAAACAATTTGGAATAGTCTTTGATATGCAAGATGATATTATTAAAGACAATTTAAGGAAAAGAAATAGACATCAAGATTTACAGGCAGCTACTCAGACGCTTTACTTCTTATATAGCATGAAACTATTGGATCAAAGTAATTCATATGAAGTAATCACGCCTACAAGTACAACTACTAAGACAGTAGATAGAGATTACACTGACGGTAACGTTGGTTTATTAGAACGTGATGAAGAGCCTGGTGTAAATCAACAAGTATCTGATTATCTAGATGGTTTAGCTGAGAAGAGAGATATTGATCAACTTTTAGATAAGATGAACGAAAATAGAAGAAAGTTTATTGAAGATATTAAACGAATTAGATTAATGTCTGAAGCAGAATTTGAAGATTATTTAAGAAATGAAATATAAAAATATTAGGAGGTAATTGATTTGAGTAAATGGATCGAAAAAAACAATGAAATTATGAGAAGAGATGAGTTAGGGCAACTTAGCTTATCGAAAGACAAAGAAGCAATTGAGTTATATTTAGAACACATTAAGAGTAAAACAAAACAATTCTCAAATCAGATTGCAAGATTACGTTACTTAGTAGAAGAAGATTACTACATTGATGTATTTAAAGATTATAGTGAAGAAACATTATTAGAACTTTTAGACTATGCTTATTCATTCGGCTTTGAATTCCAAAGCTTCATGGCAGCAAGCAAATTCTATGATACATACGCATTAAAAACTAGAGATAAGTCACAATGGCTTGAAGACTTTGAACAACATAACGTAATCGTTTCTCTATATTTAGCTGGTGGAGATGTTGACTTAGCTAAGAGATACATTAAAGCACATACACTTCAAACAGTACAAACAGCAACTCCAACATACTTAAATGCTGGTCGTAAACATCGTGGAGAATTAGCTTCTTGTTACTTATTCACAATGGATGACACATTAAACTCTATCAACTTCATTAGAAGTCAAGTATCACAAGCTAGTAAGATTGCTGGTGGTGTAGCAGTTAACCTAACACGATTAAGAGGTCGTGGTGCTACATTAAAAGGTGTTAAGAATGTAGGAAAAGGTATTGTACCAGTTGCTAAATTAATTGAAGGTGAAGTTAGTTATGCTGATCAATTAGGACAACGTGCTGGAGCTGGAGCTGCTTACTTAAACATTTTCCACTCAGACGTAATTGAGTTATTAAACACTAAGAAAGTTAATGCAGATGAAGATACACGTTTAGCTACACTTTCAATCGGTTTAATTGTTCCTTCATTATTCTTTGATTTAGCAAAGGAAGACAAAGACTTATATATGTTTGAACCATACTCAATTCAAGAAGAGTTCGGTAAAGATGTAATCTTAGATGATATTAATATCAATGATTGGTATGACAAGTTCGTTGAGAATGAGAATGTTATCAAACACAAAATTAATGCCAGAGAAATGTTAAATCTGATCGCTCAAATTCAATTACAATCTGGTTATCCTTATATCATGTATAAAGATAACGCAAACAAAAACCATGCTTTAAATGAGCTTGGAGAAATCAAAATGTCTAACTTATGTGTTACTGGAGACACTGAGTTATTAACTGAAAAAGGTTATGTGAAAGCCAAAGACTTGTATGAAAGTCAAGAAGATTTGAAAGTAGTAATTGATAATAGAACTAAGAATTATGATATTAACAATAAAGGTACTGATATCGTAAATGCTATTCCAATGCAACTTACAGCTAAACAAGCTGAAATTTATGAAATTACTACTAAACAAGGGTTTAAAATTAAATCTACCGAATGGCACAAATATTATAGAAAAATAAACGACTCAATTGAAAAAGTTCAGTTAAATCAATTAGAGGTAGGAGATAAGCTATTAGTTCAATCTGGTAATGGAAGTTATGGAGATTTTCATGATCCAAAATTAGCATTCTTGATGGGGCTTATCGCTGGAGATGGGACATTTGGAAGAGACGGTTCAGTTAAAATTTATCTATATCACGAGAAGCAATATCTTAAAGAAACTATTGAAGAATTAGTAGCTTATATTATAGATAAATATAGAAATAAAAATGAGTTTTTACATCATAGTGCAAACTTACATCCTAAATTTGTTGAAAATAAAGAACTACAAAAATTAACAATTAGCAGTGTTGAGCTATACAAAATATTATCTAGATTTGGATTTAACAGAGAGACTAAATTGAGATTTCCAAACTTATTAAAAAATGCTACAAAAAATACAATAACTGCTTATTTATCTGGCTTATATCAAATGGATGCTTGCGTAAATACAAATGAAAAATATAAAGCAATGGGCATCGAATTGACAACAATCAGTGAAGAATTAGCAAGAGATATTCAAATGCAACTGTTAAATCTCGGTGTGTATTCATCAATATATCAAAGTGAGAGAGAGATAAGCTTATTACCAGATGGTAATGGCGGCATGAAAGAGTACAAAGTTCAAAATACGTATAAAATTAGCATTCAAGACAGAAGCTCAAGAGATTTGTTTATGAAAGAAGTAGCTTTGAAACCTAAAGATATACATAAAGCAATGATTTTTAACTTAACATTGCGACCAAATAGTAGAAAACCGAAACATGATTTTACTGCCGAAATTACTGAAATTAAATATATTGGTAAAGAAGATGTTTATGATACCACACAAGAAGATTATCACTCATTAATCTTCAATGGAATTGTGACAGGAAATTGTACTGAGATTTTTCAATATATGCATGTTTCAGATATCAAAGATTACAACGAACAAGATGAATTAGGTCAAGATATTATCTGCAACTTAGCTTCTCTTAATATGGTTAAATCAATCGAAGAGAAAGAAATTGAAGAGTCAATTCGTACTGGAATGAGAGCTTTAACGTTTGTAGCTAACAATTCACGTATCGAACACTTACCAACAGTTCATAAAGCAAATAAAAACAATAGAGCAGTTGGTTTAGGTGTAATGTCATTCCATAGTATGTGTGCTAAAAACAAAATTAGATATGGTTCAGAAGAGTCACTTGATTTACTAAATGTTTACTGCATGATGATGGACTACTATTCATTAGATGAGTCAATGAAGATTGCAGTTGAAAGAAATGATAAATTCTATGGCTTTGATCAAACAGATTATAAAGCTAAAGATGGTAAAGAGTTTGGAGAATACTTCTATAAAAACAATCGTGTAACTAAGAACGTAGAACCAATTACTCCAAAAATTAAAGAAATCTTTAAAGGTATTTACATTCCTACTAAAGAAGACTGGCAACGGTTAGCTAGAGAAGTTGATAAGAATGGTTTATATAACTCATATAGATTGTCAATCGCACCAACCCAAAGTATCAGTTACATCACAAACTGTTCTTCAGCATTAACACCAGTTGTAGATGTTGTAGAGAAACGTAAATATGGTAACTCAGAAACTTATTATCCAATGCCTTATTTATCACCAGAAACAATGTGGTTCTATTCACCAACTGCATTTGATATTCCTCAAGAACATATCATCAATGTAGCAGCAGTAGCTCAGAAGTGGATAGATCAAGGCGTATCAACAATCTTATTTGTTAACAGTGAAATAGAGACAAACAAACTAGCAAGATTATATGCATATGCACATGATAGAGGACTTAAATCACTCTATTACACAAGAAACAAATTGATTAGCATTGCTGAATGTACAAGTTGTGCAGTCTAATACATATTAAAAACAAAAACTACCTATTAAGGAGATATACATATAATGACATTAGAAATTAAAGCAAGAGCAACAAACTGGGACAAAGATAATTCAATAGCGTTAACTTATTGGAAACAAAATGTAAAACAAATGTGGACTGAAGAGGAATTCAAACCTTCTAAAGATTTAAGTGTTTGGAAGACTTTATCTGCAAATGAACAAGAAACGTATGTAAAAGCATTATCTGGTTTAACAGGTTTAGATACAACACAGGGGACTGAAGGAATGCCTTTATTGGCTTTCCATTATCCCGATGAAATTTGGAGAGGAGTATTTGCATTTATGTCTATGATGGAAAATATTCATCATAAGTCATATTCGCACATCTTTACTTCATTACTTGAAAGAAAAGATACTCACTACTACTTAGACGAGTGGGTACCAGCAAATGAATATCTAAATAAAAAGACAAAATTGATTACAACTAACTATTATAAATTACTTAAACCAAACCCTACTGATCGTGAAATTTATGTAGCAATGGCTTCATCAATCTTCTTAGAGTCATTCTTGTTCTTCTCTGGTTTCTACTATCCATTGTATTTAGCTGGACAAGGTAAGATGGTTCATAGTGGAGAAATCATTCGTAAGATTATCTTAGATGAAACTATTCATGGTAGTGGCACAGGATATGCTGCTCAAGTTATCTTTGATAAATTCAGTAAAGAAGAGCAAGAGGATATTCGTAAAGAGCTAATGGAATTATTTGATCAACTTTACTTCAATGAGGTTGAATACGCAGCTTCATTATACGACAAGTTAGGTTTGACTGAAGATGTTATTCGTTACATTCAATATAACGGTAATCGTGCTTTAATGAACTTAGGTTGGGAGACAGTATTTAACCCAGAGCCATTTAACCCTATTGTAGAAAATGGTTTAAGAACAGATACAACTAACCATGACTTCTTCTCAGTTAAAGGTGACGGTTATACATTAGCGTTAAATCAAGTACCTTTACGTGATAAAGACTTTGATTTCAATAATGTTATTTCATACGAGTTATCTAACAAATTCTTACAATAAGGTAAATAATAGGAAAGGAATAAAACCATGATTTTATTACAACCAACTAACAACAAGACTATTAATATTGCCCTAACAGGTAAAATGCGTTCGGGCAAAGATACAGTAGCAAAACAATTAATAAAAGCTTTTGAAGACGATAGCGATACAAGAGTAGTAATGTTTGGTTTTGGAGACGCATTAAAGGAATATGCACAAGAATTATTCCCTAATAAATTTACTGATGGTCAAAAGCCTAGACATTTATATCAATGGTTTGGACAAACTATGAGAACTCAAGATGAAGACATCTGGGTAAGAATGGCAGCAGATAATATTAATCATAGTAACAGCTTTAGTTCTCTATTTAAGAATGCAATCAATGTTATCACAGATTTAAGACAACCTAATGAATATCAATTCTGTAAGGATAATAACTTTATCATTGTTAAGGTTGAATGTGATGACGCAGTACGAATTGGAAGAATGAAAACAATTAATGATCAATTTGATATTACAGATTTAACTCATGAAACTGAAGGTTATATTGATACATTTGAAGCAGATTACACGATTACTACTACACATACTAATGAAGAAGAGTGTATGGAACGTGTGAAAGCTTTAAAAGAATTCATCTTAAAGAAATAAAATATAATAATAAAATAATATTAAAGGAGATTTTCTATTATGAACGAAACAAAATACTTATTATTTGGATCACCAACTTGTATGCCATGTAAAAACTTAAAAGGAATTTTACCAGTAATGAACTTTGAGTTTGAATATAAAGATGTTTTTGAGAACCCGGAATTAGCAGCAGAGCATATGGTTATGTCAACACCAACTATGGTTAAGTTCGTTAATGGTGAGAAAGTTGCGACTAAAGTTGGTCAAGGTGAAATTATGAAATTTGTAGACGAAGAGCAGAACAAATAAGGAAGTATACATATCATGGAGAAAAGTAAACTGAAGGAACTTATCGAAGGAATTTTCATTGCCTATGAGTACGACAAACGTACTCACGGGCTTGATGAAGTATCAGAAAGAATATTGGATAGGAAAATATTTTATGCAATCAAGCAATTGAACGAATTAAAAGGAATTAAGAATATGTGCTTTAAAGCATATCACAAAGCAAAACTAAGAGATTTATATTTAAAAATACACAATCAACAAATTTATAAACAATAAAGGAGAATTCATATGTTTCAACAAATTAAAAAAGGACAAATCGTAATCGACACAGTAACTAAGCAATATGGAAAAGTAATCGGAAGAGAGTTTAAAAATAATAAAGGTGTAGAGCTTTTAGTAGAAGTTATTGTTGATCAAAATAAAGAAAATAATACACGTACTACTAAATTGATCAAAGTACCAATTATGAACGTTAGACCATTCAAGCCTACTAATGAAAAGAAGAAACCTTATGCTCCATACTTTGATGTAAAGAAATTCCATGAGACTTTTGGACACCCAGTAGCAGAAGTTCCTCAGCCAATTAGTAAAGAGAGAGCAGCACAAAGAGCTGATTACTTAGTGGAAGAGTTAGTAGAATTCTTATGGTCATCAGTATCAGGTAATGAACACGAAACAGAGAAATTAATTGATGAATTAATTCATTCAATTTATAAAGCTAAGAATAAATGTTTCAGTAAAGGAGAGTTCCCTCAAGAAGAAATTCTATTAAATCAAACAGACGCTCTTAATGATATTAGCTACATTAACTATGGTTCTATTGTAGAAACTGGTGTGAACCCTAAACCTATTTTTGAAATCATTCAGAAAGCAAATATGGCAAAACTTGGAGAAGATGGTAAACCAATTATTGATCCAGTTACTAAAAAGATTATGAAGCCAACTGGTTGGGAAGCAAAACATAAACCAGAACCTCTTATTGCTAAAGAGATTAAAAGACAAATTGAAGCAGCAAAACGTAAGAGAGGTTATTAATATGAATTCTGATAAATTTAAAAGAGAACAAATTAGATTAGCTATTGACTCAATCGAGTCTTTAGCTCTTAATTCTGATATTTATATTAAAGAAGTAATACATACATATACTGAAGGTTTACATGGTACTAAAACTATTAACTTACAAGTTACATTTAAAGATAATATGCGTGGCATTGATATAGATAAAGGTAGACCTTTAGGTGAAGATGACTTTGCTAATAAAGTGACTTCTGAAATTGAGCGATCAAGGAATGGTATGAAACAAAAGCCTTTAAACAGAAGTACGAATATAATAAGTAATAAACAAGTAGCTAATGCTAATTTTGATTTATCTAGACAAATTAAAGAAAACTTAACTAAAAATGGTGATAAACATGCCTTTACAATGTAGATTATCGTTACCACTACCTACTTCATTAAATAAACTTTATGTACAACAGTTTTCTGGAGGACGTTTTACAGGTAAGAAAATCTTGTCTAAAGCTGGTAAGGAAAATAGAGAGGACATTATGATTAACGTTGAACGTCAGATGTCTTTACCTGTCAATATTGATTGGGACTATGAATATACTAAGGATCATTACATTTATATGGATATAGAAGCATATGTTACTAGAGTTAATGTTGACTTAGATAACACGTTGAAGACTTTAAATGACTCAATAGAAGCTTCTGGTTTAGTGTTTGACAATGATAAGAAAGTAGTACCTAGATTTAATAGAGTATATATTGAACCAAGCAACCCTAGAGTAGAGCTAACTTTCACTCAAACTGGTTGGAATGGAATTTTTGATAAGGAAGACGAATATAATGACTTCCTAGAAGGTTGTCAAAGATGTACAAGGTATAGAAGTGGATCATGTTCTATTCTAAAGAAAGCATTAGAAAATAAAATACAAGAAGAAATTTCACTCGATGAAGGTACTCTTATGTACTCATGTAGTAAATGGAAGGAAAAGAAAATATGAGTAAAACAAAATCAGTAAAGTTTTCCAAGAAAGTGAAGGATAAACTTAAAAATATACATATTAACGTAACACAAGAACAAATACATACACTCAATGGAATTAAAATATAATAAATTAAATTAAGCCGCCTGTCTAGGTGGTTTTCTTTTGTATTTAGGGTATAATATAAACATATATTATGAATAGGGGTTGAATTATAAAATGAGTGATAAAAGTAAAAGAACATTTAATCGTTGGACTTCTTCAGAAGAAGAACTACTTAAAAAATTATACGAAAAAAATATTACTTTAAATGATATAGCAGACTTCTTTCCAAATAGAACAAATAAACAAGTACGTGCAAAGTATGACTACATGTTTAAAACAAAAAAGAAACACGTTAAACCTTCTAAACGTTGGTCAGAAGAAGAGGAACAAATACTAAAAGATAATTATGATATTGAGTGGCCAGAATTAATGAAACTATTACCTAGAAGGTCACGTACTTCTATTAAGAAGAAATTATTTCAATTAGATTTACATCGACCTACACGTAAGATTACAGAAGAGGTTGAGGAGAGAATAATTGAATTAGCAAAAACACATGCTACTTCTGATATTGTGAAACTTACTAATTTATCAAATAAAAGTGTTTATGATGTATTAAATAAATATAACGTAAAAGCTGTAAATAAAAATCAATGGATAGCAACAGATGTTGATATTGAAGATGAGATAGATTTATCAGTTACATTTACTTTGAATAAGAATGGAATAAGAGGTGGAATTATAGATGAGAACTAATGAACATAACTTCCATAATATAGAAGAAGAAATCAAACATGTTGCTGTATATTTAAGATTATCTAGGGGAGAAGATGAAAGTGAGTTAGATAACCATAAAACTAGATTATTAAATAGATGTGAATTAAATAATTGGAGCTATGAGTTATATAAAGAAATTGGTTCAGGTTCAACTATTGATGATCGTCCAGTAATGCAAAAACTACTTACTGATGTTGAGAAGAATTTATATGACGCTGTATTAGTTGTAGACTTAGACAGATTATCTAGAGGTAATGGTACAGATAACGATAGAATACTATACTCTATGAAAGTGTCAGAGACATTAATTGTTGTTGAGTCTCCTTATCAAGTATTGGACGCTAACAATGAGTCAGATGAAGAGATAATTCTATTTAAAGGTTTCTTTGCTAGATTTGAATTCAAACAAATTAATAAACGTATGAGAGAAGGTAAAAAGTTAGCTCAAAGTAGAGGACAGTGGGTAAACTCTGTAACACCTTATGGATATATAGTAAATAAGACCACTAAAAAATTAACACCATCGGAAGAAGAAGCTAAAGTAGTAATAATGATTAAGGACTTTTTCTTTGAAGGTAAATCAACATCTGATATCGCTTGGGAATTGAATAAACGTAAAATCAAACCAAGAAGAGCTACTGAATGGAGATCATCATCAATAGCAAATATACTTCAAAATGAAGTCTATGTTGGTAATATTGTTTATAATAAATCAGTTGGAAATAAAAAACCTTCAAAGAGTAAAACTAGAGTTACAACACCTTACAGAAGATTGCCAGAAGAAGAGTGGAGAAGAGTTTATAATGCTCATCAACCATTATATTCAAAAGAAGAGTTTGATAGAATAAAACAATACTTTGAATGTAACGTGAAATCTCACAAAGGATCAGAAGTGAGAACATATGCGTTAACTGGTTTATGTAAGACACCAGACGGAAAGACAATGAGAGTAACACAAGGTAAAAAAGGTACAGATGATGACTTGTATCTTTTCCCTAAGAAAAACAAACATGGAGACTCATCAATTTATAAAGGTATATCATATAATGTTGTCTATGAGACACTTAAAGAAGTTATTCTACAAGTTAAAGATTATCTTGATAGTGTATTAGACCAAAATGAAAATAAAGATTTAGTAGAAGAATTAAAAGAAGAATTAATGAAAAAAGAAGATGAACTTGAAACAATTCAGAAAGCAAAGAATAGAATTGTTCAAGGTTTCTTAATTGGACTATATGATGAACAAGACTCTATTGAATTAAAAGTAGAAAAAGAAAAAGAAATTGATGAAAAAGAAAAAGAAATAGAAGCAATAAAAATGAAAATTGATAATGCTAAAACAGTAAATAACAGCATTAAGAAAACTAAAATTGAAAGATTGCTAAGTGATGTTCAATCAGCTGAGTCAGAAAAAGAAATAAATCGTTTCTATAAAACTCTTATAAAAGAAATAATAGTTGATCGAACAGACGAAAATGAAGCAAAAATAAAAGTAAATTTTCTCTAAGGGGATAGGACTTTAAAGAGACTTTTGGAAAAGGAACTTAATTATAATAATACTTTATTTAGTCTATCTCTAGGTATCGAACTGGTGAAGGTTTGATTGGCAGTTGGGTAGCGCTCGTACTATATGCTGTAACTGCTGCTATTACTAAAACTGGTATATTACTTCCAGTAATGTCATGGATTAATAAACCTACAAACATTAATGCAAATATGTCTCAGACTACCGGTATTCCTATGTGGGTGTTTACGTTAGTATTAACAATTATAACTATCATTTTTGTAACTAAAACATTACGTAAACCAAAACCCAAATTTGCAGTTCCAAAGCTTAAACAAAAATATAGTGGCTTGAGACACTATTTATTTGAAAAACGATACCATCCATTTGTAGCTGGTATTGCAGTAGGATTAATTGCTTTGATAGCTTGGCCAATGAGTATTTCTACTGGAAGAGATTACGGCTTAGGCATTACCACACCTTCAGCAAATTTAATTACTTTTTTAATAACAGGTGATACTAAGCTAATTGATTGGGGAGTTTTATTAATTTTAGGTATATTCTTAGGTTCTTATATTGCTGCTAAAGGATCACGTGAATTTAAATGGCGATTACCTGATAAAAAGACCATTCGCAATAGTGCTATTGGTGGTATTTGTATGGGATTTGGTGCTTCAGTAGCTGGAGGATGTTCAATTGGAAATGGTTTAGTAGAAACTGCTATCATGTCTTGGAAAGGATGGATAGCACTTGGTTCTATGATTTTAGGTGTATGGTTTATGAGTTACTTTATATTTATAAGACCAATGAAAAAATTAGAAAAACAAACATCTAAGTCTCAAGCAACAACAGCGACAAAACAAGTACAAACAACTTAATTAATTTGGAGGTAATACAATGTTATATGAATTAGGTACTGTAGGTATGGTTTGTCCATTCCCATTGATAGAAGCGCAAAAGAAAATGCAAACACTAGATAATGGTGATGAACTTAAAATTGATTTTGATTGCACACAAGCAACAGAAGCTATTCCTAATTGGGCAGCTGAGCAAGGTTATCCAGTTACGAATTATGAACAATTAGACGATGCTTCATGGACAATTACAATTCAGAAAGCTTAAAACAAAATAGGCATGCAAAATGTCTTTGTTATATTATGTAACATATTGTGTCATTTTATCTTACACATTTTTGCTATTTCAATTTAGTATCATTATGATATTTTTAAAGGAAGTGGTAATTATGAAGATGGATGACACAATTTTTTTATTTCTTTGCACTTTACTTGTATGGATTATGACACCAGGTCTTAGCTTGTTTTACGGTGGTCTAGTTCAATCAAAGAATGTTTTGAATACAGTAATGCAAAGTATGGCAGCAATGGTTATCGTGACTTTCACATGGGTTGTATTAGGATTTTCATTAAGTTTTGGAACGGGAAATGCTTTGATAGGAAATTTCGATTTAATTGGACTACAGCATGTCGGATTTGCAGTTAATGATCAATTAAGTCCACATATTCCATTTGCATTATTTATGCTATTCCAAATGATGTTTTGTACAATTGCAGTTTCAATACTTTCAGGTTCAATCGCTGAACGTATGAAATTCTTTCCATTTATTATCTTTATCTTTTTATGGGTGATTTTAATATATAGTCCAGTTGCACATTGGGTGTGGGGCGGAGGTTGGATTCAACAACTTGGTGCCCTTGATTATGCAGGTGGTACAGTTGTACATATCACATCTGGACTCTCAGGACTTATTTTAGCTATCATGATAGGTAATGGTAAAAAAATTGAAAAAATACAGCCACATAATCTTTTAATCACTTTAATTGGCGGTATTTTAGTATGGATAGGTTGGTATGGCTTTAACACAGGTAGTGCTTATACTTTAAATGATGTCGCATTAACATCATTTGTAAATACGATTATTGCTGCAAGTGGTGGTGCTTTTAGCTGGTTAGTAGTTGAGTACTGTATTACTAAGAAATTAAGTTTACTTGGGTTGTTATCAGGCGTGTTAGCAGGGTTAGTCGCTATTACACCGGCAGCAGGCTATGTTAGTTATTTCAGTGCTTATATTATTTCAATTACAGGTGGAATCGTTTGTTACCTTGTTATTAATGTAATTAAAGTGAAATATAAATATAATGATACACTTGATGCATTTGGTATTCATGGAGCTGGAGGAATTGTTGGTGCTATTCTTACCGGTGTTTTTCAATCACACTATGTTAATAATGATGTATCAAATGGTTTAATCTATACAGGAGATGTACACTCAATCTTAATTCAAATACTAGCTGTTGTCGTGGTATTGTGTTATACCATTGTTTTAACATGGATTATAGGAAAAATTTTACAGAAAATAATGCCTATCGCTACTACTGAAGAAGAAGATAAAGCAGGTTTAGATCAACTTGTTCATGGTGAGAAAGCCTATTTTTATGGAGAACTAAACAAATTAAATAAGAGATATTGATAATATTATTAGGATAATACATATTAAAAAAGTTACTTTGAGAGATTATTTCTATGATAAAATAATCTTTAAATGAAAATTAATTTAGGTGATTAATCTAATGAAAAATATATCAGATATCGCAAAATTAGCGGGAGTATCTAAAAGCACGGTCTCCCGCTTTTTAAATGGTGGCTCAGTAAGCCCCCAAACTAAAGAAAAATTAAGTCGAATTATTGAAGAACATGATTATCAGCCAAATCAGTTTGCTCAAAGTTTAAGAGCTAAGCATACGAATCTAATTGGTGCTATCATTCCAAGGATGAATTCACATGCGGTTGATGAAACTGTGAAAGGAATTGTATCTGTATGCCATCAACATCAATATCAATTATTACTTAACTATACTGGTTTAGATATACGTGCTGAAATAGAGGCCTTGGAGACATTTTCAAGAAGTAAAGTGGATGGCATCATATTAATGGCTACTACTTTGACTGATGAACACTTGGAAGTAATTGAAAAATTAAATGTACCGGTAATTCTGGTTGGACAATCCTATCCCAATTTACATAGTATAATTCATGATGATTATCAAGCTGGTTTTATAGTAGGGGAACAGATAGGGCGTAAAAAGCATAAAAACGTTGTATTCTTTGGTGTAAGTGAGGAGGACGTTGCTGTAGGCATCAAACGTAAACAAGGTATTATTGATGGTTTGAAAAAATACGATGTTTATCCTGAAATTTATTTAACTTCTTTTAGATATGAAGAGGCAAAAAATGATGTTTCTAAGAAGTTAAAAAATGCTAGAGGTATCGATGCGTTAATTGGAGCAACAGATCCTATTGCATTAGCAATTCATAAATTTTATTCTCAACAAAACAATGCTACTGGAAATTATCATATTTTTGGATTTGGGGGAGACCCAATGACACAACTTGTTACACCCGCTATTACGACAGTTAAATTCAATTATTTTAAAGCTGGCACATATGCTATGAACCAATTGAATGAATTAATTTTTTCTAAAAATGCAGTATCTAAAACTGTCATTCCTGTTGAAATAGAGGATTTTTAAAAATATTTAAAACTATGGAACCGATACCATAATCAATGATAAAATTATATTAACTTTAGATTTAAATTATTTTGGAGGAATAATATGGCTGAATGGTCAAGAGAAGAACGTTATCGTCGTATTGAAGACGTTGATAAAAAGTACTTAGAAAATCTCAAGCAACAAGTTAAAGCGTCAAGATTTCGTCAAATATTTCATATTCAACCTGAAACTGGTTTGCTAAATGATCCTAATGGATTAATTTATCATAACGGCAAATATTATGTTTCACATCAATGGTTCCCATTAGGAGCAGTGCATGGATTGAAATATTGGTTTAATTATACTAGTGATGATTTAGTGGCATTTGAACCACAAGATACCTTAATCAAACCCGATACATATTATGATAGCCATGGTGTTTACAGTGGTAGTGCTTTTGATCATAATGGAGATTTATATTACATGTATACAGGCAATCATCGTGATGAACAATGGAATCGATATGCTAGTCAGATGATTGCTAAAGTTCAAAGTAATGGAGAGATTACTAAATTTGATGAACCCGTAATTCCTTCACAACCTGAAGGGTATACAAGTCATTTTAGAGATCCTAAAGTTTTTGAATTAAATAATGAATATTATGCGATTATAGGTGCTCAAACAAACGAGGAACTTGGTTGCTGCTTAATTTATAAAACGAATGATAAGCAACTAAATCAATGGTCATATTGTGGAGAAATTGATACTAAATTAAAAAACTTTGGTTATATGTGGGAATGTCCCGATTATTTTAAATTAGATTCTAAGGATATCTTACTGTTCAGCCCTCAGGGAATAGAACCACAAGGGGATCAGTTTAGAAATATATATCAATCAGGCTATTTAATTGGGGATTTAAATTTTGATTCATTATCCTTTGATCATAGTGAATTTGTAGAACTGGATAATGGTTTTGATTTTTACGCACCCCAAACTTTTTTAGATGAAAATGGCAATCGAGTTTTAATAGGTTGGATGGGCTTGCCAGAAATAAATTATCCTACTGATGAAGAAGGATGGGCACATTGTTTAACGATACCTAGAGTACTAACAATAGAGAATAATCAATTACGACAACGCCCGTTTAAAGGTCTTGAACGATTACGTAAAAATAAAGAAACGGCATTAGGTTATGCAAATAAATTTAACCGAAAATTACATCCATATGAAGGCAAACAATATGAACTAATTATTGATATTATCGAAAATGACGCTTCAAAAATTTATTTTGAATTACGGACCTCAAAACAAAATAACACCAAAATTATCTACAATACAAGGGAACAAAAAATTACATTAGATCGCTCAGAAAGTGGATTATTGCCTGAAAATGTTCAAGATTTAACGAGAAGTACGATATTGGATTCTCCTCTCACACGTTTGCAAATATTTGTTGATACATCTAGTATTGAAATATTCTGTAATGATGGGGAACGTGTTTTAACATCAAGAATATTTCCAGATGAAAATGCTACAGGTATAGAAACTTCAACGGAGACTGGACAAGTATATTTAAAATTCACTAAATATGAACTTAAGGATGAGTAAAAAATGAGAAAGTTATATGGGATAGGTGAAGCATTAATAGATTTTATTCCAAATGTTAAGAACTCTGAACTTAAAGATGTTGAACAGTTTAGTAGACAGGTTGGAGGTGCACCAGCTAATGTTGTGAGTGTAGCTCGAAAAATGGGTGCCTCCACTGAAATGGTCACTCAATTAGGTAATGATGCATTTGGAGACATTATCGTAGAAACTTTAAAAGATATTGGTGTAGGTACTCAATTTATAAAGCGAACAGATCAAGCTAATACTGCACTAGCATTTGTGAGTTTAAAAGAAGATGGACAAAGAGATTTTTCATTTTATCGTAAACCCTCAGCTGATATGCTTTATAAAGCTGAATATCTAAATGAAATTACAATCAAGCCAAACGATGTATTACATTTCTGTTCTGTTGATTTAGTTGAAAGTAATATGAAAGAAGCTCACAAATCTATGGTAAATAAATTTAAGTCAGCAAATGCAACCATTGTTTTTGATCCTAATGTTCGTTTACCTCTTTGGCAAAATGCTGAAGCATGTAAAGAAGCAATTCATGAATTTTTACCGAAAGCTAATGTGATTAAAATTTCAGATGAAGAGCTAGAATTTATAACTGGTGAAGCGGATGAAGATAAAGCTATTCAATCATTATTTGAGGGTTCTGTAGAAGCAGTTATTTATACTCAAGGTGCTGCAGGTGCAAGTATCATTTTAAAAGATGGGACTAAGATACATCATGGAGGATTTAAAGTAAAAGCAATTGATACAACTGGCGCAGGGGATGCCTTTATAGGAGCTGCAATAAGTAGAATGCTATTGAGTGACGAATTAAATATTACTAAGTTGCTAAAAGAAGAAGGACAGGACATTCTCAGATTTAGCAACATGGTGGCCGCAAAGGTTACAACTAAATACGGTGCAATAGAGAGTATTCCTACAATTGAAGATGTTACAACTGAATTAAATAAATGATAAAAAGTGCCAGTAAATGATTTTATTAGTTCATTTACTGGCTTTTTTATACGTGATATTCTCAATTATTTTTACTTCTGTGATGAAATTTATATTTAAAAAGTTTGATAGACATAACTATATTTTTTTAACATTACGAACCGAAGCAAAACAGTGCTCACCGTTTTTAAAATTGACAATACGTTCTTTTGAATCTATGGATTCAATATTATGTCTGTTAACAACGAAGCTGTTGTGACATCTAAAGAACCGCTCATCAAGTTGTGCAAGTTCTTTTAAATTGCCATAGAACTCAATTTGACGATTATCTAAATGTGCGATTAATCGATGTGATTTTGTAGATGATTCGAAAAACATTACGTCATCATATTGAACATAAATTGAATTACTTCCTCGTTTCAATTCAATCGTTTCAACAGTACTTTCTTTAGATAATAATTTTAAGCGAGTGTGTGCAGTTTCTAAGCAATCAATAATTCTGGACTGTAATTGGCTTGGATCATCTTTAAAGATAAAATCCATTGCTGACACTTTGTAAACAAAGGTTAGGTATGTTAACTCACTATGACTTGTAACGAATATGATATTTCCAATAGGGTCATACTTACGAATTTCACTACCTAATTTAATACCGTTGATATCAGCCTCTAATTGAATATCAAGAAAGTAACATCCGACATCATTCATCTCTTTAGATTTTTCAATGACTTCATAAGGATCGTCTGTTGCAAGCGCAATCTCCATAGGTTTTTCTTCAATCATAATGTAATTATTAATAATTGAAACCATATTTTCACGTTGTTTTACATCATCTTCACAAATGAATATTTTCATGATTACACATCCTTATGACTAATTGTTAATGATTTCTACTTTTTGTATAAAGTAGCCATTCTCTATTGTGGTATCTAGTAATACATTTTCAGTAGAATCAGTAATTTCTTTCAGAGTACTTAATCCTAGACCTCTATTTTCTCCTTTTGTTGAAAAGCGTTCTTGAAATAGTTCGTGAATACGTGGCATATCTTCTTTACATTTATTCATAACAATAAACATGACGGAAGAGTCTGTATTAATAAAAGCGATACGTATTAATGCATCTTCAAGCGTTTCAGATGCTTCTATTGCGTTATCAGTGATAATTCCAATAATACGACTAAGGTCAATCGTGTTCATTTCAATATGTTCTACTAACTCAGGAACTTCTATACTAATCGGAATATTTTTCTCTTGAGCTTGTAAAATTTTAGTGGTAACCAAGCCTTTAATCGCACGTACTTTTAAATTCTCAGTTCCATTAATTTTAATAGACTTCATTTGAAGGTTATCTTTCATAGGTACGATATTTTCATTAAAATATTGTCTTAATCCTGGCATATCATCTTCTCGAATATATTCAGACATTGTCGTTAAGATGTTCACATAATCATGTCTAAACTTACGCATTTCATTGTTAATTGATTCAATTTGTAACGTATATTCATAGTACGTTTCAATCTCTTCCATATTGCGTTTATAACGAAGTTCTTTAATCATGTAGTTAGATATGAAAATAATTAGAACAGTAAAGAAAAGAATAATTCCAATAAAAATTAAACCGTACATTTTTAAAGACGAAGTATCTAGCTTCGGTGTTTGAGAGTAAACGTATAATATTATAAAAGATAAAATCAAGACAAGCGAAATAATTGTAAGATACGTTTTGTTGATAGATAAATATGATTGTTTTAATTTATTTAATAAAAAGCGGAAAAAAACACCAAACAGAATTGAAAAGCTGCTAAATATTGTTATGTATACAATAAATATTAAAAATTTAGTGTTTAAGTAATTTTCAAAAAGCACAAATGTAATAACTGTTACAAAATTACTAAAAAACATTATGATAGCACAACTTAGTACAGTCAAAATAGAATAAAATTGAACTTTTGAATATAAAAAAATGGCACATCCTACTAATAAAATAATCAATGCAAAGCTATCAAAAAAATAATATAGAATAGAAGAAGGGATTATTATTCCTGCAATTAGTAAATAATCCCTTAATGAGTATTTTAAATTTAAAATTATATTTGAAACTATAAATAGTAGTATTCCTTGGAAAACTGCTAATGGCACATTTGATAAAAAATCCATACTTATACACACTTTCTACACTTTTTTATCATTATTTAGCGTTTGTTAGCTCCTCAGGTACTTCTGGTTCATCAAAATAAGTAGTACAAGGAGTGAATGAAGCTATTGTACCAATTGATTGTAAAAGAAATGTAAATAATTTAATGATTAAATCTACTAATACTGTCATAATTAATTATCCTCCCTAGGAAAAAAGATTGGTAATAATGTAATGCTCTCAAGTGTAATTCCTAATAAAATTAATTGCTTAAACGGTTCTGGTGCTAAAAATGAAATTATTAATAAAACCATTGTTATGATGATTGATAATAACTTCTTTTTCATTTTTAAGTGACTAGGAATTGGTTGTTTCTTAGTTGCTGAAGGAGCATAGTAAATAATTAAAACCGTCCCAATTGCAACTACAGAATACATAATACCCAGATTCACTTGAAAATATACTAGCAACCAGGGTAACGCTACAAATAAAGCTAAATTTTGAACATGACATAGCAATGATGATTTTGCATGTGCACCGTGTGCATAACGTCTAACTAAAAAATAACTAACATGTGTAAATAAAGTGTATAGAAATGTATGGAAGATAAGTGCAACACCATATGTCACAATTGTTTTTGCTAGATTGCTTACAACAACTTGTAATCCCAATCTTACTTTCAAAAATTGAATATGATCAAGATTATTTTTGCGTTGTAAATATAATGCGAATTGCTCAATCTTATTATCAATTGCTTTCAATGGTGTGCCACTCTCCTTATATCAATTATACAATTTAGTGCAATTGGTCTGGGTACTTATGCTTAACTGTTCAAAATAAATACTTAACTGTTATATTGAAATTACAAGTAATATTTTAACATATAAAATATTACAGTTATGTATAAAAAAATGCGATTTAAGAAATAATTAATTATTTATTAATAGGTTGTGTTTAAATAGACTCATATCACTTACAAGTGATAAAAACTTAATAATCTTAGTCTTTAAATTTAATAGTTATTGTTTGGTAATTGAGTTAAATAATTTTGTTTGTAGTTGCGAAATTATTGACACCTTTACCATATGTTGTAAGTGTTATTAATGGTTATGAAACCATTGCAATAGTAGTAATGTCCCATTGGTTATTATTACTAAAGTGACTTCTTGTTTATATGAAGTTTCTTACTTTGTTTTCTTCGTGTAGTTAAAAGAGTTAATTAATAAGCCATCCCAACTTATTAATTAACAAAGTAAAGTTACTGAAGTTTAAACTCAGTGGAAAGTGTTTAACTTAGCTATTGTAAGATATAGAAGTTAAATATTTTCAGGATGTAAGCTATAGTAAAATTTTCATAATTAATAACATCCCCAAAAGATTGAAATAACTGTAAAAACATTCCCTTAATATGAAAGTCGCGAGTTCCTCCCAAGCTCGTGACTTTTTTTGTAAAAAAAACTGTATCCATAAAATTGGATACAGATTAGTAACTATTTATATAGATTTGGTTTTAAATTTTTGAATACAGGAATATTTTCACGTTGAACATCAACTTCATTTAAATCAATATTAAATGCGATTGTGTCCTCATCCTGGCCTAATTCAGCTAATATATCACCATTTGGATTGATAATCATTGAATGACCAGCGTAATCAGTATTACCGTCATTTCCAGTACCGTTACAAGCAATAACAAACATGTCATTTTCAATTGCACGTGCTTGAAGTAAGACTCTCCAGTGATTCAATCTAGGTGTTGGCCATTGAGCTACAAAAAAAGCTATCTGCGCACCATTACGCGCGGGATATCTTAATAACTCTGGAAATCTTAAATCATAACAAATAATTTGTGTAGCTTGAGTACCTGAAGATAGAGGAAATGGTTCTGGTACCGCTTTGCCATCTTCTAAATATGTCGGCTCATCTAGCATAGGGACTAAGTGAACTTTATCGTACTTATTTATTCTATGTCCGTTTTTAGAAACGGTAAATGCAGTATTATAAACTTTGCTATTTCTAATATTTGATACAGATCCAGCTACAATATCGACGTTATATTGTTTAGCTAAGGATTGAATAAAGGGAAAGCTTCTACTAAGTTCTCTATCTGCTTTCTCATTTAATTCATCTAATGCATATCCGTTATTCCACATTTCAGGAAGAACAACAACCTCTGTATCTTCCTCCAACTTATTTTCGAACCAATTTTTTATTTTATTTTCATTTTTTTCTACATTGCCGTATGATACATAAAATTGAAATAATTGTATTTTCATTTAAAAATCTCCTCATCCCATGATTATCTCTAATTTACTAAAATAGAATAAGAAAATCAAAATTTGAAAGTCATGATTAAAATGCTTTATTTTTGAAAATAAATATAAAAAGGACTCAATTTCAACATAGAAATGAATCCTATAGAAACTGAGTCTTGAATTGTTGATCTAATCGATATCAATTAATGTAGATTATTTTTTAACTATTAATCTATTGTTAGTTGGTTGTATTTCTTTTTCACCAGCTTTTTCACGGATGTCACCAAATGGCATTTGAGCAACAAGTTTCCATGAAGCAGGGATGTCAAATTCTTGTGTAGTGATTTGATCTACTAAAGGATTGTAATGTTGTAATGAAGCGCCAATTCCTTTTGAACTTAATGCAGTCCAAATTGCAAATTGATGCATTGCGTTTGTTTGAACTGACCAATTAGCAAAGTTATCAGCATAATTTGGCATTTGTTCTTGTAAACCTTTAATAACATCTTCGTCTTCGAAATAAAGAATTGTGCCATATGCATGTTTAAATCCGTCGATACGTTGTTCAGTTGGAGTGAAATCACGGTCAGGTCCCATAACACCTTTTAATACTGTTTTAGTATTGTCCCAGAATTTGTGATGTTGGTCATTTAATAACAATACGATTCTAGTAGATTGAGAATTAAAAGCTGAAGGTGTGTATTTAATAATATGTTCTATCATATCTTCTAGTTCTTTATCACTAATTGAAATTGTTGTTTCAGTGCTATAGATAGTACGTCTATCTTCGATTTCTTGTAAAAATGGTTTTGTTTTTGATTTGCTAAATAAGCCCATATTAAATCTCCTTTGTTTATATAAGTTATATCTCTAGTATAAATATTATACTTAAATATGTAAAATGTTTTTTAACAAAAAATGTCAAATATATTAATATTTTTTATCATTAACCTTATTTCAATGCATTATATGTAAATATTCTTTATACTGTAAGTGTTATAAAACAAGGAGGTGGAAGATTGATGAAAAAGAAAATAGCTCATACAGGTCTCATTTTAGCTATAGGCACATCTATGCTAGGGCATGAGAGCATCGTAAAAGCTGCAGAAAGTAATCAACAAGCTACGAATGAAGTTGATAGTAGTAATGTTAGTTCTGATACGGATACCCAAGAACGTCAAAATAGTAGTAATAACATCAATGAAAATCATCAATCTGATACCCAAGATTCAACTGAATTAGAAAAAAATAATAATAATCAAAATAGCGGTAAAAGCAATTCATCATCAAATGACGAGAATGATGCTAATGAAAATAGTGATAATACTGTGGATCAAAGTGACTCATCTGATAATAGTAACTCTGGCAGTAAAACTGATTTAAATAATGGTGATGACACAAATAATTCTGGAGACAACGATACAAGCAATCCGGATGACGGAGAACAACCAGGAGACAATGATTCATCAGACAACCCGGATGACGGAGAACAACCAGGAGATAATGATTCAGGCAACCCGGATGATGGACAACAATCAGGAAATAATGATTCATCGAGCAACCCCGATGACGAAGAGCAACCAGGAGATAACGATTCATCAAGTAATCCGGATGACGGAGAAAAACCAGGAGACAATGATTCAGGTAAACCAGACACTGGAAACAATCCAGGGAATAATGACTCAGGCGAGCAAGATGATGGAGGAAATAAACCAGGAGACAGTGGTAATCATCAACAACCACCTAAACATGATGGGAATCCTGGTTCGAATCAAGGTGATCATCATTCAAATTCTGGATCAAATGGATCAAATAATGGTTCGCAAAATAATTCCAATAGCAATTCAAATAATAATAGTAATTATCCTGGCAATCATTCAGGACACTCAAGTACCAATGATACAGTAAAACCTAATAAACCCGTTTTTAATAATAATAATGGTTCAACAAACGGAAACCATTCAACTGGTTCTAATCACCACAACAACAGTGTATCTGATTCTATAATTCATCAAATTTACCCACATAAAAATAATGGCAACTCGACATCTCATTCTAACAGAAATCAAAATCAATCAATTATGAGTGGGTCTAATACTAATCAATGGCACTATGGCGATAACTTACAACAAAATCATCGACAAAGTCATATTGAAACTTATTCAAATAATGACAATATGCGAAGTGAAGTTCCGTTTTATAGCAAGTCAATGCTATTAAATAGACTAAATAGTTTAGCAACTGGTTCATATAAATACAATCCATATATTATAAATCAGGTAAACCGGTTGGGAAATAATAATGAGTATATCTCGAATCAAGATTTTTACAGGCTTTTCCGAAAACAATCATTTAATAATGAATACTTAGATTATTTACAAAAAGGCTCTAACTATTTCAGATTTGAATATTTTAACCCTTTAAATTCGAAAAAGTATTATAAAAATTTAGATGAGCAAGTATTGGCACTTATAACTGGAGAAATCGGATCTATGCCTGAATTGAAAAAGCCAAGTGATAGAGAAAAAAAAGAGGATGCAGATATACAGAGCCATGATGATGATAAAATTATAGATACCAATGAAAAAAGTAAAGAAGCGGAAAATAAAGCCAAATATAAAAACATAAATATTGCTTTAATTACATCTATAATTATGATTTTCGTAGGTGTTACAGGTAGGTTTATTTATAGGAAAATTAAAAACTAAAATAGAAAACGCATCTATTATTGTCATTTGAAATGATGAGATTAATAGATGCGTTCATTTATTAAAATAGAAAATGAATTATAAAATTACTTTGTTCTTGTAAATGTTTAACTGTGTCACCAAAGAAAAATTGGACTGTCACTACAAAACCATTTTGTAACATATGAATGATAATTGGAACCGCAATACGTCTAGTTAAAACATAGGCAAGAGAGAATAACATACCCATACCAAAATATATGAAGAAAAATTTAATATCGTTATGTGCTATCGCAAATAAAATTGAACTTACTATTGAAGCGATTAAGAACGCAACAATTCGATTTCCTTTAATTTTATTATAGATTTCACCAAATATAACTTTTCTAAATATGTATTCCTCTAGAATTGGGCCAACTATTGAGATTAATAATATGAAAACTGGAAGCTGTTTTGCAATTGCCATAATTCTTTCAGTATTTGGACTTTGTTGTGGTTGTCCAACTAACCACATAGTGATTAGACTAGCTACCATTTGATAAATCATCACGACAACAAATCCTAATAAAGCCCAAGGTAAAATGTAGCGTTTAGGTTCTTTATAACCTCGCTCCAGTGCTGTTGGATTTTTTATAATACTATTTAACCAAATTATTAATAATGCTGCTATTACAAATAAAATAACCTGAGTGTATACGCCAGCTTTTGCAAGTTCCATCCCTTTTAAATCTTTAAAGAAAGGTAATTGCTGTGCAAGTAAGGGTAAGAACTGTGCTAATGCATAAATAACAATGGTAAGAAATGCTACCCAAATTCTCTTCATTCTATTCCTCCAAAAATAATAATCAACATTAGTTAGTTTATCGTAAATTTGTATGTTATACAAAATATAGATAACCTTTTCGCTTGAAAAATTGACCAAATTTGATTAATATAAAATATAGATTAGCACTCATTATATTTAAGTGCTAAAAAGGAACCTGTTAAGGAGGAACGATCATGCTTAAACCATTAGGAAATCGTGTGATTATTGAACGCAAAGAACAAGAACAAACAACTAAAAGTGGTATTGTACTTACTGACAGTGCAAAAGAAAAGTCTAACGAAGGTATAGTAGTAGCTGTTGGAACTGGACGAGTTTTAGACAATGGTGAAAAGGTTGCTCCAGAGGTTAAAGAAGGAGATCGAGTTGTATTCCAGGAATACGCTGGCTCAGAAGTTAAACGTGGAGATAAAACATACTTAATTTTAAATGTTGAAGATTTACTTGCTATAATTGAAGACTAAAATTTATAAATAATAATTAATAAGTAATAATAAACTATTTTAAACAATGGAGGTATAATCAATGGCTAAAGACCTTAAGTTTTCTGAAGATGCAAGACAAGCTATGTTACGTGGTGTCGATAAATTAGCTAACGCCGTTAAAGTTACAATCGGACCTAAAGGACGTAACGTTGTATTAGATAAAGAATATGTAGCACCATTAATTACAAATGATGGTGTCACAATTGCTAAAGAGATTGAATTAGAAGATCCCTATGAAAATATGGGAGCTAAATTAGTTCAAGAAGTTGCTAATAAAACAAACGAAATTGCTGGTGATGGTACAACAACTGCAACTGTATTAGCACAAGCAATGATTCAAGAAGGATTGAAGAACGTAACAAGTGGTGCTAACCCAGTAGGATTACGTGAGGGTATTGATAAAGCAGTAAGAGTAGCTGTACAAGCTCTACACGATATTTCTCAAAAAGTTGAAAATAAAAATGAAATCGCACAAGTAGGTGCAATTTCTGCAGCAGATGAAGAAATTGGTAAATACATTTCTGAAGCAATGGATAAAGTTGGTAATGATGGTGTTATTACCATTGAAGAATCAAATGGACTAGATACAGAATTAGAAGTTGTTGAAGGTATGCAATTTGATAGAGGGTATCAATCACCATACATGGTTACAGATTCAGATAAAATGATTGCTGAGTTAGAAAGACCATATATTTTAGTAACAGATAAAAAAATCTCTTCATTCCAAGATATCTTACCTTTATTAGAACAAGTTGTTCAATCTAGTCGTCCAATCTTAATTGTAGCAGACGAAGTTGAAGGAGACGCTTTAACAAATATCGTATTAAACCGTATGCGTGGAACATTTACTGCAGTTGCAGTAAAAGCACCTGGATTCGGTGATAGACGTAAAGCAATGTTAGAAGACTTAGCTATTTTAACTGGAGCTACAGTTATTACAGATGATTTAGGTTTAGAATTAAAAGATGCTTCAATTGATATGTTAGGTAGTGCTAATAAAGTTGAAGTAACAAAAGATAATACTACAGTTGTCGATGGTGATGGAGATGACAATAGTATTGATGCACGTGTGAGTCAAATTAAAGCTCAAATTGAAGAAACTGATTCTGATTTTGACAGAGAGAAATTACAAGAACGTTTAGCTAAATTAGCTGGTGGCGTTGCAGTCATTAAAGTAGGTGCTGCATCTGAAACTGAATTGAAAGAACGTAAATTACGTATTGAAGATGCCTTAAACTCTACACGTGCTGCAGTTGAAGAAGGTATAGTTGCTGGCGGTGGTACTGCATTAGTAAATATTTATAATAAAGTAGATGAAATCGAAGCTGAAGGTGACGTTGCAACAGGTGTTAACATCGTACTAAAAGCTTTATCTGCTCCTGTACGTCAAATCGCTGAAAATGCTGGGCTAGAAGGTTCAGTTATTGTTGAAAGATTAAAACATGCAGATGCAGGTGTTGGATTTAACGCTGCGACAAATGAATGGGTAAACATGCTTGAAGAAGGTATTGTAGACCCAACTAAAGTTACACGTTCAGCTTTACAACATGCGGCAAGTGTTGCTGCGATGTTCTTAACTACAGAAGCAGTAGTTGCAACTATCCCTGAACCAGATAATAATGATAATCCAGGTATGGGTGGCATGCCAGGCATGATGTGAAAAGACCAATAAACACCGTTATATCAACGTTTGAAATGTTTAATGGTCATAATTTGGTCGTAGAAATTTTAAAATAATCCTTTTGAGACGTTTTCCATGAGTTTACTAAACTTTTGGGAAGCGTCTTTTTTGTATGAGTTGGTAATCTTTGCGTATATGTTCATTGTGGTATTTATATCTTTGTGGCGTAAGCGTTCTTGTATTTCTTTGATGTGTACGCCAGCCTCAATAAGTAGGGCGTAATGTGTGTATCTGAACGAGTGGGTACTTATTTGCTTGTTCGTTATGTCAGTCTTTTTAAGTATAGCTTTTATCCATAATTGCAGTTTTTTAATTACAAGTGGATAACCATTCACATCAGTAAACACAAAATTATTATCTACATAAAGCTCATTTTTCCATGTGTCCTGGACGTTTACCTTATAATCTTTGAGTAATTGAATCACGTGGGGATCGACTGTGATTTTACCGATTGAGCTTTCAGTTTTCCGTGTAAGTATCTGATAATGCTTTTTATTATTATTCGGATTGTAATAAGTCTTAGTAATGCTAATCGTGTTGTTCTCAAAGTCTATATCAGACCATTTTAACGCTAATAATTCGCCTGCTCTCAAGCCTGTATATGCCAATGTGGTAAATACTTCAAAGCTATTTTGTGGTGAATGGTTATACTTAGCAACCTCCAGGAATTGAAATAATTCATCTTTTTCAAGAAACTTTTTGTGTATCTCAATATCTTCTAATTCTTCCACGCTTACTCTCTTTTTAGGTCGTTTAATTCCCTCACTAGGCATAGCTTTTATTAATCTCATATCATTCGCGTACTTAAATATCATATTTGTAGATGCGACAATACTATCAACATAATTCTTGCTATACTGTGCGCTCATATCGTCCACAAAGCGTTGATAATCATGTTTCTTGATAGTTTGTATTGGTTTAGTATTAAAACGCTCTATGGCGTGTTGTATAGCTTTCTCACGTGCTCTGACACTACTTACTTTTACATCATTAGCATACTGTTTAAGCCAATCATCAGCTACTTGTTTAAACGTGCTAGAAGAAGGGGCAATATAGTCACCATTTCTTAATTGACGCCCTATCATCTCAGCTTGATGTTTAGCGTCTGATTTACGTTTAAAGCCAGTCTTAGAGATGTATTCATATTTGCCAGTTTCTGCATTTTTACCAAGTGAAATACGATAACGCCAATTGTTTTTAGATATCTGATCGTAACTTGCCATAGGAACACCTACTTAATATATCGCTTAATAGTTTCTATCTCATCAAGTATCTTATTGTACTTGTCTTCACTTATAGTTTCACTATTATATAAAGCGTTTAATTGCGACTTTAAAATATCATATTTTGTATTTAGATAGTTATATATCAATAGTTTAATTCGTTGACTATCTTCAGCATCTAGAGGGACACGACCATAATAGGTTGTGTTTTTTTCATCTTCAAGATGATATTTCAAATCATTAACTGAAAAATCATAATAGTTACCATTATGCGTATGTGATTCAGTTAGGACATAATATTTAAGCGAATTTGAAACGAGTTTCTTCTTATCTTGATACTATATAGAAATAATGCAAAGTTGAAAAATAATGTAAGTATGACGTGAAAAATTTTTACTTATAAAAAGTAAGCGTTTGCTATTTGCATTTGGAGCCATTTATAAGATAATTTATATAGCTACTAAAATTTACTATTCAAAATGAGTATCCTTTAATAAATTGACTGTATCCTTTGGGTGCAGTTTTTTTAATTTATAACTTGTCAAAACTTTATATTTCATAAAGTTACAAACGGACTTAAAAGTACTCTTGTAAGCAGTACCTTAAAATAGGGAAGTAGTTTGATAAAAACAAAAAGAATACCCCACAGATATGTAAATGAAACTTTCCTCATATGTCGCAACTTGCGACGTTAGGTAAATGAATATAGCAACCGCTTCGATATTCACAAAAAAAGATGTAGCTCTGAACTGGGACTACATTTATTAACGAACAACTCATATTATTTACGTTATTAAATATTTAGGTTAAAAGTAAAGAACGATATAACATAGTAGGAAGAACTCATAAATAAGGTTCTAAAACTCATCAAATTTATATGAAATAGTACTAAATAAATGAAAAGGAGTTAACAAAATAACATAATGGTTATATCAAAATTAAAACATCTTTTATTTGACAATACATATTTACAACAATTATTTAAATAAAAGTTTAAAAAATATGATTAAAGTGAGTAAGAAAATGATAGAAATTGCTAAATAAGGTTTAGTTATATTTATTATTTTTATTATACTTGATATAATATTTAAAAGATTTATATTAAAGTGGTGAAAATTATGGTTAGTAGGAATCTTGAAGTTTATTGTGATGAAAGCAGTTTAGAAAATTTATTTAAAGATAATAAAAGTGGATATATAGTAATTGGTGGTATATGGTTAGATAAAAAAGATCATAAGATAGTAAAAAAAGAAATTGACCATTTAAAGCGAAAACATTCAATAGGTGGAGAATTTAAATGGAATAAAGTTTCATATTCCAGAAAGCAATTCTATTTTGAAATCTTAGACTACTTTTTTGGCAATAGGAAGATTAGATTTAGATGTATTGTAGTAAATACAAAAAAAGTTAACACAGAGAAATATCATAATTCTGATAATGAATTAGGTTTTTATAAATTTTATTTCAATTTACTGGATAAATGGTGTATGAGTAATGACAATTATTATATTTACTTAGATTATAAAAGTAATAAAGATAATAATAGACTACCAAAGTTAAAAGAAATTTTGAATTATGTGTCTGAAGGAGAAATAATAGATGTTTTACCAATCCGTTCAGAAGAATCAGTTTTTATTCAATTAGCAGATTTGTTAAGTGGTGTTGTTAGCTTTCATTTTAATAATAATGATGTAAAAGATAATACGAAATATGAATTTAAAAAAAGATTAGAGGAACATATTGGTGAGAGTATTAAATCTAGTCCTTCGAGTGAAAAAAAGTTTAATGTATTTCAAATAAGGTTGAATGAAAATGTATAGCGAACTTACTTACTTAAAAAACGAAGAAAAATATCGAAATTTATTTGAAAGAGAATATTGTCAAAAAGAAATTATAACTTGTCATAATATTGTCGTTAAATTCTATGCTAGACATTTTGACCATGCTTTTTTTAGTAGAAGTAATAGAAGAAGTAATAAGAAAGATGTATTTGACTCAAATAGAGCACAAAGAATATTATGGATAAAACAAGTTTTACAAGATAATAATATACCAATTTATCAGGGACATAATAGTAAAACCAAAAAAAGCGATAAGAGTAGAAGAGTTTCTTTATTAACACCAGATGGATATGTCGTGGTGATACGTATGACTGGTGAAGATAAGGCAGAATTTTTAACAGCATTTGTAATAAATGATTCTGCTGTAATAGGTAAAATAAGAAGTAATCCTTTGATATATGATCCAACCTAATAAATATTTTACTTGTCATTAGTTGTCTGTAATGATAATATATATTTGAAATACGTCCTTTACTTATGGTTTGGGATACACAAAGGCTTTGTGTAATGAGCCCGATAATCAGTGCACAAAAGGCCCTTTAAGGGTCTTTTTTATTTAGAAAGTATCTTAAATTCTATATAAAACTAAAATTTAAAAAATTAATTTATTTTTAATCTAGTATTTTTTATTATTTCCTTTGTTTTCAAACAATTTTTCTTAATGTATTATATGTTCTTAATTTCTGTTTATTTATTAAATTGTATTATTTTTCTCCATTACTCGATAATAAAGACAATAGTTTATGATAAATATATTAATAACTTAATTACATTTTAGTAATTTATAGTTAGCATGCAAGCAAGTTAAATATCTCATTTCAAACGTCACTTTTAAAGTGGCGTTTTTTTGATAATTAGAAAGGTAAAAAATAATAAGGGTAGGCGGACTACCCCGAAATTCATTAAATGTTACTGTAAATTAAAATAGGTTTGAAATAATATATTGATTCATTCGGTAACAATTCATTTAATAATGGTCCTTGTAATGAAACGTCTAATTGTATAACTTCAAACACATTTTCATATTCAAATTTATTGAATTCGATTTTGCTAGCTTTTATTCCGACAACGTTTAATTTACTTTGAGCATAAAAGTATTTTAGCTCTTTAAATGGCACGTTTAAATTTTCTTTGTAAAGTGAACCGATTAAAGATTGTTTGTCGTGATCGAGTATTATTTTATAATCTCCAGGAACCAATTTATCTATAATCGCGCTCATTTTTTCTAAGGGTTTCAAATCTTTTTTCATACCTGTGAATTCTTCTCGGGTGTTTTTATCGATACCAATAAAACTTGATGTTTCAGATTTTATATAAATATCCATTAATTGTTCTAAAAACTTGAAATGATTGCCATCCAATTCAGCAATTGTTAATTTTTTGTCTGGATATAAAGAAATTTTATCACCTTTACCCATAGCGGTATTTTCAAATATTTCATAAAGATAATCGTGCAATTCAATTTTATACAATTCTGATTGAGCTTCACTTTTCGAATCAATAAAATTTAAAGTTTCTCTCAAAGAATTTTTATTGATTTTTAGTTTATAATTAGTACCATCTGAAAATGAGCCTTTTGCAATACCCGCACTTATTTCTAAACCAAACTCTCCTGTTGAATTTCCATCAATTTTATCTTTTGATTTTGTGTTAGCAGTGCTTTTACTTTCGCTCTCTGTACTTGTGTTTTTGTTCATTTGACTGTAAGATAGATTTAAACCTTTTCCGTGTTGACTTAAATAAGAATATATAAATTCTTTGTCGGTATATAGATAATGTTTCAATAAGATTCCTCCTTAGGTGGTGATTGTATGTTTAAAACTTTAAAAAAAATGAAAATTAAAGACGATATTGAATTCAAACAATTTTCAAATGAAGTCGATTATTGTTATCGTAAATTCAGTGAAGAAAATGATAAAAGAATGAAAGACCTCAACAACCAAAGAAAATTAGATAACAAGAATAAACAGCAATCATCTTTATGGGCAAATGCAATTAAAAATGGTAAATTTTAACGTCTACTTATGTAGGCGTTTTTTTATACCAAATCGTCCCAGATTGGAGGGAAAAATAGGGCAAGTGAATGCCCTCAATTATTCTGGTTTAACATCATAAATATAACGTTTGTTAGAAAATGACGTTAAAGGTTGGAACTCTAACTCGATTTTTTCTGGGTTGCCATTGATTGCAAAACCTTCAGAACCGCTAATTTCTCTATTAGGTGATAATGAATCCATCAATCCGTCAGTGATAGGGTAAGATTTAGCTTGTTTTCCATCTACATAAACTTTTACATCTCCGCCCACTGGAATTTCTTCTTTAGAGTTGTTTTTAATAGTCATGTCTACTTTTAAGACTTTATCAGCTTGAACTTCTGCAAATTCATTTCTTTCATCTGTATAAGAAGCACTGTCTAATGTGAATGACACTCCATCTATTTCAGTAGTTTCACCTACAGATTTAATTTTTGTATCCTTATCTTTGTCAAGCTTACCTTCTTCATTTATTTCTTTATCGACCTCATTCACGAAGGATCCAGTACACGCAGTTACGCCAATAATAATTAATATTAATAAAACTAAACAACCACCGCAGCCGAATAGCCAACTTTTTTTACGTTTTTTCTTTTTCTCTTCTTCTTGTTGTTTTTGGTATTCTTGAAATTGTCTAAATTGTCTTTCTTCTTGTTCGTTATTAAATTTTTCTTCCATGATTTTTCTCCTATATGTAGATTAAGTCTTTATATTCATTTGTATTCTAAGGTGCATTGTCCATTTGTTTATAGCACCACCGCCTTTAAATATGTAATATTCATATATCTTTATATTCAAACACTCGTAAAGACTCAAACGTAATAGCGTATTACCGTAATGAATAAGGGTAAACCTGCTACCCTGGAATATTAATCTTCGTCTTCATCTACTTTGCTCTCAATAATTTTAAGCACCTTTCTTACTTTATAAGATGTGATATCTTTAGGTAAAGAATAGGTGAAGCAATTATTTTTATTCGTTTTAACTTCGTAAACAATTTCATTTAATTTTATTTTGCAATTTAAAATTATCATCCATTGTCTCCTTAAAATAGATAAATTTAATACACCTTATATAACCTAAATACTCGCAATGAAATATTAATATCCGTTTTCTTCATACGCTTCATCAACAAGTGCGTTATATTCTTTAAGCAAAGTGTTATATTTAGACTGAGAAACACTATTTGATACTTTTGATTTACTTTCTGGTTTGTTTATCATAGTATTATAATCATCTACTAACGCGTTATATTGTTGAGCGGTATACGTACGGCTTTGTTTTTTACTAGATTGATTTTCTGATTTAGCATCTGAGTCCTTATTTCTCTTCGGAGCGTTTGACTTCTTATTATCATTTTTAATCGAGTTATCCCCGACTTGTCCACATGCGCCTAATATTAATAAACTTGAGAAAATTAAAAACAAAACCCTTTTCATTCTAAATTTCTCCCTTTATTTAATATTTTTATATTCAAACACTCGTAACGGTTCAAACTGAATAACATATTTACCATACCGAGTGGAATAATCATATTTTTGAGCTTCTTCTTTGGAACGTCATTTAAATCGTTATAGTTCAAACTTATATTACTAGTGTGTTGACTATGTTGATTAGAAGCATTTGTTGCTTCTGGTTCTGTTTCTACTTCTGAATTTTCATTTCTCTTTTATCCCACCATTGGTATAGTAAAATAATTAATTTGTGTAAATGTTATTTTAGCTCTTTTTCAATCTTTTCTCCCTTAACTCTACCTTTATCATCTACTTCAGTTTTAGGATCTTTCCTTTTCTTTGCGCTCTCTTCTACATCTTTAGTGCCACATGCTCCTAAAATTAATGTGCTTGCGAAAATTAATGCTAAGAATTTTTTCATAATATATATCCCCTTTGGTTTGTTTTTAATAATAAGATTTTATAAAAACATCAATTTCTTATTTGAAAACAATTTTATCTTCATCATAAGCATCAACTGAATAACCTACATATGCATGTGTTTTTAATATTAAATGTTTTGGTTCGCTTTTAAATTCATATTCATAAATATTAAATTTGAATTCTTCTGTTATTGTTTGGTGTTCTTTTAATTCAACATTTGTGTGTAATGTAAATGTTTGTAATTCATTTTCTAAAACAGGAAATTGACTATTTTTATCAGGATTTTCATATCTTTCTACTAAAGTTAATGAAATTTTGTTAATAGTTTGAGCAGAACTACCTCCCTCTATTCTTACAATTCCTTCCAAAGTATCATTACTATGAATACTTTTGTTTTTTACTAAAGTTTCAACCTTCACAGAGTTTATTCCAATAGAAGCAAGAATGTTTTCAAACATAGAATCAAATCCTTTCTGATTAAATATTTTAATTAAACAATTACCATAACACTAATCCACTCTATGCAATTTAAAAACTCTCAATGGCTCAAACTGAATAACGTATTTGCCATATCGAATATATAAATAATTCTATCATTTTACTAATTTAAAATGTATAACGTATATAAAATATTAAGTTATTAATTATTTTAAGACGCTGATAGAAGCTCTGTGTTGCATTGAGAAATGCAAAGACGGATAACTTAATCACAAAAGGTTTAGTATAGTGAATGCATATAACTAAATTATTCAAATATAGATAAATATTTACAATTTAAAGAATGATGAAAACTTTTAACTAACATCAGATATAAGTCAGTTAGTCCAAGACAAAATATACATAACAATCTTTCATTGATCGGTACACCTTAAAAAGGATATATTGATACTAAAGAAGTTAAATATGCATATCCACATTCTGAAAGAGTAACAAATGTTAAAGTAGATAACATACATATGATTTAATAGTTTCTGACGGTGCAAATTATGTATTTGTTGGTAAAACAACTGTGGTAGTTAAGGGCAGCGACATCTTTTACTTAGAGTTTATGTCATGACATAATTATGACATAACGGATTGGAAAAACTAAAAAATATGGTATAATAAAATTACGGAAACGGCTTTAAATAGGGATTGTTAAGAGTTATTTTATAGTATTTTTATGTGTACTTAATGCCAGGCATGATGTAAGTCATACAAACTTAACTAAATTAATTAATTTAGACGCTTTTCGAAAAATAATCACATTCGAAAAGCGTCTTTTTTAATGGGAAATCTTAATATAAATGTTTATTTAAACTGAGTAAATGTGCATTACAATATATAATAAATATATAAATGCTAGGCGGTGATAACATGCAGACTTATTCAAATAAAGATGATTTAATATTTGAAATTAGTAAGAGGGCTGAACTTTTTATTAATGAATTTAGTGATGTATCAGAATCAGATAAGGATGTATATAAAATTGGTGTCAATAGAACACCTGCACAGATGATCGCATACCAGCTTGGATGGTTAAATTTAATTCAATCGTGGGAGAATGATAATAAAAATAATATACCAGTTGTAACTCCCAGTACTGACTATAAGTGGAATAATTTAGGAGGATTATATCAAGAATTTTATAAAACTTACTCAAACTACACATTAGAACAACTTATTAATCAGTTCAATAAGGAAGTAGATAGCATTATTGAGTTAATTAAAAGTTTAGATAATGAAACATTATTTGAGAGTGGAAAAAGGCAATGGGCTTCATCAACGCCTTCCAAATGGCCAGTTTGGAAATGGATTCACATTAACACCGTAGCACCATTTAAGTCATTTAGAACTAAAATTAGAAAATGGAAGAAAACAGAAATATAAAGATAACTTAACTTTCGAAAGATTATAACAATATGAAAAATCATATTATCTAAAAATAAAAACGAGTCTAGGAATTATATCCAAGACTCGTCTTTTAATTAAGAGCTATAATCCGAAAATTTATAATAAATCTAATAACCATGCTCCAAATAAGATAAATAGAATGAGTAATCCTATGAACAAATATAAATTTTTGGATACATGTCCTTTCGAAGTAAAAGCGTAAAGATACAAATAATACGAAGTGGAGATTAATGTAATAATAAGCAATATTGAAAAAATAATTACCATTTAGATCACAGCTTTCGAGTTATTTTTAATTTCGATAGAATGAATAAATCGAATATAAATACTTCTTCAATGTCATCCTAATTACTCTTTTTATTTATATCAATCGCTTACTTTAAATCATCGATTGCTTTTGCGATTGATTCAAAAACATGTGGAATGTCATCTTTTTCAATGCAACTAAAAGCAATACGGATATCTGAGTCATTTAACGCTATAATACCGATTGAATATTCGTTAATTAAATGGGTACGTAGTTCTTCAGGATTTACGCCATTGACTTTGACTGCCATGAAATAACCAGAATTAAAATCATAGGCTTGCCAATGATTTTTATATTTATCGTCATAAACAACAGATTTTGTAACTTCATATCTTTCTTGTAATGTATCTATATTTTGTTGAATTTCTTTATCAAATTCATCATGATTTTCTAAAACGTATTTAATAGCACTTTGAGAAGGCATTGGTCCACTTGAAATATTACTTCTTATTAAACCTTTAACTTTCGCTTCTAACACTTCTTTAGCAACATTATTATTTAATCCAAATGTAAGGAAACCAACACGTAGCCCCCACGCAAAGAATTCTTTAGTAGCACCATCTAAACGAATTGGTAAAATATTGCTTGATTCAATTTGATTTAGTGCAGTAAAAATAGACTGACGATAAACATCTTCATAGAATAAACCATAATATGCATCGTCTACTACAGCTATAACTTTTGTTCCTTTTTCAGCTAGTGAACGAACCGCTGAAACTATAGTTGTAACTTCATCGTTGTTCGGTGTATAGCCGGTAGGATTGTTTGGATAATTTAAAATTAAAATGACTTTGTCTTGATTGAAATTTTCTAAAGTAGTAACTAAATCATTTGTTGTGTAATGTCCTTCTTGGTTAAAGATTGAATATGTCTCAATATTTGCAGAATGACGTGTTTCATAAATTAGTTTGTAGTTACCCCAATTATGTGTTGGTACTAAAACAGTATCTCCACTCTCTACAAATAAATCAGCTATTAAAGATAACCCGTGAGTTAACGCATTAGTGACAATAGGTCTAGTAATTGTCTCTTTCGATAAATCAGGGTTTTCTTTTAGCATTTTGTCTTGCCATAAATCCCTTAAAGCTTCTAATCCTTGAGGTGGGGCGTATGGAAAGACTTCATCTGGAGATAAATGATTATAGACATCAAATAAAGTATCAGCATACATTTTCCCGTTTTTATTAGTAGCCATTCCAATTGTAGCGTTATATTTAGTTTTTTTAGCATCAGCAGATTGAGATAAAATGCCTTTTGGATAATACATTGATTGACCTAGATTTGATAACATACTTAATATTTCTGGACAATGATCAACAAGTTGATTATTTAAATTTTGTGCTAATGGGTTCATTTATTTAACCTCACTTTATTTTAGTGTTTAATAATATATTATCTTTAAATGCCTTAAAGATAAAGTGTTCCTATAATGATTACAAAGAATTGCTAATTAGGTTTATAAAAAGCGAACATTTGTTCGTTTTTTATGTTAGAATAATGTCAGGTCATCATAAGATATGACACTTTTCATTTGGAGGTGTAGTGTAATGTCGTGGCTATTAGATGGTATGGTGACATTAATTTCGGGTGGTATACTCGTTATATTTCGTGTTTGGTTAGAATCTAAGTGGAAAGATAAATAGATGACCATACACAAAAACCCCTAACTTGCCGTCACAAGTTAGGGGTTGTGTAATGTAATTCGTGGATACAATTAAATTGTAACACATGGATTAATATTTTCAATTTTAAATGTATTTAGTAAGCAAATTTATAATTTTAATTTGTTATAATACATGTATTGAGGTGTTGATTATGATGAAACATTTAACTAAGATTTTCGTTAGTTTGGCAATTATCTTATTTGTTATTGGATATTATTTACAGGCTACAGGACACGAGAATCAAGGTGTTAAATTATTATTAGCAGCAATTATGTTTATCATATGTGCTTTTATTAATCGTAATAATGATAGAAAGAAAAACAGAAAATAACATTTTAGACTCTATATTAGCGTTTGACGTTAGATATAGAGTTTTATTTTTTAAATAGAATTGTATCTATAATGTATATACAGTTTGTAGCTTTAATACCATCAAATACAAGTATTTGCAAAATTACCTTTACAAAAGTATATATAGTGTGTATACTATTTATATACAGTTATAAAAGGGGGACATCAATGAAAATTATATTGAAGAACACCAGTGAACAACCCATTTATGAACAAATCAAACAACAAATAAAAGAGAATATTTTAAAGGGGTATGTTGAAGCTGGTAGCCACTTACCTTCGATGCGTGAGCTTGCAAAAGATTTACAGGTGAGTTTAATTACAACTAAAAGAGCTTATGAAGATCTTGAGAAAGAGGGATTCGTAACAACTGTCCGAGGAAAAGGTACATTTGTTAAAGAACAAGATAGTTCCATATTAAAAGAAAAGCAATTCTTTGTAATTGAAAATCTTGCTCGATTAATGATTAAAGAAGCTAAAACAATAGATATGCCTCTCAAGGAATTAAAAGAAATACTAGCTTTAATTTATGAGGAGGAAGAAGAATGAATGTCATTGAAGTAAAAGATGTATCGTTTCAAAGTAGTGCATTTTCAATAAACAATCTTTCATTCAGTATTCCTCAAGGATTTGTAACTGGATTCATTGGGGCTAATGGGGCAGGGAAAACAACGATAATTCGTATGATAATGGATATTATAGAACCTAAGCAAGGTCATATATCAATATTTGGTGAAAAAATAGCAAATAAACCGAAATGGATAAAAAATAAAATAGGTTTTGTTTATTCAGAAGTTTATTTTAACCAACAATGGACTGCAAAAAAACTTGAAAAAATGGTTTCACCATTTTATACCGATTGGGACTCACAAGCATTTAAAAATTATTTAGAAAAATTCAATTTACCTTTCGATGAAAAAATAAAACATTTTTCTACAGGTATGAAAATGAAATTGTCTTTAGCACTAGCTTTGAGTCACCATGCTGAATTGTTTATATTAGACGAACCAACTGCGGGGTTAGACCCTATTGTTCGTAATGAAGTGTTAGAAATTTTACAAAGTGAATTACTCGACGAACATAAGACTTTATTTATTTCAACCCATATTATTTCGGATTTAGAGAAAATTGCTGACTATCTTGTACATATAAAAGATGGAGAAGTTATTATGCAAGGTTTTCGTCATCAACTTCAAGAACAATACTCAATTGTACAAGGTGATAATCAAGATTTAGACGAGGAATTAAATCGCTTGTTCCTTTATAAAGAAGTGAAGTCGACAGGTTTTGTTGGTTTTACTAAACAGGCCCAAGTGTTTAAAGAATTGTTCGGAAAAAAAGTTAATATTAAACAACCTACGATTGAAGAACTTATGATCTACATCGAAAAGTCTAAAAGTAATGACAATCAAATAGATTTTCAGCAAAGTAGGTTGATAAAATGAAGCAATTACTAATTAGAAATTTTAAATGTAGGAGTATAACGATTGCCATTTATATCTTATTACTTCTATTAAATCCGTTATATGCTTTCGTATTTTCTAAAACAGAACTTTATTTTTTATTCTATGCACCGATTGCAATCACATTAATGGCGGTTAGCATATTAGACTCTGGACACTTGTTTAGACTACATAGAAGATTAGGAGGTAAAAGTTCATATTTGTTTTACGAAAGTTTACCTGTCTCTAAAAAAGACATGCTTAATGCGAATTACATTACCTGTATCGTATTAACACTTTTTGGTGGTTTTATTATCGCTTTGTACAATTTTCAATCTTCTAATATTGATTTTGGGGATTTAAGATACTCAACTGCGATTGCTTTTATATTTGTAAATTTTTTAAGTATTCCAATTGCATTTAGTAGGAATACTGAAAAGAAACGCGAAGGGATATCATATGCACCTTATATCTTGATAATGATGTTAGTTATTCCATTTGCTATTACAATAGTTTTTACACTAATTAATGCATTCGTTTTTCATCATCATATTTCTTATAATATCTTTGGCATATATTACAATTATGGTTTATTAAGCTTAAGTATTGTTTGGATGATTTTAAATTATTTGATTCAATTAAAACGTATAATTCAGCGTGAAAATAAAGGAGGGCCTATATGAAATTAGAAAATATTACAAAAACATATGGAGATAACAATGTTTTAGATAATATCAATTTTGATTTTGGAAATAGCAAAATTGTAGGTTTAATTGGTAAAAATGGTGTTGGTAAAACAACATTAATGAAAGTCATGAATGGCAATATTATTAATTTTAAAGGAAAAGTTCAATTAAATGATAACGAGAACGTTGGCTATCTTATTGAACATCCGAAATTATATGATAATAAAACAGGATTAAATAACTTGAAATTATTTGCTCAAGTTCTAGGCAAAGGTTTCGACAAGGAATATACAGATAAAATCATAGACGCATTTGGCATGAGACCTTACATTAAGAAAAAAGTGAAAAAGTATTCAATGGGTATGAAACAAAAACTTGCGATTGCAGTTTCATTAATGAACAAACCCAAATATCTAATTCTTGATGAACCGACAAACGGTATGGATCCAGATGGCTCAATTGATGTATTAGAGACAATTCAATCATTAGTGAATGATTTAGAAATGAAAATTCTAATTTCAAGTCATAAATTGGAAGATATTGAATTGATTTGTGATAGAGCTGTCTTTCTACGTGATGGAAACTTTGTACAAGATGTCAATATGAAAGATGGTAGTGCGCAAGATCATACATCGATTAAATTTGAAGTTAGTGAATTTAATACAGCACTAGATTATTTAACAGAACATTTTAACGTGCTTCAATCACACAAAGATAGTGGAGAAATAATGATTAAAGCACAAAAAGATTATAAACAATTACTCAAATCTTTAGCACAAAAAGATTTATATCCTAAGTATATTGAAACAAGAAAAAGTTCGCTTCGTGATACGTACTTTAATATTAATCAAAGAGGTGACAAATAAATGAGAAGTTTACAATTAGTTAAATATGATATATTGAGTTTTTGTAAAAGCTATTTAACATATATAGCACTAATTTTAATCTGGTTAGTATTAGGATTAATAACGTTCTTAATGGCACGAAATAATGATCAAGTAAATTATTCATCTATTTTATCTATGGCAAATTGGATGTTCTTATTCTTTGGCTTGTTAGTAGTGATTAAGACAATTACACGCGATTATTCACAAGGTACGATTCAACTTTATATGAATAAAGTGAAAAATAGAATTGGGTATATTATTGCTAAAACAATTTCAATTATTTTATTTTCATTCATTTTTGCATTCATCACATATATCACATTAATGTTAGTACAAGCATTTACAGAAGGAAAAAATTTAGACGGAGATAAGTTCTTAACGAACATTTGGTTCTATCTTATCTTCTTACTGTTCTTTGGTTTACTCTTATTCTTAGTTACATTAATTGTTCAAAAACCGGCAGTAATCTTTACACTAGGTATATTCTTAGTATTTATAGTTCCATTTATTCAACCTTTTATTGGTTTGATTCCTGACTGGGGAGAAAAAATTCAAAAATCATTAAAGTATATTCCGTTTAGTTATTTAACTGAGAAATCTCAAACGGATAGTATTAAATTTTCAAATTGGCAATGGTTTATTTCTTTAGCATCAATTGTTATTTTATTCATTGCGAATATTGCTTATGCAGCTAAAAGGGATATATAATATATGCCAAGAAATTGATATCCAAAAAAGAGGGTAGTAAAACAAATTTTGTTTTATTACCCTCTTACTATATATACTTTTATAGCATTAACTTACTGATTATAGAGTCATAAACTTGATTCCATAAGTCAGTATCTGATTTATATTTAGAAGTGATTTCATGATGTACTTCTTTTTCTTTATCCTCATAATTGTGTGCATCTTTAGGTGGTAGTTTTTCAGCTCTAAGTTGAGTAACAAATTCTTGGGCTTCACGAGCTCTAGGGCCCCAAACACTCACCTGTTCAAATTGATCATTCATAAAGATAAAGATTGGAATCGAGCGTGCTGTACCATTTGTTAAATATTGATCAATGAGATTTGTGTCTTCATCTCTATGGAATACGCGTACTTCTAGCTGTAGTGATTCACTTATACGCTTTAATATAGGTAAGTTCATCATAGCGTCGCCGCACCAATCTTCACTTATAACCAAGACTTTAGAATAAGAACTATCTTTAAGTTGATTGATTCTATCGTCAGACGAAGGTAGTGTGAATGCATTGTAAATTGTTAGTACATTATCTTTATTCACAGTCATGCTATCGATATATTCATCAAGTGGCTGACTATTATTAAAATATGTTTCTAAATTAGCCATAAATAAAACCTCCCCGTTAAATTTATATCATTATAACAATTTTTACTAAGAATGAATAATTATAAAACTTAAAATATATTAGTTTTATCACAATTAATAAGAACGTTAAAACAACGTTACAATTCTGTAAGAAATGATTGTAGTGGTTTAGATGTTTCTCAGTAAGTGGTTATGATATATTTAAGTTAATAAGAATAGAAGTGGTGGTACGGTTGCGCATTCAAAATCGATGGATAATCTTTAGTATTTTTACAATAATAGCTTTTATAGTGGTTACGTGTCTTACAATCTATAAAAATGAAAAAACAATTAATCTTACTGAAGTGAAGATAAATGATATTCAATTAAATGAACCATTTAATGAAAATGATTATGAGATAAATCATCACATAAAGTTGGATAGATACAAATTCTATAATGATAAAAAACATAAAGATTTAACTGTAAAAGTAAAAAATAAACACCAAACAGTAAAAGGGATCGTATTGATTAATGATCATGATGTAACAACAAACTTTGGTGTTAAAATTGGAGATAGAGTGGATCATGCAATCAATTATTTAGGTGATAATTATCGTAAAGATAAAGTAGGTAAGGGATATGATGCGTTAATTTATGTTGATAAAGAGCACCATATGAAGCTATCCATTTTATATAAGGATAATGTGGTTAAACGAATAGAATTTTTTAGTCGTTAAAAAGTGATACTTTTACAATGCACTTCAAAATAAGCTACTTTTCGATAAGATAGAGATAATTCAATTAAGAAAGTAAGTGAAATAATGGATAAGATTACCTTTTTAAATGAACTTGAATTAGAACTTGATGAATTACCAAGAAAAGAAAAAGATAAACTCATGGATGATTATGAAAATCATTTCTATGAACAAGAATCGAAAGGGAAATCAGAAAAAGATATTATATCGGATTTAAGAGAACCACATGATATAGGTATAGAAGTTAAAGCCAAAGAAGCAATATCCTATGCTAAAGTAACACCTAACCTACGTAATATTATTAGGGCTATAATGGCTTCATTAAGTCTTGGCGTGCTTTCTTTTTTCTTCATCATCATCCCTATTGTAATATTTATAGCATTATTGATTGTAGTGTTTATATTCTCTGTTTTTTTAATTTCTCTTCCATTAATAATAATATCAATGAGTATCATTAAAGGGATTGTTGATTCGTTTAGCAATTTCTTATTTAGCATTTCATATGCCGGATTAGGTATCGTCTTATTTGTAGTTACCATGAAAATTACACAAAATTTATATCGACTTGTATTAAAATATTTAACTTGGTATATCCAAACGGTTAAAGGAAGAATTAAACAATGAAGAAGGCAATGATAACAGGCATAGTAATATTTGTAGGATTTTTCTTAGCAGCAACTTTAGTCTGGTTTGTGCATGATAAAGATGAATATAAAAAGCTAAAATATGATAGAGCATACAGTAATGTGAAAATGAATAATTTAAATATTGACAGCTATAATTCAGAACTCACAATTAAGCAAGGAGAACATTGTGGTGTTAAATATTATGGTGATAATGATGTTAAGGTATATCGCACAAAAGATACATTATATATAAAAGAGCATAAATCTGATAAGAGGGGTTATAGCGTTAATATTAATCCTTTTAATCAAAGTAAATCAAAAATTGAAGTTACACTTCCAAATAAAAACATTAATAATTTAGATGTATATTCAGGATTTGGAAATGTGAATCTTGATGGCATTAACGCGAAGAAAGGTTCGATTTATCAAGACAATAAATATTTAAAAATTCAAAATTCAAAATTTGATAATCTTTCCTTCAAGAGCGATGCTGGTGGAGTAAAAATTAAAAACAGTGATATCTTTAATAGTGAATTTAAGACAGGGGTAGGTAACGTCGAAGTAAATAATTCAAAGTTAAAAAAATCGTTATTTGTAAGTGAACTTGGTTATCTTAATTTCACAAACATGAATAGTGAAACAGATGTAAAAGGCTCAAGTAAGCTTGATTATATTCATTTGGACTATAAAGATGAACCTAAAAATACTTTATTAAAATTACACCCAGGTACAGGAGAGGCAAAAGTTGAAAATAAAGCTTTTAATAAAGGTAAGGTAGGAAATAGTAATAATGTAATTGAATTTTACACGGTAAAAGAAGATATCACAATAAAGTAAAATGATTGCCTACACAATAAGAGGCAATCACTTATATAAGTCGACGAACGATTTTAAAGTTCGTCTATTTTTTAATAATTTGCGAATGTTAAATCGGTATCAATTAGACCATTAAATTGTTGGATAGTTAACTCATTTCCATCTAACCAAGATTGAAAATTTATTGATGTGGGTGATTGATTTTCACCTAGTGTCATCCAAGCGGTTAAGTTTTGCGGTTCATACATTGAAGTGTGTATCGTACCTGACCAACTTTTAAATAATTTGCTATATATTTCGAATTTTGGATCATTAAATAATTTAAAAGCTGTATGTTTATCTAAGCTTTGTGAAGTTTGTGAGACAGTACGTTCTAGACGTTCACGTGATTCTTTTGTGTAATTTCGGTTTTCATGCGTTAAGATTTCGAAATGATTTGTACATACTTTATCATATCTGACATCAAAAGAACGTGGTGTAACCTCAACGATTGCGTGATTAAGCTTTCTATCCATTAAAATATAACTGAAAGAGCTTCTATGAGGGAGTTCTTTCAAGAATCTAACGGCTTCATCAACGTCTTTACAATATTCTAAAACAAGACGACCAATCATATAACATACAAAGCCATTAGCAGGGTGTTTACGATGCATAAAGTTATAGCCCATCGTCAAACCAGCTTCATTCATACCATCCATACGACCTGTTACTCTAGACGTAGGCCCAATTTGCGCTAGCCCTCCGTCATTAGGTTGGAATAATAAATATCTCCCATCGTATGTGGCAGGATGATAATCATAATTGCGCACCATAAAATCCTTACCTTGAAATACAGTACATCCACTTTCTTTTAAATCTGTGAAACGATAATGTGCAAAATTTAATATCATTTGTTTTGTAGGTAAGTTCAGTACTTCTTGCATACCCATTAACTCTTCCCATATTTCTGGCGCGTATGTTTGAAATACTTGATACGTTTCGTTAACATCTATATCAAATCGGGGCATACGTTTTTTCCATTCACGTTCACGATTTTGCAATAAGGGTGTTTGTTTTAGCCATAGCGCTGTTATGACCCCTAAATCATAATGCGATCCTCTAAACGTCATTATATCTGATTTCACTTGTTGCATGAGAAGGCCTCCTGAAAATTCTAAATATTGTAAAATAGCATTAATTGAAAACTAATATAATTATTATTATACTGAACATGATAGCAAGAAAAATTTAAAAAACAAGGAGGGGTACTATGTTTCAAGACGCTTATTTAAAAGTATATAACAAAGTAAAAGCTTGGTGGTTGTATTAAACTAATTTACAATTGAAAATTTATGAAGTTTTTGAATTTTGAAATTTATTTTATAGTTATTATTATAAGACGAAAAAAGGTATCTATTTAACCATAACAGTAAGTATGATAATATATAATATTGTAAACATACTTATATCTATTTAGAGGTGAAACATACATGTGGGATTTAATTAAAGGTTTATTCAAATTCTTATTAAGCTTAGTAGTTATTACATCAGTAGTAGTTGGTGTAGGTGTTGTAGCATTTGCTTACATCTTCAAGAAAGACTTTGAAGATATCGAAAGAAAAACTAAAGAAATCGTTTCAGATATCGAAAGTAATAACGCGTAATAATAGTAATTTAACCAGTGACTTCCGTTTTGAAGTTACTGGTTTTTTATTTCAATAAATTCAAACAATGATTAAGAATAATTGTCATAGACACCAATCTTTTAATAAAATAAAGGTAATTAGACAATAGGAGGTATTCTGATGACGACGAAGGGTTATATTGGTTCATACACAAAAAAAGAAGGTAAAGGTATTTACTTATTCGAATTAAATGAAGATAGTGGACAAATTAGTTCTGTTAATACTGGTTATGAGATTGAAGCATCTACTTATCTTGCTCAAACAGATGATTATTTATACGCAATCACTAAAGAAGGTGAACACTGCGGGGTAGCTGCTTTTAAAAAAGAAGCTTCTGGTTCGTTAACATTAATTAATAAATGCTTAGAATCTGTAGAGGGTACAGGTTGCTATATATCGGTATCATCTGACCACAATTTTTTATTTGAAGCAGTGTACGGCGCTGGTATCGCTAGAATATATCAATTGAATAAAGATACAGGTGAGATCATTAAGTTAATTCAAGAATTAAATCACGACTATCCACTTGGAAGTCATGAACGTCAAGAGCATTCACATGTCCACTATATAAATGAAACACCCGATTGCAAATATGTTGTAGCTACTGATTTAGGTACAGACAGAGTTGTAACTTATGAATTCAGTAATGAAGGTCTTAAAGAATACAAAGTTTCTAAATTTAAAGATCAAGATGGTCCAAGACATATTGCATTTCACAATAATGGTGAATATGCCTACATTGTTCATGAATTATCTAATTATGTTAGCGTAGCTAAATATAAAGATGGTCAATTTGAAGAACTAGAACGTCATTTAACTGTTCCTGAAGATTTTAATGATGACACTAAATTAGCGGCTGTTCGCTTATCGCATGATCAACAAACTTTATATATTAGTAACCGTGGTCATGATAGTATTGCGGTATTCACGATTACAGAGAATGGCGCGGGACTAAACCCTGTAGAAATCGTTAAAAGTGGGGACCAATTCCCAAGAGATTTTAATATTACTGAATCAGATGACTATCTAGTTTGTGCCCATCAAGAGGGTAATTATGAAATTACAGTTTTTAAAAGAGACACAAATACTGGTAAATTAACGCCAACAGATAATCAACAAATTGCACCTGAAGGTGTACATGTTAGTTTTATTTAAGTAAAATACTAAGCCACGGCAGTGTAAAATGTCGTGGCTTTTTGCAAATTTTTATAAGTTTTTAAAAAATGTTCTAATATATTTAAATTTACCTTTATAAGGCGGATACATAACACTTGAATCTAATCGCGTAGACCTAAAGATGTATGACTTGCTATGGCTAAAGGTTTGGAAAGTATATTTACCATGATATTGTCCAATGCCAGACATTCCGACACCACCAAATGGTAAATTAGGATTAGCAAGATGCATTAAAGTATCATTAATTGCACCGCCACCGAAAGATAATTCGTTTAATACACGGTGTGTAGTATTCTCATCTTCACTAAATAAATATAAACTTAACGGTTTAGCTTTACTCTGAATAATATCTACTGCCTCATTAAAATCATCATAAGTAATAATAGGTAATATAGGTCCAAAGATTTCATCTTGCATGATTTTAGAACTTGACGTAATACTATCTAAAATAGTTGGTTCTATATAGCGTGTTGTAGCATTTGCATTACCACCGAAAATAACATGGTTTTGGTGCACGTTAAGTAATTCATTTAAGCGATTAAAGTGTTTATCATTAACTATGCGACCAAAATCTGGACTTTCCTCTATGTTAGTACCATAAAATTCTTGAATACTTTGTTTAAGTGCTTCAATCAATTCGTTTTTGACCTTCTTATTAACTAATATATAATCCGGAGCCACACATGTTTGTCCTGCATTAGTAAATTTACCGAAACTAATACGATCACTAGCAACTTTAATATTAGCAGTATCATCTACAATAACTGGAGATTTACCGCCTAATTCAAGGGTAACAGGAACTAAATTTTTGCTTGCTGCTTCATACACGATTTGACCAACCTTGTCACTACCTGTAAAGAATATGTAGTCAAATGGCAGATTAATTAATGTTTGTGTTTCTTCTATACCACCCTCGATAACACCTATATAATCAGTAGTAAATACGTCTTCAATAATTTGACGAATGACCGTGGCAACGTGAGGTGTTAATTCAGATGGTTTTATAATAGCAGTATTTCCAGCTGCAATAGCCCCAATTAAAGGTTCAAATAGTAACTGTACAGGATAATTAAATGGACCAATGATTAATACTGTGCCATATGGTTCTTGTTTGATATAACTTTTTGCCGGAAACATAAATAGAGGTGTATCAACTTGTTTTGTTTTAGACCAATTTTTAAGTTCTTTTCTCGCAGTTTTAATACTTTTTAGTGTGATACCAATTTCTGTGGCATATGCTTCAACAGGACTTTTTCCCAAATCAGTCTTTAGAGCATCTAGTAAATCATTTTCATGATTTTTAATACTTTTACTTAGAAGTTTTAATTGATGTTTTCGAAATTTTAAATCTTTCGTTTTATGTGTTTTGAAAAAAGCTTTACTTTCTTCAAATTGTTGCTCAATGCTTGGCAATGTGTGATACCTCCTAAATAGTAAAATCTATATTAAAGAATTAAATTAAAATAAATGATGTAATTCATCATATCTATACCCTAAATATTTTTCAATAAAAAACAGTTGAATGAAAAGATTCATTCAACTGCGTATATAAAGGCGATAACTAAATTGCCAATATGTTTTATTTAATTAGAGCATCTGTGATTTGAGGTACCACTTGTTTTTTACGTGATACAACGCCTGATAAGAATGCCATGCCATCATCTAATTGAACTTTAAATGCCTCGCCGACTTTATCTTTTTCAGCACCTACTACTAAGATTTTAGAATCACTATTAATAATGTCAGTAACTACTAATACAAATAAATCATACTTTTCATTAGCACTTGTTTCTAACATTGCTTTTTCAAGATCTTCTTTACGATTTAATACTTCATCAATGTCGACAGTATTTACTTGGGCAATGCGTGTAACATAGTCGCCCATATTAAATGATTTAGCATCCATGTCTAATAATTCCTCTGCAGATTTATCAGTAGTTGATGCACCAGCTTTTAACATTTCTAAGCCATATTCATCTAAATCAACATTTGCTAAATCTTTTAAATCTTTAGCAGCATTTACATCCTCATCAGTACAAGTAGGAGATTTGAATAATAAGCTATCAGAAATAATTGCTGAAATCATCAAACCTGCGATATGCGGTTTAATTTCAAAGCCACGTTCTTTGTACATTTTGTAAAGAATAGTAGCAGTACAACCAACTGGTTCTGCGCGGTACCAAAGCGGTGAAGCAGTTTCGAAATTAGCGATTCTATGATGATCCACAACGTGTTTAATCTCTGCGTCAGAAATTGTTTCAGCACTTTGTTGGAACTCATTGTGATCGACTAAGATTACTTCTTGACCATCTAAATTATCACTTAATAATTCTGGTGCTTTAACTTCAAAATGATCTAAAGCAAATTTAGTTTCAGGATTAATATCTCCTAAACGATATGGCGTCGCTTCAGAGTTACCAGTTAATTGTTCAAAATCAGCCATGATGATAGCTGATGCTATTGCATCTGTGTCTGGATTTTGATGTCCAAAAATATAAGTTTTTGCCATTGTTATTATCCACCCTTATCATTTAATTTTTCATCTTATTTTATCATGTTTCATTTAGCTACATCTACCTCTGCGCCTAATGAGTTTACAAAATGTCCTAAAGCCCATTTATGACCACTCTCATTGAATGAAGCAACACCATCTTTCGGAATAGTAATGTTATACCCCAAATTATAGGCTGAAACAGCAGTGTGTAAAATACAAATATCTGTACAAACACCCACAATTTCAATATCTTTTATATTTCTCTCTCTCAATAGACTATCTAGAGGTGTACCATAGAATGAATCATAACGACGCTTATTTAAATAATGAATATTACTGTTTCCACTAATGTTATTATAAAAGGCTTTAATCTTACCATATAATTCACGTCCTGCTGTGCCCTCAATATTGTGAGGAGGGAATAACTTTGTCTCAGGATGGAACATATCGTTCTCATAATGTAAATCCATCATAAAGAAAATATCTTGGCCTTCAGACTGATATGTCTCTAAACGTTTCAGTATAAAAGATTCAATATCTTGCCCAGGTTTACCACATGTTAATCGACCATCATCTGCAATGAAGTCATAAGAATAATCTACTACTATTAGTGCTTTTCTAGTCATAATCAATCTTCCTCTCTATTAAATGTTTGAGCTATTTAAAAATTGTATAATTATATAGAAACGATTAAATTATTACCTCATTAATCATTATATATATTATAGCTAATCCCATTCTAAAATGGTATATAGCAATAAAATAGGTTTGAAAGTTTAGATAGGGGATACGTTATGTTAATAAATGCTCAAGATTATGGATTAAAAGGATGTAATAAACGCAAAGACACTAAAGCAATACAACGAGCACTGAATAAAGCAAGATATGGTGAACACACTGTACTTATACCTAGCGGTACATATTATATTTCGAAAGCACTCATTATTTATGACTCAACAACTTTATTACTAGAAGATGATACGACATTACTAAGATGTGGTAAGGATGCACTTTTAAAAAATGGCCATCGTTTTGGTTTTTATAAAGGATATCAAGGTAATAGTCATATTTATATTAAAGGTGGAACGTTTGATATGAATGGCTCTAAATATCCATACAATAATACTGCGATGTCAATTGGACATGCAGAAGATATTCAATTAATAGGTGTAACAGTATTAAACGTAGTTGACGGACACGCTCTAGACGCTTGTGGTATCAATGGTTTGTATATCAAAAATTGCAATTTTAAAGGTTTTAATGATTTTGATGGGGATCGTTCATTTTCTGAAGCAATTCAATTAGATATTCAAGTACCTGGTGCGTTTCCTAAATTTGGGACGACAGACGGAACCATCACTAAAAATGTAGTCATTGAGAATTGTTATTTTGGGAATTCAGATGACCATCAAATGCGTCCATGGAATAGAGCAATTGGCTCACATGCAAGCAGGTATAATAAGTTCTACGAAAATGTGCATATAAAAGATAATTGTTTTGAGGGGACTGAAGACTATGCACTAACACCCCTAAAAGCTAAAAATATGATTATTTCACGCAATAAATTCAAAAATTGTAAAGGTGGTATTCGATTTTTAGGGGTAAAAGATGGAAAAAATGCTGCTGATCCTGTTACTGGCAAAGTCATGGAATCTCAAGCTGGTGAGAATTTCAGTGTGATTGGTAATCACTTTATTGGAGAAATGAAAAAAGATGCCATTCACATTAGAAGCTATAATAATGTAAAACATCAGCAAGTGTTTATCGCCGGTAATACTTTTGATAAAGCATCACAAACTATACATTTAGAAGATATAGAAGATTTAACCCTAAACCAGGGTGAAGATGTTACCATTAAAAAAATTAATGTAGACTGAGTAGAGATAATGTTTTCGAACACAACCCAACAATAAATAGCCAGTAAATACGTTTTGAAGACGCATTTACTGGCTATTTAATTTCGATACATCAGTGTTAAATAAGGACAAGACAGCAAATTTTTTATAATTTCGTCATAATGCCTTTCGATATTTATCTAATGGTGATTAAATGCACCTATAATTTTAACTTCAAAATCTAAAGTCTGTAATATTGTGATAACCTTATTGAGTTTTTCATTTTTCCCAATATCGGTTTGAACAAAAAATCTGTACATACCTAACTGCGTCTTAAGAGGTCTAGACTCAATCCATGACAAGTTAATATCAAATAAAGCAAATGTGTTAAGTATACTAGCTAATAATCCAGCTTTATCATGTTTAGGTGTTATCAGTAATAGCGTACTAGAAGCAGATTCATTGTAGTGCTCGTTACTTTTTACTACTAAAAAACGAGTGACGTTATGTGGATAGTCTTGTATATGTGTATCTATCGGTTCGAAACCATATGACTCTCCGCTTCCTAATGGTGCAATAGCAGCGACATGTGTGTCAATTTTTTCTAAACTTTGAATCGTACTATCAACATAATCATATAAGAAATGATGTCGATGGATATATTGACTCGTTTGACTTATTGCAGGTGCAATGGAATAAACCTTTTTAATATCATCCAGTGAAGTACCTTTATTAGCGTATAAACCAAAATTAATATCTAAATGGATTTCGCCATGAGCGTATATATCTTCTTGTGCAAGTGCATCCGCAACAATATTAATAGTACCTTCAATTGAGTTCTCAATAGGTACGATACCTACAGCATCACTATGACTATTAACGGCTTTAATTACTTCATAAAGATTTGATTTAGGTGAATATGTAACTTCTTCCTCAGATAAATAAGTTTTTGCAGCTAAATAAGAAAATGTTCCCTTAGGGCCTAAATAATATAAACGCATCTTTGTTCGTCACCTCGTATTATCGAACACTAGTGAAATGGACATTTCATTGACTGTTTCTTTTTATAATGAAAATTAGGATCCTTGATTTCATTATTATAACCATGATGATAATTTGAAGTTAGGGTCGGTGAAAGTGGTGGGGCTAACCAAGACCATTTACCTGTGACATCACGGTTATTTGCTAGTTCCTTTTCTTCAAATAATTGAAATTGTTTTGATGCAGTTAGGTGATCAACAATAGAAACACCTTGAGATTTAAATGAATGGTATACCGCATAATTAAGTTCAACGAGTGTTCGATCTTTATTAAAAGAATTATTTTTTAGTGTACCAAATTCAAACGCTTCTGCAATACTTTCCAATAAATTATAGCGGTATGAGTCAGTGAAATTGCGTACTGCAATTTCTGTTACCATATACCAACCATTAAACGGGGCAGTTGGATAAGTAATGCCACCAATTTTCAAATCCATATTAGAAATGATTGGAACACCATACCATTTTAAATTTAAATCTTTTAATTTTGGATAATGTTCATGTTCTATTTCAACTTCTTTTATTAATTCATTGGGTAACTCATACCATTTTATAGAATCATTAGGTAATTGATAAATGAGTGGTAGTACATCGAAATCAGTACCTTTGCCTTTCCAACCTAAATGCTCCGCTAATTGTGTGATTTCACGTTCAGATGGATCACCGGCATGTTCATAACCAGCATATCTAATAAGTTGATTATTATAGATACGAGGTGCTTGATTAGGTGAAAAAATCGTTATATAAGGCTTGATCTTACCATTATTCGTCGCATGTTCAAGATGATGATTGATTGTATCTATAAAATCACGCTCATTATCAACGTTTCTAGCATCTTCTACATTTAAAGAATCCCAAAATAAGCGTCCAATACAGCGATTAGAGTTACGCCAAGCAAGTTTAGCGCCATACGACAACTCTTCCAAAGTATGCGTATATGTACCAGTATGTTCAATTTCTTTTTCTATCTCTTTTATTCTTTTATCAAATATAGATGGATTGTAATTAAGTTCACGATACATCATTTCGATAAAACTTCTTGCTTCTTCCAATAACATATAACCACCTCGGTTCATATTATAATCTAGACAATAAATTAACTCATTCAATTACATAGATTGTCACGAATTTGTCTTATTGGTACTTATTTAAATTTTAATTGTATCAATAGGATGTGAATACGCACTTCTACTGAATTATGATAAAATGTACTAAAACATCGTTAGGAGAGATTGTGGTGTATCGTTACGAAGATGACAGTTTAATGTTACATAATGACTTATACCAAATTAACATGGCAGAGAGCTATTGGAATGATGGTATTCATGAACGAAATGCAGTATTTGATTTGTATTTTAGAAGTATGCCATTTGAGAGTGGATATGCAGTTTTTAATGGTTTAAAAAGAGTAATTCAATTTATTGAACATTTTCATTTTAGTGATTCTGATATTGAATATTTACAGTCAATAGGTTATAAAAATGATTTCTTAAACTATTTAAAAAATTTAAAGTTCACTGGTAATATTCGCTCAATGCAAGAAGGTGAATTGTGTTTTGGAAATGAACCATTACTTAGAGTGGAGGCACCATTAATTCAAGCGCAACTTATAGAAACCGTATTACTTAATATAATCAACTTCCATACATTAATTTCGACTAAAGCAAGTAGAATTCGTCAAGTAGCACCTGATGATACATTAATGGAATTTGGAACTCGTCGTGCACAAGAGTTAGATGCTGCGTTATGGGGGGCTAGAGCTGCTTATATCGGTGGTTTTGATTCTACTAGTAATGTGCGTTCCGGTAAATTATTTGGTATACCCGTTTCTGGTACGCATGCACACGCTTTAGTTCAAACATATGGTGATGAATATAAAGCTTTTAAAATTTATGCAGAACGCCATAAAAATTGTGTGTTCTTAGTTGATACGTTCCACACGCTTAAATCAGGTGTTCCTACAGCTATTAAAGTAGCGAAAGAACTAGGGGATAAAATCAATTTCATTGGTATCCGTTTAGATTCTGGAGATATTGCTTATTTATCTAAAGAAGCACGCAGAATGTTAGATGAAGCGGGATTCAAAGATGCTAAAATCATCGCATCTAATGACTTAGATGAACAAACGATAATGAGTTTGAAATCTCAAGGAGCTAAAGTTGACTCATGGGGTGTAGGTACGAAATTAATTACTGGTTATGACCAACCAGCACTTGGTGCAGTATATAAACTAGTAGCAGTTGAAGATGACAACGGCCGATATGTTGATAGAATTAAACTGTCCAACAATGCAGAAAAAGTGACAACACCTGGTAAGAAGAAAGTGTATCGCATTATAAATACTAAAACAGGTAAAGCAGAAGGCGACTATATTACTCTAGAACATGAGAATCCTAATAATGAAAAACCTTTAAAAATGTTCCATCCAGTTCACACGTATAAAATGAAACATATCAAACACTTTGAAGCGATTGACTTGCATCATTCAATCTTTGAAAATGGGAAACTTGTTTACCAATTACCGAGTGAAAAAGAGGCACAAGAATACTCTAAAAAGGCATTATCTAAATTATGGGATGAAAATAAACGTTATTTAAATCCTCAAGAATACCCTGTGGATTTAAGTACAGCTTGTTGGGACAACAAACATAAGCGTATTTTCGAAGTTGCAGAACACGTAAAAGAGATGGAGGAAGACAATGACTAATTTACAAGATATTGTAGTCAATGAAATGAAAGTGAAGAAACATATTGATAGTGAACAAGAGTCACGTGAAATTATTCAATTTATTAAAAGCTATGTTCAATCACATTCATTTATTAAATCTTTAGTGTTAGGTATTTCTGGTGGTCAAGATTCTACTTTGACTGGTAAATTAGCTCAGCTAGCAGTTGAAGAATTACGTAATGAAGGGCGAGATTGTCAATTTATTGCTGTGAAATTACCATATGGTGTGCAGAAAGATGCAGAAGAAGTTGAAGATGCATTAAACTTTATTCATCCCGATGAAATCATTACTGTCAATATTAAACCTGCTGTTGATCAAAGTGTTAAATCTTTAAACGAGGCTGGTATTGAATTAACAGATTTTCAACGTGGTAACGAAAAAGCACGTGAACGTATGAAGGTTCAATTTTCAATCGCATCAAATCGTAGTGGTATTGTTATTGGTACGGATCATTCTGCAGAGAATATTACAGGATTTTATACTAAGTACGGTGATGGTGCTGCTGATATCGCACCTATCTTTGGTCTAAATAAAAGACAAGGAAGACAGCTACTTAAATATTTGAACGCACCAAAGCATTTATACGAAAAAGTTCCCACAGCAGATTTAGAGGATGATAAACCACAATTACCTGATGAAGAAGCTTTGGGTGTTACTTATGATCAAATTGATGACTATTTAGAAGGTAAACATATATCTAGTGAAGCCCGTGATACGATTGAAAATCACTATGTCAAAAATGCACATAAACGTGAATTAGCCTATACGCGTTATACTTGGCCTAAAAATTAAAAAAAGATTTTCTAGTGACAAAATAAAAATTCACTGATAAAATTATTTCGATTTTAGATATCCATGTAAGAAAAGGGGATTAGTATGTCAGTGATAACTTCAAATCCATGGTCAATGGTATTAGCGATATTCGTCATCAACGTTTTTTATGTTACATTTTTAACAATGCGTACAATATTAACGTTAAAAGGTTATCGTTATATGGCGGCTGCAGTAAGTTTCCTTGAAGTGTTAGTATATGTAGTTGGTCTTGGTATGGTAATGTCTAGTTTAGACCAAATTCAAAATATCTTTGCTTATGCGTTTGGTTTTTCGATTGGGATTTTAGTAGGTATGAAAATTGAAGAAAAACTCGCATTAGGTTATACAGTCGTAAATGTAACCTCATCAGAGTATGAAATTGATTTACCAAATGAGTTAAGAAATTTAGGTTATGGTGTTACACACTATGCAGCACATGGTCGCGATGGTAGTCGAATGGTAATGCAGATTTTAACGCCAAGACGTTATGAACGTAAATTAATGGAGACAGTACGAAATTTAGATGAGAAAGCGTTTATTATAGCGTATGAGCCAAGAGCGATTCACGGCGGTTTCTGGACTAAAGGCGTTCGAACTCGAAAAGTAAAAGCATACGAAGTAGAAGAAATAGAAAGTGTTGTGGAGCATGACGATGAAGTTCAAAGTAAATGAAAATGAAACAATCTCAGAATGTTTAACACGTATGCGTGAAGAAGGCTATATGCCAGTTAAACGAATTGAAAAACCTATATACACTGAAGATGAAAAAGGTAATGTAGTAGTATTAAGACAGGATATTCAATTTGTTGGTAAAAAGCTTTGATTTAATAATATAAATTACAACTCAAATTAATTTTATTAAGAGTGAAAAGAAGCTAAAGTACAACTTCTTTTTACTCTTTTTATTATCGGATTATTGTTAGATAAGTGTATTATTTAGATAAAATCCATTATACTAAGTTTGTAAAAAAAGATTTATACATTTGATTAATTATCTGTTAAACTAAAAATGAAGTTTTAAAAACGAACTTTTCCCAATAATTTACGTTTAATGTACAGTTTTGAATTATAAATTTATACATAGAATAGGAGATTAGAAATGATTGATCGTTATTCAAGAGAAGAAATGGCAAATATTTGGACTGATCAAAATAGATATGAAGCTTGGTTAGAGGTTGAAATCTTGGCCTGTGAAGCTTGGAGTGAATTAGGCCACATTCCTAAAGAAGATGTAAAAAAAATAAGACAGAACGCTAAAGTAGATGTGAAACGTGCTCAAGAAATCGAACAAGAAACAAGACACGATGTTGTGGCATTTACTAGACAAGTATCGGAAACGTTAGGTGACGAACGTAAATGGGTTCATTATGGCTTAACTTCTACAGATGTAGTTGATACAGCGCTAAGTTATGTTATAAAGCAGGCCAACGAAATTATTGAGAAAGATATTGAACGTTTCATAAAAGTTTTAGAAGAGAAAGCTAAAAATTATAAATACACATTGATGATGGGGCGTACACATGGTGTACATGCTGAACCGACTACATTTGGTGTTAAAATGGCATTATGGTATACAGAAATGAAACGTAATCTAAAGCGTTTCAAAGAGGTACGTAAAGAAATAGAAGTTGGTAAAATGAGTGGTGCAGTTGGTACATTTGCTAACATTCCTCCTGAAATAGAACAATATGTATGTGACCATTTAGGCATTGATACTGCACCCGTTTCTACTCAAACATTACAACGTGACCGTCATGCATACTATATCGCTACACTAGCACTAGTAGCTACATCTCTTGAAAAATTTGCGGTAGAGATACGTAATTTACAAAAAACAGAAACACGTGAAGTTGAAGAAGCATTTGCAAAAGGTCAAAAAGGGTCATCAGCTATGCCTCATAAAAGAAATCCTATTGGTTCAGAAAATATAACAGGTATTTCAAGAGTGATTCGAGGTTACATTACAACGGCTTATGAAAATGTGCCTTTATGGCACGAACGTGATATTTCTCACTCTTCAGCTGAACGTATCATGTTACCAGATGTTACAATTGCTTTAGATTATGCTTTAAATAGATTCACTAATATTGTTGATAGACTAACTGTTTTTGAAGACAACATGAGAAATAATATCGATAAAACATTTGGACTAATCTTCTCACAACGTGTATTACTAGCGTTAATTAATAAAGGCATGGTTCGTGAAGAAGCATATGATAGAGTGCAGCCTAAAGCAATGGAATCTTGGGAAACTAAAACACCATTCCGTCAATTAATAGAAAAGGATGAGTCTATCACTAATGTGCTTTCTAAAGAAGAATTAGATGAATGTTTCAACCCTGAACATCATTTAAATCAAGTTGATACAATCTTTAAACGTGCAGGTTTAGAGTAATAAGTTAACGGTTTTCAATAAAAATACTACACTTTAACTATTTAATGCGTTAAAATGAGATTATATTGAAAACGGATTATAGGGGTTGTTTGAGATGCAAATAGAGAAATTACGAGGACAAGCGTTAGATGAACTTTTTGATGCGATTCTTACACTTGAAAATAGAGAAGAATGTTATCAATTCTTTGATGATTTATGCACTGTCAATGAATTACAATCATTATCTCAAAGATTACAAGTTGCTAAGATGATTAAACAAGGGTATACTTACGCAACAATCGAAAAAGAATCTGGTGCTTCTACAGCAACAATATCTAGAGTAAAACGATCATTACAATGGGGTAATGACGCATATACAATGATATTAGAACGATTAAATATAGAAACAAAAAAATAATATTACGTTTAACATATATTTATAAATTGAAATGCTCCCTTCAAAATTGACAATAATTTGGATATTTTGATGGGAGCGTTCTGTTTTATATTGAATTTATACAGGCTAATAGTAAGTAAACAACTTTTAATTTACTTAATTTTTAACAAATAAACTTATAAGATATTAGGTCTTTCGTTCTTTAATAGACAGTATAGATTCTAATGATTCTGTTTAGAATTGGTACACTAAAAATGATATAATTTAGTGTATGTTAAAAAAAGGAGTTAAAGGATTATGTATGACATTAAAGCGTGGCAACATGTGTTTAAATTAGATCCCGCCAAAGAAATAAGTGATAATGATTTAGATGCACTATGTATGTCAGATACTGATGCTATCATGATTGGTGGCACAGATAATGTTACCGAAGATAATGTCATTCATTTGATGAGTAGAGTAAGAAGATATCCATTACCATTAGTCCTCGAAATATCTAATATTGAGAGTATTATTCCTGGTTTCGATTTTTATTTTGTACCAACAGTTCTAAATAGTCAGGATACTACATATCATAATGGAATGATGCATAAAGCTCTAAAGCAATTCGGATTCATGGTTAATTTTGATGAAGTCGTATTAGAAGGGTATTTAGTTTTAAATCCTGATAGTAAAGTAGCAAAATTAACGCAATCAAATACTAATATAGATATTGAAGATGTAGAGGCATATGCGCAAATGGTTAATGAGATGTACAAACTACCGTTGATGTACTTAGAATATAGTGGTCAGTATGGCGATGTTGAAAAAGTGGAAGCCGCATCCAGATTATTAACAAATACACAATTGTTTTATGGCGGTGGCATTACATCTATAGAACAAGCCAGAGAGATGGCACAATATGCTGACACTATTGTAGTAGGTAATATTATTTATGACGATATTAAAAAGGCTATTAAAACAGTAAAAATAAAAAAGGAGTCTAATAAATGAATTCATTAGTTAATAATATGAATAAAGAGCAAAGTGAAGCGGTAAGAACTACAGAAGGTCCATTACTAATTATGGCCGGCGCTGGTTCAGGTAAAACGAGAGTATTAACACATCGTATCGCCTATTTATTAGATGAAAAAGACGTTTCTCCTTACAATATATTAGCAATTACTTTTACAAATAAAGCAGCTAAAGAAATGAAAGAACGTGTTGAACAATTAGTAGGTGAAGAAGCACAAGTGATTTGGATGTCTACATTCCATTCTATGTGCGTAAGAATATTAAGACGTGATGCAGATAGAATAGGCATTGAACGTAATTTTACTATTATTGATCCTACTGACCAAAAATCCGTCATAAAAGACGTTCTAAAAAATGAAAATATTGACAGTAAACGCTTTGAACCAAGAATGTTTATTGGGGCGATAAGTAACTTAAAAAATGAACTTAAAACACCAGAAGATGCAATAAATGAGGCTAATGACTTCCATTCGCAAATGGTAGCTACTGTTTATAGTGGATACCAACGTCAATTGACTCGAAATGAAGCACTTGATTTTGACGATTTAATTATGAAAACAATTCAGTTGTTCGAACGCATTCCAGATGCACTTGAATATTATCAAAACAAATTCCAATATATTCACGTAGACGAATATCAAGATACAAATAAAGCACAATATACATTAGTAAAGTTGTTAGCTAGTAAATTTAAAAATCTTTGTGTAGTTGGTGACTCAGATCAGTCAATTTATGGTTGGAGGGGTGCAGATATTCAAAATATCCTATCTTTTGAAGAAGATTACCCTGATGCTAAAACGATATTTTTAGAACAAAATTATCGTTCTACAAAGACCATCCTAACTGCTGCAAATGAAGTCATTAAACATAACTCAGAAAGAAAGCCTAAAGGTCTGTGGACTGCAAATACTGGTGGCGAAAAAATTAAATATTATGAAGCAATGACTGAGCGTGATGAAGCTGAGTATGTGGTTAGAGAAATAATGAAACACCGTAAAGCTGGAAAAGATTATAGTGATATGGCAATACTTTATAGAACCAATGCACAGTCACGTGTTTTAGAAGAAACATTTATGAAATCTAATCTTCCTTATACGATGGTTGGAGGCCAAAAATTCTATGACAGAAAAGAAATTAAAGACTTATTAAGTTATTTGAGAGTAGTAGCTAATAGTAATGATGAAATTAGTTTACAACGCATAATCAATGTTCCAAAACGAGGGATAGGACCTTCATCAGTTGAGAAAATTCAACGCTATGCGAATGATAACAATATAAGTATGTTTGACGCATTGGCAGAAGTAGATTTTATTGGTCTTTCAAAAAAAGTAACTCAAGAGTGCATTAAATTTTATGAACTAATTCAAAACTTAATTAAAGAACAGGAATTTTTAGAGGTAAGTGAAATTGTTGTTGAAATATTAGATAAATCTGGGTATAGAGATATGCTTGAACGTGAACAAACACTGGAATCACGTAGTAGACTTGAAAATATAGATGAATTTATGTCTGTGCCTAAAGATTATGAAGAGAATACACCATTAGAAGAACAATCCTTGATTAACTTTTTAACGGATTTATCACTAGTAGCAGACATCGATGAAGCTCAAATTGAAAGTGGCGTAACCCTTATGACAATGCACTCGGCGAAAGGTTTAGAATTTCCAATTGTGTTCCTTATGGGAATGGAAGAATCGCTATTTCCACATATACGTGCAATTAAGAGTGATGATGACCACGAAATGGAAGAAGAACGTCGGATTTGTTATGTAGCAATAACAAGAGCTGAAGAAGTTCTATATATTACGCACGCGACGTCTAGAATGTTATATGGACGCTCACAATCTAATATGCCTTCTAGATTTTTACGTGAAATCCCGGAAGATCTATTAGAAACACCATCTAAGCAGCAGCGTCAAACGATTACCCCAAAAACTTCAACCAAACAACCTAAGCGTGGATTTAGCAAACGTACAACGTCTTCTAAAAAACAAGTTTCTGCTTCTGATTGGAAAATAGGAGATAAAGTTACGCATAAATCATGGGGTGAAGGCATGGTAAGTAACGTTAATGAGAAAAATGGCTCAGTTGAATTAGATATTATATTTAAATCAGAAGGACCAAAGCGCCTGTTAGCTCAATTTGCTCCAATCGAGAAAAAGGAGGATTAATTTATGGGCAATATCAAAAGTCGTGTGAATGAATTACATGATTTATTAAATCAATATGGTTATGAATATTATGTACAAGATAATCCTTCAGTGCCAGATAGTGAATACGATAAATTATTAAGAGAATTAATAGATATAGAAGAGGCACATCCTGAATTTAAGTCACCTGATTCTCCTACTGTACGTGTAGGAGGAGAGGTGCAATCTTCTTTCGAAAAAGTCAACCATGATACACCAATGTTAAGTTTAGGTAATGCTTTCAATGAACAAGAATTACGTCGTTTTGATCAACGTATTCGTGAACAAGTCGGTAGTGTTGAATATATGTGTGAATTGAAAATTGATGGATTAGCTGTGTCCCTTAAATATGTAGAAGGTCGCTTCGTTCAAGGTTTAACTCGAGGTGATGGTACTACAGGTGAAGATATCACTGAAAATTTACGCACCATTCATGCTATTCCATTAAAGATTAATGAACCATTAAGTTTTGAAGTGCGTGGCGAAGCTTACATGCCTCGTAGTTCTTTTATAAGACTAAATGAAGAAAAAGAAAAGAATGAAGAACAACCATTCGCTAATCCACGAAACGCAGCAGCGGGATCGTTAAGGCAACTTGATCCCAAATTGGCAGCTAAACGTAAATTAAGTGTATTCTTATATAGTGTTAATGATTTTACAGATTTTGATGCAACTACTCAGAGTGGTGCGTTGGATGAATTAGATCGTTTAGGATTTAAGACAAATCATGAGCGTATGCGCGTGGGTGATATTGAAGGTGTATTAGAATATATTGAGAAATGGACAAAACAACGTGAACAATTATCCTATGATATTGATGGCATCGTTATAAAAGTGAATGACATTGAACAACAAGATGAAATGGGATACACGCAGAAATCTCCAAGATGGGCGATTGCATATAAGTTTCCTGCCGAAGAAGTGGTAACAACATTACAAGATATTGAGTTAAGTATTGGTAGAACAGGTGTTGTAACACCAACTGCGATTCTTGATCCTGTAAGAGTTGCTGGGACAACTGTATCTAGAGCATCTTTACATAATGAAGATTTAATACATGAGAGAGATATCAGAATTGGGGATAGTGTAGTAGTTAAAAAAGCTGGCGATATTATACCAGAAGTAGTGAAAAGTATTACGGAACGCCGACCTGAAGGTACATTACCGTATTCAATGCCAACACATTGTCCGAGTTGTGACCATGAGTTGGTAAGAATTGAAGGGGAGGTTGCATTACGTTGTATAAATCCAAAGTGTCAGGCTCAACTTGTAGAGGGGTTGATTCACTTTGTATCACGTCAAGCCATGAATATTGATGGCTTAGGAACTAAAATTATACAACAACTCTATCATCACAATGTGATTAATGATGTGGCCGACATCTTCTACCTAACTGAAGACGATTTATTACCTTTAGAGCGTATGGGTTCCAAAAAAGTTGAAAATCTACTAAAAGCGATTGAAGATGCTAAAGCCAATTCTCTAGAGCATCTATTATTTGGTTTAGGAATACGTCATCTAGGAGTTAAAGCAAGTCAAGTTCTAGCTGAAAAATACGAAACAATGGATAGACTACTTGAAGTAACTGAAGAAGAACTTATTAGTATTCATGATATTGGAGATAAGTTAGCTCAATCTGTTGTAACATATTTAGAAAATGAAGATATTAAAGCATTAATTGAAAAATTAAAATATAAAAATGTCAATATGGTTTATAATGGAATTAAAACTTCTGATATAGAAGGTCACCCTGATTTTAAAAATAAAACAATTGTTTTAACAGGTAAATTACAACAACTGACACGAAAAGAAGCATCTGCCTGGTTAGAATTACAAGGCGCAAAAGTTACAAGTAGTGTAACTAAAAAAACAGATTTAGTAATTGCTGGTGAAGATGCAGGTTCTAAATTAACTAAGGCAGAAAAGTTTGGTACTGAAATTTGGACAGAAGAGCAATTCGTGGCTAAACAAAATGAAATATCTAGTTAGAGGAGAACGGCAATGAAGCGGACCCTATTCTTAATTATAACGTCGATTGTGTTGTTAACGGCATGTGGCAATAACAATGATAATAAAAATAACCAATCTGTGAATAAACAAGAAACTAAAACTGACTCAAATAATGTGAAAACAATAGCAACAGATAAAAACGTACAAGGTGATAATTACCGCACGATTTTGCCATTCAAAGAAAGTAAGGCCCGTGGTGTATTACAAGATAACATGGCAAATAGTTACAATGGTGACGATTTCGAAAGTGGTTTATTGACACTAAGCAAAGATGTATTTCCAACTGATGATTACCTTTATCAAGACGGCCAATATCTAGATAAAGATACTCTTAATAGTTATTTAAATCCCAAATACACTAAAAAAGAAATAGATAAAATGAGTGAAAAAGAGAAAGAATCCAATAAAGCGAGTGAGAATTTAGGATTAAATCCATCACACAAAGGTGAGGATGATCCAGAAAAAATCGCAGAACAATCTCCAGCTTATTTATCTAATATTCTTGAACAAGATTTTTACGATAGTGGGGATACTAAAGGAAAAAATATTAAAGGTATGACAATTGGCTTAGCCATGAATAGTGTTTATTATTATCAAAAAGAGAAAGATGGAGAGACTTATAGCAAAGAACTTGATGATAAGGAAATTGAAAAACAAGGTAAACAAATGGCTTCAGAAATCTTAACAAGATTAAGAGCCAATGATGATTTAAAAGATATTCCTATTCATTTTGCAATTTATAAACAATCCGATCAAAATTCAATTACACCAGGAGAATTTATTGCTAATACTACAGTTGATGATGATCAAACTAAAATTAATAAATGGAAAAAAATTGATCAAGTGTCAGCATTATTACCATCTTCAACAGCAAAAAAATACAATGAAAATTTGAATAATAATTTTAAACAATTCAATGACAACCTACAATCTTACTTTACTAACTTCACTCAAGCAGTAGGTAAAGTTAAATTTGACGGTAAAAAACCAACACAATTAACTATAGATTTACCTATTGATTATTATAGTCAAGCTGAAACGATTGGTATTACCCAATATGTTACAGAACAAGCTAGAAAATATTTTGACAATATCGATAGCTATGAAATTCGAATTAAAGACGGAAATACACCAAGAGCTTTGATTAGTAAATCTAAAGAAGATAAAGAGCCCCAAGTTCATATTTATAATAATTAACATAAAACTACGGATAACGCCTACAAGTTGGGTTATCCGTAGTTTTTGTTTAATATTATTATTTTTCACGAACAATAGATTTAACTTTTTCAATATCTCTTTCAACAAAGTCACCTGGATGTTGAGTCAATAAACTCACTACATATGTAACGATGACACTAATAATGAATCCTGGAATAATTTCATACATTCCGAAAATTTCATTTATACTCGCTAAAGGTTTAATCCAAGCAATCCATATAATTACCACAAGGGCACCTGCTACCATACCGCTGATAGCACCAGCTCGTGTAAGCTTTTTCCAATAAAGTGAGAATAATACTAATGGACTGAAAGAAGCTCCAAAGCCGGCCCATGCGTTACCAACTAAGTTAAGTATTGTATCATTTGGAGACCAAGCAATCGCAATTGCTACAATTGCCACAACTAATACAGACAATCTACCAACTAACACGAATTCTTTTTGATGTGTTTTCACACGCTCTTCACCACGTATTAATTTATAAAAGTCTTCAGTTAATGAACTTGATGTTACTAATAGTTGTGATGAGATAGTGCTCATGATAGCTGCAAGAATGGCAGCTAATAAGAACCCGCCTACTAAAGGATGAAATAAAATTTGACTCATAATGATGAATAGTGTCTCAGGATCATCCATCTTAATATGATTATCTGGAATGAATGCGATACCAGTTAACCCTACGCCTACAGCACCAAGTAACCCTACAGTCATCCAACTTATACCTAAACGTCGAGCTTTGGGTAGCATTTTATGTGACTTTATAGACATAAATCTTACGATGATATGAGGTTGTCCAAAATAACCTAGACCCCATGCAAATAATGAAACAATGCCAAGAAAAGTTGTCCCTCTAAATAAATCCATATTTGTTGGCTTCATTTCAGCAACTCGAGAAAACGTATCCCACCCATTAAGTTGTAACATTGCAACAATAGGGACCATAACCATTGCAATTAACATGATTACACCTTGGAAGAAATCAGTTATAGATACGGCTAAATATCCTCCGAAAAAAGTATAAGCGATAACGATAACTGCAACTAAAATTAATCCAAAATGGTAATTTAGTCCAAACGCACTTTCAAATAGTTTACCACCTGATACAAACCCAGAGTGTGTATAAAGAGTAAAGAACACAACTATTATTAAACCAGAAATGATTTTAATAATATTTTCTTTATCGTTAAGTCGATTTTTGAAGAAATCAGGAAGGGTGATTGCATCACCTGCCACTTCAGTATAAACTCTCAACCTTGGTGCAACGACAAGATAGTTAACATATGCACCTAATGTGAGACCAATTGTTATCCATATTGCTGATAAACCAGTGCTATAGACAGAACCAGGTAGTCCCATTATCATCCAGCCACTCATATCTGATGCACCTGCAGATAAAGCAGTGATATATGGTCCGATACTACGTCCACCAAGCATATATTCACTTAAATTACCTGTAGCTTGTTTGTAGCCGTAATATCCAATGATAAGTAAAATAATAAAATAAATCGCAATCATTATGTATGTTTGCCAATTGGTATTAACTTGACTAGGCAAGCTTGCTCCTAAAATAAGCATAAAGAAATACCCCCTTTTTTTATATGGTGTAAAGACTTAGATGACTTATAAACATTAGTAAATTTCAATTACATGAGTATGCAACTTTTTTAAATGATTTAGTTACATGTAATATTATACAATGTGGTGAATGGTTTAGAGAAGTATAAATTTTAATTTTTAAAAAGAAAAATACTTTCAAAGCACAATAGTAAGCGTTTTTAAAATGTAAAAAAGTTTATTGATTTTATTATACGTAATATGCATATTAAAGATTATAAATATTTTTTATATATAATTTAGGTCAGTATTTTCGTTAAATTAATAATTGAGTTACATTATTTATAAAGTGTTTATTAATTACTTACCTATGAATTAATCATCAATAATGTCATGAAGTTATGTTGTCTCAATAAATATTTAGATTTTTAAGTGAAAATTTGATACAATTTTATGATGAATGAGTAATAAGGAGGCTTTTAATAAATGACTAAAGTTACACGTGAAGAGGTTGAACATATAGCACATTTAGCAAGACTTCAAATTTCTGAAGAAGAAACTGAAGAAATGGCTAATACACTTGAAAGTATCTTAGATTTTGCTAAACAAAATGACACAGCAGATACAGAAGGTATTGAACCAACTTATCATGTATTAGATTTGCAAAATGTGTTACGTGATGATGAAGCAATCGAGGGCATTCCTCAAGAACTTGCATTAAAAAATGCTAAAGAGACAGAAAATGGTCAATTTAAAGTACCAGCTATCATGAATGAGGAGGAAGCTTAAGATGAGTATTCGTTATGAATCAGTTGAAAAATTATCAGAAATGATTAAAAACAATGAGATTAAGCCTTCAGAAGTTGTCAAAGACATCTATGATGCAATTGAAGAAACGGATCCTACTATTAAATCATTTTTAGCACTAGATAAAGATAATGCTATTAAAAAAGCGAAAGAATTAGATGAATTACAAGCAAAAGGTCAAATGGAAGGTAAATTGTTTGGTATTCCTATGGGAATTAAGGACAACATCATTACTAAAGATGTGGAAACAACATGTGCTAGTAAGATGTTAGAAGGATTTGTTCCAATCTATGAATCTACTGTAATGAACAAACTACATGATGAAAATGCGATTCTAATCGGTAAACTGAACATGGATGAATTTGCTATGGGTGGTTCAACTGAAACATCATATTTCAAACAAACTGTTAACCCATTCGATCATACAGCTGTACCAGGTGGTTCGTCAGGTGGTTCAGCAGCAGCAGTTGCAGCAGGTTTAGTACCATTCAGTCTAGGTTCAGATACTGGTGGTTCAATTCGACAACCAGCAGCATATTGTGGTGTAGTTGGTATGAAACCAACTTACGGACGTGTATCACGTTTCGGTTTAGTTGCTTTTGCATCTTCATTAGACCAAATTGGTCCAATTACAAGAAATGTTAAAGATAACGCTATCGTTCTAGAGACAATTTCAGGCGTTGATAGAAATGATTCTACAAGTGCACCAGTTGAAGACGTTGACTTTACTTCAGAAATTGGTAAAGACATTAAAGGCTTAAAAGTTGCTTTACCAAAAGAATATTTAGGTGAAGGTATCAATGAAGATGTTAAAGAAGCTGTTAAGAATGCAGTTGAAACACTTAAATCTCTAGGTGCAGAAGTTGATGAAGTATCACTTCCAAATACGAAATATGGTATTCCATCATATTATGTTATCGCGTCATCAGAAGCATCAGCGAACTTAGCTCGCTTTGATGGTATACGCTATGGCTACCATTCAAAAGAAGCCCAATCATTAGAAGAATTATATAAAATGTCTAGATCTGAAGGATTTGGTGCTGAAGTTAAGCGTCGTATCTTCCTAGGTACATTTGCATTAAGTTCTGGTTATTATGATGCTTACTATAAAAAATCACAAAAAGTTAGAACATTAATCAAGAATGACTTTGATAAAGTTTTTGAAAACTATGATGTTGTTGTAGGTCCAACTGCACCAACTACTGCGTTTAACTTAGGTGATGAAATCGATGATCCATTAACTATGTATGCTAATGACTTATTAACTACACCTGTTAACTTAGCTGGTTTACCAGGTATTTCTGTTCCTTGTGGGCAATCAAACGGTAGACCAATTGGCTTACAATTTATCGGTAAACCTTTTGATGAAAAGACGTTATATCGTGTGGCATATCAATATGAAACACAATTCAATTTACATGACGCATATGAAAAATTATAAGGAGTGGAAATAATGCATTTTGAAACAGTTATCGGACTTGAAGTTCACGTTGAGCTAAAAACAGACTCAAAAATGTTCTCTCCATCACCAGCACATTTTGGAGCTGAACCTAACTCAAATACAAATGTTATTGATTTAGCATATCCTGGTGTATTACCGGTTGTTAATAGACGTGCTGTAGACTGGGCTATGCGTGCATCAATGGCTTTAAATATGGATATCGCTACAAATTCTAAATTTGACCGTAAAAACTATTTCTATCCAGATAATCCTAAAGCTTATCAAATTTCTCAATTTGATCAACCAATTGGGGAAAATGGTTATATTGATATTGAAGTAGATGGTGAAACAAAACGTATCGGAATCACACGTCTTCACATGGAAGAAGATGCTGGTAAATCAACACATAAAGATGGATACTCTTTAGTAGACTTAAACCGTCAAGGTACACCATTAATTGAAATTGTATCTGAACCAGATATTAGATCCCCTAAAGAAGCTTATGCTTATTTAGAAAAATTACGTTCAATTATTCAATATACAGGTGTATCAGACTGTAAAATGGAAGAAGGCTCATTACGTTGTGATGCCAACATTTCATTACGTCCTTATGGACAAGAAGAGTTCGGTACAAAAACTGAATTAAAAAACCTAAATTCATTTAACTATGTTAGAAAAGGTTTAGAGTACGAAGAAAAACGCCAAGAAGAAGAATTATTAAACGGCGGTACAATTGGACAAGAGACGCGCCGCTTTGATGAATCAACTGGTAAAACAATCCTTATGCGTGTTAAAGAAGGCTCAGATGACTACCGTTACTTCCCTGAACCTGACATTGTACCTTTATACGTAGATGAAGAATGGAAAGAGTGTGTACGTCAAACAATCCCTGAATTACCAGATGAGCGTAAAGCTAAATATGTAAATGATTTAGGTTTACCTGAATACGATGCGCACGTATTAACACTTACTAAAGAAATGTCTGATTTCTTTGAAGGTGCTATTGAAAAAGGTGCAGACGTTAAGTTAACTTCAAACTGGTTAATGGGTGGCGTTAATGAATATTTAAATAAAAACCAAGTTGAGTTACAAGATACTAAATTAACACCAGAAAACCTTGCTGGTATGATTAAACTTATTGAAGATGGTACGATGAGTAGTAAAATCGCTAAAAAAGTTTTCCCAGAATTAGCTGAAAATGGTGGCGATGCTAAACAAATTATGGAAGATAAAGGTTTAGTTCAAATTTCTGATGAAGCTACTTTAACTAAATTCGTCACTGAAGCTTTAGATAATAATCCTCAATCTGTTGAAGATTATAAAAATGGTAAAGGGAAAGCAATGGGCTTCTTAGTTGGTCAAATTATGAAAGCATCTAAAGGCCAAGCTAATCCTCAAAAAGTAAACCAAATATTAAAACAAGAATTAGATAAACGTTAATTAAAGATTTAAACATAATGAATTAAAGCATCATTTAAGGTTTGTTTCCTATCATGGTTAGGGAACAAGCCTTTTAATTTTGGTGTGTGGTGTTTTTAGTTCAATTATTTTTAATGTTATAACTGCTTTGATTATTTAATTGTAAATAGTGTAATAAATGTATTTTAAAGATTATTGATTTAAATACTTCCAACTCTCCTATAAATCATTTAATATAAGAATATGTATAAAAAGATGAGGGATAATTTATGAGAAAATGTGCAAGAATCATTTATAATCCAACTTCTGGAAAGGAACTTTTTAAAAGAACTTTACCAGATGTTTTAATTAAATTAGAACGTGCCGGTTATGAGACAAGTGCTTATGCTACTGAGCGTGAAGGCGATGCAACGCTTGAAGCTGAACGTGCACTTAAAAGAGATTATGATATTATTATAGCAGCTGGTGGAGATGGCACACTTAATGAAGTTGTTAATGGCATAGCTGAACAACCCAATCGTCCTAAATTAGGTATCATCCCTATGGGGACAGTGAATGATTTCGGTAGGGCCTTACACTTACCAAGTGATATTATGGGTGCTGTTGATGTTATTATTGATGATCACACGACAAAAGTTGATATAGGAAAAATGAATAATCGTTATTTCATCAATTTAGCAGCTGGTGGTCAATTAACTCAAGTTTCATATGAGACGCCAAGTCGATTAAAATCAATTGTAGGTCCCTTTGCGTATTACATTAAAGGATTTGAAATGTTACCTCAGATGAAAGCTGTAGATTTGCGTATAGAATATGATAATCAAGTTTTTCAAGGTGAGGCATTATTATTCTTATTGGGACTGACAAACTCAATGGCAGGATTTGAGAAATTAGTTCCAGATGCTAAGTTAGACGACGGGCATTTCACATTAATTATTGTAGAAAAGGCTAACCTTGCTGAATTAGGACACATTATGACTTTAGCATCTCGCGGAGAACACATTAAACATCCAAAGGTTATTTATGAGAAAGCTAAATCAATTAATATCTCATCCTTTACTGAAATGCAACTGAATGTAGATGGTGAATATGGTGGTAAATTACCAGCTAATTTCTTGAATTTAAAAAGACATATCGAAGTATGTACGCCAAAAGATATATATAATGAGGAATTAACTGAAGATCAACAAGTCGAAGATGGCATTATTGAAGAGAAGCCATCGAATGAAGAAATTATTAAAAACAATGAAATATCAGAGTAAATTATACAGTTGAAGAGGTTGAGCAATAGTTTTGATGTCTTAGGTATGAAAAACAAAACCAAGATTAAACTACTCTAACCTCTTTTTATGTGGGGTGAAATAATGGAAACCATAAATAAAAATGAAATAAAACAAGGTAACGTTGTTGATTTAACACATGAAGGGCATGGTGTCATTAAAATCGACCGTTATCCGATATTTGTGCCAAATGCGTTAATTGGTGAAGTAATTAAATACAAAATTATTAAAGTGAAGAAAAATTTTGCTATTGGTAAGCTTCTTCAAGTTATTAAACCAAGTGAGCAACGCGTGGAACCGCCATGTAAATACTATTGGAAGTGTGGTGGTTGTCAATTGCAACACATGACTTATGATGCCCAATTGGCTATGAAGCAGTCACAAGTTACCAACTTATTCCATAGAAAAGCACAATTTAGCAATACAATCATTAACAAAACTATCGGTATGGATCATCCTTGGCATTACAGAAATAAATCACAGTTGCCAATTGGTAAAGATAGAGATGGAAAAGCAATTATAGGATATTATCGACAAAGAAGTCACGATATTATCGATATGGATAGTTGCTTAATTCAAGATGATGTACACCAAGACATTATGAATCACGTCAAACAATGGATTATTGATTACGATATTAGTGTTTATAATGAGAGTACAAAAAAAGGACTTTTAAGACATTTAGTTATTCGCACAGGTTATTATTCTGATGATAAGATGGTAGTTTTTGTAACAAATGGTAAAAATTTCCAGCAAGCTTCAATTTTAGTTGAAAAACTGAAAGAAACTTTTCCTAACATAACTAGCATTAAACAAAATATTAATAAAAGTCATTCTAATGTTATTATGGGGGAACAGTCTGTAACGTTATACGGCAAAGATAAGATTGCAGATCAACTTAGTGATACTACATTTAAGATAAGTGACCAATCATTCTACCAAATAAATTCTTCACAAACTGAAAAATTATATCAACAAGCAATAGAGTATGCGCAATTGACAGGTGAAGAAACAGTTCTTGATACATATTGCGGTATTGGTACGATAGGTTTATATATGGCTCCAGTAGCGAAACATGTTTATGGTGTTGAGGTTGTACCGTCAGCGATTAAAGATGCACAACAAAATGCGACTTTAAATGGATTTGAAAATACAACTTTTGTCTGTGGTAAAGCAGAAGAAGTCATTATAAAATGGAAACAACAAGGTATCAAACCAGATGTTGTTATGGTAGATCCACCTAGAAAAGGGTGCGATGAAACCTTCTTACAAACACTGCTCAAACTAAATCCTAAGCGTATTGTCTACATCTCTTGTAATCCTTCTACGCAACAAAGAGATGCTCAAATATTAGATTCACAATATGAATTGCAAGAAATTACACCTGTCGATATGTTTCCTCAAACAACACATGTAGAGACAGTTGCATTATTTGAAAGAAAATCTTAAACGTGAAATTTTAATACAAATATTAAGAAATGGTTACAGAGCATTAAATCTTATAAAAAAGTTTTTTTCTCAACATCGACTGTGTATACTATGGTTGAAAATTAACAGAGATTGGAGGTTATTATTGTGCAGAAAATTGATTTTTCACCAAATAGAATCAACTTACCTAAATTTATGGCAACTCAATTAGTAGTAATTTTATTTATGATAGTGTTTACTTATAAATGGGCATTTATGTTTACAACTATTCATGAACAAACATTTTTAGCTAACTTATTATACGGTATTTTAGGGTTTATAGTTATTTTAGGACTACATGAACTCATTCATAGAATTTCATTTTTTATTTTTTCAAGAGGGGAACAGCCTCATTTTAAATATAAAAAAGGTTTTCTTTTAGTACATATTTCCAAAAAATATTTTAATAAATGGCAATTTTGCACAATAATGCTAGCTCCAATGTTTATATTAACAGGATTATTAATGTTTATATTCAGTATTTACGCATACTCCTCAATTATTATTATGTTAAGTATACATATTGGATATTGCTTAATCGATTTATATTTAGTAGGTATTACATTTACTAATAAATTTGAATATGTACATCCATCAGATGAAGGTTTAATTATGTATCATCAACGACCAATACAAGCTAATAACGAATTTGAATAAATAGTGAGTCTCAATATAATTATTTATGTGCACATTTCATGAGTTTTGTTGCTAGTCACATTATAATTATATTGAGGCTTATTTTATTTTAAAAGAGGTGAGACGATGGCTGAAAGAAGGATTATTCATATTGATATGGATTACTTTTTTGCACAAGTAGAAATGCGAGATAACCCTACATTAAAAGGTAAACCTGTAATTGTAGGTGGTAAGGCAAGTACTCGTGGCGTGGTTTCTACTGCTTCTTACGAGGCTAGAAAATATGGGGTTCATTCTGCAATGCCAATGTCTCAAGCGCATAAATTATGTCCTAATGGATATTATGTAAGAGCAAGATTTGACGCTTATAGAGAAGCCTCTGCCGTGATTATGTCTATATTTAAAAGTTATACAGATATTGTAGAACCAATGTCATTGGATGAAGCGTATTTAGATATTACTCACCTTGTTAGACCTGACTTGTCTGCATCTAAAATCGCAACGTTTATTCGACGCGATATATTTGAACAAACTGGTTTAACTTCTTCTGCAGGTGTATCTTATAATAAATTTTTAGCAAAATTAGCAAGTGGTATGAATAAGCCTAATGGCATGAAGGTTATCGATTATAATAATGTAAACGATATTTTAATGAATCTAGATATTGGTGACTTTCCAGGTGTGGGTAAAGCGTCGAAAAAAGTCATGCATAACCATGATATTTATACAGGTAAAGATTTGTATGATAAAACTGAATTTGAATTAATACGTTGGTTCGGAAAAAGAGGTCGTGGCTTATATCTTAAAGCGCGAGGAATTGATCATAGTGAAGTAAAAGCAACGAGAGTGCGTAAATCTGTGGGTACTGAACGAACATTTTCAACTGATGTGAATGATGATGAAGAAATTTTACAAAAAATATGGGAACTATCTGGCAAGACAGCAGAACGTTTATCCAAGTTACAAAAATCAGGTAGTACGGTAACAGTTAAATTAAAAACTTATCAATATGAAACATTTTCTAAACAAAGAAGTTTAAGAGAGGCAGTAAGTAGAGATATTGATATATATAATGTAGCTTATGATTTGTATAATGATTTGAAGGACCCTGATGTTCCAATAAGGTTAATCGGTGTAACGGTTGGCAATTTAGAACAGTCAAGATATGAGAATATGACGATTTATGATTTTATAGAAAGATAAAAAGGTTCATGATGACATTAGCAATTAAACTAAACCAGTAATTGCAATTCATGTGGGTTAACCTTTATCTTTTAAATTTTTGCCATAAATTTGGAGCATACTTTGTAAATTGTCATAGTGTTTTAATAATCTAAACGTAATCATTGCACATGCTTTAGCATCGTTGAGTGCATCATGATGACCGTGAAAATCTAATTTATAATGTTTCATTAAATGTTTTAGTCCGTAACGATATGCATCAATTGTACGTTTAGCAAGTTGATATGAACAGAAATAAATCATGGAGGGTGTTTCTATATTTAACTGTTTTAAACTTTGATGAAGTACATTCATATCAAAAGCAGCATTATGAGCAACAACAGGTAATTTATCAATAAATTGCATCATATAGGGAAATACATATTCAAAACTGGGAGCATCGATTACGTCTTCAGGTGTAATACCATGAACCTCAATATTCGTCTGAGAGAAATAATCAAAAGGGTTAACTAAAGTATAAAAAGATTCCACAATCTCATTGTTAACTACTTTGACCATACCAACAGAGCAAATACTTGTACGTTTACCGTTTGCAGTTTCGAAGTCTAATGCAATAAAGGCATTTCCCATTCCTAACACTGTCCTTTCAAGTATTGATTCTTTTATTTTAGCTAAAAATATAAATATTTTTCCAGAATGTTGCATTCTTAAAATAAAATAGAGTGGAAATGAATTCATTTCCACTCCAGTTATATTTATGAGTATTGAGAATAGCTAGCATCATACCTTTTTGTGCATGTTAGTTACTTACAATTTACTAAGCAAGCACTAAAATTCGTTTGTCTCAATCATAATTAAACCTTGAGATAAAAGTTATTCTTCATCAAATGAACGAGCTGCTAATTCTTTTTCATATAAATATAAAGTATTGCAGTCATCGCCAATACGGTTTAAATAATCAATATGTGTTTCAAATGTTGATTCTTCTTCAACTTGCTCATCTAAGAACCAGTTTAAGAAAGAAATCGTAGCATAGTCTTTATCTTTTTGAGCTATTTCAGATAAATTGTAAAAACGACGAGTAACATCTTGTTCCTGTGCTAATCCATCTTTAAATGTTTCAAGGATAGATTTAAATTCAGTTTTAGGAGCTGGTATTGATTTAAATTCAGCATGTTCACCACGATCGTTGATATAATCATAGATTTTTTTACCGTGGAAACGTTCTTCTTTAGCTTGTTGGATATAGAAGTTAGCGAAACCTTCATATGAAGCATCATCGCAATAAGCAGCCATTGCCATATAAGCATGAGCTGCGAAATATTCATGGTTCATTTGATCATTAAGTGCTTCTAACAAGTCTTTACTTAGCATAATTAAGTCACCTCTATTAAAAATTTTATAATTGATTTTGACTTTGTTCATTAAGAGTATAACAAATCTATTCTCATTAGTAAATAATAATTATTATAATCTAGAATGTAACTTGTTATTTTTAATTGAGAATGTTTTTTGTTATACCCTTTACGTGTTATAATTATTCAAGTGATTTATATGAGGAGGAAGCACATGAGACAATGGACTGCAACGCACTTAGCGAAATTGGCTCGTAAGGCTAGTATCGCTGCTGGGAAAAAAGGTACAGATTTACCTGGACAAGTTGCCCGCAAAGTGGATCAAAATATATTAAGAAAATTAGCTGCACAAGTAGATGACATCGTTTTTATTAGTGGGACTAATGGTAAAACGACGACATCTAATCTTATAGGACATACATTAAAAGCAAATCATATTGATATTATACATAATAATGAAGGTGCTAATATGGCAGCAGGCATCACATCTGCCTTTATCATGCAAAGCACTAAAAATACTAAAGTAGCGATTATTGAAATCGATGAAGGATCTATTCCTCGAGTTTTAAAAGAAGTCACTCCATCAATGATGATATTTACTAATTTCTTCCGTGATCAAATGGATCGCTTTGGCGAAATAGATATAATGGTAAATAACATAGCTAAGTCAATTAGTAATAAAGGAATTAAATTGTTACTCAATGCGGATGATCCTTTTGTAAGTCGACTTAAAATAGCTAGTGACTCTATCGTTTATTATGGTATGAAAGCACACGCGCATGAGTTTGAACAAAGTACTATGAATGAGAGTAAGTATTGCCCAAATTGTGGCAAATTATTAGTATACGATTACATTCATTATAATCAAATCGGTCATTACCATTGTTCATGTGGATTCAAACGTGAATTACCTAAATATGAAGTTTCATCATTCACAGTATCTCCGTTCTTAGCATTAAATATAAATGAAACAACATTTAACATGAAAATTGCCGGAGACTTCAACGCTTATAATGCATTAGCTGCCTATACTGTGTTGAGAGAATTAGGGCTCAATGATGAGTCTATTCGAATTGGTTTCGAATCATATACTTCAGATAATGGTCGTATGCAATATTTCAAACTTGATTATAAAGAAGCCATGATTAATTTAGCTAAGAATCCTGCAGGTATGAATGCTAGTTTATCAGTAGGAGAACAGTTAGTAGGTAAAAAAGTATATGTCATTAGTCTAAATGATAATGCAGCTGATGGTCGTGATACTTCTTGGATTTATGATGCTGATTTCGAGAAATTAAGCGAACAAAATATTGAAACGATTATTGTTACAGGGACTCGAGCTGAAGAATTACAATTACGTCTGAAATTAGCCGAAGTAAATGTTCCAATTATACTTGAAAAAGATATTTATAAAGCAACTGCGATGACAATGAATTATGAAGGTTTCACGGTAGCTATTCCTAACTACACATCTTTATCTCCAATGTTAGAACAACTTAATCGTTCATTTAAAGGAGGGCAATAAATATGAATGAATTAACCGTTTATCATTTTATGTCAGATAAATTAAATTTATATAGTGATATAGGAAATATTATTGCACTCAAACAAAGAGCAAAGAAACGTGGTATTCAATTAAATGTAGTAGAAGTTAACCAAACTGAAGGTGTGACGCTTGATAATTGTGATATATTCTTTATCGGCGGTGGCAGTGATAGAGAACAAAGTATTGCTACTAAGGAATTAAGCAAGATAAAGACTACACTTAAAGATGCTATTGAAGATGGTATGCCAGGATTAACGATTTGTGGTGGTTATCAATTTTTAGGAACAAAATATATTACGCCTGATGGAACTGAACTTGAAGGTTTAGGTATCTTAGATTTCTATACTGAGTCACGAACTGAACGATTAACTGGTGATATAGTAATCGAGAGTGACACATTTGGAACGATAGTCGGCTTCGAGAATCACGGTGGTCGTACACATCATAATTTTGGTACGTTAGGACACGTTACGGTTGGTTACGGTAATAATGATGATGATAAACAAGAAGGTATTCATTATAAAAATTTATTAGGAACATATTTACATGGACCTATCCTTCCAAAGAATCATGAACTGACTGATTATTTATTAGAAAAAGCCTGCGAACGTAAAGGTATACCTTTTGAACCTAAACAATTAGATAACACTGAAGAAGAAGCAGCTAAACGAGTTATTATAGAAAGATCATCAAAAAAGTAACAAATATAATAAGCAATTAAAAATGACGTACCGGATCTATAGAATTTTCCAGTACGTCATTTTTTATTTGTCATTATATCTACTATCTAATAATTTATAGATTAGAAGTATTTCATAAATAACATGACTTTTGATTTGATTCTGATCAAATTCTTCTAAGCGTTTGACAGAAGATTTAAGTGTTGATGCAGATGAGCGGTGAGGTTCAAAATGATTGCTTTTGATAATATTATTGACGCTATTACTAATTTTAATAATAGCTATCTTTTCCTCAGGCGTAAAAACTAAATGTATGTGCTTAGGTAAATATATAATATTTGATAGGTGAGTAGCCAGTAATCTATCGATATAGGAACGGTTCGAAATATTTTTTAATCGTTTCCATTCATCTTCTTTGTTTTTATGATAACGTAATTCGTCTTTTTGATAACCGGTTAAAGTTTCAGTCTTGTTTATAACACCCATCAACTTATTTAAAAGATCATTACTATGATCAGAATCAAATTTTCCTAATAATAATTCGTTACATCTTGAAGAGAACAACTCATACATTTTATATTCAGATTGCGTTAAATTATCTTCAATTTGTTGATAATATTTAGGAGGCAGAACTATAAAATTGACCAATCCTGCTGTAACCAAACCGATTAATGCAGTTAATAACCTTGAAAAAAAGTTGAATAAATAGGCGTCGTGTATGCCAGGAATCATGGCAACTGATGTTAACACCGCAACAGTAGTACCAACTTGTAAGTTTAATTTAGTACAAACTAAGATAGTAAAAAGTGCACTGAACGTATACGTTAAAGCCGATGGGTCACCAAAAATAAAAGTAAAAAGTACAGCAAATAGTGCACCAATTACAGTTGCGGGCAATCTTCTATAACCTTTTTTTAATGATGCCTTTGCAGTAGGTTCGATAGTTACAATAGCAGTTAATATAGCGAAGATTGGAGTGAGATCAAGCATTAAACAAAATAGCGATGTTAAAAAGGTTGCTAAGCCAGTTTTGATTGTTCTCGCTCCTATAATTTTCTTGTACCATTTATCCATATGATAAATCCTCTCGTTGTACGAAAATAACAATTAAAATTTTATCTTTTGAACAGAAATTATTTTGCGCTTCATTTTTTGTATGTTTAGTATATCAAAATTTTTTTGGTATAATAAGATGTAATCACAATTTAAAAAGGAACGGGATATTATGATTGTAAAAACAGAAGAAGAATTACAAGCCTTAAAAGAGATAGGTTACATTTGTGCTAAGGTTAGAGATACTATGCAAGAAGCTACTAAACCAGGTATTACAACTAAAGAATTAGACAATATAGCTAAAGATTTGTTTGAAGAACATGGTGCTATTTCAGCACCTATTCATGATGAGAATTTCCCTGGACAAACATGTATTAGTGTTAATGAAGAAGTAGCGCATGGCATTCCTGGCAAACGAATCATTCGTGAAGGAGATCTAGTTAATATTGATGTATCAGCTTTGAAAAATGGTTATTACGCTGATACAGGTATTTCTTTTGTTGTGGGTGAAGCAAGTGACCCACTTAAACAAAAAGTATGTGATGTTGCACTAATGGCATTTGAAAATGCAATGGCAAAAGTTAAACCTGGAACTAAATTAAGTAATATCGGTAAAGCAGTACATGCAACAGCACGTCAAAATGATTTAACTGTAATTAAAAATCTAACTGGGCATGGTGTAGGTCAATCATTACATGAGGCGCCTAACCATGTTATGAACTATTATGACCCTAAAGATAAAACTTTACTTAAAGAAGGAGTTGTAATTGCAGTAGAGCCATTTATTTCATCTAAAGCAACTTTTGTAACAGAAGGTAAAAACGAATGGGCCTTCGAAACTAGAGATAAGAGTTTTGTCGCTCAAATTGAACATACGGTTATCGTTACTAAAGATGGACCATTATTAACTACAAAAATTGATTAATTTCATATTAAACTAATATTAATTAAAAATTCGATATCTAAAATATATATAATGAAAACCAGTAAAATGAGATGACAACGCTCATTTACTGGTTTTTTAGTTTATACTAGTTAGTTTTATAAAGTTATTTACCTAATAATTTATAGACTTGTTTCTGCTGTTGTTTGCCATCTGGGTCTAGTTTGATTTTAATATTTGTGAAAGTTTCAGACCAATCAGACGTACGAGTTCTAATAGGTGGTTCTTTCATTTCAATTGTTTTTAAAATGACTTGCGCAACTTCATGTGTACTTTGAGAAGCATCATGCCCATAATTTTCTTTAATATCACTAACATATGAATTGTATAAGTGCGTATATTCATCTTCTTGTATGCCACCAGTTTGAGTTAGGTGGTTCATAATGTTGGGCATAAATTCAGATTGTATGCCACCGGGTTCAATAATAGTAAATTTAATATTGAATTCAGGTTGAATATAACTTGCTAAAGATTCTGTATAACCTTCAACACCAAACTTAGCGGCACAATATATTTCATTGAAAGGTTGTCCAACTAGGCCTCCAACTGACGAAATATTGATAACACGACCTTCTCTTTGTGATCTCATGATTGGTAATACAGCTTTGGTCATTCGAATAACACCCATTAAATTTAAATTAAGTTGCCAATTTATTTCTTCATCTGTTGCTTGTTCTGTAGTTTTATTAAAGCCGGCGCCAGCATTGTTAATCAAAATATCTATACGACCTTCTTCTTGTATGATGAATTCAACAGCAGATTTAATACTATCTAATTTGGTTACATCCAATTCTAAAATGGTTAGGTCTACATTTCTTTTAGTCGCTTCAATTTTTAAATTCATTTGATTTTCTAAGTTACGCATCGTGGCATATACTTGAAATCCTTTTTCAGCAAGCATGAGCGATGTTTCAAATCCTAGTCCTGATGAAGCACCAGTAACTAGAGCAATAGTTTTATTCATATCATAATCTCCTTTTTGAAAGTCACTAAAGTATTAACTATTCTACGAATAATGTTAAAGAAATGAATCTATTAAGACCATCGTTGTTCAACTTTGCCAAATTTCCAAATTAAAGTGGAAATGAGCCAACTAATAATAAATAAAATCACTAAAATATAACCTATATTATCAAATTGTATGTTTTCAATAAATTCCCAGAAAGAACCTTTCAATTGAAGCTTATCAACTAGTATTTGTAGTAATTCAACAGTGCCAATTAATAGCGCAGCGATAATAGATATTGCAGTAATTGTAATATTGTAATATTGTAATAAATTTTTCGAATAGGATTGAAGAATGCCCAATTATAAGCAGAAGTCATCAGTATACCGTCCAATGTATCTAGCAAACTCATACCGGCAGCGAACAATATAGGTAAAGATATTATACCTACGAATGAAATTGCTTTCTGTGACGCACCTGAAGATAAAGCTAGCAATGAGATTTCACTAGCAGTATCAAATCCTAAACCGAATAGAAAGCCTAGTGGCAAGACATGCCAACTATGACTAATGAATTTAAAGTATGGTCCGACCATACGAGAAACAAAGCCGCGTGTATCTAATAAATCATTTAACTTCTCATCATTAATTTTGTCTTTGCGAAACTTTAAAAATAAAGTTATTAAAGAAATTAATATCATTAGATTTAATATACCTATGAGAATTAAAAATGTTCCTGAAACGAGAGTGCCAATAATTTCACCAATTTCTTGAAAGTGGGGTAATGCATCTTTAGCCCATTTAATTGAAATGCCTAAAAAGGCAGCCATAAAAAAGACTACTGTAGAATGTCCAATTGAGAAGTAGAAACCTACACCTAATGGATTACGTTGTTGTTGGATTAATTTACGCACTGTATTATCAATAGCAGCAATATGGTCTGCATCAAAAGCGTGTCGTAGTCCTAGTGTATAAGCAAGTAGTCCCATACCTAGTAGTAGATGATTAGTATTTGCTAAATAGAGGAGGCCAAAACCCAGAATGTGAAGTGAAATCACAATAAGCACATAAGGAAGCCAATTAAGACGATGTGTGTTAATCATTGATGTTACCTTCTTTCAAAAATAAATATAATTAATCATGCACCTGTTTAAGTTGAATATAAAATTTGAGGTATAACTTACATGAATTTATATAAATTCTATAGAAATAATAAACATCGTACTAAAGTATGAGAGTAAGATGGTCCTAGAGCCTATATGAGTTTAAGCTATTTTAAATTATAATTGAGCTTAATCAAGGACGAGGTGGTTCTATGAATTATATGGACTTATATTTACAACACTTTCTTAAAGTAGTTATTAAACGAAACATTAATGATTACAAAATCAGTTTAGATCGTAAATTAAAGAGCATTGAAAATTATATTGAATATTTAAAAGAAAAGAAAACACAAATGAATAAGTTGATTGACAGTTTAACTGCAACATTAGAAAATAAATATATTGATATTACTAATACGTATAATATTAAACATGCACAAGAAATTAATAATTATGAAATTGAAGGTCTTAAAAGACAGCTTGATTTATTTGAAGCCTATTGTGCAAGAATTGAAGCGGATATTCATCGTTGCTCAAAAGAAAAGATCACAACACAAGGGCAATGTGACATAATTGAACAAATGAGTGTAGTAGCTTAATTGAGAGGAATAGGGGGCGACACATTGACTCGAAAATATATATCGACAGAGTTATTAATCATATTTACGGCATTAATGATTATTGCCAATTTTTATTACATCTTTTTTGAGAAAATAGGCTACCTATTTGTATTACTTTTAGGATGTATATTAGTTTATGTAGGCTACCTTTACTTTCATAAAGTAAGGGGTCTCTTAGCGTTTTGGATAGGTGCATTGCTTATAGCATTTACTTTATTGTCGAATAAATATACCATCATAATATTATTTGTCTTTCTAGTTATCGTAATCATTAGATATCTCATTTTTAAGTTTAAACCTTTAAAAGTGATTGCTTCAGAAGATGAAGTTACATCACCTCAATTTATTAAACAAAAGTGGTTTGGAGAGCAACGCACACCAGTATATGTTTATAAATGGGAAGATGTACAAATTCAACATGGTGTTGGTGATATACACATCGATATGACAAAAGCTGCAAATATTAAAGAGAATAATACAATAGTAGTAAGACATATTTTAGGGAAAATTCAGTTAGTGGTACCATTGAATTATAATATTAATTTACACATGGCTGCTCTATATGGAAATGCTTATTTAAATGGCCAATCTTATAAAGTTGAAAATAATCATATCCAAGTTGAAGAGAAGCCTAAAGAAGAGAATTATAATGTCAATGTTTATGTTTCAACATTCATAGGAGATGTTGAGGTGATTTACCGATGAACCACTACTTAAGAGCTATCGGTTCAATGCTTATACTAGTTTATAGCATGTTAACCGCGTTCTTATTTATAGATAAAGTATTTGTTAATATTATCTATTTCCAAGGTATGTTTTATACTCAAATTTTTGGGATACCTGTTTTTCTATTTTTAAATTTAGTCATCATTTTACTTTGTATTATAGTAGGTTCAATTCTCGCATATAAAATTAATCAACAAAATCAGTGGATTAAGTCGCAAATTGAGCATGCCATTGAAGGAGAAACAGTAGGTATCAATGATCAAAACATTGAGCTCTATAACGAAACCATAGATCTTTATCAAACATTAGTTCCTCTAAATCAAGAGTTGCACCGTTTACGAATGAAAACGCAAAACTTAACTAATGAAAATTACAATATGAATGATGTCAAAGTTAAGAAAATCATTGAGAATGAACGACAGAGATTAGCTCGCGAGTTACATGACTCTGTAAGTCAACAACTTTTTGCAGCAAGTATGATGTTATCTGCTATAAAAGAAACAAAATTAGAGGCACCGCTTGATCAACAAATACCAGTTTTAGAGAAAATGGTTCAGGAATCTCAACTTGAAATGCGCGCATTATTACTTCATTTGAGACCTTTAGGACTAAAAGATAAATCACTAGGTGAAGGTATCAAAGATTTAGTTATTGATTTGCAAAAGAAAGTGCCTATGAAAGTCATACACGATATTCAAGATTTCAAGGTTCCTAAAGGTATAGAAGATCATTTATTTAGAATTACACAAGAGGCTATATCAAATACGTTAAGACATTCTAATGGAACTAAAGTCACAGTGGAATTATTTAACCAACAAGATTATCTATTACTTCGAATTCAAGATAATGGTAAGGGATTCAATGTTGACGAGAAATTAGAACAAAGTTATGGATTAAAAAATATGAGAGAACGCGCATTAGAAATTGGTGCGACATTCCATATTGTTTCGTTACCGGATTCTGGAACGAGAATAGAAGTTAAAGCACCATTAAATAGGGAGGATGATAATAATGACGATTAAAGTTTTGTTCGTTGATGACCATGAAATGGTTCGAATTGGGATATCAAGTTATCTATCAACACAATCTGACATTGAGATAGTTGGAGAAGGGGAATCTGGTAAAGATGCCATTGCAAAAGCTCATGAATTAAAACCTGATTTAATTCTTATGGATTTATTAATGGATGATATGGATGGCGTTGAAGCAACTACTCAAATCAAAAAAGATTTGCCACATATTAAAGTTGTAATGTTAACTAGTTTTATTGAAGATAAAGAGGTATATAGAGCATTAGATGCTGGTGTAGATAGCTATATTTTAAAAACGACTAGTGCTAGTGATATAGCCGACGCAGTACGCAAAACTTTTAATGGTGAATCCGTATTTGAACCAGAAGTTTTAGTTAAGATGCGTAACAGAATGAAGAAACGTGCAGAATTATATGAAATGCTGACTGAGCGTGAAATGGAAATTTTATTATTAATTGCAAAAGGTTATTCAAATCAAGAAATAGCGAGTGCTTCTCATATTACAATTAAAACCGTTAAAACTCATGTAAGTAATATATTGAGTAAATTAGAAGTACAAGATAGAACACAAGCCGTAATTTATGCATTCCAACATAATTTGATTCAATAAAAAAAGGTTGAGGCAATAAACCGATGCCTCAACCTTTTTTTAATTTAATTAGTCATTAAACACTTATTTTTTATTATCATCGTCATTATTAGTAAATTTATCTTTAATTTTCTCAGTTAATGAAGCATCTTCTTCATGTTTATCTTCAGGATCTTTATCGACTTTATAGTCTTCATCTTTGCCAGTAGCTGTATGTTTATATTCATAAGTAGTATCTTCATTATAGTGGTTTTGGTTATTATCATCATGGTCGAGCGCTGCTTCTTCAGGAGTTTGTCCATTAATGACATGTCTTTGGTGGATGATTGCATTAATTTCAGCACCAATAATAATGATAAAACTTGTTAAATATAACCAAATTAATAAGATAATAATACCTGCGATACTGCCATAAGTCTTAGAGTAGTTTCCAAAATTTGAAATGTAGAAACCAAATGCGAAAGACCCAAGTAACCAGATAACTGATGTAAATATAGCTCCTGGTAATACTGATTTTAGTTTAGTTTTAACGTTTGGAGCTACTGAGTATAGAATTGTAAATAGAATCAAAATAATAATTAATGGTAATACAACTCTTATTAAACTAAAGATCCATTTAACTTGACTATCCAATCCAAGAGGACCGAATAAGAAATGAGCAATAACTGACCCCATAGTAGGTAATGCCATCGCAACTAAAAATACGACGCCTAACACAATTGTGAAAATAACACTTAGTATCTTTAAAAGAATACCATTTCTATTATCTTCAACATCATAAGCTACATTGAATGAATTCATAATTGCAGTCATACCATTTGAAGCTGACCAAATTGCTAAGATTAACCCGATAGAAAGTAAACCGCCACTAGAATTTTTAGTAACATCGCTAATTACACCTTTAATAAGACTCGATGTGTCAGCAGGTGCATTACTTAATAAACCGGTGATTTGGCTTTGGTCTAAGTTAAATAATGGTAACAATGTTAATAGGAAAATTAACATTGGGAACATAGCTAATACAAAATGGTAAGTCATTTGTGCTGCTAAACCTGAAGCGTCATCTTTGCCTATTCGATAAATTAAATAAGAAAGAAAATTAGATTTTTTTGTATACTTAGCTGGTTTGTTTAACCGTGAAACGAAAAAGACTTGATTGTCTTTTTTTGGTTCTTTAGATTGAAATTCTTGAGGCTCTACATATGTACGATCAACATTTATTTTATCTTGGTTCTTCTCTTGCTCGTCTTTAATAGAGTTAAGATACTTCGAGTTTGATTTATTTTCTTTTGACATAACAATCTCCTTTGCTTTAACCACATACATTAATTTAAATAGTAAAATAAGCGGGACAGAAACCTGTTATATAATAAAGATTTCATTGTCCCGCCTTACTATGAGTGAAAAACAAAAATATTTTACTTTTCACTTTCAGTTAGTTTCTATTTTAACTAAAGTTATAAAAAAAGATTTAGCTAAAATAAACAATCAATTATTGACCAATGCGGTTATTCTTACGTTCAACGAAAGTATCTTTAGCATCTTTAATTGATTTTTCTAATTCTGGGTTATTACGACGAATTTCTTCAATTGTATCTTTCCAATATAAAACTTCGTCTTTAATAGAATTGAATTTAGAAGGTTTGCGTGAACGATTACCTTCTTTAACATCTTTTACAGATTGAACTAAAGCGTTACGTGTTGATTTATCAGCTAAAGTAGCAGCACCACCAACAATAGCGCCAATTAAAATACCAGGAATTAATTTGTTTTCCATTTTATTTACCCCTCTTTCAAATTTGCATCTTTGACGATGAAATCAATTAGATTGTCACAAGATGATTGTACCATTTCATATACACCTTCAAAATTATTAGTGTAATAAGGATCTGGCACATCACTCTCTTCCATGTTACTAAATTCGAGCAATTTGAACAATTTTCCTTTTATATTAGGATTGATGTTTTGGATATTATCAACATTGCTTTGATCCATAGCAATAATATAATCAAAATCATCACTTGATTCAAATAACTCACTAATCATACCATCAAAAGGTATATTATGGCGATTAAGAATATCTTGAGTCCCTTCATGGGGAGGTTCTCCAAGGTTCCATTTACCTGTTCCTTTTGAGTAAACGTTAACGCCTGAAATGTTTCTATCTATCAAACGTTGACGCATGATTGCTTCAGCCATAGGAGAGCGACATATGTTTCCTAGACATACAAATGCTACATCTACCATATTCTATTCCCCCTATTTAATCCTATATAAACCATTTTATAGTTATTTTAAAATTTTATAAAGACATAATAATACTATATCCGATAAAAGTTTGTTAAATTATCATACTTTGATAGAATATTGTATTAAAGAGGTGATAACGTGAGTCAAAATAATAATGAAACAATGATTGCAGATATTAGAAAAAAATTAAATATTGTTAATCAAGGTTTGTTAAATCCAGATAAATTTAAAAATGCTAATCAGCAAGATATAGAAGAAATTCATAATTTTGTTATGTCTAAAGATTCTTTTTCACCAAGCGAAGTTACAGCAATTGCTGATGAGTTGGGGAACTTACGTCAAGATTAGGGAGGATGATGATATGACTTCATTAAGTTATAACGAGAAATTACAACAGTATGCAGAATTATTAGTTAAAATAGGTATGAATGTACAACCTAAACAACCTGTTTTTATTAGATCTTCAGTTGATGCCATCGATTTAACACGTTTAATTGTTGAAGAATCATATAAAGCTGGAGCTTCAGACGTAAAAGTAAATTATTCAGATTCTAAATTAAATAGACTTAAATTTGAGTATGAATCAGTAGATTACTTTGAAAATCAGGCAGTTAAATCGTATGAAGTAGATGAACGAATGGATTATGCTAATCGTGGCGCTGCAAATTTAGCTTTACTTAGTGGTGATCCAAACTTGCTAAATGGTATAGACCCTGAAAAACTCAAAGCCAATCAAATAAGTTATAGTCAAGCATTCAAAGGATATATGGAAGGAAGTCAGAAGAATCGATTTCCATGGGTTGTTGCTGCTTTTCCTTCTAAAGATTGGGCTAGACGTGTTTATCCAGATTTAGATGAAGAAATTGCATTAGAAAAGTTTATTGATGAAGTGTTTGATATCGTAAGAATTGATGGGAACGATCCTATTGAAAATTGGAAAAAACATATAGAAAACTTAAGTGTACATGCTAAATTGATGCAAGAAAAAAATTATAAAGCGTTACATTATCAATCCGAAGGAACAGACTTAGTTGTAGGACTTCCTAAAGGACATATTTGGGAAGATGCTACGAGCTATGTTAATGGTAATCAACAAGCTTTTATAGCTAATTTACCAACTGAAGAAGTTTTTACAGCTCCTGATCGTAACAACGTTAATGGATATGTAACAAATAAATTACCATTAAGTTATAATGGTACAATCATTGATGGCTTTACATTAACGTTTAAAGATGGACAAATCGTAGATTTCAAAGCAGACAAAGGCGAAGATATGCTTAGAGATTTGATCAATACTGATGAGGGTTCTAAGCGACTAGGAGAAGTCGCTTTAGTACCTGATGATTCTCCAATTTCAAATCGTAATACTATTTTCTACAACACGTTATTTGATGAAAACGCATCATGTCATTTAGCTATTGGTTCGGCATATGGCTTTAATGTTGAAGGTGGTACTGAAATGACGACTGAAGAAAAAATTGCCAGTGGTCTTAATGATTCAAATGTCCATGTTGACTTCATGATAGGAAGTGCAGATTTAACGATTTATGGAATTAAACAGGATGACACTAAAGAATTAGTGTTTAAAAACGGCAATTGGGCTCAATAAAAATAGAAATTAAAATAAAAGGGGTATAACGCATGTCAAATTCTCAAGGTATTCGTAAATCAATGTCTGAATCAAAAAGTTATAAAGCTAAACAAGTATTTCCTCAAGACACCAATCATCACCACACAATGTTTGGTGGTTCATTGATGGCTAACATAGATGAAATTGCAGCCATTACTGCAATGAAACATGCTAATGCCCAAGTAGTTACAGCATCAACTGATTCTGTAGATTTTTTAAGACCAATTAAAACAGGTGATATTACTTCTTATGAAGCGATGGTTAGTTATGCAGGTACAAGTTCAATGGAAGTTTGTGTTCAAATAATTATTGAGGATGTATTAAATAAAGAAAGACATTTAGCAGCCTTAAGTTTCTTAACTTTTGTTGCATTAGATGATAATGGTAAGCCAGTCCAAGTACCAGATGTCTATCCGGAATCAAAAGTTGAAAAATGGTTCTATGAAAGTGCGCCTAAGCGTGTACAACGTAGAAAAGATAGAAGAGAAGAAAGTAAAAATACGATTGAATTTTTATCAAATGCACAACATATTGAAGAATTATAAATCACGGACAAGTTAAACGTTGTAACTAGTATATTATAATTCTCATAAAACAGAACTAAGAGTCTGGGACATAAACCCTAGAGAAATAGCCAGTAAATGAGTTTTAACAAA
>ERZ1023442.15-NODE-15-length-120982-cov-18.945306_pt1 | contig 120982 bp, 121 predicted proteins | sample MGYA00380521_ERZ1023442 | MGnify/ENA primary metagenome ERZ1023442 (study PRJEB33173, sample SAMEA4830294) | metagenome | study: EMG produced TPA metagenomics assembly of the PRJEB25223 data set... | reverse complement strand
GTAAATAAAGAAGCCAGTAAATGAATTTATAAAAACTCATTTACTGGCTATTTTGCTAGGAATTATGTACTAGCCTCTTTTTATTTAAGTACTAATTATATTTCATTGTGTAATCGTAGTGATCCAAATTGAGATTTAATGTTTAAATACTCTTCTAGTTCATTTAATATTTGCATCATACTTGAACGTGATTTTAAAGATTGATGAGATTTAGGAAGTGGTAATTCGTCTAGTGATAAACGGATTTCATACAGTGAATGTAATCGTAAAGCAGTATAATCATTACTATTTACGTTATTACCAATTTCTGACATTAAATGAGATACATCAGTCAATAATGGGTCATCGACAGTGACTTGATTTAATAACGGTTTAATTCTACGCAATAATTCAAGTTGTTCTTGTCTCATATCAAAATAGTGATAATATGAATTTTCATTTCTAATAAAATGATTTTTAACATCTCTAAATGCGATAGATTTGGCCTTTCGAATGTCTAATTGAAGTTTTTCGAAAGATAAAGTAAAATCATTATTATAATTTGAGCAAGCTTCGCTATATGTCATAAAGATTTCTTTAAAGCCTTTTTCTATATCTTTCTTAAAAGAAACTAATGTTTTGTCTAAACTTGGCATAATTAAATTCATAATGAATGCGATTCCTAATCCAATAGTTAATAAGAGTAATTCATTAATGATTAAATGTAAATTAATCGTTGTTGCATTGAAAACATGTAATAATATAACACAACTAGTTACAACACCCTCTTGAACTTTCAACATAACAGTTATCGGAATAAATAATAATACAATCAATCCCAAAACAAGCGCATTCTGACCTAATAAGCTAAAAACCAATGAACCAAACAGTAGAATTAGTATACAAGATACAAATCTTGATACGATAGCTTGTACTGAGTGAACTTTAGTATGTTTAATACATAATACAATGAGGATAGCACTTGATGCATAATTATCAAGCCCTATCCATTTAGCTAAAATAACACCTAATGTGATACCTACTGCTGTTTTAAGCGTTCTAAATCCAATCTTATAAGGATTTAACTTTAACATTAGTAAATCCTCTTATCTTTCGTCGCAATATTTATCAAATAGGCCTTGTAACTGATTAATAACATCCATTACATCATGGCCTTCAATTTGATGACGTTCAATCATTTCAGTGATTTTACCATCTTTAATTAATGCAAATGATGGACTTGAAGGTGCATAACCCTCAAAATAGTCTCTAGCCTGTTGCGTAGCCTCTTTATCTTGTCCAGCAAATACTGTAACAAGTCTATCAGGTAGTTTATCATAGTGTAACGCATGTGATGCTGCTGGACGTGCAATTCCTCCCGCACATCCACAAACTGAATTAACCATTACTAATGAAGTTCCATTTTGTTGTAATACTTTGTCAACTTCATCTGCAGTTGTTAACTGTTCATATCCCGCATTTTCAATTTCATTACGAGCTTGTTCAACCACGCCATTCATATATAAATCAAAATTTAAATCCATTTAAATCACCTTTCAATCTTTTATTTATTCAATGCTATTCTACTAAATATAAGTGTTAGAGTTCAAATAGCTTGTCCAGGGAATATGATATATCATTTTAAACTAGTAAATACTTGTATTTTCTATTGTGAATTGTTCAATACGTTCTTTAACTTGAGACATGAAGCGCCCTGTTTGAACACCATCAAGTATTCTATGATCAATCGAAATACACAAATTAACCATGCTTCTAATTGCAATCATATCATCAATAACGACTGGTTTTTTTACAATAGATTCTACTTGTAAAATCGCTGCTTGTGGATGATTTATAATTCCCATTGATGAAACGGACCCAAATGTACCGGTATTATTAACAGTAAATGTTCCACCAGACATATCTTCTTGTGATAATTGTTTATTTCTTGCTTTAAGTGCTAGTTCATTTATCTCTCGAGCAATCCCTTTGATTGATTTTTCATCAGCGTGTTTAATAACAGGCACATATAATTTATCTTCATCTGCTACAGCAATTGAAATATTAATATCTTTATGAAGAATAATTTCTTCTCCATCCCAACTACTATTTAATAGTGGGTTTGATTTTAATGCTTCAGCAACAGCTTTTACAAAGAATGCAAAGAAAGTTAAATTATAACCTTCGTTCTCTTTGAACGAATTTTTATGATGATTTCTAGTTTTTACTAAGTTAGTTGCATCTACTTCAAGCATCATCCAACCATGAGGGATTTCAGTTACACTTGTCACCATGTTTTGAGCTATTGCTTTACGAACACCTTTGACTGGTATAGATTGACCAATCTGACTCTGAGTAGAATACACGTTGGATTTCGTATGTTCAAAATTAGATTGTGAATTGTTATTTATTTTCGGTTTCTGATGACTTGAATTAATATAATTTTCAATATCTTTTTTAGTCACACGTCCTTCGAAACCCGTGCCAGGAACTGATGATAAATCAATATCATTTTCAGATGCAATTTTAAAAACTACTGGTGAATATCGACCGTTATTAAGTAATGATGCTTGTGTATGTGCATTTGATTTAACAGAATGACTTACTTCTTTATCAGAAGTATTTTTTGAAGCTGATGCTGACGTTTCGACTGTTAAAGTATCATTACCATTTATATTTAAATCTGTTGAATCCTTAACGGTTTCAATATCGGTATTTTTAGTGTTGGTAGAATTATCTGTTTCAGAAGTTTCAATTTTACAAATAACATGATCTATTTGAACTGTTTCACCTTCTGAAACTAAAATTTCAGTGATAGTACCAGATACAGTTGAAGGTACTTCAGCAGTTACTTTATCAGTAATTACCTCACATAAGGGTTCATATTCATCAACATAGTCACCAACTGAAATAAGCCATTGCTCAATAGTACCTTCATGAACACTTTCGCCTAGTTTTGGCATTTTTATATCCATAACTTTTCCTCCTTAAAATTGTGCAAGTTCTCGCATTTTTTCTAAGATTTTATCAGGATTCATCATAACTTCATTTTCAAGATTAGGAGAAAATGGCATTGAAGGAACATCTGGTCCTGCTAATCTCATAATAGGTGCATCAAGTTCAAATAAACAGTTTTCAGCTATGATAGCAGAGACTTCTGACATGACACTGCCCTCAAGATTATCTTCAGTTATTAATAAAATCTTGCCATTCATTTTAGCACGTTCAATAATTGTTTCTTTATCTAGAGGATAAACAGTTCTCAAATCAACTATTTCAACACTAATACCATCTGCTGCTAAAATATCAGCAGCTTGCATACAATAATTTACACACAATCCATATGTAAATACAGTTATGTCCTTCCCTTCACGTTTTACATCAGCTTTTCCGAGAGGAACTGTATAATAATCTTCTGGCACTTCTTCTTTCAAGAAGCGATATGCTTTTTTATGTTCAAAGAATAATACTGGATCGTTTGACTCAATAGAGGATAATAATAATCCTTTAGCATCATAAGGGGATGAAGGTATGACAATAGTTAACCCCGGTGTAGACGCAAAGATGCTCTCGATACTTTGAGAATGATATAAACCACCATGTACCCCACCACCAAAGGGTGCTCTGATTGTGATAGGACATTGCCAGTCATTATTTGAACGATAGCGCATTTTAGCTGCTTCACTAATAATTTGATTAACTGCAGGAAGTATAAAATCTGCGAATTGAATTTCTGCAATTGGTCGTTTACCAATCATTGCTGCTCCAATAGCAGTTCCTACAATATTAGATTCAGCCAAAGGTGTATCTATTACTCTTTCAACACCATATTTGTCTTGAAGACCTCTAGTTGCACCAAAAACGCCACCTTTACGTCCTACATCTTCACCTAATATAAATACGTTATTATCATGTTCCATGGCTAGGTCTTGCGCTTGTTGTATTGCTTCAATATAACTCATTTTACTCATTGCCCATACCTCCTTCTGGATCATAAACAAATTGATATGTTTCTTCTACAGATGGATATGGCGCTTTTTCTGCATCTTTAGTGGCTTTATTAATAATTTCTTTATGCTCTTGCTCTATATTGTCTAACCATTCTTGATTAATAATCTCTTTTTCTAATAAATAATCTTTAAACTTAAGATTACAATCATAAGTTTTTAATGCTTCTCTTTCTTCTTTCGTACGATATGTATCATCATCATCTGAAGAATGTGGCGTCATACGATGTGTGATAGCTTCAATTAGAGTGGCACCCTCACCATTTAGTGCACGTTCTCTAGCTTCTTTCATAGCTTTATACATTGCTATCGGATCATCCCCATCTACTGTCTCACCATATATGCCATATCCTAAGGCTCTATCAGAAAGTTTTTCTGCAGCGTATTGTAAAGTATTAGGCACAGATATCGCATATTTATTATTGATGATGACACAAACAAATGGTAATTTATGAACGCCTGCAAAGTTTAAACCCTCATGAAAATCTCCTTGATTTGAACTTCCCTCTCCGACAGTTGCCGTAGCAATATTTGGTTTTTTATCCATTTTTAAAGCTAATGCAGCTCCAACTGAGTGTGGTATTTGTGTAGCAACTGGAGAACTTTGTGATAATATGCCCTTTTCACGATGACTAAAGTGGGAAGGCATTTGTTTTCCTCCGGAATTAATATCATCTTTTTTTCCAAATGAAGCTAGCATTGTATCATATGGGGAAATCCCCATAAAAGTAACAAATGCTAAATCTCTATAATATGGAGATGAAATATCTCCTTCTTTCATAGCGTAAGCCATTCCTATTTGAGTAGCCTCTTGTCCTTGTCCACTAACAACAAATGGAATTTTACCAGCGCGGTTTAATAACCATAATCGTTCATCTACTTTTCTACCTAAATCCATCCATTTATAGATTTCTTTAAGGTCTTCTTCTGAAAGTCCGACAGATTTATAATCAATCATCTTTTATGTTCCTCCTGTTAAACGTGTATTGCTCTATTTTCTACTTTCAATCCCAATTCCATAAGTACTTCTGATATAGAAGGATGTGCATGTGTTGTCAGACCTAACTCAATTGCTGAACCATTCATAAATTGCAATAATGAGGCTTCGTTGATTAATTCAGTAACCTGAGGGCCTATCATATTAATACCGATAATTTCATTAGTTTCATCATTAATTATCATTTCACAAAATCCTCTATCATTAGTAGTTTCCTCTATTACTGCTTTACCAATTGCATTAAAGCTTACTTTAAATGATTTGGTCTTAATGTTTTTGGCTTCGGCTGATTCTTTATTATAACCAATTGAAGCAACTTCTGGGTGTGTATATATGCATTTCGGCATCTTGTCATAATTTAGAGGTAGTCCATTGCCATTAAACATGTGTTCAACAGCAAGTATTGCCTCTTTAGAAGATACATGTGCTAATTGAAGCTTACCTATGCAATCACCTGCAGCATAAATATGCTTATCTTCGGTTTGTAAAAAGTCATTAACAAGTATATTACCATTATCATCAGTTTTAATTTTAGTATTATTTAATCCTATATCATCAGTATTAGGCTTGCGACCAATTGATACTAAAACTTTTTCAACTTCTATAGTTTTATCTTTATTTACTTGAATAGTTACAGAATTAGAGTTGACTTTAACTGCAGATTCATTTAATGCGCAATTTTCATAGAACGTTACTCCTCTTGCTATAAGTGATGTTTTTAGAAAATTTGCAATTTGAGCACTCTCATTAGGCAAGATTCGTTCACCAGCCTCTATCACACTAACATTTACACCTAAGTCAATTAATAAAGAAGCAAATTCAAGACCTATCACTCCACCGCCAATGATTGCTATGCTTGCAGGTAAATCAGTGAGTTGCAATATGTCATTACTAGATAGAACTGTATTGTGATTGAAAGGCAAGAATGGTAATTGAGTTGGTAGTGAACCTGTAGCTATCAGTACATTCTGATTAGGTAATAATTCAGATTCTACATTATCATATTCAACTGAAATGGTACCACTTTGAGGTGAGAAAATAGATGTCCCCATAATTCTACCTGTGCCATTAAATATATCTATGTGATTTTTCTGCATTAAACTTTCAATACCTTGATGCATTTGATTAACAATTTTGTCTTTACGTTTCATCATGGATTTTAAGTCAAATGAATATTGACCAACATTCACTCCGAAATGAACTGAATCTTTAACTGTTCTTAAAACTTCAGCAGATTTTAATAAAGCTTTTGTAGGAATACATCCTTTGTGAAGACAAGTGCCACCTAACAAAGATTTCTCTACTATAGCTACTTTATTACCTAATTGAGATGCTCGAATTGCCGCTACATAACCAGCGGTTCCTCCACCTAAGATGACTAGGTCATATTGATTTTCACTCATAATTTTACTCCTAACTTGCTTTGCGATTGGATTTAATAACGTTAATGTGTAAGTGACTTTAAATTTTAAATGCATTTAGTAACTTAATGAGTAGGTTACATATAAAATTAAAATATTCATTTTATAATGTTAATAATTATTTTACAGCAAAAATAATTATTAATAAATTCAATGAATTACTTACTACTTTTTCTTTGATTTTGGCTAATCATTTCTTTTGCATTTTCTCTAGTTAATTCAGTAACACTAGCACCAGAAATCATTCGTGCGATTTCATCAATTTTATCATCATTTTCTAATTCTTTAACTTGAGTTGTTGTGCGATCATCATTGGATGCTTTACTAATTAATAAATGATGATCACTCATAGATGCAACTTGTGGTAAGTGCGAAATACATATTACTTGAATATATTCAGCTATATCTCTCATTTTTTCAACCATTTTTTGAGCAGCTTGTCCTGACACTCCTGAATCTACCTCATCAAATAAAATTGCAGTTTGTCCCCTTGATTGTACAAAAATACTTTTTAAAGCGAGCATAATACGAGATAGTTCACCGCCAGATGCAATTTTATTTAAACTTTTGAGTGGTTCACCTTTATTCGGACTGATTAAAAACTCTACAAATTCTATACCATCAATTGTTGGTTTATCTAATAATTGGAATGAGATTTCTAAATTAGCATCTTTCATTTGTAAATTTTGTATTTCAGAAACGATATGGTCTCTTAATGTTCGAGCTACTGTGCGACGCTCTTTAGATAACAATTTGCCTTTTGACATCACTTCATCATATAATTGACTAATTTCCTCACGTAATTGTGATGTACTTTCTTCATAATTTTCGATTTTGTCTATTTCATTTTGAAGCTTATCTTTGTAAGTAATTAATTCATTAATGTCTTTGCCATATTTCCTTTTAAGATTGTTTAATAAATTCATTCGAGATTCTAGCTCATTTAGCATTTGCTCATCAAATTCAGTGTTTGACATTTCATCATATAACTCGTGCTTAGCATCTTCAAGCGTGTAATAAAATTGATCAATATCCTCTTTTAATTTACTAAATTTATCAGGCAAAATATCATCTATGGATTGTAAATGATTACTTAATTCATATAGTCTATCTGTAATTGCATGCTCATCAGTCAAAGTGACATGCGCATTATTAAGCGCCATGCTTAGTTTTTCGGAATTTTGAATTCTACGTATATCGACTTCTAATTGCTCAATTTCGCCCTCTTTTAAAGAAGCTTCTTCTAATTCTTCATATTGAAATTTCATTAAATCCAAACGTTGAAGTAATGCTTGGTCGGCAGACTCTAATTCTTCTAATTCCTTTGTTTTACTTTTATACTGATTAAACACATTTTTATATTTTTCTTTAGTTGATAAATACTTGTCTTCTGCATAATCATCTAATAATTTTAAATGATACTTTTGTTTAAGAAGTGTCTGTGTTTCATGTTGACCATGAATATCTAATAGTTCTTGCATAACTTTTCGCAAATCTTGAAGCGTAACAATTTGATTATTCAACCTACAAATACTTTTACCAGTGCTAAATATTTCTCTTTTTACTAATAAGAAGTCCTCGTCGATCTCTATATCAAGGTTATGAAGTATATGAATAACATCTTTACTTTCATCTATATCAAATATGCCTTCAATAATCGCTTTCTTTTCACCATGTCGAACATAATCTGATGATGCACGCATTCCAATTAACTGGCCAATCGCATCTATGATGATTGATTTACCTGAACCCGTTTCACCACTTAGAACTGTTAATCCATCTGAAAAATGAATTTCTAATTCATCAATAATTGCAAATTGTTTTATTGATAAGGTTTGTAACATGAATTCATCGCATCCTTATAATAAATTGAAAATTCTTGTTTTAATTGTATTACTTGCGTCTTCATCTTTACAAATTAAAAGGCAAGTATCATCACCACATATAGTACCGAGAACTTCATCCCAATCGATTTGGTCTAAAATAGCGCCGATAGATTGAGCGTTACCAGGTAAGGTTTTTAACACAAGTAGATTACCTGTACCTTCTATATTTACAAATGAGTCCATGAGATAACGACCCAATTTTTCTAATGGATGGTATTTTCGATCATTAGGCAAGCTATATACATACTGACCTGATGGTGCAGGAACTTTGATTAATTGTAATTCTTTAATATCACGTGATACGGTAGCTTGCGTAACATTAAGGTCGTATTCATTAAGACGTTTTACTAGTTCGTCTTGAGTTTCTATTTGTTCGCTTGAGATAATTTCTCTAATCTTTATGTGTCTCACAGATTTTTTTGCCATTATGAACACTCCTAGTTTCGAATAATTATACAATGATTTTAACACATCATTTTTTTTACTACTACTATTGTTATTATGCATACGTAACTGATAACTCAATAATCGTAAATTGTTTTATTTAAATACTAATAGGTACAATTAGTTAATTTGTATTGTAAAAATGTATAAACAAATAAATAAATATGTAAATTAAAATTATGATATAAATGTATTGCCTCAATTTAAAATAGTGTACTAAAACACCCTTCAACGCCAGTTTTTAAACAGTAGCTTTGAAGGGTTAATACTAATGATAATTAATGATCACGTGTGTAGAAAAGCTCAACGATATCTAATAGAGGTTTAATATCATAGTGTGAAGAAAGTTGTTCTATTGATTTTATGGCAGCATCTTTATGGAAATTTAATTTATCTTCAGCTCCATCTTTACCTAATAAAGAAACATACGTACTTTTGTGATTTTCGATGTCACTACCAACTTTTTTTCCTAATTTAGATTCATCACCATATACGTCGAGCAAATCATCTTTAATTTGGAACATCAAACCCATATGATTACTAAAATCTTCAAGAGCTTGTGATGTAGACTTATCTACTTTAGCAATATCAGCTGCACTTAATACTGCGAATTGAAGTAATGCTCCTGTTTTAGCTTTATGTATCTGTTCAAGCGTATCCAAATCAACAGGTTTATCTTCACTTTGCATGTCTAATGTTTGTCCTCCGACCATGCCTAAGTGACCACTATTATGCGCTAATCTGGAAAGTATTTTAACTTTAACGTCAGATTCTAATAATTCATCATCAGCAATGATTTCAAATGCCTTAGTTAGTAGTGCATCACCTGCTAAAATAGCTTTCCATTCACCATAGACTTTGTGATTGGTAAGTTTACCACGACGGTAATCATCATTATCCATCGCAGGAAGATCATCATGAATTAAAGAATACGTGTGAATCATTTCCAATGCCAATGCAGTTTTTTTACCTTTTTTATAATCTTGATTTAATACATCTAATGTTAAAAATACAAGAAGTGGTCTTATTCTTTTACCACCCGCATTGAGAGAATATTGCATACTTTCTTCTAGATTCGTATTTAGTGGTGAAGTTTCGATTACACCGTCAAGAGCGCTATTAATTTGATTAATTAATTCATTCATTGACTTCTTTGCCATTTTCTTCATCCTCTGCTTCATCTTTAATAAGTTGATTGACTTTCTTTTCAGCATCTTTAAGTGTTGCATCACATGTTGCTGAAAGTTTCATACCACGTTGATATAACTCTAATGATTCTTCTAATGATACAGTCTCATTATCTAACTTTTGAACGATATTTTCTAATTCTTGCATCATTTCTTCAAAACTTTGTTGATCTTTACTCATGTTCACACCTAACCTTTTTAACGATGGCATCTACGTTACCATCTTTCATTGCTAATGTAATTTCATCATCTTTACTTAAATCCTGTGTACTTGTAATGACTTTATCATCTTTATTAATAATAGAATAGCCTCTCAACATAGTATTAGTAGGACTTAAATTATTTAATAGTTCAACTTTATTTTTGAACTCTAATTTATTATTATGAATGTTTTTCATTGTTAGATTTGATAAACGATTTTTAACATTCACTAGTTGCCTTTTATTTTGTAATATAGTTTGATTTAATGTTTTTACATTAAAATTCTGATGAAGAACTTTTAATTGATATTTTTTATTCTCAATTTTGGATAATAATAATTGAGTTAGTTGTCTTTCTAAGTCATCTTTGCGTTGTATCTGTTGATCGTATAATAATGAGGGTTGTTTAAACTTATAATAAGATGCTAAATGATCTAGTTGTTTATATTGTTTTTCAAGATACTGTTTAATATACCTTGATAATGAAAATTGGTATTGCTTAATTTGTTGCATCAATTCATACTGATCTGGAGTCGCCATAACTGCAGCTTGTGTTGGTGTTGCTGCTCTGACATCTGCTACGAAATCACTGAGAGTAAAATCGGTTTCATGTCCAACAGCTGAAATAATGGGTGTTTGACACTCAAAAATCGCTTTAACAACATCTTCTTCATTAAAGTTCCATAAATCTTCTATAGATCCACCACCACGGCCTACAATAATAGTATCAACGCCAAGTGAATCAGCATATTTAATATTTTTTATAATATCCTCTTTGGCTTGTGTACCTTGTACTAAAGTACTTATTTGGATTTTTTCGGCCAAAGGATATCTACTATTTATTGTAGATTGAATATCTCTAATTGCGGCACCAGTACTAGCAGTTAAGATTGCGATTTTTTTAGGGAATCGAGGAATAGGCTTTTTATGTTCATTATTAAAAAAGCCTTCTTTTTTTAATTTTTGCTTTAATTGTTCTAACTTTTGATACAAGTTCCCTATACCATCTAATTCCATTTTATTCACATAAATTTGATAATTTCCACGTCGTTCATATACTGAAACACGTGCTTCTAAAAGGACTTCATCACCTTCTTTTGGCTCAAAAGTAAGCTGGTTCGCATTACCTTTAAACATCATTGCACTTATCACACTATCCTTATCTTTAACGTTGAAATAAAGATGTCCACTTGAATGTTTTTTAAAGTTAGAAAGCTCACCTTTTAGTAAGATAGATTGCAAATGTGGGTCCTGATCAAATTTATATTTAATATATTTCGTTAAAGTTGTAACGCTTAAGTATTCAGACATTGTCATCACTCAAATTAATTATTTTATGTTACTCAACACACCATTTATAAATTTATAATGCTCATCGTCGCTAAATTGCTTTGCTAATTCTACAGCTTCATTAATGATTACTTTTGGTGGTGTATCACTATGCAATAATTCAAATGTAGCCATTCGTAATATTATTCGGTCTGTTTTTAATAAGCGTTGAAGTGACCAATCTTTAAGATGTGGCTTAATAGTATCATCTAGAACTGGCTCATGATCTTTAACACCTGTTACTAACCAATGTATAAAATCAAAGTCTAATTCAGGCTCATCATCTTTTATGAAATTAATGGCTTCATTGATTGTTAATTCTGTGTCTTTCATTTCTAACTGAAACAAAGTTTGAAATGCTTGCATTCTTGATTCTTTACGACTCATAAATAACTCCTTGTTAAATGTAATCTATATATTATTCGACAGTAATATGCATGATGTGAACGTTAATTTCTTTTGGCTCAATAGCAGTCATTGTTTTAATTGAGTTGAAAATAGATGTTTGAATTTTACTTGCAAATTTTGAAATATTTATACCGTGCTTAATAGAGCAATATACATCAATTTGAATGCCATCTTCTTTAACATCAATTTTTAAATTTCTATTGAGGTTTTTACGACTTATTTTTTCAATGTTACTATTTTTCAATTCTGAAAAATGTCCAGTTACCCCTTCTACCTCTGAAACAGCTATACTTGCAACTACAGAAATAACTTCAGGTGCAATTTCAATTTTACCTAAGTTTGAATTTGAATAATCTGCTACTTTAACCATTTGGTTTAACCTCCTACTCCTCGTCATCCATAATATTATATTGTTCTAAGAAGTTAGTATTAAAAGATCCACTTCTAAATATATCATTATTCATAAGTTTTAAATGGAAAGGAATTGTTGTATCGATTCCTAAAATTAAATACTCACTTAATGCTCTAAGACCAGTCATAATTGCTTCATCACGCGTTGGTTCATGAACAATGAGTTTAGCTACCATAGAATCATAATATGGAGGAATTGTATAATTTGTATAACAAGCTGATTCAATTCTTACACCATATCCGCCTGGAGCTAGGTATTGTGTGATTTTACCAGGAGATGGCATGAAGTTCTTATATGGATTTTCAGCATTTATACGGTATTCTATTGCATGACCATTGATAGTAATATCTTCTTGAGTGTATGGGAGTGCTTCACCCATCGCAACTTTTAGTTGTAATTTTACTAAATCAATGCCAGTAACCATTTCAGTGACAGGATGTTCAACTTGAATACGTGTATTCATTTCCATAAAATAAAATTGATTATCATTTAAATCATATATAAATTCAATAGTACCTGCATTTTCATAATTAACTGCTTTTGCAGCTCTTATAGCTGCATTACCCATCTCTTCACGTTGTTCATCAGATAAAATAGGAGATGGAGATTCTTCGACTAACTTTTGCATGCGTCTTTGAATCGTACAATCTCTTTCTCCGAGATGAATGACATTTCCATGTTGATCTCCAATAATTTGAATTTCAATGTGACGGAAGTTCTCAATAAATTTTTCAAGGTAAAGACCGCCATTACCAAAAGCAGTTTCTGCTTCTTGTTGAGTCATACGATAGCCATTCTCAAGCTCTTTCTCTGTTCTAGCCACTCGTATACCTTTTCCACCACCACCTGCAGTAGCTTTAATAATTACTGGATATCCAATTTCTTTAGCAATTTGTTTTGCATCCGAAATGGTTGTAACTAGCCCATCACTACCTGGAACAACTGGGACATTAGCTGCAATCATTTCTGCTTTTGCAATGTCTTTGATGCCCATTTTTTGGATAGACTCATAGCTAGGACCGATAAATTTCAATTGGCATGCTTCACACAGCTCTGCAAAATCACCATTCTCAGCTAAAAAGCCATAACCTGGATGAATACCATCACAACCAGTTGAAGTCGCAATTGATAATATATTTGGAATGTTCAAATAAGAATCTTTAGACTGAGTTGGACCAACGCAATATGCTTCATCAGCAATTTGAGTATGTAACGCGTCTTTGTCTCCCTCAGAATAAATGGCAACAGTTTGTATGCCTAAATCATGACAAGCTCTAATGATTCTAACCGCAATTTCTCCACGATTAGCGATTAAGATTTTTTTCATTATTTCACCTTAAATAACGGTTGGCCATACTCTACCATTTGTCCGTCTTCTACTAATATTTCAACTATTTCTCCAGAAACTTCAGCTTGTATTTCATTAAATAATTTCATTGCTTCTAAGATGCACACTGTAGATTCATTGGTAACTTTATCTCCGACTTGAACATATGCATCTTCTTCTGGAGATGGCGATTTATAAAATGTACCCACCATAGGTGCATTGATTGTTTGATATGATGAATCATCTTTATCGATTTGATCATTATTTTGTGGAACAGGTGATTCTGTTGCACTTTGATTTGGTGTTGCCATCGTTGATGTTGCTGGTGCTAATGGTGCTTGTTGTGTATATTGTGGTGTGATTATTTCTGTCTCTTTCTGTTTTTTTAGGTTGACTACACTACCTTTGTTATCTTCAATATTAATTTCAGTTAAACTTGATTGATCAAGAATTTCGATTAATTCTTTTATTTCTTTAAAATTCATAAGTTACTGACTCCTCGAATTAGTTTTCATCTACCAATCTATTTTACTTGACTGAACTTGCCAATTCAAGCATGTGTCATTTTAGGGAATTACATCTTACTATTTAATGCTTATTATTATTGATAAATGGACTTTTGTAATTTATATAAAATAATGATTTAGATATTAAAAAAAGTCTTTCCAATTAGTAATTAGAAAGACTTTAGCTACTGTTAACTAAGCTCTTGAGATATAGCTTCCGTCGCTAGTGTTGATAACTAATACATCACCTTCATTAACGAATAAAGGTACATTTAAAGTATAACCTGTTTCAACTGTAGCTGATTTAGTTGCTCCAGTGGCAGTATCACCTTTGATACCTGGCTCAGTTTCAGTAACTTCTAATTCAACAGTTTTAGGTAGTTCAACTCCGATTGTTTCACCTTCATATGATTGGATTTGAACTTCCATGTTAGCTTTTAAATATTTTAATTCATCTTTTAAATAATCAGCTGATAATTCAGTTTGATCAAACGTCTCATTATCCATGAATACATGATTATCTCCATCAGCATATAAATATTGCATACGACGATTTTCAATCATTGCTTGTTCAACTTTTTCCCCAGCTCTAAATGTCTTCTCTTGAATTGCACCTGTTCTTAAATTACGTAATTTAGAACGTACAAATGCAGAACCTTTACCTGGTTTTACATGTTGGAAATCGATAACTTTCCAAATGCCATTATCTACTGAAATTGTTAAACCTGTTTTAAAATCATTAACCGAAATCATTCAGTTTCCTCCTCAAATATGCGCTTTCTATAAAATAATAAGGTCTTTTGTACATTTAGTAAAGACTTCACAACCATTTTCAGTTATTAAAATATCATCTTCTATACGTACGCCACCAAGACCATCAACATAAATACCTGGTTCAATAGTAACACAATTATTTACTTGTATTATACCCTTTGCATTTTTAGATAATAATGGTCCTTCATGAATGTCTAATCCAATTCCATGTCCAAGAGAGTGACCGAATGCCTCCCGATAACCATGAGATTCAATATAGTCTCTTGATAACGCGTCAGCCTCAGCTACAGTCATTCCAGCTTTTATTTCGTTGATTGCTTTAATTTGGGAATTGAGAACAATGTTATAAATATCTTTCATCTTAGAGTCAGGTTCCCCTATAGCAAATGTTCTTGTTATATCAGAGCAATATCCTCTATAGTATGCCCCAAAATCAAGCGTAATCATATCGCCTTGCTCTATGACTTTATCACTTGCTACACCATGAGGTAAAGCGCCTCTATAACCAGATGCTACAATTGTGTCAAATGAAGGGCCATCTGCGCCTAATTCTAACATTTTAGCTTCTAATTTACTTTTTAATTCTCTTTCAGTCATTCCAACCTTTGCAATATCTAATACATAGTTATATGTATCATCAACTATTTTAGCAGCGTATTTAATCTTTTTTATCTCTTCGGGTGTCTTTATTTCTCTGATTTTTTCAATCTCATTTCCAATAGAGATTAATTTAGCTTTCGATTGATCTAATGTTTGGTATGTATCATAACTCACTAAGTGTCCTTCAAAACCAACATGATTAAATTGTTCATGATTAATAATTTCTACAATCGCTTCAATTAAACCACCACTGCGTTTGATGATGTTAAATTTAGTTGCTTGATTAGTTGCTTGTTCAATATATCGAAAATCAGTAATTAATTGATAGTTATTTTTTGAAATTATTAATGCACCACTTGTACCAGTGAAATCTGATAAATATCTACGATTATAATCTGATAAAATAACTAAAGCATCCAATTGTTGAACATCTAGTAAGTCTTGAACTTTTGCTAATTTATTCATACAAATCACTCCTAGTATAACGTTTGTACATTTGCTCTATTTACATTAAAATAATAGCATAATTATTTTAGAAATAAAGAGATTTTGGTTTAGGGAGATTTTAATGAAAAAATTAATCGTTATTATTGGAGCTTCATGTTTATTGGTTGGTTGTGGCTCTCAAAATTTAGGACCATTGGAAGATAAGACAACCAAATTAAGAGATCAAAACCATAACTTGAAGTTAGATATTCAACAGCTAAATCAAGATATAAGTAATCAAAAAGCACAAGTTGAGGCTCTTAATAAAGATAAAAAAAATGTTTCCAAAACAGTTGATAATAATAAAGAAGCTAAATTTTTAGATGCTTCGTCTAAATATTATCAAGATATTACTAAAGTTATTAGTAATTATAATCAGTTGGATTTGTCTAAAAATAAGAAAGAAGACAAAAAGCAAAATCTTGAAAAATTAAATACTATTGCTAATGGTATTGATGATGCTTATGGTAAGTATAAGGGTGCCGTGACTAAAAAAGATTTATCTAGTGCAAATAAAAATGAAGATAAAAATATTAGACAAATTAACAAAGAGTTACAATCGGCATTTAAAGATATTAAGAGCGGATATGAAAATAATAATACGAATAAGTTGAATAAAGGCAAGACTAAACTATCTCAAGTGAACATGTCTAACAATTCATAATAGGAGTTTTTGATTTGAAAAATATATTGTTTTATTTAGTAATTTTAATTGCTGCAATTGGCTTGATTTTGAATTTAAATGTATTTATGATGTCTTTTGCTAAAACTATTTTCACCTTTTTAATCATTGCGTTAATTATTTATTTAATATACTATTTCTTTTTCTTAACTGAAGATCAACGTAAATATAGAAGAGCAGCAAGAAAATATAAAAAGAGAAATAGAAAATAAAAAAAATCATAGGATGACCAAATATTAGCCATCCTATGATTTTTTATTTTTTATATAACCATTCATCAGAACGATATTTTTCTTCTAATTCTTTTACTTCTTTTATTTGTTCATCTGATAAAGTAAGTGGTTTGAATTCTATGTTTAACCCCTTTTTAAATCCTTCTTCAAATGCTTTTTCCATTTCTTCAATTGATATATGTCTATCAGAAATATCATTAATCGCTACAGCTTTATCAACAAACGCTTTTTTCATCTTATCTTTTAGACGATCATTTTTAAAAATGAACATATCGAAAAGCTCATCAACGTTAACATCTTGTAATAAGGAACCATGTTGTAAAATAACGCCTTTTTGTCTAGTTTGAGCGCTTCCTGCAATTTTTCTACCTTCAACAACTAATTCATACCAACTAGGTGCATCAAAACAAACAGCACTTCGAGGTTGTTTTAATTTTTCTCGTTCTTCTTTGGAACGTGGAATCGCAAAATATGCTTCAAAACCTAATAATTTAAATCCTTCAAGTAATCCTTCTGAAATGACACGATATGCTTCAGTTACGGTAGAAGGCATATTAGGATGTTCTTCCGAAACAATAACACTATATGTTAATTCTTTATCATGAAGAACCCCTCTACCACCAGTTTGTCTTCTTACTAATCCAAATCCTTTTTCATTAACTTTATCAATGTCAATTTCTTTCTTTAATCTTTGAAAATACCCTACAGATAACGTTGCAGGATTCCAAGTGTAAAATCTGACAACAGGGTCAATTTCCCCTCTTGATACGAAGTTTAAGAGTGCTTCATCCATTGCCATATTATAATATGGATCATGGCTTCCTGTATTTATAAAATTCCATGTCTCTGTCATAAAATAATCTCCAATCACAACATATAATTATCTATAGAAAAATATTAAATTTTACATATAAATCTTTGATAAAAATAGCCAATAAAAAATTTTGATAAATTTAGCTAACAGCCTTATAATTATAATATCGGTTAATTAGGGAGGATGCAATATGAATGTATCTTTGATTATAGCTTTAGCTATTATAGTCATAATTATTTTATATATGCTTGGAAATTGGTTTATGAATAAACGAGCAGTCACTGAACTTGAGCAGAATGAATTTCACAAAGGTTTAAGAAAAGCTCAAGTGATTGATGTTCGTGAGAAAGTAGACTATGATTACGGACATATTAATGGCGCTCGTAACATTCCAATATCAATGTTTAGTCAAAGATATCAAGGTTTACGTAAAGATCAACCTATTTATCTTTGTGATGCAAACGGTGTCGCAGGGTATCGTGCAGCACGTATCCTTAAAAAAAATGGCTATAAAGATATTTATATGTTAAAAGGTGGATACAAAAAATGGACAGGTAAGATTAAAACTAAAAAATAATCTCTTGTCTGCTTACTAACTCTTAAAGATGTTCTTTAAGAGTTTTTTAATTATTTATGTGAAAATCATTTAGAAACGTTTTCTAAAATAGAATAAACATAAAATATTTCACTTAAGTTTAAAATAGGGAAGACCCTGTAATCAATTAAATTGGTTACAGGGTCAAAGTTTTAAATTATTCTTTTTCTTCATGTAGATTATCAAATTTTAAAACAGGTTTACGCGCTGCGGTAGTTTCATCTAATCTATCAATTATTGTACTATGTGGTGCTTCTAATACTTTATCTGGATCATTTTTAGCTTCTTCAGCAATTTGAATCATAGCATCGATAAAGTAATCTAACGTTTCTTTAGATTCTGTTTCAGTTGGTTCAATCATCATACCTTCCTCAACGTTAAGTGGGAAATAAATTGTTGGTGGATGAACACCAAAGTCTAATAAACGTTTTGCCATATCTAAGGTACGGACTCCATGTTCTTTTTGTTTAGAACCACTTAATACGAATTCATGTTTACAATATTGCTCATATGGAATTTCATAGTGGTCTTTTAAGCTAGCTTTAATATAATTAGCATTAAGAACTGCTGCTTCAGAAACCTCTCTTAAACCTTCAGCACCCATAGTTCTTATATATGTGTATGCTCTTAAGTAAATACCAAAATTACCGTAGAATGGTTTTACACGTCCAATTGAGTTTTTAATATCATTATCGTATTTAAAAGTATCTCCATCTTTGATTACCATTGGTTTTGGTAAATAACTAGCTAATTCTTTTTTTACACCAACTGGACCTGAACCTGGACCACCGCCACCGTGAGGACCAGTGAATGTTTTGTGTAAGTTTAAATGAACCGCATCAAATCCCATATCTCCAGGACGTACTTTATCCATAATGGCATTTAAGTTTGCACCGTCATAGTATAATAATCCGCCTGCTTCATGTACAATTTCACGGATTTCCATGATGTTTTTCTCGAAAATACCTAAAGTGTTAGGATTAGTTAACATAATTGCAGCAGTATTTTCATTAACAACGCGTTTTAAGTCTTCAATATCAACTTCACCACGTTCATTTGATTTAACTGTAACAGCTTTAAAACCAGCAAACGACGCAGATGCAGGGTTTGTACCATGAGCTGAGTCAGGAACAATAACTTCATCACGATGACCTTCACCATTATCTAAGTGATACGCTTTGAAAATCATTAAAGCAGTCCACTCACCATGAGCACCTGCAGCTGGTTGTAATGTAACTTCATCCATACCAGTAATTTCTTTAAGTTCTTCTTGTAAACTATACACAATTTCTAAAGAACCTTGAACTTGCCCTTCTTCTTGTAAAGGATGTGACTCTGCAAATCCAGGTATGCGAGCAACTTTTTCATTGATTTTAGGATTATATTTCATAGTACATGATCCGAGTGGATAAAACCCTGAATCTACACCAAAGTTTTTATTTGATAATTCAGTATAATGACGAACTAAATCTAATTCTGCAACTTCAGGAAACTCTGCTTTATTTTTACGAATAAATTTATCATCAAGAATACTTTCAACTGAATCTGTTTTTATATCGCTTTGAGGTAATGAGTATGCATATCTACCTTCTCTAGATCTTTCAAAAATTAATGGACTTGATTTACTTACTACCATTTAGCTCACCAGCTTTCTTAACAAATGTATCAATTTCATCTTTAGTTCTTAATTCAGTAACAGCAATTAACATATGATTTTCGAAATCTGCTGAGGCTTCACCTAAATCAAAGCCTCCAATAAATCCATGTTCTGCTAATTTTTTATTTATATCTTTGATTGGTTGATCGAATTTGACAACAAATTCATTGAATGAAGTACCATCAAGCACTTCAAAACCATTGTCTTTAAATTGATTTTTAGCATAATTTGCGTGTTCTAAGTTTTGAACTGCAATGTCGTAAATACCTTGTTTACCAAGAGCTGACATAGCAATTGATGATGCAAGTGCGTTTAATGCTTGGTTTGAACAGATATTAGAAGTGGCTTTATCACGACGAATATGTTGTTCACGGGCTTGTAAAGTTAGAACGAATCCACGGTTACCTTCATCATCTTGTGTTTGTCCTACTAATCTACCAGGCACTTTACGCATTAATTTTTTTGTAGTTGCGAAATAACCACAGTGTGGTCCACCAAATTGTGTTGGTATACCAAATGGTTGTGTGTCTCCTACTACAATATCAGCACCAAATGAACCTGGAGGTGTCAATAGGCCTAATGCTAATGGATTAGCATAAACGATAAATAATGCTTTTTTGCCTTCAATAAATGATTGGATTTTTTCTAAGTCTTCCACTGAACCATAGAAGTTTGGATATTGAACTGCTACTGCAGCAGTTTCATCGTCTACAGCCTGTTCTAATTTTTCTAAGTCTGTAATTGTTCCATCTAAATCAACTTCAACAATTTCAAATTCTTCTCTAACTTTAACGTAAGTTTTTAACACTTGAAGTGCTTGATAATGAAGACCTTTAGATACTACAATTTTATTTTTCTTAGTATGATTGAATGCTAAGATACAAGCTTCAGCAAAACTAGTAATACCATCATACATAGATGAGTTAGCTACATCCATATCTGTTAATTCACAAATCAATGTTTGGAATTCAAAAATCGCTTGTAATTCACCTTGTGAAATTTCTGGTTGATACGGTGTATATGCTGTATAGAATTCAGAACGTGAAATCATTGCATCTACAACAGCTGGAGCATAATGGTCATAAACGCCAGCACCTAGGAAAGATGCATGAGTTTCTTTAGTTACGTTTTTATTTGCAACTGTATTAAGTCTTCTTAATAAAGAAGTTTCAGCTTCACCACTAGCAATATTTAAATCTCTATTTAATAAAATATCTTTAGGCACATCTCCGAACAATTCATTAATTGAACTTGCGCCAATTTTATCTAGCATTTCTTTTTTATCTTTTTCAGTTAATGGTATATAACGATGACTCACAATACACACCCCTTAATTATTTTTCAATTTGGTTTTTCTTAACAATTTTAGCTTTAAGCTGTCTTTTACGTACTTGAACTAATAATTCACGTCCCATTTCAAATTCATCTCGCTTAATAATTGCCATAGCGATTGATTTACCTGAAGATGGTGCTTGTGTTCCTGAAGTAACTTCCCCAATTTCATTACCATCAAGGTCTAAAACAGGATAACCAGTTCTTGCAATACCTTTATCAAGTAACTCTAAGCCAACAGTTCTACGTTCTGAACCATTTTCTTTTTGGTCTTTTAACACTGATTTACCGATGAAGTCTTCTTCAATCAGTGGTTTAGCAGCAAAAGCAATTCCGCCTTCATATGGTGTGATAGATTCTGTTAAATCTTGACCATGTAATGGTAGGCCAGCTTCTAATCTTAATGTATCACGTGCACCGAGACCGCATGGAACTACATTATGTTCAATGAAGCCGTTCCAAATGTCTACTGTGTCTTTTGCTTCACAATAGATTTCAAATCCGTCTTCACCTGTATAACCAGATTGAGATAAGATAACATTTTTTCCAAATAGAGTAACGTTTTGTTGGAAATCAAATGGTTTCATTTCACTTACATCTATATCAACTAACCCGCTTACCAAATCTCTTGCTTTAGGACCTTGAACAGCTAACTGACCGAATTGATTAGATACATTTGATACTTCAACATCAAATTTAGGTGCATGTTTTTGTACCCAAGCAAAATCTTTATCTGTATTTGCAGCGTTAACAATTAATAGATAATCATTGTCGCCAATTTTGTATGTTACTAAGTCATCAATAATACCGCCTTCTTCGTTACATAAAGCAGTATATTGAGCTTTAGTATCAGTAAGGTTGTTAGTATCGTTTGAAAGTAAGTATTGGACAAATTTACTTGCATCATTGCCTTTTATAGAGATTTCTCCCATATGGCTTACATCGAACATACCTACTTCATATCTAACAGCATTATGTTCTTCTTTGATACTTGTAAATTGAACAGGCATTGCCCATCCACCGAATTCTACTATTTTTGCACCACTGTCAACATAATTTTGATACAATGGTGTTTTTTTTAATTCGCTTGTCATTAGAAAACCCCCTATAATTTTTATAAAAAACAGAGTAGCAAATAGCTACCCTGTTTATACACTTAATCCAGGAATGCGTAGCAGTATTATCCTTTTGCCTGAGAGTTTAGTAGTTAACTTGCACCTTCGGCGATAAAAATCATTGTACTTAAATTTAAGTACAATATTTTTATTCTCTCTAATACTGATCAACCGCAAGTAAGATAATTTATAATCTCATTATAAATTTCTCTGATTGTTTTATCACTATTCACTTTCATGAATGCGATTTCATTATATCTTGAAATCCTTGATAAATACAAGTTATTTAACTGTTTTTTGGATTTATCAATTGCATTTGGTCTATGTTTGTCGTTTGTTACTCTCTTGAAGATGACATCTATGTCACAATCTAGCCAAAAAATGTATTTATACTGTTTCAAATAATTTAGTGATTCAGTATATTCGATAACGCCACCACCTGTTGCAATAACATCGTATTTTTTTGTGCATTCAGTTAAATAGTTATATTCTATCTTCCTAAAACCGATTTCTCCAACTTCTTCAAAGATTTCTGGTATTGTTTTATTTTCCTTTATTTCTATGTATACATCTAAATCTATGAAACTTAATTGTTTTTCTAATGATAAGTATTCTCCAATAGTACTTTTACCTGTGCCCATAAAGCCGATAAGAATTATTGGCGAATTTTTTTTGTTCAATAGCATCACCCTTTTTCAAATAGTTGATTTATCTTCAAATCATAATAACTATTAATGTTATGAATTGTCTTCAATTTTAAACTATATTGAGTTGTATAAAAAGAGATGATTGATAAATATATGATAAATATGAGCATAGTATATATGCTTATAAAACCTTTATAATTATAAGTAAAGTGATTTGTCATAGTAATTCTCCCTACTTCCAATCCTTAGAAACACTCCTATAATTCCTTTATGATTGGAAATGAACTTCGCATTTAAAACATTATTTAGTAGTGTAATATTTCCTCTATTGTTACTTACAAAAATAATTTTATGATTTTGATATTTAATGAAACTATTTTGATTTTGTTGTTTGAGTAAAATTGAATGTTCATCAATTAATTTTAAAGATATTGCTTTAGAATTGGTCATTTTATTAAGGTCCAATTGAAAAAATGAATATTCTAATTGGTCAAATTCATAGGCCGCACTTAAGTAAGTATCAGTCAAACGAAATAGATGGGGTATTATAGTTAAAATAATTATAGTAATTAATAAGGATATTAGCATTTCTATAAATGTAAATCCTTTAGTTACTGAGCTGAACACAGACCTTATTCTTAGATAAACTATTATTATTGCATATCGTATTTTTATAAATTTTAATTTCATATTTTCCTATAGTTATCCCCTTCTTTAATTCTTTAATACTATAATGTTTTTGGCTTGTGATAATAGCACTTTTCATATCTAAAATTTCGTATTGATTACGTAAATTGAAATTTAATTGTTGTAATAGAGGTAAGAATATTAAAGTAATAAAAGTTAGAATCAAAAAGCCTAATAAACTATCAATTAATAAACTTCCCCTAATTTGATAATTTAACAAATCTTATCCTTCCTTTATCAATGTTAAAAATTACTCTGTAAATATTCTCTTTAGCTTTCAAAATGATTGATCCAAAACGATTGATTTTACCTTCATTATTGAATGTTATGGTGTGTACTTTTGCAACTGAAATAATTTTAGTGCCAAATAATCCTAATTTGTATTTATTTCCATTTTGTTCAATAATATTCATTTCTGTGGCTTGTTTGCTAAATACAATTGTAATTGATTGGTTCTCAGCGATTGCTTTTGATTTTATATACTCTAATTGGGTGATAATATTTTTTACTTTTAATTCACTTTCGATTAAATCTAATTTAGTTTTTGTATAAATGCTTGGGGAAATCATAATAATTATTATTAAAATTAATAAGGTAAGCAATGTTTCAAGAAGAGTAAACGCATTAATTTTACTAGTTCGCAATAGCCTCACCATTAGATATTGTAATTGTTTCTCCCGATCTGCATTGTTTTTGTCCTTCTTTTATAAGGCCATCATTTATAAGATCATTTATATTAGAAGGTGTTCGATTATGTTTTAATGTATATGCTTCTATTTGACTATTTATCATTTTGACTTGAGCTTCACAACCTGTGGACTGGATATGAGCTGTTTGTTTTGCAATGTTTGGAATAATTAATATTAGTAATACGCTGATAATTAGTAATACTAATAACATTTCTATTAGAGTAAAGGCTTTTAACTTTTTTAAATTTTCAAAGTGATTCTTCATATTAAACTCCTTATCATTTAATATTTTGCATTAACTGAAACATTGGTAACATAATTACTAAATACAAACTAACAATGAACAAGCCTAGAAACAGAAAAATAATTGGTTGAATGATTTTTGTATGAAGAAGTGATTTTTCTTTAAATCTATTAATTAAAATACTTGAGTAAATTTTAAGTTCTATATCTAATTTGGCACTTTTTTCTCCCTGCTTTATAAATTTAATTAAGTCTTTTTGAAAACACGGCATCATAGCTAAACTATTTGCTAAAGTTTCACCTCTATTAGTTTTATCCATTAAAAATTCTCCTAGAAACCTTAAATATTCATTATCATTTTGTTTAATATATGTTGTAACAATGTCCTGTAAACTTACGCCATTTTTATAAAATAGACTTAAATCATTAGATATTTGATAAGTTTTAAAAATTTTATAATAGCTATTAAACAAAGGTATTGATGATAAAATAATTATTTTTTTAGAAGTTTCTATTCGTAATAATACTATGGTTAAAATTACAAAGATTAAAATTAAAATAGTAATGAAAAAGATTAAAAAAGCGGGAAAAGAAGTAATCATTGAGGTTAAGAATTTCTGGTAAAATGATAAATTTACATCCATAGAAATGTATAGTTGTTCAAATTGTGGAATGACAGTATAGTTTAAAACTACTATCATACACATAAAAATACAGCATAATAAGAGTGGATATTGAACAGCTTTAATTACTTGCTGTTTTGCAGATAAATTTGTCTTTAAATATTTAATGGACTCCTCTAAAGCGTCTTCTAAATTACCATATTTTTGTGAAAAATAGATTTGAGTTGTAATTGAATTTGGATAACCTATCAAATTTAATACTTCATAACATGTTTCACCTGACTTAATAGATGCTATGATTTTATTTTTTAATTCTTTATCTCTGTATTTGAAATATAGGTTGATGAACTCAAAACTCTCTAAAAGTGTGAAGCCACTTTTTAATAAGTTTGACAGTGTTTCAAGTAAGTGAATCATTTGTGCACTCGTTAAATTCTTAGATGACAATTTAAAAATATTTACTTGCAGTATCTTCACAAATTGTTCCTTCTTTAGATAATAAATTTAATTGCTGTTGTAAATTATTAAAATTATGTGGCATTGTTTGTTCATGCTCGAAGAAAAATTGTATCTGCTTTTTATCTATTGTTTCACAAATTAAGCGACGCTCATTCTGAGTAGTCGTTATTAATCTTTGATTAGAAATGATATTGATCGATTGAGTTAATTCTTGAATTGAAATTCCCATCTCAAGTAATCGAAGTAATGCACCTCTACAATTAGTGGAATGCATAGTTGATAATACAAGATGTCCACTCAAACTAGCTTGAATTACACATTTAGCAACTTCTGCGTCTCTTATTTCACCTATTAAAATAATATCAGGATCACATCTTAATATAGCTTTAAATGAACTTACGTAGTCGATACCTGCTTTTTTATTAATTGATATTTGAGTAATTCCCTTTAGTAATTGCTCAACTGGGTTTTCGATAGTGATGACATTAAGATTTAATTCTTTATATGCATGTAGAACCATTTGATACATCAGAGTGCTTTTTCCGGATCCTGTGGGTCCAGTTAATAGAATTAATCCCTGTTTTTTATTTACTAAGTGTTTAAAATCGTTAAATTCTTTATATTCTTTTTTTGCTTGAAAATATTGAGGAATTATCCTAATTACACAACTTTCTATACCTAAAGACAAAGGTAATGTTGAAATCCGTAAATAAAAAGTAGATTTAGCTTGATAAGTATAACGACCACTTTGAGCGGATTGATGAGATGAAACGTCCAAACCTGATTTGAACTTCATAAATACTAATAATTTTTGATATACATCTAAGTTGAATATTTCATAAAGTTCAAGGTAATCATTAATTCTAAATTTAATATGAACTTCATCAACTGTAGGAATAAAATGTATGTCACTCGCATTTTTTGAAATAGCTTTATTAACTATCTCTCTGAATAATAGTTTCAAAAAAACACCTCCTACATATATAAACGTAAGAGGTGAAGAATTTACTTTATTTTATTGGCCATCTAAAAATGGATTTAATTGCTCATCATCTACTGTTGTATAAGGACCATGGCCAGGGAATAATGGTAAATCGCCTTCTAATTCAAATAATTTATCTTTAATAGAATCAACCAGTGTTTCATAATCACCGCGATATAAGTCAGTACGACCTATACCATTGTTAAATAACGTGTCACCGACTACAGCGAAATCCTCAAATACATACGTCAAACTTCCAGGAGAATGACCAGGAGTATGCAGTACATTGAATTCAAATCCTTCAATATTGTACTCACCTTCATCTAAATGGTTTGGTTTAACGTCACTAGTAATTAAAGGCATACCATATTGCTTAAACTTAGCAGAACCATTTTTATCAGGATCCTTTAGAAAACTAAACTCTTCTTTATTCATGTATAAAGGTACTTCATATTTATTAACGACATCGTCTAATGCACCAATATGATCAAAGTGCGCATGTGTTAATAAAATTGCTTTTAATGGTTTGTTAATTTGATTTAATTTTTTAAAAATCTTATCAGGTTCACCAGCTGGATCGATTAATATAACACTTTCTTCATTTTCAATAAAATATGCATTAGTATCTACCAATCCTAAAGTTAAGCTTGAGATTTTCATATTATTCTCCTTGATTATCGATATGTTTTTGAACTGATTTTAGTTTATCGTTCATTTTGCGAGATTTATCGCGTCTATCATCTATACGTAAGTTTGTGCAAACTCTATCAATACCTTTATTAAACGGCAATTCATGGATTGCTTGTACTACTTCGAATAAGTCTTTTAAATCCCCTTCGATTAGAGTATTCATTGGAGTTAATTGATAATCAATTTTTCCTTCTTGTTTAAAACTTTCTAATTTCATTTGTATCTCTGCAATATATTTACTAACACTTGGTCCTTCAGTTCCAACTGGAATAATAACTACATCAACAATAGCCATTATTTAACACCACCCTTTTCTAATATATATGTTTTAATTAGCCCTGCTGCACCAGTTATTCCTGCATCATTACCTAGTTGAGCTTGAACAATTTCAGTATCTTTTTGAGCCGGAGTGAATGTTAAGTTGTGGTACTCAGTTTTTATATTTTCGATTAAAATCAAACCAGCTGTTGACATACCTCCACCTAAAACGATGTATTTGGGATTGCTTGTTGCGCTAATAATACTACATAAATAAGCGATGTGGTTTGCCACTTTTTCAGTAATAAAGATACAGAATTGATCACCTGCTTTAGCGGCATCAAATACGGCTTTAGCTGTAACTTTATTGTCTTTTATTAACGGTAATATTGATGATTTAAACGTTAATTTTGGATAATAAAAATTAACCAAATTAACGACACCAGTAGCTGAAGCAACAGTTTCTATACAACCTGATTTACCACAATTACAATTAAAGCGTTGATCAAAATCAGTTCTGATGTGACCTATTTCTGCTCCTGATCCATTATGGCCATGGACAAGTTCACCATTAGAGATAATACCTCCGCCTAAACCGGTACCTAATGTTATAGCAACTACATCGTCAGCACCTTGGCCTGCACCTTTATGTTTTTCTCCTAATGCCGCTACATTAGCATCATTATCAACATACACAGGACAGTTAATAAATTCACTAAATATTTGTCGAACATTTACACTACCTGGCCAATGCAAATTAACTGCCCCATTAACAATGCCAGTTTCAAAATCAACAGGCCCTGGTACACCAATTCCAACGCCAATGACATCATCAATTTTTAATTGGTGAGTTGAAAGTGTTTCGTTAAATGAATCATAGATATTCTTTAATAATGTTTTGCCCGTGTGGTCAGACGTATCTGTTTTAATAGACCATTTGTGTAGTTGTTCGAGTTCGCCATTGAATATTCCCAGTTTACAAGTTGTCCCACCAATATCTGCTGCTAAAATAATATCTTTCATTTATCCTCATTCCTTCTTTGGTTAATTAATAAAATACATTTTAGGTATTCATCTTTAGATAATAGTTCGTAATGATATAATGATTTTATTTCTTGTAGCATCATTTCATACATGTCGTTTGGATTTTTAAAATAGATAATAAATCCATAACGCTTTAAAAGCTGTAATACATCATAGAAATTTTTAATTTCTCGATTCATTTGATTGATCCAACTCTTTTTTTAAATTTTTATAATCATTATCGTCAGAATTAATAGTTAAAGCTTTTTTTACATATTTGAGTGCTTTTTCATTATCATCAAGTGCTCTATTTGCAATTGCAAGTTCATAGTTCAAAAGACCAGAATTTGGATGGTTTTTTAAACCACGTTCCCAATCCGCCATGCCCTCTGCTCTAGAACTTGTAGCTGCAGTTATAAGCCCTTTTAAATAATACGTTCGATCGTCATCATAACCTTTGTCAATTGTATGGTTTACAATTGAACTTGCCTCTTTATAATTATAGTCTAATATAGCATCCTCAATTAATTTATCATAAATATTTTCTTCTTTAATAGTAAAAATTCTTACTTGTAATGCAACAAACAAAACAAGCAATATAATTAAGAAAATCCAAAATAAATTACGATTGTGTGTGAAATAATAACCAATTAAAGTGATTAAAACACCACCAATAAATCCTCCTAGATGAGCCATAATATTAATATTAGACATAAATAATGATAAAACAATTAGCACTAATAATGCGATTAACATTTGTCCAATTGTTTTTTTAGAATAGGTCTTACTTACAAACATCATTGCAAAAATTGAGCCTATTAGCCCGAAAATAGCTCCACTAGCACCTACAGATACAGTATGAAGATTAAATGATAGTGAAATAAAATTTCCGAGTAAACCAGAAATCACATAAATCCCTAACATTCTTAATGGGCCGACTATAGATTCGACTATCTTACCGAAAATAAATAATGACAGCATATTCATTAGAATGTGCTCAAAATTAAAGTGTAGAAACATGGATGTTATAAGACGATACCATTCGCCATGAACGACGTTAAAGTGTACTAATCCACCTAAATCTAACAATTTAACATCGGAAAAATGATTTAGATAAAGAATCATTATTAGCCATATTAAAACGTTAATTATGATTAACCCATATGTCATAGGTGTAAAACGCAACATATGTTTATCAATTGGATTTTGTGACAATACACGTCGCTTATAGTAATTTGATAGTTTGTTATCTTGTCTAAACATTAATTTAGTTAATATATTATTATGAATCAATTTATGTAAATCATTGTTATTTGAAATACACATGCTTTCTATTTTAATGGGACTAGAGTCAGCGGATTTGATATTATCAAATATTTGATCTGTGAAATAATAATATTTAACGCTTTTCAATTTAAAATTGAGGTCATCCTCATATTGTTGATAATTATCCAACATTTTAGCTTTATCAAACTGAATTTCTTGGTTCGAAGCGATATCTTTCCTAAATATCACTAGCTTGTTTTTCTTTTTATGTATAAGCCAAATTTCACTATCATTTTTATCAATATTTACAATGTGATAATTGTGATATTTTATAAAATAATAGATTGACTTCCAGAAGTATTTTTCTGTATCCATTAATTCCTCCAAAATTTAAGTATTGAAAATTATTAATTTTTCAACAGGTTGATCATGGGATTCGATTTCAAACTGTGTTAATTGTAGGTCATAAATTAAACTAATAGTATTGGCATTTGAATCACTTAAGAAGCGATCATAATATCCTCCACCATAACCTATTCGATAACCATCATCTCTAAAAGCAACTCCAGGAACAACAATTAAATCTAATTGATCAGTAATTTCAGTGTCATCATTAACATATAATAAGCCTTTTTCATCTTTTTCAAGACGGTTTAAAGATAATAGTTGTTTAAAATTCATTTCTTTTAATTTGTAGTTTGTATTAGGAACAAAGACTTTCTTACCATCAGATAACATCGTTTCGATGATGGGATAAGTATCTACTTCATGAGTCATAGATAAAACAATACCTATTCTTTTCGCATTTTTATATTCAGTATTATTGATTAATTGATTCTTCAACCATGCGTCTGCACGAAGTTTGTGTTCTTTATCTAATTGTTTCATTTGAGATAATATTTCTTTTCTAATCTCTTTTTTACTCATAACATCCCCACTCTCTAAACACTATATATATTATAACGTTATTAAAAGATGATGTCATTTAGATGAAATAAAAAAAGGAGCTAGACAGAATCCATTATGGATTCATAGTCTTGCCCCTGTAAGGATGACTTGAGCCGAAAAACGCAACTCTAGCGTTTAACTATCAAGTCGGCTACTGCAAATTAGCAATGTAGTCTTATAATATTATTTTTGAAACAAACTCTTTAGATGAGTTATTATTTAGTTTCACGGTGTAAAGTGTGTTTATTATCACGTGAACAATATTTTTTCATTTCAACACGTTCAGGATTAGTTCTTTTGTTTTTAGTAGAAATGTAGTTTCTATCTCCACATTCTGTACAAGCTAATGTTACATTTACGCGCATGTTAAATCCTCCTTACCTTTTCTAAATACGACTTTATTATCATACCACTTAGTACAATAATTGAAAAGTATTATTTTTTATACATTAATAATTTCAATCAATTAAAAGTGAATTGGTTACTTTTTATCATCAAAATAATAATTAATGACGTCTCTACCTAAATCTCCGCCATTTAACCATGGTGGTGGAACGGGTTGATTGGTGTAAACAATTGAAAATGATAGTTTAGGGTTATTGATTGGTGCATAACCTATATAAGTTGAATTAACTCTTGATTCACCATCTTGGAATACTTCGGCAGTACCAGTTTTCCCTGCAGAAGGTACTTTTGTTTTGTGGAAACTTGAATAGCCTGTTCCATCTTTTTCATTGAATGCCATTTCAAATCCTTTTTGTACTTCTTTAATTTCATCTTCTGAATTATTTACTTTGTTTAAGACATTGCCTTTAATTTTTTGTTTAACTGGACCTATGTCATCACTATTTGTAGCATCATGAATTGCTAATCCAATGTGTGGTTGAATTCTATAACCATCATTAGCTATTGTAGAAACGTACTGTGATAATTGAATTGGACTATATGTGTCATATTGACCAATTGATAAATCAAGATAATTGCCTGAATTGTTTGTTAATGGTTCAATTTGACCTATTGTTTCATTTGGCAAGTCAATACCTGTTTTAACTCCCAATCCGACTTGATTAAGCCCTTTTCTTAATTTCTGGCCAGCTTCACTTATATCTGTAGGTAAGCCCATTCCACTATAGTAAGGATCTCCGGCTAATTTAAGAGCAGTTTTAAACATATATACGTTTGAAGAGTGCATTAATGCTTCTTTATCATTAATTCTGACTTTATCATTTTTATTAAAGTATGAGCGCTTTGTTAATCCACCTTTAAAATGAAGTGGCTCATCTATCATTTCCTCGCCAACTTTAATCGCATTATTTTGATATCCAGCTAATAGGGTTCCACCTTTTACTGAAGAACCAACTGCAAATTGACCAGTAAAGTTCCCTAAATCATAATCTGTTAGCTTACCATTTTTATCGATTTGTTTTCCTGCCATAGCTAAAATATCGCCATTTTTAGGATTTTGCACTACAATAAGCGCGTTATCCATATCTTTAGCACCTTGACTGCGTAACGTCTTGATTTGATTTTCTAATAAAGATTCTACTTTCTTCTGTAAGTCTATATCAATTGTTAACTGTAAATCATCGCCTCTAGATCCAGGATTAATGACTTCAGAGTTTATGACTTTTCCAGATTTATCAGTAGTATATTTCATTTCTTTTTTCTTACCACGTAAAATATCTTCATATTGATACTCTAAATAGGATTTACCAACTCTATCATTTCGAGAATAACCTTTAGCTAAATATTGTTCGGTCAATTCTTTAGGAATACCTTCACTTGATGTAGATACACTACCAAATATACTTCTTAATGTATCACCATAAGGATAGCGTCGGTCCCAATCCATAGTTGTATTTACACCTGGAAGACTATCAAGTTGTTGTGACACTGCAGCATATTCTTTTTCACTTACATCCTCATTCTTAATTGTTTGCGGGTTCATGGTAGAACCAGCAGACATTTCACGATAAATTGCTAAAACTCGTAAGTCTTTTTTTGATAAACTATTAATTTGTTTGTCTCCAACCTTTTTATATAATTGTTTATCATATTGATCTTGGGTAATACTACCTTCATTTAACATTGAAGTTTCTTTTTTCATTAATTTGTCTACTTCATCTTGGTGTTTCTGAATCCAAAAATCTTGTTTATCTCTTTCAGTAATTTTGTCAGTTTTCATAGTAATGAGAGATGACAATTTTTTTGCAGTATCGAGCATATCTTTTTGACTTGTTTTCCTAGATCTTGTGTATGTAATCGTTAGTTTAGAAGCATTATCTACTAATACTTTTCCATTCCTATCAAGAATTCTTCCCCTAGGAACAGATTCATTTACAGTTATGTTTTCATCGTTTTTTACTAGTTGGCTGTATTGGGAGCCTTGCGCAATTTGTAAATATCCTAACCTTAAAACTATAATTCCAAATATAACTACAATAGCACCAAACACAAAACTTATTCGTTTATTCATTGTGTGCTTTATTTTTTCGTCATTAGACTTTTCCTTTAACCTTTTAAGCAAGATAACCTACCTCAATTATTAAACATGTTTACTCATAAATGATATATGAAAATCAAACATATTACCATCATTTTAATAAAAAAAGTGGCCTCTTATAGAGACCACATGTTAAATAGGAGATATAGAATTATTTTGTTGCATTGTATAATTCGTCAACTTTTTCCCAGTTAACAACATTCCAGAAAGCACTAATATAATCTGGACGTTTGTTTTGATATTTAAGGTAATATGCGTGTTCCCAAACATCTAAACCTAAGATAGGTGTTTTACCTTCCGTTAATGGGTTATCTTGGTTAGGTGTAGTAACAATTTCTAACTGACCATTGTTAACTACTAACCATGCCCAACCTGAACCGAAACGAGCTGCTGCTTTGTCAGCGAATTCTTTTTTGAATTCATCTAAAGAGCCCCATTGTTCTTTGATTTTATCAACAACAGTACCTTTTTCTTCAGAATTAGGAGTTAATAATTCCCAGAATAATGAGTGATTTAAGTGTCCGCCACCATTATTACGAACAGCTGTTTGAATATCTTCAGGTACACTATCTAAATTAGCAACAATTTCTTCAATTGATTTAGATTCAAGATCTGTTCCCTCAACTGCAGAATTTAATTTGGTAACATACGTGTTGTGGTGTTTGTCATGATGGATTTCCATAGTTTGTTTGTCAATGTGTGGTTCTAATGCATCTGTTGCATATGGTAAATTTGGTAATTCAAAAGCCATAATTAATCATCCTCCTAAAAATTCGTTACATTTATAATAACAAGTTATTAACTAAGCAACAAAATATTTGCTTGCAACTAATATTAATACGCTTATTATCATCTTACTTTTATAATATAACTCAAAATGATAACTTTTAAACATAATTACAGACTATAATTGGTTATTTTTAAATAATTCCTACTTTTGACCTATGTATATCAAATTTTTTTAATTACATTTAATTTTAAGATTGTTAAATTAAACTGGAGTATGAATTGTTTTCTATTTTGTAAATCTATTAAATTTTTAATGGAATTTCAGTCAACTGACTCAAAAAAACTGAGAAAGCTACAATTAACACTTTCTCAGTTTAGATTGCTAATATATATTTGCAATTTTGTCTTACAATAATTCATTTTTAAATTATTTAAGTATATTAGCAAAAACAATTGATATTTATAATTCATAAAATTTTATTTTGAGTTTTGTTTTTGACATTCTTCGCATACGCCATAAACTTCTAATTTATGGGTGTGAATATCTACATTAGGTAGATACACCTTTATTTGATCAATTGGGCAAAAATCAATGACTTTAGTATCACCACAATTTTCACAAATAAAGTGATGATGGTGATGATTCATACAAGCAATTCTAAATTTCATTTCACCATCTAATTCAGTACTCTCAATAATTTTTAAGTCTTTAAATAAATGTAAATTACGATAAATTGTATCGAAAGAGATACCTGGATAATCTTTGTCTAATTGTTGTTGAATATGTTTTGCATTAATGTATTTATCTTCTTTAACAAAAATATTAATCATATCTTCACGTTTCTTAGTATATTTCAAACCATTATCTTTTAAAATTTTAATTGCATCATTTGTATTCATAAGTTATTGCCCCTTTTTAAGTCTTACAATTGATTTTTGGAATAACATTGTAAGTCCTAATAATAAAACTAATAGTACTACAATAACACCACCTGGTGAAATATTCATATAAAATGCTAAAACAAGGCCCATTATAACTGAAAATTCGCCAATTATGACACTTAAAATGATTAATTGTTTGAAACCTTTAGTTATTCTCATTGCTATAGCAATGGGTAATGTTATTAATGCACTGACTAAAAGTATGCCAACCACTCTCATTGAAGCAGAAATTACCATAGCCACTATAACTATAAATAAAAATTGAATCCATTTAGGAATATTTATAACTCTACTATATTCTTCGTCAAATGAAAGTATAAATAATTCTTTATAAAATAAAGTAATAAATAAAACAACGACAATTGATATAACTACAACCGTTAATAAATCACTAAGGCTGACCGCACTTATGGAACCAAATAGTAAACCTACAATTTCTTGGTTAAATCCATCTGCAAGAGAAATAAAAATGGCACTTAGTGCAATCCCTGCGCTCATAATAATTGGTATGGCAATCTCTTGATAATTAGAATACGATGTTCTTAACTTTTCAATTAAAAGCGCACCTACGATAGCAAATAATATACCAAACCACATAGGATTAATAATAGCTAGTGCGGGTGACAAAGTTAGTATAAACATGCCAAATGAGATGCCGCCTAATGTAACATGGCTAAGCGCATCTGCAATCAAAGATAATCTTCTTACAACTATAAAAGCCCCAATTAAAGGTGCAATAAATCCAATTAAAATACCACTAAGTAATGAATATCTCATGAAGTCGAAATTTAATAACGCTTCAATCATAGATATCACCACTTACTTGTTTAATTAATACATTCATTTTGTTACTCCTAATATATTAAATTTTAAACTTCACAACATTCTCTATTATGTTGATGATCTACAAATTTAATGGGGTGACCATAAATTTTAGAAATTTCAACTTCGTCTAGTTTTTTGAAGTCCTCGGTTGATCCATGGAAATGTAAATGTTTATTTAAGCATGCTACTTTTGTTGCTGTATCAGCTACAACGCCAATGTCATGTGTTACTAATATAATCGTTATACCTTCATCTTTTAATTTTTCAAGCGTTTCATAAAATTCACTTACATGTTTTGCATCAATACCATTTGTAGGTTCATCTAAAACTAAGACAGAAGGATTGGAGATTAAAGCTCTCGCAATTAATACACGCTGTTGTTGTCCGCCGGAAAGTTCTGCAATATTTTTGTTGATAAGATGATTGATATTTAATCTTGTTAAAACTTTATCGACAAGTGCTTCATCTTTTTTATTAAATTTTTGAAATAACTTTTTAGTTTTAGTAAGACCACTAAGTACCACTTCTTTAACACTTGCTGGAAATCCAGCATTAAAAGCTGTAGCTTTTTGTGATACGTAACTTATCTTTAAAGCAGATTGATTTTGCTTTTTATATGATTTACCATCTATATATATTTCGCCCTTTTGCAACGGAAGCAACCCTAATATGATTTTTAGTAAAGTAGACTTACCTGCTCCATTGGGACCCACAATTGCTAAAAATTCACCTTTATTTATGTGTATATTAATATTTTCTAAAACTTGTTTATTATCAAATTGATAATCGATATTTTTTAATTCAAAAACAGGTTGATTCATTATTTCACCTCGTTTAATACTATACAATTAAGTTTGGAAGTTGTAAATAGTAATGTTTACGACTTGATTTGAAAGATAATAAAATGGAGCGATACAGAATTATTGTAAAATTCAATGTATCACTCCTGTGAAAATTATTAAGTCTGTGAAAAGTTAAGGTCTAACGCTTCTTAAGGTTATACAGCTATTGCTTTATTTCATCATAGCCCTAAATATTAATAGTTGATTCAGCTTCCAATTAATAGTAATTATTGTTGAAGAATTTTATCTTTTAATTCTGAATCAAATTGTTGTGCTTTTAACATCTCTATCTCAAATTTATAAGGTGGTTTTTTATTTTTTTTATCTTCACCAACATAGGGTGTTTCTAAAATTTTAGGAATATCTTTGAAAACATCATGGTGTACTACATAATTTAATGCGTCAAATCCAATGTGACCGAATCCAATATTTTCATGTCTATCTTTATGAGCACCTTGCTCATTTTTACTATCATTAACATGAACCACTTTTATTCGATCTAAGCCAATAATTTTATCAAATTCATTTAATACACCATCAAAATCCTCTTTAATGTTATATCCAGCATCATGAGTGTGACATGTATCGAAACAGATTGATAATCGATCATTATGTGTGACGCCATCAATGATCTGAGCAATTTCTTCGAACGTGCGTCCTACTTCAGATCCTTTTCCAGCCATAGTTTCTAGAGCGATACGCACATCATTATCATGAGTTAAAACTTCATTCAAACCTTTAATAATCTGTTGAATACCTTTATCAGCACCAGCGCCCACATGTGAACCAGGATGTAGAACAATATCTTTAGCACCTAAAGCTTGTGTTCGTTCAATTTCATTTTGAAGGAAATCTACCCCTAATTGAAAGACTTCCGGTTTTGTAGTGTTAGCGATGTTTATAATATATGGAGCATGGACGACTAAATTAGATAAACCATATTTATCCATGGCCTCATGTCCTTTTTCGATATTTAAATCCTCTATGCTCTTTCTTCTTGTGTTTTGAGGTGCGCCAGTATAAATCATAAATGTAGACTCACCAAATTTGTGTGCTTCTTCTGCAGAACCTTCTAACATCTTTTTACCACTCATGGAAACATGTGACCCAAGTAACATTGCTTTCACCTAACCCTTTTTATTATTTTTTCGTTGTTGTCTATTTTGTCTTTTACTAAATTGTTTTCTTTCTTGTCTCTTCATTCTTTCGACTTCTTGTTTGAATTTCTTTTTATAACCTGGTTTGACTTTATTTTTAGTCTTACTTCGCACTTTATGCTTCACTTCGTTCGTTAAGTGATCGTCTTTTCTTACACGCTTACGTCGAGTATTATGTGCTTTAATTGGTGTTAATTCATTATTTTTAACATCAACATTTTCAAAATGGTAGCCTTTATCTTCAATTAGTGTGATTAAATGTTCTTCATCCGGACTATAGAGTGTTATTGCCACACCTTTATAATTACCTCTACCTGTTCTGCCCACACGGTGTGTAAAGAAGTCAATATCTTTAGGTACGTCAAAATTAATAACATGACTAACGCCTTCAATGTCTATACCTCGAGAAGCTAGATCACTTGCGATTACAAATTGAAACTCTAAATTGCGTATACGTTTCATTTGTTGCTTACGCTCTCTTGGTGTTAAACCTCCGTGTATCATGCCAACTTTAATTCCAGCAGCATTGAGTGAATTTGCCAGCTCATCCGCATTATCTCTACTATTACAGAAAACGATACATAGGTATGGATTTAAAATATCGATTAATTGAAGTGTTTTATCTACTTTTTCAGTTCCTTTAGTTGGAATTAAATAGAATTCAATATTTTTTTTATTTTGAGACTTGGAATCCACTTCTACATATTCCGGATTGCTTAGATATTTATTTAAAAATGGTTGTAATGATTTAGGAATTGTAGCACTGAAGACAGCTATATGTGAATTTTCATCTAAGCGTGAAGCAATTAAATCTACATCTTCAATTAATCCTAAATCAATCATTAAATCAGCTTCATCCACTATAAGATAAGATGCCAAATGCGCATGTAGATGCCCACTTTGAGCTAGATCATTAATTCTAGTCGGTGTTCCTATTACTAATTGCGGTTGATTACTTGTACGCTGTCTATCTTTCTCAATATCTGTACCACCAATAAACAAACTAACTTTAATGCCCTGTTTAAAAGTAGCTAGATGATTTGCTGCCTGATATAACTGTTGTGCTAATTCTCTTGTAGGTGCCACCACGATAGATTGAGGTTCTTTATTTTCAACATCTATTTTATCTATTAACGGTAATAAAAATGCATGCGATTTCCCTGTACCTGTTTGAGATTGACCTATTAAATTTACGCCTTTTTTAATTCTTGGAATTATTCTATTTTGTATTTCAGTTGGTTTATCAAATTTTAAGTCTTTAATTGCTTCTATAAGTTTTGAGTCTAAATTAAATAATTCAAATGGGTGAGTTGCCATCGATTTGGCCTCCTTAAAATATTCAGTTGAAGTTGTTTTAATTCAATTTACATGTAGTTGAATGGATCGGTATTGATATTAGAAGCATCAATTGGAAAATCTATACTTTCATCATATAGCCATTGTTCTAATAATTCTTTAAGTCCCTCTCTCATCACATACTCACTGTAATGATTGATATCTAAAATGGTCATACCATACGTTTGTGCATCTAATGCATCGTGGTGTTTAACATCTCCAGTTATAAAGATGTCTGCACCTTTGTTAAATGCAAGTGCCTCATAACCAATTCCCGCACCACCGATGATAGCTACTTTTTGGATATGTTTATTAGCATCGCCTGTATATCGAACACTTGGGATATCAAGTTCATGTTTCACAAATTTTACAAAGTCTGTTAATGACATCGCATCTTCTAAAGTGCCAATTTTGCCAAGACCATAATTTGCAGTTTTAGTCATTTTAATAAAATCATAGACAGGAGTTTCATAAGGATGATTGTCTATAATTGCTTTTTCAGCTAATGCATATTGGCTAGCTTTAATCATGAATTCAATTTTAACTTCATTTACATATTCTATGTTATTCAGCTGACCTAGATGTGGATTAGCATTTCCTACAGGTTTAAATTGGCCTTTACCTTCAGTTTCATAAAAACAATACTCGTAATTACCTTCTTTGGCAAGTCCATGTTTATCAAGACTATCTTTAAAGTTTTCTACATTATCCTTAGGTATATATGTTTGAACTTTATAATACGTTTCATTCTCTTGATTTAAAAATTGTATATCTTGCAATTTTAATTTATTAGCCAACATTTGGTTAACACCGTAAACGTAATTGTCTAGATTTGTGTGCAACGCAATAAGGTTGATATTGTGACGAATTATTTTTTTAATTAATTGACCATAGCCATCATCAATGATTGATTTTACCCCTTTAAAAATCAAAGGATGGTGAGCAATAATCGTATTATAGCCTTTGTCGATAGCTTGGTTAACAATCACATCTGTACAATCCAAAGTCGTTAATATACCATTGATTTCAGATTCATGATTACCTATAAGTAATCCAACATTGTCCCAATTCTCAGCTGTCTCTAATGGCACATGTGTATCGATAATAGACATTAATTGTTTAATTTTCATTATTTAACACCTCTGTTATTAATGATATATCATTATCTATCTCTTTAAGTCTCTCATGATGTAACTCTGAATTCAATTGATTACGAATGTGATTTAAAGCTTCTAATTCATGACGCCATTTTTTATAAAATATTTCATTTTTATTTTGTAATAATTTCGGTCCAAATTTTAATTCTTTTTTGTCTAAATGATCCTGATGACCCATATGCGCTGCAACCACAATTTCATAGATATGTCCTTTCTCTTCTAAAATGACTTCTTCTATGATTTGGTAATTCAGTGTCATGAGCGTGTATCTTAATACTTCAGTTTGAATATTACTTTGTAAGATTAATCTAGGACCATTTGCTAAGTGAATGCGTCCTTCATTCAATATTCTTGCTATAAGCGGACCACCCATGCCACAAATTGTTATATTTTGAATAGATTCATTCTGACGAAGTACACTTAATCCGTCCCCTAATCGAACATCGATAACATTATTGAGCTGATTATCTGACACATTCTTTTTCGCTGCTTCAAAAGGCCCTTTTATGACTTCACCTGCAATAGCATGTGTAATTAGACCATGTTGAATCGCATAGATAGGAAGATAGGCATGGTCTGAACCAATGTCAGCTAAGTTTCCCGGAACAAGATAGTTGCACACAGTAGTTAATCTTTGGTTTAAAGTTATCATAGATATCTCCTTTACTATAAAAAGAGACTGGGACAAAGTTAAGTGTCTCAGTCTAGCATTTTTCTAAAGCACATTATAGTAACACCTATAACAAAGTGTAATCATTACTAATTCGACTCGTATATAAGTGTTCAATCTATAATGTGTAATGAAAAATAAATCAATTTAAACTCGAATTATTTTATTTATTAATCCATAAAGTCTTTTAGTCGCTTGCTACGACTTGGATGTCTAAGCTTTCTTAAAGCTTTAGCTTCAATTTGACGAATTCTTTCACGCGTAACACCAAAGACTTTACCAACTTCTTCAAGTGTTCTTGTTCGACCATCATCTAAACCAAATCTTAAGCGTAAAACATTTTCTTCACGGTCAGTAAGCGTATCTAAAACATCTTCTAATTGTTCTTTTAAAAGTTCGTAAGCTGCATGATCAGATGGACTTTGCGCCTCTTGGTCTTCAATGAAGTCACCTAAATGACTATCATCTTCCTCACCTATTGGCGTTTCTAATGATACTGGTTCTTGAGCAATTTTAAGAATTTCACGTACTTTTTCTGGAGGTAAATCCATCTCTTCTCCGATTTCTTCAGGTGCAGGATCACGACCTAAATCTTGTAATAATTGTCTTTGAACACGTATTAACTTATTAATTGTTTCAACCATGTGAACTGGAATTCTAATTGTACGTGCTTGGTCGGCAATCGCTCTTGTAATTGCTTGTCGAATCCACCAAGTTGCATAAGTGGAGAATTTAAATCCTTTACTAAAATCAAATTTCTCAACAGCTTTTATTAATCCCATGTTACCTTCCTGAATTAAATCTAGGAATAACATGCCACGACCTACATATCTTTTTGCAATACTTACAACAAGTCGTAGGTTAGCTTCTGCTAAACGAGACTTAGCAATCTCATCACCTTGCTCAATTCGTTTAGCTAATTCAATTTCTTCTTGAGCACTTAGTAGATTAACTCGGCCAATTTCTTTTAAGTACATTCTTACAGGGTCATTAATTTTGACACCTGGAGGGGCACTTAAATCATTTGGGTTTAATTTTTCATCAGTATCTGAGCTATCTTTCTCATTTACTAAACTAATATCATTATCATTTAATTGGTCAAAGAAATCATCCATTTGATCAGAATCCATATCGAAATTTTGCAATTTTTCGGCTATTTCCTCATGACTAAGGTGACCTTCCTTTTTACCTTTATCGATTAATTGTTTCTTAACATCTTCTAATGTTAATGTCGGATCTATTGTTTGTTTTTTAATTTTAACTTGGTTATCAGACATGAAAAGGCCTCCCAATAGTAATATATGCTTTCAAACAAGATATTTAATTATATAATATTTCAATATAATAAGAAAAGTATTAATAAAAATTCATAATAATGGTAACATTTCATATTCAATATTTGAATGTTTAATATCAATTATATTTAAACGACATCACATTAATTAAATATTACTTATGTTCCATATCTACCCGTTAAAAACGCATAATAACCATTATACAATAATGGTTATTAAATAGAAATACTATTTATATGATTTATTAAAGTATGCATTTTCATAGCAGTTTTATAGTAATAGTTACATACGAGCTTTATTTTTATTAACGATTTGTTCCAAATAATATTTTTGCAATTCTACGTCGCCTATCCGTGACGCTTCACGTAATTTATGATTTAATTCTTCAAGTGTATCTCCATACTTTGATTCATTGATGACATTCATGTAATCTTCTATTTCACTATCATAAGGTTCTTGATTTATATCATAATTATCCAAAGCGATAATTGCATCTCTCAAATTATCATTATCTGTGTAAAGTATCATATCGCTAATTGTATAGCTGTCATTTTCAGCGTAAAAATCTTCTAAAACACTATATATACGTTTGAAAAATTGATTATCAAAGTCATCACTTTCAAGTTGCTTATGATAATTTAAGAATAAGTCTTTATCATTCATAAAATGTTTAAGTAAGGCTCTTTCAGCACTTTCATGTTTTGATAAATGACTAAATAAATTATTTGAGTTATTTTGTATTTCAATATCATATGATTGATAATCATTAATATAAGGCTCGCTAGGAATATATTGTTGTTGATTCAATACATTGCTATTTAGAGTATTAGAATCCACATTAAATAAATGTGCTACATCTTTGATTATCTTATTCTGCAAAATTTGAGAATTCATTAATGCAATATCTTGGGTAACTTCTTTAAGATAGCGTTCATAAGCTAAGTCATTATTAGCAATTTCATCTTTGTGTTTATTTACTTTATAAATGATAAATGATTTCTTTTCATTATTTACATATTCAAGAAATTTTTCATTACCATATTTTGTTATATACTCATCTGGATCCATATCTTTAGGTAATTGAACAACAAAAACATTGAATCCTTGTTGTAGAAGGTGTTGCCCAGTTTTAATTGTTGCTTCTTGACCAGCGAAATCACCATCAAACATTAGAGTAATATGAGATGTTAATTTTTTAAGAACAGTAATGTGTTCATCTGATATAGCTGTTCCCATACTTGCAATGACTGGTTTTAGTCCTGATGAATCGGATTTAATTACATCCATAAATCCTTCTAATAATATGGCTTCATCATTTTTTCGTATATGTTTTCTAGCATTATCAAGATTATATAATAATCTTCTCTTTTGAAATATGGGTGTTTCCGGGCTGTTTAAGTATTTAGGTTCTTGATTATTGTATGTTCTACCTGAATAGCCCACAATACGACCCTGAGCATTATTTAAAGGGAACATAATGCGATCTCTAAATCTATCAAAATAGCTGAAATTTTCTTCATTTCGCGATAAAAGACCAGCTTCGTACGCGAGTTCTATATCATAACCTTTTTGTTGTAAAAAGTCATGACAAAAGTGAGTATGATTAGGAGCATAACCAATACCACGTGATTTAATAAGCTCTTCAGTAAAACCACGTTTTGTTAGATAATTTAATGCCTCTTCACCTTCTACTGTCTTAAGCAAAGCATATTGATAGTATTCATGCATTAATTCATGCATCTCAATCATTGTTAAATCATTCGATGCTATTTGACTTGTATAGTCACTACTATTACCAATATCAACTGAAATGTTAATTCTTTCTCCTAACTCTTTTACAGCCTCTACAAATGATAAATCTTTTATCTCTTGAGTAAATTGAAAGACATTACCACCTTTTTTACAACCAAAGCAGTGACAAATTTGTTTATCTTCAGATACAGTAAACGAAGGAGTCTTCTCATCATGAAAAGGACACAAACCAATGTAATTGCGTCCTCTCTTTTCTAATTTTACATATTCACTTACTAAATCCAAAATATCGGTCTTATCTTTAATTTCATTAATTACTGATTGTTCAATACGCAATATATATCACCTATAAATTGTAGTCATAATATTATACTTTGTTTAAAGATAAATTAAAACTATTTTGATTGGCTTTCGATTATGTTAATAACATCATTAGCTGTTTCTTCAATTGCTTTATCTGATACATCAATGACTGCACATCCAATTCTGTCTACGATATCTTCGAAGTATTTAATCTCTTCTTTAATACGTATTTCATTAGCGTATCTTGCTGAATCACCTAATCCAAGTTGTTTCAAACGTTGTTTTCTAATACGATTTAATTTTTCTTCACTAATTCTTAAAGCGATGCATTTTGATGAGTCAATGTCAAATAACATGTCCGGTGGCGTTACTTCAGGTACAATTGGAACGTTCATTACTTTATAACTTTTATGGGCTAAATATTGAGATAAAGGAGTTTTAGATGTTCTTGAAACACCAATTAATACTATATCCGCTTTAGGTAATCCTTTAGGGTCTTTTCCATCATCATATTTTACCGCAAATTCAATTGCATCAATTTTCTTAAAATATGCGTCATCTAAACGATGGACTCTACCAGGTTGATTATATGGATTCTCTTCAAAAGCATCTTTCAAATAGCCCATTAATGGTCCCATAATATCAATAGAACGTAACTTATTAGTACCTATCTTACTTTCCATATAAGTTTTCATTTCTGGTTTAACTAGCGTATAAACTATAATTGCATTTCTGTCATTTGCTACTTGAATAACTTCATCAATGTCCTCTTTTGTCTCGATATAGGGATACCTTAAAAATTCATGTTTACATTCCTTTGGATTGAATTGAGAAATACATGCTCTTGCTACTAATTCAGCAGTTTCTCCAATTGAATCAGATGCGATGATTATCTTTATATTCTCCATCGTTCTACCACCTATTCTTTAAATAATGATACAAATAATTTTGCAATTGTTGTTTTTGAAATTCTACCAGTGACTTGATATTTATTATTACCTTTATTTTTCACAATGGGTATTGAGTCGATTTCTTTTTCTATCATTTGATCTGCAGCATATATAATAAGTTCATCTTCTTCTAAATAAGTTAAGTTAGGCATTCTAGACATGTTTACACTGATAGGCATTGTATGAATATCCTCTCCAATCATAGATGCTCGTAACAAATCCTTTCTTGAACAAACGCCTATAAAATCATTATGCTCATTTGTAATGAATAAAGTGCCTGCGTCTTCTAAAAAGATGGTACAAATTGCATCATAAACAGTCATATATTCTTTTACAATGACTGGTGGAGACATATAGTCTTTAACAACATATTGGCGTAATTTATCGGTCATTAATTTGTTTTTAGATTTTCCTGAATAATAATAACCAACTCGAGGTCTAGCTTCTAAAAAACCGGACATAGTTAAAATTGCTAGGTCAGGTCTTAGAGTAGCACGCGTTAAATCTAATTTTTCGGCAATGTGTTCTCCAGTGATTGGTCCACCGCTTTTGACTATTTCAATGATTTGCTCTTGTCTTTTACTAAGTTCTATAGGTCTTCACCCCTTTTTTATTCACGTCTATTATACCTATTTATTAATGTAGCTACAAATACATATAATTTCTTGCTATTAAATAATCAATCTATTAAACTAATAGTAAGCGAGTTAAGGATGGTGTAAGCTTAACAATTTTAATTTGGCTAATATTAAAACTTTATAAAAGAGAGTGGCTACACTAATTTGGGTGGAACCGCGGGTTATTAAGGTATCAACTATATTAAAACAATATAGTATAATAAATTAACTCGTCCCAAGATAATGATAAATGTAATTAATACATTTATTTATTGTCTTGGGGCGTTTTTATGTATTAAATAAGGAGAGATTATATGGTTAAAGATATGGAAACAATTGTATCATTAGCGAAACACAGAGGATTTGTATTTCCTGGTAGTGATATTTATGGTGGATTATCAAATACATGGGATTATGGCCCATTAGGTGTTGAATTAAAAAATAACGTAAAAAAAGCATGGTGGCAGAAGTTCATAACTCAATCACCATTTAATGTTGGTATTGATGCTGCAATTTTAATGAATCCTAAAACTTGGGAAGCTTCAGGTCACTTAGGTAACTTTAATGATCCTATGATTGACAATAAAGATAGTAAGATTCGTTATCGAGCAGATAAATTAATTGAAGATTACATGCAAAAAGAAAAAGGCGACGAAAACTTTATCGCTGATGGTTTGAGTTTCGATGAAATGAAACGTATTATTGATGATGAAGGTATTGTGTGTCCGGTAAGTGGAACTGCTAATTGGACAGATATTCGTCAATTTAATCTTATGTTTAAAACATTCCAAGGTGTTACAGAAGATTCTACAAATGAAATCTTCTTAAGACCAGAAACAGCACAAGGTATTTTTGTGAATTACAAAAACGTGCAACGTTCTATGCGTAAAAAATTACCATTTGGTATTGGCCAAATTGGTAAGTCATTCCGTAATGAAATTACACCAGGAAACTTCATCTTCAGAACTAGAGAATTCGAACAAATGGAATTGGAATTCTTCTGTAAACCTGGTGAAGAAATTGAATGGCAAAATTATTGGAAAACATTTGCTAGTCAATGGTTAAAAGATTTAAATATCAATGAAGAAAACATGAGATTACGTGACCATGACGAAGAAGAGTTATCTCATTACTCTAATGCTACGACAGATATCGAATATCGCTTCCCATTTGGTTGGGGTGAATTATGGGGTATCGCAAGCCGTACTGACTTTGACTTGAAAAAACATAGTGAACATTCAGGTGAAGACTTTAAATATCACGACCCTGAAACAAACGAAAAGTATGTTCCATACTGTATTGAACCATCTCTTGGTGCTGATCGTGTTACATTAGCATTCTTATGTGATGCATATGAAGAAGAAGGTGTTGAAGGAAGCAAAGATGCTCGTACAGTGATGCATTTCCACCCTGCTCTAGCACCTTATAAAGCGGCTGTTTTACCATTAAGTAAAAAATTATCTGAAGAAGCTATTAAGATTTTCGAACAATTAAGTTCTAAATTTGCAATTGATTTTGACGAGTCTCAATCAATTGGTAAACGTTACCGTAGACAAGATGAAATTGGTACACCATATTGTATTACATTTGATTTTGACTCATTAGAAGATAATCAAGTTACAGTACGTGACCGTGATTCAATGGAACAAGTGCGTATGCCTATTTCAGAGTTAGAAACATTTTTAGCAGAAAAAGTGGCATTCTAATAAAAAATGAATAATTAGTACTAACCCCACCTCAAATTTCTTTGTGGTGGGGTTTTAAGTGTGAGTATTGTTGTATATTAATATTCTATACGTTTAAGTTGGTTAATTAGCTTTTGACCTTTAAAGTACATGCCTGCATATTCTTTATAGATTAATAATATTAATTCAGACATTTCATCTAATATTTCTTGACTAATGTTAAATTGATTCATTTTATCAATGGGTAATTTTTGTAAAACATCTAATAAGTATAACGTTTTGTTAGATATTCGAAAGGCATGTGGGTCTTTATATAATTCTAATTCAAGAATAGTTCCATCATATACAAAACTATACGCAACTAATTTTGATTGATCATAGCTATTTGAAATAGCTGAGTGATTAAAAAATGCTGTAAACCCAAAACGATTCATACATTTTAAAAGAACTATAATTGACATTAATTGAGCTGAATCACCATTTGAGATCTTTTCAAGTACGAAGTGTAAAAGTTTGTAATGGAATGGTGAAATGTCATCATTATCCATAGAACGTTCAATTGCCTCTGTACATAACGTAGCATAACTACTATTAAATATATCTAAACGTAAATCATAATATTGATTGATAACATCAACTGAACTTAATGTACCCATACCTTTCCATTTATTATAAATAAATAAGCCATACACAAATAGTTGCGTATGGGCTTGTAAACCTGTTTTTGATTTTTTAGCTCGTCTAACCATTAATGGTATTTTTGCACCATGCTCGTTTAATATTGTAATAATTTTATCAGATTCTCCATAATCTACGGACTTTATGATGATACCTTTTTGCTTTTCGAGCATAGTTTCACGACCTTTCTAAAATCAAATATGTTTAATCTTGATCTTCAATATATCCCATTTGACGAATAAAATTAACTTTATTTCTCCAATCTTTTTGAACTTTTACCCAAAGTTCTAAATAAACTTTTGAGCCTAGTAACATTTCAATATCATGTCTTGCTCTTTTACCGACTTCTTTTAGTTTTTTGCCGCCTTTACCGATAACAATACCTTTTTGTGAGTCTCTCTCAACATAAATAGTAGCTTCAACTCTAACACGCTCGTCATTTTCTTTAATCATTCTATCTACATTTACGCCTATTGCATGCGGGATTTCTTCACTAGTTAAATGTAAAATTTTCTCACGTATGATTTCACTGACTACAAACTGTTCAGGGTGATCTGAGATTTGATCATCCGGATAGTATTTTGGACCTTCAGGTAAATATGTTTTTAGCACATCTATAAAATGGTCGACATTTAGTCCTTCTAATGCAGATATTGGTACAATTTCAGTAAAATTCATGTATTTTTGATATTGTTCTATTCTTGGCATTAAAGCATCAGGATGAACTAAATCGATTTTATTTAATACTAAGAAAACGGGTGTCTTAACATTCTTTAGCATTTCCATGATATATTCATCGCCACGACCAATTTCTTCATTGACGTTAACCATGAACATGATTGCATCAATTTCAGATAGAGTATTTTTTGCAACACGCATCATATAATCACCTAATTTGTGTTTAGGCTTATGAATACCTGGTGTGTCTAAAAATATGATTTGCGCATCATTTCTAGTCATTACACCTTGAATTTTATTTCGAGTTGTTTGAGCCTTGTCGGACATAATTGCAATTTTATGGCCAATAACTCTATTCATAAATGTAGATTTTCCTACATTCGGTCTTCCTATTATTGATACAAATCCTGACTTATGTTCTGTCATTTATTCTAAATCCTTTCCTGAAAAGCCATGTGGTAATAAATCACCCACAGTTGACTCAAGTAATTCCCCTTTATGGTTTGTCATATATACCGGCATATCATCATCGCATAATTCTTTAAGTACCTGTCTACAAGTTCCGCAAGGAGAAGAAGGTTTTTCAGAATCAACAGTTACTGTTATTGATTCAAAATCTCCAGATCGATAACCTTCAGAAATTGCGGCCACTAAACTAGAACGTTCAGCACAAATGGTAGCAGGGTAAGCTGCATTTTCAACATTAGCGCCATAGAACGTACGGCCGTCTTTGGTCTTTAAATAAGCACCTACTTTAAAGTTGCTATATGGTACATACGCACGGCTCTGAGCCTCTCTAGCTTCTTGAAAATAATGTGATTGATAAGTCATTTAAACATCCCCTTTATAGTTAGAAAATATGAGGTAAAAATACAACTAATCCAGTTATTAAAGCAAATATTGATACCAACATAACACTAAATGCGGCAATATCTTTAGCTTGTTTAGCAAGTTCATGATAATCCATTGTAACTAAATCAACTACACATTCAATTGCAGTATTAACTGCTTCTAAGGTTAATACTAAAAAGATGGCTAATAATATAAATAACCATTCTATAGCACTCAATTGATAAATATAACCTAAAATAATTGTTATAAAAGCAATAATGATATGTAGTAAATAATTATGATCTTTTAGAAGAAGCGTTTTTAACCCATCATACGTATGTTTAAAACGTTTAATATGTTTAATCTCTAGTCAATCCATATGCGTTTAGTATAGTGTCTTGACGGCTAAACATTACTTTCTCATCTTCTTCATTCATATGATCATAACCTAATAAATGTAAAAATCCATGAAGCGCTAAAAATCCAAGTTCTCTTTCAAATGAATGCCCAAATGAGTCAGCTTGCTCTTCAGCTACATTAGTGCAGATAATAATATCACCAAGAACTCTAGGCATATCTAGTCCAACAATTTCTGGTTCGTCTTCTTCAAGAGCGAATGAAATAACATCTGTTACTTTATCTTTATCGCGATAAGTTTTATTTATTTCTTGAATTTCATTTTTATCTACGAATGTGACTGAAAGTTCAGCATCCTCGTTAATTTGCTCTTGTTCTTTAGCAAAATTTAGTAAATCTTCAATCTGATGATACCAAGATTCATTTACCAGGTCTGTATGATCATTAAAATCAATTGTAAACATTTAAATGTCTCCTTCATAGCGATCAATTATTTTACTTACTAATGGGTGTCTTACAACATCACTTTGATCTAATTGCATAATATTAATTCCTTTGACACCATGTAATTTTTTGACAGCTTCTTTTAATCCACTTTTAACACCTTTTGGTAAATCGATTTGAGTTTGATCTCCTGTTACTACCATTTTAGAACTAAACCCAAGTCGTGTTAAGAACATTTTCATTTGAGCATGCGTTGTATTTTGAGCTTCATCTAAAATTACAAACGCATCATCAAGTGTACGACCACGCATATAGGCTAAAGGCGCAATTTCAATAGTACCTCTCTCTATAAATCGGGCAGTTTGTTCTCTTCCTAATACAGTGTTTAATCCGTCATAAAGAGGTCTTAAATAAGGGTCTACTTTTTCTTTTAAATCACCGGGTAAAAATCCAAGAGACTCTCCTGCTTCTACAGCTGGTCTTGTTAATACAATACGTTTTACTGAGCCCTTTCTTAGTTGTTTAGCTGCATATACCACTGCTAAAAAAGTTTTACCAGTACCTGCAGGCCCAATGCCAAAGACTAAGTCATTATTCTTCATTGCATTAACATATAGTCTTTGTCCCATAGTTTTTGCTCTAATAGTTTTTCCGTAAGCATCTTTTGTAATTTCTTCGTCATATAAATCAATAAGGTGATGTATTGTATCATTTTTAGCCATTTTTATTGCAGCTTCTACATCTTTTAATGTAATTGTGTTACCCATTTCAATTACTTTTAATAAATTTTTAAGAACTAATTCTGACTTTTCTACAGGCTCTATTTTTTGGCCTTTGACTGCTATTTCTTGGCCACGAGCATGTATTTCGACATCAAATGCCTCCTCAATCGCATTAATATGTTCATCATTATTACCAATTAATGCTTGAGAATGGTTAATATCGTCTATTTGAATTATTCCTGGCATACAAGCGCTCCTTTTCACTTAAACAATGTAAAATCTTTTGATTATATCAGTTTCACTTAAGATTCAAAAATTAAACATGATTTGTTAATCTTCAAAAAAATAAAACTTAATTGAGTTTAGTAAATTTACTTTCATTTAAATTTTACTAAAGTCTGTTAAAGTATACAAATTTAATTGGCTTTATGTGCTGATTTATTAAATTGTAATATGAGCCTTTTCTTTTTAATTAAATAAAACAACCCGAAAATCATTTAAAAATGAAATTCGGGTTAAATATAATCTTTAATTATAAAAGAATAACATTTCTTCAAATTATAATTGTTTAGGTTTATTGAGAATTTCTTGCCATAGAATACCATTTACAACAGGATCATTATCAAACTGAAAACTTTGATATGTCATATCTTGTTCTATTGCTTTACTATTTAACAATTGTTTTAATCTATAGCGTTTGGTACGTTCAGATAGATTTTTATCATTGATAATAGCTCTTGCATTATTTTCAATTCTAGAAAGTTGTTTTTCTTTTTCACGGTCGATTTCTGTACGTACGTTATATAAATCGTCTACAAGTTGTTTTTCTAATTCTTTTTGAAGTTTATTCGAGTCTCTATTGCTCTCGCGTGAATTGGCAGATTGACGTGTTTCTCTTTCAACTCTGCCACGTTGTCTTGCAGAACGCTCTAATTCCTCTGGTACGCTCTCTTTTTCGATTTCTTTTTCAAGTTTTTGATCCTGATAAACACGTTTAGTGTTAGTTTGTTTATCTTTCTTTTGTTGGTTAGATGTTTTATCTTCGTTTGTAAATTCCTTTTCTAACTCACTAAATGCTTCTTCAATTTGCTCAAAAAACCCTTTTTCATGAGTTTCTTTTTTGTCAGAAGTTGACTTTTTTGGATGAGGGGGTCTTTGATTTTTTCTATGTTCATGACTTTTATCCCTCATCGCACTAATACCTGTAACAATTATGGATATTATAAAAATTATAATACCAATATTCATCTAATCACCCCTTAAATTTTACTTTGGTGATTCATCTTCATTTTGTTCAGTACGTTTGTTTATCGCATTTCTCATGCCAGTGTCAGCCTCTACGTTTTTTAAATTGTAGTAATCTTTGACACCCAAATTGCCTTCACGTAATGCTTCTGCCATCGCAAGTGGAACTTCAGATTCTGCTTCAACCACTTTAGCACGCATTTCTTGAACACGCGCTTTCATTTCTTGTTCAGAAGCTACGGCCATAGCACGACGTTCTTCAGCTTTAGCTTGTGCAATATTCTTATCTGCAAGTGCTTGTTCTGTTTGTAAGTCAGCACCGATATTTTTGCCAATATCTACGTCAGCGATATCAATAGATAAAATTTCGAAGGCTGTACCTGAATCAAGACCTTTACTTAAGACAGTCTTAGAAATGTTATCAGGGTTCTCAAGTACTTGTGTATGATGCTCACTTGAACCAATAGTAGAAACAATACCTTCACCTACACGAGCAATGATTGTTTCTTCTCCGGAACCACCAACTAAACGAGAGATGTTTGCACGTACAGTAATTCTAGCTTTCGCTTTTACTTCTATACCGTTCATTGCAACACCAGTAATAAACGGTGTCTCAATTACTTTAGGGTTTACAGACATTTGAACTGCTTCAAGAACGTCACGTCCAGCTAAGTCAATAGCTGCACCACGTTCGAATGGTAAGTTAATATCTGCACGTTGAGCAGCAATATTAGCGTCGACTACTCTATCTACATTACCACCTGCTAAGTAATGTGATTCTAATTGATTTGTTGTAAGGTTCAAACCTGCTTTATGTGCTTTAATTAATGGACCAATTACCTTACGCGGTGATACTCGACGTAATCTCATACCTACTAATGTTCCAATACCTACTTTAACTCCAGCAGCAATTGCTGATATCCAAAGTCCTACTGGGACAAATGAGAATAACACTAGTAAAGCAATAACAATGATAACTGCTATAACTATAATGCCTAATCCAAACATTTAACCACTCCTCTATGTATTTTCAATTTCTCTAACAACAACTCTAGATCCTTCTACCTCAAGAATTTTAACTTCCTTATTTCTTAAAATAAAAGCGCCATCTGATACGGCATCTATTCTTTCATTATCAAGCGTTATAATTCCTGCAGGTCTTAAATCTGTCACAGTACGAGCTGTTTGACCAACTAAATGAGAACGATCATCGTGAGATCTATATCCTGCTTCTGAATTAGTAGAATCTTTTAACACAACTTTATCTAAAAATGGAATTTTCCTTTTAAACCATTTCACTAATATCACCCATTCAATAATTGCCAATATTGATGCAATCACAACATTTAATAGCATTAGAAGAATGTTATCTCCTAACATAATGATGCTAAGTATAATCAATGATATGCCAATAATACCTATGATTGCGCCAATGACAAATAATTCGATAATAACGAGTATTGCTCCAACGAAGAATAGCAATACAGAAATAAGATTAACATCACCGTTAATTAAAAAGCCGAGGAAGAGAATTAAAAGTGCAAGCATTGCGATAATTCCTGCAAAATTAATACGCTTCGAATACAATTGATATAAAAAGCCTAAAAAAATGATACACGTTAATATAAGTGATATTAATGGACTCGTTACAATCTGAGATAGATTATTGAATAAATTATTAGTAGTTAAAATGGAATTGATAACTGTATGTATTGCATTGAAATAGTTCACAATTTCACCTCGCTCTCAATTTCGATTATACATGAATACACTTAGTTATAATAGTGATAGTAGAATCTTTAACATAAAAAAGCTCTCGACTAGTTTAACTAATCGAGAGCATATATATAATTAATATTCTTGTTGAGGGAGTCAACAGAGTTATTAATTATTTGAATTTACGTTTACGTGCTGCTTCTGATTTCTTTTTACGTTTAACACTTGGTTTTTCGTAAAATTCACGTTTACGTACTTCTTGGATAGTACCACTTTTAGATACTGAACGTTTAAATCTACGTAATGCATCTTCAAGTGATTCATTTTTACGTACTACTGTTTTAGACATCTGTATTTCCCTCCCTCCAAATATCAACGGAACTTTAAAGTCATTGCATAGTAAGATACAACTATGCTTTACTTAGTATAATATATGAATTTATTATGGTCAATTCCAAATTATTATAAATTTTAAAAATTATAATAATACACCTTCTTCAGATTTGTTCGTTGCGTGTTCCACAATTCTCACGACTTTACCTTTATTAATAGGATAATCAGCTTTAGCGATTTTTACTTTTACAATTTGACCGATTAAAGAGTCATTGCCTTCAAATTGTACTTTCATATAGTTGTCAGCATATCCCACCAATGTTCCTTCTATCTCACCAGCTTCTTCAGGAATAACTTCTAAAACTTCATCTTCAAATTTAGAGGCATATTCTTTAGCTAATTGATCACTTAACGTGATTAATTTATGCACACGTTCATTTTTGATAGTTTCATCAATTTGATCATCCATACGAGCAGCAGGTGTACCAATTCTAGCTGAATAAGGGAAGACATGTAATTCAGAGAATTTGTGTTTAACAATAAAATCATAAGTTTCTTGGAATTCTTCTTCCGTTTCACCTGGAAATCCAACTATAACATCGCTTGTAACAGCTAAATTTGGTAGCGCATCATGTAATTTCGTGATTCTTTCTGAAAAATGTTCCATAGTATATTTACGTCTCATTCGTTTTAAAACAGTATCTGAACCTGATTGTAATGGAACATGTAAATGTCTAACAACTTTATTTGAACGTTTTAGAACATCTATGACCTCATCAGTTAATTGACTGGCTTCAATAGAAGAAATTCTAATTCGTTCAAGTCCATCAATTTCTTCTAAATCACGGAGTAACTGTGCCAAATTATAATCTTTTAAATCTTGACCATAGCCACCGGTATGAATACCTGTTAAAACAATTTCTTTATAACCAGCGTTAACTAATTGAGTAGCTTGTTCAACCACTTTTTCTGGATTACGTGAACGCATTAGTCCACGCGCCCATGGTATGATACAAAATGTACAGAAATTATTACACCCTTCTTGGATCTTTAGTGAAGCTCTTGTTCTATCAGTAAAATATGGTACATCTAATTCTTCATACGTACGATTTTTCATGATATTTCCAACACCATTGATTGGTTGACGTTCTTCTCTGAACTGTTGGATATAGTCTAATAGTTTATGTCTATCCTGTGTACCCACCACTACATCTACGCCAGGAATTTCCATGATTTCTGCAGAAGATGTCTGAGCATAACACCCTGTCACACATACCACTGCGTCTGGATTTTGTCGAATTGCTCTTCTAATTATTTGTCTACTTTTTTTATCTCCAGTATTTGTTACTGTACAAGTGTTGATTACGAAGACGTCTGCATTAGTTTCAAAATCAACTCTGTCATAATTAGCGTCTTTAAATAATTGCCAAATTGCTTCAGTTTCATAATGGTTTACTTTGCAACCCAATGTGTGAAACGCAACTGTTGACATAATATTCACCCCATTAATTCATTTTCATAACTGATAGCACTTAAAGCGTAAAGTGGCGCCGTTTCTGCCCGTAAAATTCGAGGTCCTAAACCAACATTGAAACTCGTTTCATTTAATAAAGTGATTTCTTTTTCTGAAAAGCCGCCTTCAGGACCAAATATTAATAAAATACGATCGTTAGTTTTAAACTTTTTCAAGGTTTCTTTAAAAAGACTAACTTCACCACGTTTTGCTTCATCTTCGTATGCTAACAAGATATAGTCATAATGATTAATAGTATCATAAATCTCATTTAAATTCGACTTAAAAATTATATTAGGAATAATTAAGCGATAACTTTGTTCAGCAGCCTCTTTAATAATCTTTTGCCAGCGTTCTAATTTTTTTTGAACTTTATTTGGGGTAAGTTTTACTACAGATCTGTCCATTTCTACAACTATAAAACTATCAGCACCTAATTCAGTAGCTTTTTGAATTAGCCATTCATATTTATCGGCTTTAATTAATCCACTACATATAGTAACTTGTACTGGTAACTCTGAATTGATATCAATCTGCTCTATTAGTTTAATTTCAATTGATTCATTTTCAATAGTAATAATTTCCGATTTAAAAACTATTTTATCTTTAAATGTTATAATAATCTGATTACCAATTGTATTTCTCATCACATTAGTAATATGATGTATATCTTCTTTATTTGTTATAAAAAAACGCTGACTTTCATCAGCGTTTTGATCGATAAAGTATCTTTGCAAATTATTCACTCACTTTCTGACCTACAATACATACCCAACCATTGTCATGATTTACTGATTTAATATCAAATCCAACATTTTGCATTTTATTTAATATTTGTTTATGTTTTTCCTCTATAATGCCTGATGTTATAAAATAACCATCTTTATTTAGAGTATTATAAGCATCTTCAATCATATCTTCAATAATATGAGCTAAAATATTTGCAATAACAATATCAAATTTTTCAGTTTCATTCTTTAATAAGTTTCCTGGTACAGCTTCAATTGCATCTTCACAATGATTTTTAGCAAAGTTTTCTTTAGCAACGTTAACAGCCAATTCATCAATATCCAAAGCTTTAATTCTTTTAACTCCAAGTAAATGACTGGCAATACTTAATATACCAGAACCTGTTCCAACATCAATGACGGAATTGTCAGAATCAACATAGGTCTCAATTGCTTTTAGACACATGCTTGTTGTTGGATGATCTCCAGTTCCAAATGCCATACCTGGGTCTAATTCAATACACATTTCAGAATCATCTTCTTTAGTGTATTGTTCCCAACTTGGCACAATTGTGAATTTTTCTGAGGCTCTAAAGGGATGAAAATAATTTTTCCACTCGTTCTCCCAATCTACTTCAGCTATAGTTTGCTCAGAAAAATTTAAAACAGTTGAATCAATATTTTCAAGGTTAGTAACAGCTGTCTTAATTTTATTTCTTAGAGAATCATTAAACTTTAATTCGTTGAAATAAGCTTTTAATCGGACACCTTTTTCAGGATAATCTTCTTGTTTCAGTTCATAAATTTCACCGAATTTATCGGCAGGTTGATTAATTAAATCATTAGAATCTTCAATTACAACACCATTTGATCCATAATTTTCTAATATATCAGTTACTAAAGGTTCAACTTCATGGTTTACAACAATCGAAAGTTCTGTCCAGTTCATTCGGTTATTCTCCTTTAAAGAATTTGCGTGCTCTGTCTTTAAAATTAGATGGTTGTTCTTCAATCGATTCACCATTTAATTCAGCAAACTCTCTCATTATTTCTTTTTGTCTATCTGTTAGTTTTGTAGGTGTAACTACTTTAATATTAACAAATAAATCACCATGACCATATCCATGAACATTTTTGACACCTTTATCTTTTAATCGGAACTGTTTACCAGTTTGAGTGCCAGAAGGAATTGTCAACATAACATTACCATTGAGTGTTGGAACTTTTATTTCATCCCCAAGAGAAGCCTGAGGGAAACTAACATCTAAATTGTAATAAAGATCGTCTCCGTCACGTTCAAATTTATCAGATGGTTTGACCCTAAATACGACATACAAGTCGCCATGTGGTCCGCCGTTTTCTCCTGGTGTTCCTTCGCCAGCAAGTCTAATTTGTTGGTCATTATCTACACCTTCAGGTACAGTTACTTCTAATTTAACTGTTTTATTTTCTATACCTTTACCATGACAAGTTGGGCATGGTTCTTCGAATTCTTGACCTGTTCCATCACATTTTGGACATGTTTGTTGCGTTCGTACACGGCCTAAAATTGTATTTTGCTCAACTGACACGTGACCTGCCCCATTACAATAACTACATGTTTTTTTACTAGTACCTGGTTTAGCACCATCGCCATTACAAGTGTGACATGTCACATCTTTACGAATTGAGATTTCTTTTTTAGTCCCAAATACAGCTTCTTCAAATTCTAGTGTCATTGTATATTGTAGATCATCACCTTTTCTTGGTGCATTAGGATCTCTTTGACGTGAGCCACCAAAGAATGAACTGAAGATGTCTTCAAATCCACCTCCACCAAATCCACTAAAGTCTTGGCCACTAAATCCTTGACCACCAAAACCACCTTGAGGTCCGTCGTGACCAAATTGGTCATAATTTGCTTTTTTATTATCATCGCTTAGGACTTCGTAAGCTTCTGAAATCTCTTTAAATTTCTCATCTGCACCCTCTTCTTTATTGATATCAGGGTGATATTTTTTTGATAATTTACGATATGCTTTTTTAATTTCATCTTTAGATGCATCTTTACTTACACCTAGGACTTCATAATAGTCTCTTTTAGCCACAATCATCTCTCCCTTAACTTAATTATTAACTAGGTTTAAAAGAACGAAGTTATAAAAGAAAAAGTCAAAGCCAATGTTCAATTGACTTTGACTTTTTGACTTACATTCATAATAGTTTGCTAATTAAAGCATACTTTACAAACGGTTAGCAATTATTTTTTATCTTCATCATCATTAACTTCTTTAAATTCAGCATCTTCAACATTGCTATCGTTTTGAGTTTGTTGAGCACCGTCTTGTGCTTGTTGCTGAGCTTGTTGAGCTTGTTGATATACTTTTGCTGATAAATCTTGAATTACTTTTTCAAGTTCTTCTTTTTTCGCTTTAATATCTTCGATGTCTTGTCCTTCAAGCGCAGATTTTAAAGCATCTTTTTTGCTTTCCGCATTAGATTTATCTTCTTCACTAATATTGTCGCCAAGGTCAGTAATTGTTTTTTCAACTTGGAATACTAAGCTATCTGCTTCATTTCTTAAATCTACTTCTTCACGACGTTTTTTATCTGCTTCAGCGTTTTCTTCGGCATCTTTAACCATACGATCGATTTCTTCATCAGAAAGCGCAGAGCTTGATTGAATAGTAATATTTTGTTCTTTATTAGTACCTAAGTCTTTCGCAGTAACATTTACGATACCATTTTTATCAATATCAAATGTTACTTCGATTTGTGGCACACCACGTGGAGCCGGTGGAATGTCAGTTAATTGGAATCTTCCTAAAGTTTTGTTATCAGATGCCATTGGACGTTCACCTTGCAATACGTGAATATCCACTGCTGGTTGATTGTCAGCTGCAGTTGAATAAACTTGAGATTTTGAAGTTGGGATTGTAGTATTACGTTCGATCAACGTATTCATACGTCCACCCATAATTTCAATACCTAATGATAATGGTGTTACGTCTAATAACACAACATCTTTAACATCACCAGTGATAACGCCACCTTGAATTGCAGCACCCATTGCTACTACTTCATCTGGGTTTACACCTTTATGAGGATCTTTACCAATTTCTTTTTTAACAGCTTCTTGAACTGCTGGGATACGTGTTGAACCACCTACAAGAATAACTTCGTCAATTTCAGAAGTTGATAAACCAGCGTCTTTTAATGCTTGACGAGTTGGTTCCATAGTTCTTCTGATTAATGAATCAGCTAATTCTTCAAATTTAGAACGAGTAAGACTAATTTCTAAGTGTAATGGACCACTTTCACCAGCTGAAATAAATGGTAATGAAATTTGAGTTTGTGAAACGCCAGATAAGTCTTTTTTAGCTTTTTCTGCAGCGTCTTTTAAACGTTGTAACGCCATTTTATCTTGAGATAAATCTACGCCATTTTCTTTTTTGAATTCTGATACTAAGTAGTCAATAATTACTTGGTCAAAGTCATCACCACCAAGTTTGTTGTCACCTGCAGTTGATAGTACTTCGAATACACCGTCACCTAATTCAAGAATTGATACGTCAAAAGTACCGCCACCTAAGTCGAATACTAATACTTTTTGATCTTGATCAGTTTTATCTAAACCGTATGCTAATGCAGCTGCAGTAGGTTCGTTGATAATACGCTCAACTTCTAAACCAGCAATTTTACCAGCATCTTTAGTTGCTTGACGTTCAGCATCATTGAAATATGCAGGAACTGTAATAACAGCTTTATCTACTTTGTCACCTAAATAACTTTCAGCAGTGTTTTTAAGGTTTTGTAATACCATAGCTGAAATTTCTTGAGGTTTATAAGATTTACCTTCAATATCTACTTTATAGTCAGTACCCATATGACGTTTTATTGATTGTACAGTATTTGGGTTAGTGATAGCTTGTCGTTTTGCTACTTCACCGACTTGTGTTTCACCATTTTTGAATGCCACAACTGATGGAGTTGTTCTAGCACCTTCTGGGTTTTGAATTACTTTAGGTTCATCGCCTTCTAAAACAGCTACACATGAATTTGTTGTTCCTAAGTCAATACCGATTACTTTACTCATAATAAAATTCCTCCAATTTTAAAATTTAATATATGGTATTTTTCGTCAATTTATTGATTTACTTTTACCATAGATGGTCTCAATACTCTATCTTTTAACTTATAACCTTTTTGTAGTTCTTGAGTAATATCACCAGATTTGAAATCTGGATTATCATCTTGAAAAACAGCCTGGTGGAAGTTAGGGTCAAAAGCTTGACCTTCAGATTCAATTTCTTCTAAACCATTATCTTTAAGTGCTCTTAGTAAACTTTCGTGTACCATTTGAACACCTTTTTGAAGTGATTTAAATGATTCATCATCACCTTCAATTTGTAGTGCGCGTTCAATATTATCAATCGTTGGTAAAATATCCGTTAAAACACGTTGAGATTGATAAGTTTTATTTGTTTCATTTTCTTTCTGAATTCGTCTTTTATAATTTTCGAATTCAGCATATAATCTTAAATATTTTTCTTCATTTTCATTAGCTTTTAATTGTAATTGCTGAATTTCTTCATCTTTAGGATCAACTGCAGTTTCTTCAGAACTTTCTTCGTTCGAACTGTCGTTAGATGAATTATCACTATCAGAAGTAGTATCTTCAACATTTTCAACTGTTGATGTGTCTTCATTCTTTACTTCTTGTTCTTCAGTATATTCAGAATTACTTTTTACTGATTCATCTTTTTCTGTCATTTTTTACCCTCCAATATAATTACAATTAAAATCACCATATTTGGTTAAGTAATTGAATCACATTCTGATAACGCATTGCTGTAGGTCCAATAACCGCAATTTGACCTTTCAATGAATTGTCGAAGTGATATTGACTCGTTACAATCGATATATCACTAAGGCTTTCATCAATCTCTTTTCCAATCTTAACGTTAATATCATTAGTTGAAATTGTCTGTAGTAATTCAGTGATTCTTTCAGATTCTAGATATTGCAAAATTGGTTGAATTGACGAAACATTAGATTCATTTAACGCATCAATTAGTTTAACCTTTCCACCTAAGAAAATGCTATTACTTTGTTTGCTAATATGAGAATTTATCATCTTAACAATGTCATTAATGAATTGATTTTCTTCATTTGAGTTGGCGAAAGAACGAATTTTATCTGATAGTTTAGCGCTTATTTCTATATTATTATTACTAATAAAATTAGAAATGGCGATTAATCTATCGGATGATAACTCAAGTGCAGAATTCAAGTGAAAATGCTCAACATGACCAGAATTATAAATAATTACTAAAATCATGATTGAATCATTTGCCTTAATTAAATGAACATTATTAATCATTTCTTCACTATGTTTTGGACGAACAACTAATGTTGCATAATGAGATTTCATTGATAACTCATTTGCAAAGTAACTTAATGCTGAAGAAATATCATAGTGATTCTCAATTAATAGTTGATTTAAACGTTGTATTTTATTTTTGTTTTGACGAGAGGTTTGTTTTAACAATTGATCGACATAAAGTCTAAACCCTTCTTCGGAAGGTGAACGCCCTGAAGAAGAATGCGTCTTCTCTAAAAAGTTCAAATCTTCAAGTTGCTTCATCTCATTCCTTATTGTTGCAGGACTGACATCTAAATGATGTCTATCAATTAAAGCTTTAGAACCTATAGGTTGTCCTAAATCAACATAATCTTCAACAATTGCATTTAAAATGCTTAATTGTCTTTGTGTAATCATGTTTTCACCTCATTAGCACTCTTTTGTCCTAAGTGCTAATTATAATTTATCAAATTGGTCAAAGTAAGTCAACGTTAAAGCTTTACTTTTTGGATTTTTTATTAATTTAATAAGAAAGCTTCAAATACTTCGTTGCCTATAACCTTTCCTCTTTCAGTAAGTGATATGTTTCCGTCCGTTTCAATCAAAAGTTGTTTTGATTTCAAATCATATATTGTTTCTCCAAATATGTCATCTAATGTTTGACCAAATTTTAACTTGAAACGTTCACGATTGACTCCTTGATTCATTCTCAAGCCTAAAAACATTTCTTCTTCCATCTTTTCGTTCAAGGTTGGACAACTAGAGGTTAAAACAGGTCGTTTTCCATTATTAATAGCATCAATATAGTGGCGAACTGGATTTAAATTTGTATAGCGTTCACCTTCAACATATCCACTTGCACCTGCTCCGAATCCGTAATATTCCTCATTAAACCAATACACTTTATTATGATCGGATTCATGATTAGTTTTAGCAAAGTTGGAAATTTCATATTGTTTAAAGTCGGTTTGATTTAATGTTTTCATTAGGTATTGGTACATTTCAGCGCCTAAGTCTTCATTCGGTAATTTCAATTTCCCTTTACGATACATATTATAAAACTGTGTCTTTGGTTCAAGTATTAAACCGTAACTTGAAATATGGTCAATATCCATATTAATTGCTTGGTTTAAACTATCTGCAAAATCATCTATCGTTTGTTCAGGTAAATGGTACATTAAATCAAGACTTATTGAATTAATACCAGCTTTCCTAGCATTATTTACTGCATTATAGATATCTTGAGTGTTATGCGTTCGTCCTAATATTTTTAATAACTCAGGTTTAAACGTTTGCACACCCATTGAAATTCGATTAACACCATACTGTTTAAGTAACTTAACTTTATTTAAAGTAAGTTCATCTGGATTTGCTTCAAAACTAAATTCGCCATTTATCGAGAATTTTGAATTTATCGCTTGTAATAAACGTTCTAATTGCATTTCACTTAGTGCAGTGGGTGTGCCTCCTCCAACGTACATTGTCTCTAGTTGTTTTGTTTTACTAAATGACATTTCTTTTATTAAGGCAGCAATGTATTCATCTACTGGCTGTTTATCAATAAAATATTTATTGAAATCACAATAAGTACAAATTCTCACACAAAAAGGTATGTGTATGTACGCACTTTTAACTTCCAATGTTACACCCCTTTTTATAACTTAAAAAAGAGATTGAGACTTTGTAATATAAGTTAGTAGCTTCTTTATCAATAATATTCATTATTGTTATGATATCTACCAATTTATATTCGTCTCGACCTCTTTTATGTTCTATTCATCATCCATTTTTAGTACAGCTAGGAAAGCATCTTGAGGAATTTCAACACTACCAACGGCTTTCATTTTAGCCTTACCTGCTTTTTGTTTTTCAAGTAACTTACGTTTACGGCTAATATCCCCACCATAACATTTAGATAATACATTTTTACCCATTGATTTGATGTTTGTTCTTGCAACAATTTTTTGGCCAATAGCTGCTTGTACAGGTACTTCAAATTGTTGACGTGGTATAAGCGTTTTTAATTTTTCAACTAATGCTTTTCCACGTTCGTATGCAAAGTCTTTATGGACAATAAAGCTTAAAGCATCAACTTTATCCCCATTAAGTAGGATGTCCATTTTCACTAAGTTACTTTCTTTATTTTCAATAAATTCATAATCAAATGAAGCATAACCTTTAGTGTTGGATTTAAGTTGATCAAAGAAATCAAAAACAACTTCAGAAAGTGGTATCTCGTATACGATATTAACTCTAATATCATCTAAATAATCCATATTAATAAATTGTCCACGTTTACGTTGGCATAACTCCATAACTGCTCCAACGTAATCATTTGGAACCATCATTGTAGCTTTCACATATGGTTCATAAATTGAGTCAATCTTATCTCTTTCTGGCATTTGAGCCGGATTATCTACTGTAACCTCTGATCCATCCTTCATAATACATTGATAAATTACTGATGGCGCGGTAGCAATCAATTCAATACCAAATTCTCTTTCAATTCTTTCTTGAATGATTTCCATGTGAAGCATTCCTAAGAAACCTGTTCTAAAACCAAAACCAAGAGCCTGAGAAGATTCTGGTTCAAATTCTAATGAAGCGTCATTTAATTGTAATTTTTCAAGCGCTTCTCTTAAATCATTATAGTCTTTATTTTCAATTGGGAACAAACCACAATATACCATTGGGTTCATTTTTTTATAACCTTTTAATGGTGCTTCAGCTGGTCTATTAGCATGAGTGATTGTATCACCCACACGTGAGTCATCAACATTTTTGATGCTTGCAATAATATACCCTACATCACCTACAGTTAGTTCTTCTATAGGTAGTTGTTTAGGAGTATTAATGCCTACTTCACTAACTTCAAATTCTTTACCTGTAGCCATCATTTTAATTTTGTCACCAGCTTTAACAACGCCTTCCATCACACGTATTGATGAAATAACACCTCTATAAGGGTCGTATTCTGAATCAAAAATTAATGCTTTCAATGGTTCACTAGGGTCACCTTCAGGTGGTGGGACAACTTCTACAATTTTCTCTAAAATATCTTCAATACCAATATTTGACTTTGCACTTGCCAGTACTACATCGTCTTGATTTAAACCAATTACATCTTCTAATTCTTGTTTTACTCTTTCAGGTTCAGCTGCAGGTAAATCAATTTTATTTACAACAGGTAATAATTCTAGATCATTATCAAGTGCTAAGTATACGTTTGCTAATGTTTGTGCTTCAATACCTTGTGCTGCATCCACCACTAATATTGCACCCTCACATGCTGCTAAAGATCGTGAAACCTCGTATGAAAAGTCTACATGCCCTGGTGTATCAATTAAATGAAATGTATATGTTTGACCATCATTTGCTTCATATTTTAATCGCACGGCATTTAATTTAATTGTGATGCCACGTTCTCTTTCAAGATCCATTGAATCTAATAATTGATCTTGCATTTCTCTTGTTTCTACAGATTTAGTATTTTCTAAAATTCTATCTGCTAATGTTGATTTACCATGATCAATATGAGCAATAATAGAAAAATTTCGTATATTTTCTCTTCTGTTATAGCGTTCTTGCATATCCATAGCCTATCATTCTCGCTTTCATAAAATTAGCCCGTATATGTATACATCTTTGATATAATAACGTTTTTAATGCTTAATTGCAAACTTGATTGTGCTATTAAAAATTTGAGCATAAGCTTAATAATTCATTACTTACATTACTTTTTCATTTAGATTACATACTAATTATAAAGTGTTAAAGAGTGCATTCCAACAGTAATTATGATTTAATTCAGATTTTAATTACACTATACTTAATTAATGATTGCACAAATATGTATGTTTTGATAAAATATTTCTTGTTGTAATCAAAATAAAATTTGATATGCTTAAGATCACTTTTAGGAGGTGACAGTAATGCCAAATATTAAATCTGCTATTAAACGTGTTAGAACAACTGAAAACGCTGAAGCTCGTAATATTTCACAAAAAAACGCTATGCGTACTGCTGTGAAAAATGCTAAAACAGCAATCAACAATAATGCTGATAACAAAGCTGAATTAGTTAACTTCGCTATCAAATCAGTTGATAAAGCTTCACAAAGTAACTTAATTCATTCAAATAAAGCTGATCGCATTAAATCACAATTAATGTCTTCAAGTAAATAATTTGTTAAAAAGCGCGGAACAATGTTCCGTGCTTTTTTTATTGTTAGACAAATTCCCATATAATATTAATTATGTGTTTATCACTGATTTAATTTAAATATTTGAATCTGATTAATATTTAAAGTGATAAAATAAATAATTCAAGAATTAAATGTTTGTCCATATATGAAGATTTTAGTTTATAATCTGTTTCGGCACAGTTATTAATAATATTTAGTAGTTGACCTAACTCGTAATGACGTACTTGATTTAGTGCTAGTTTAACTCTATAAGGGTGAACATTTATGGTCTTAGCAATTTGCTGGCCACTATAGCCCTTTTGAGCAAGAATTTTACATTGATAATATAATCTATAATTACTTGTAATAAGCGCCAGTAATTTTATAGGTTCTTCTTTCATAATTATTAAATCTTTTACTAATTGTATAGCCTTATCTTTCTGGTTCTTCTGAATGAATTCTGTTAAAAGAAAAACATTTTGCTCTAAACTTCTATTTATTATTAAACTAACATCATTTTTAGTAATAGTGGTTCTATTACCTAGGAATAAAGAAATTTTGTCTAATTCTTGAGAAACTATATTAAAGTTAACACCAGTTAATTCTATAAACAGATTTAATGCATCTTGTTTTATATCTTTGTAATTCTCGTGTAACTGATTTTGTATCCATGATTTAATTTCTTCTTCTGACATTTGGTCTACTTTTGAAAGTTTACTACTTTTCTTTAATGATTTAGTTAATTTCTTTCTCTCATCTAATTTATTACTGTATATTTCAAAAATGACTAAGTTTTCACCATCGTATTTTTCTAAGAATTCAATAACTTGTTCATTATTTGGTGTAATATCTTTGTTAACTTTTTCTCCAGTAAATATGAATGAATTTTTAACAACAATGACTTTCTTCTCAGATATAAAAGGCATAGTTAAAGCTTCTTCAATAACTGTAGACATGTCAGTTTCATATAGATTATATTTAACATAGTTAAAATCATCTTTATCTTCATTTAAGAATGAATGTGTCAGTTCATTACTTTTCTTTTCAACTAATTCAGGCACTTCACCATATATTGCCATAATATTATTTCCCATAATTGTGAACTCCCTTTCAAATATCAAACATTTCTAATTATACCACGTCTGTTTAAAGCCTCTCTAGATAAATAGCTAATTTTTGGATTTTATATCTAAATCATGATCTAAGTCTAGCGTTATTTCTCCAACATCTTGTGTGTTCAAGATTGAACTATTTGTAGATCTTAGCGTTTGTAACGTTTCTCGATTAGGTAAGTGATATTTATTGTTTTTACCACTTGAAATGATACTTATTGTTGGCTTTATTAAGTTAATAAATGATTCAGAACTGCTAGTCTTACTTCCATGATGACCAACTTTCAGTATATCAATTTTTGGTAATTGATATATTTTCATTAATTTTGATTCATTATTTTTAGTTGCATCACCCATTAAAAGCATTTTGTATCTTTGATATTCAATAAGTAAAATGATGCTATGTTCATTTTTATCATTACTGTTAGGAATATCTCCATGTAAAAATGAAATTTTAGAATTTTTTAGTTGAATAAATTGTATCGTTGTAGCATCTATTAATTCAATATTATTGATCTTACATAAACGTTTTATTTTTATTAATTCTATTTCAGAATAGCTATATAAGTTAATATATAACTTCTTGATTCTGATGTGTTGGGCGATATATGGTAATTCACCAATGTGATCGGCATGCGGATGAGTAATAATTAGATGATCAATTTTTGTGATTCTTTTTTGCTTTAATGTTGGCATTATATGATACTTAGCAATATTATGATTATCAATATTACCTATTTTAATCTCTTTACCACCGGTATCAACCATGACAGTTTCTTGTTTCGTTGTTTGAAAGATTAGACTATCCCCTTGACCAACATCAAAGAAGGTTATCGTGCTAACATTTGGTCGAACGTTAAAAACACATAAAACTATAAACACGATAACGAATAAAAATAAAATTTTCAATTTTTTATAACAGAAAAAGATATAAATGAGTACTATCAATAATACGAAAATAGAAAATTCTACTGCTGATTTAGGTGATATAAAAATTTGATAATATTTAAAAGTTAAAAATAAATCTAAAAGTTTGTTATGAACTATATATATTTTGTCAAAAACTAAATTAATCAATGTCATATCACTTACAAAATGATAAGCAAAGAATAAAAATATGGATAACGGAAAAATGATAAAACTATAAAATGGAACAAAAATGAGATTGGATAGTAATCCTATCCATTGAATTTGGTTAAAATGATAGATTGAAATTATAGTTGAAGAAAGTTGTGCGATAAATGTAAGTACAAAAATATTTTTAAAGAAAGTTAATTTTTTAATAAGAGGAAATGAAAGAATAATAAAAAATGAGATTATAAATGAAAATTGGAAACCAATATCATATAGATAATCAGGATTGAAAATGATCATAACTAAAAATATGAGACCTAGTATATCAATAGAAGCTATTTTTGTTTTATTTGAAATAAGTATGACAGTAGTTGTTGCTAAAATTGCTCTTAGTGCACTTGGTGCAAATCCAGTATAATATGCAAATATTGATAAAAATAAGATGATTAAACCGTTAATAATTACTTTAGGAATGTTTAATCTTACAAGAGGATGATAAATGAGAAATGAAATGGTTGCAATATGTGATCCGCTAACAGCTAATAAATGGTAGATACCGATATCTTTTACTTTATCAATGAAATCAGTATTGATTCCATTTACATCTCCAGTTACTAAAGCGATAACATATTCAGGATGAGATAAACTTGAATTGTTTAATTTTTTAATAATAAAGTCTCTTTGTTTTTCAATTATATTTTTTCTTTTAGTAATATGACACGAATTTAAGTCTACATTACTTATAGAGACATAAGGAGTATGATTTAAAACACTAATTACCTTGCCTTTAATAACACAAGATTTATTTTCTAGATCCTTTTCTTTTAGATTATTAGAATAGAGGTAATACACGAAAGGTTGATGCCTAAGTTCAAATATACCTTTTAGTTGTCTCTCTTGTTTCTCTATCCTGGAAACAAATTGAACTTCGGTAGATATATTAGAATTTGACTTAAGAAATTTGTCTTTATTTAAATTATATTCATTATGAAAGTGTTCTAAAGTTAAGCCGGAAAATAAACAAATAATCAAAATGAAAATATGTAGTAACTCTAATCTCTTTTGTAGCGAGATAATAATTAACAATAGATTAATAAGAAAGGCAACCCATTTTATATGTATCCATAAAATACCTGATAGAAAAGATAGTGCATAAAATATCATATATTTAGTTAGTCAAATATCGAGCTACATTTTGTGCTGAAAAAGGTATTTTTTTATAATCAATACCCGCTTGATCTAAAAGTTCTAGTGCGTATTTATGATTGTGATAGTCTTCAGCATAGTATATTTGTTTAATACCAGCCTGAATAATAGATTTTGTGCAATTAAGGCATGGGAAATGAGTAACGTATATAGTAGCTCCATCAGTCGATACACCTTGTTTAGCACATTGTAATAAAGCATTCATTTCGGCGTGAATGGTTCTAATACAGTGGCCATCTTCAATTAAACATCCTTCATCAATACAATGAACTTCTCCAGCTACTGACCCATTATAACCGCCAGCAATAATTCTATTGTCTTTAACGATTGTTGCCCCTACTGACAATCTTTGACAAGTTGAGCGCAAAGCTAATAAATGACTTTGTGCCATAAAGTATTCATCCCATTTCAATCTTTCCATTTTCTTCACTCCAATACGTAATTGTTATAAATATTATAAAGTATCCTTAAATAGAAGCCAATAATCAATATTAAGTTGTTATATATTCCTTAATTCTTTCAAAAGTTTTATCACCAATGCCTTTAATATTTTTCAAATCTTCAATTGAATGAAACGTATTATTTTTTTGTCTGTAATCAATAATTTCTCTTACTTTAGCAGGACCAACACCCGGGATTTTTAATAATTCTGCTTCGCTTGCAGTATTTATATTCACCTTATTAGTAGATGATGAATTTAAAGATTTACTATGGCCACTTTTATTATTAGCGTCATTTTGGGTAATGGGATTTTTATTTTCATTAGCAAAGGGAATATATATCAATTTTTGATCTGTTAACTTTTCAGATAAATTGACTTGACTCAAATCCGCGTCAGTAAGCAATTTAGCTTTATCTAATACATCTTTTATTCGATCTGAACTTTTCATTTTATAAACATTAGGGTGTTCTACTGCACCTTTAATATCTACAAAAACTATTTCGTCTCCGTTTTGAATTGTATTAGATTCTATCTTATTATTAGTTTTATCATCATTTTTCAACACATCATGATTTTTTCCTTTTTGATTAGAGTTTACATGAGATGTAACAATAGGTTTAGTATCATTTGTTTCTTCATCTGATTTCGAATAAATTAGAAATAAAGCTATAGATATAATCACTAATATAATGATACTCAATTGAAATTTCCATTGCTTAATAGCATATAATAACTCTTTTTTATCTTTAAACAAAAAACTCATCTCCTTATATGTATAAACGTTCAAGGAGATGAGTTTACTTTATTTATTTAAAAGCTACGAAGAACAGGCGCTCACCATGATCATCGTGATTATTTCGGTTAAAGTCAATAAATGTTTCGATGTTTTTAAAACCTATTTGATTTAACATGTTTATATAAGTTTCTTTTTCAAAGGTTCTTTGATAGTGAGATTCATTAAAACGTTGATAAGTACCATTATTGTCTTCAATAAAGAAACTCATTTCGTGATAAACACTAAAAGGTTCATCACCTTGAATGGCTTCCCATGCTAAAAAGGTTGACTCATTTTCATCAATATAACATTGATTATGAAACAACGTACTCATCTTATAAATAGTGTGAACATCAAATATAAAAACGCCATTTTCTGATAAATGATTGAAAACATTTATAAATGTTTTATTTACATCTTCTATATCAGGTAAATAATTCAGTGAATCACAAAATATTGTTATTACATCAAATTCATTATTAAATGAAAAATCGGTCATATCTCCCTCTAACCATGATACTTGATTAGATTTGTTTGCAGCAATGGCCAGCATATCAGAACTTAAATCCATTCCTGTAACCGAACCAATAGTATTAAGTTGAGCAGTTAAACTGCCTGTCCCACAACCAAGATCAAGAATATTAGGCTTATGATTGAAATTTTGAGAATAATGTTGTACTATCTCAAACCACTTATCATAAGGTTGGTCTTGTGTTAGTTGATCATATACTTGACTCATTCCAACATATTGGGTCATTTAGTAAGCAACCTGACCATATGATTCTATTGGTGCATCTTGATATAGCTTCTCAATATTATAATAATTGCGTTCGTCTTTATGGAAGACATGGATAACTACATCTGCCAAATCAATTAAAACCCATCTGGCACTTTGATATCCTTCCATACGTTTAACATCAATAGCTTGTTCATGTGCAGCTTCTTTAACTGCTCTAGCAATTGATTGAACTTGACGTTCATTATTACCGTGACAAACCACAAAATAATCAGTCATATCACTGATGCCTTTCATATTTAGAGAAACAATATCTTCTGCTTTTTTGTTTTCTGTCGCATCGACAGCAATATTTAATAATTCTTCTGAATTCATTTAATCATCCTTTATTCTTTGATCACTATAATTATAATAGTTTAAACATGAAATCGTTGTGCCATAAACTGTAATATCCTTACTGATTAAGAAAAGTACCGTTCGCTTAGAAATTTCATAAATCGTTTTATCTAAGCTACCTTGATTGTATGCCATATCTCTTATTTCTTCAACTCCTGGGGTTTTTCTCCCTGGTTCAATATAATCAGCAATGAATACAAGTTTTTCAGTTTTAGTCATTTCTTTTCGACCAGTTGTGTGATTCTTGATTGCAAGAAGCACTTCCTCGTCTTCAATACCAAATTCTGATTGCATGATAGCAGCACAGACTGGTCCGTGTAAGATTTCTCCACCATAACTTAATAATTCACTATCTAAATCGTGTTGTCTTACAATTTGGTACATTGTGCTTAGGTCATCATACTTACAATAATCATGTAATACACCAGCTAAATTAGCTTTATCTTTATCACCATCATAAATTTCTGCAAGTTTTACTGCGGTTTCAGCTACTCTCAATGAGTGCTTAAAACGTTTCTCCGGTAGTTTATCTTTAACGAGTTCAATCGCTTTATCAATTTTCATAAAATCCTTCCTCTCTTATATAGTCGTGAATACTACGAGGAACCAAGATATTTATTGGTTGTTTATTTTTTACACGATTTCGAATCAATGATGAACTAATATCCATTCGCGGTATATTAACCGATATCATTGACTCGTCGACCTCTTGATAATTAACATCTCTGTTCACAATTACAAACGTAATTAGTTGTTTTAACTTTTCAATTTTATACCATTTATCTAATTGTTTGTACTGATCTGTTCCAATAATGAAATAGATATCCGCATCTTTTTCATTATTAACGATATCTTTTAGCGTTTCATAAGTGTAACTTTGACCTTTTCTCTCAAGTTCAATTTGACATATTTCACCAAAACCTAATTCTTCAATTGCAAGTTGAATCATTTTGATTCGATATTTAGCATCTAAATAGTCATCATGCGTTTTCAAAGGTGCCATATAACTTGGTAAAAAATAAAATTTGTCAGGTTTAAGTTGATGATAGACTTCATTTGCAACTAACAAGTGTGCAGTGTGAATTGGGTTGAATTGACCACCATAAAGCACTATTGCTTTTTTATTCATCATTTATGGTAATGTGATTTCTTTATTATCAACTGATTCTCTATAAATGACAATCATCGAACCAATCACCTGAACAACTTCACTATTAGTTGCATCACTTAGTGTTGACGCTAATTCATTTTTATCATCAAAGTTATTTTGTAACACATGTATTTTAATTAACTCGCGATTTTCAAGTGTATCATCAATCTGAGCAATCATATTGTCATTAATGCCTGCTTTACCAATTTGAAAAATAGGATCTATATTGTGAGCTAAACTTCTTAAATATCTTTTTTGTTTTCCAGTTAACATATTAAACTCCTTTTAATTTGTTTAGTACTGCATATTTCATTTCTAGTATATTAGGCTGTTTGCCGGTCCAAATTTTAAAACTTTCAGCGCCTTGGTTTATAAACATATCCAGGCCATTATAAACCGTATTGCCTTTGAATTCTGCTTCTTTTAAAAATTTAGTCTTATATGGAATATAAATAATATCACTAACGAGTGTACTTGATGATAAATTATCTAAGCTAATAACAATATCATCGTTATTATTTAATCCAGCAGATGTCGTATTGATTATAATATCAAATTCATCTAAATATTGTTCTGATTGTTCTAATGAAATTGCATTAATATCCATATCCCATGTCTCAAATCTACTCATTGTTCTGTTAGCGATTGTTAATTTTGGTTGTACAATTTTACTGAGTTCATTTGCAATTCCCTTACTAGCACCACCAGCACCAAGGATTAAAACATAAGCATTTTCTAAATCGGGATAAACTTGTTTCAAGCCCATCACATAACCAATACCATCTGTATTATAACCTATCCATTTATTGTTAATAATTTTCACAGTATTAACGGCTCCAACAGCTTTTGCTTGGTCATTAATTTCATCCAGATAAGGAATAATTCTTTCCTTATGCGGAATCGTAACATTGAATCCGTTAATATGGTTATCTTCAATAATGTGTCTAATATCATGGAAATCTTGTGTGGGAATATGCAACGCTTCGTATGTGTCTTCCATATTTAATGATTTAAAATTAACTTGATGCATGACTGGTGATAATGAATGTGAAACGGGATCACCTATTACTGCATACTTCATAAATAACCCACCTTACATAATTGAATTTCTTAGGATTACATCAACATTTTTAGGGACGCGTACAATGACTTTTGCACCTGCTTCAATCGTTATAAATCCTAGACCTGATATCATTATGTCTTTCTTTTCCTTACCAGTTTCAAGACGTACAGCTTTTGTATCACTCATATCGAAGTGGTCAGGATTATTTGGTGGTGTTAAAACATTTCCAATTTGATTTCGCCATAAATCATTAGCTTTTTCTGTTTTGGTACGGTGAATATTCAAATCATTTGAAAAATAACAAACTAACGGTCTTTTTCCACCTGAAACATAATCAATTCTAGACAGTCCACCAAAGAATAACGTTTGTCCTTCATTAAGTTGAAAAACTCTTTGTTTTATTTCATTTTTAGGTACGATTGTTTTTAGCTCTTTCTCAGAAACATAGTGTGTCATTTGATGAGATTGAATAATACCAGGAGTATCATACATAAACGTTTTTTCATCTAAAGGTATGTCAATTAAGTCTAATGTAGTACCAGGAAATCGTGATGTCGTAACTACATCTTTCTCTCCTACACTTTGTTCAATCAATTTATTTATAAGTGTAGATTTACCTACATTCGTTGTGCCGACTATATAAACATCTTGTTTATTTCGATTTTGGTCAATTGATGTTAGAAGATCATCGATTCCCCAACCTTTTTGAGCAGATATTAATATAACATCGTCAGCATCTAAGCCATATTTTCTAGCAGTTTTCTTAAGCCAATCTTTTACTCGTCGTTTATTAATCTGTTTAGGTAGAAGATCCAGTTTATTAGCTGCTAAAATAATCTTCTTGTTACCAACTATCCGTTTTAAAGCATTAATAAATGATCCTTCAAAGTCAAATATGTCAACTACATTAACAATAATGCCTTTTCGGTCAGACAGTTCATTTAATAAATTTAAAAAATCTTCACTATCCATTCCAACATCTTGAATTTCATTGTAATTTTTCAATCTAAAACAACGTTGGCAAATAACATCCTCTCTAAAAAGGTTATGTTCAGGAACATAACCAGGTGCACTTTTATCTTCGGACTGAAGTGGCGCGCCACAGCCAATACATTTTAATGTGTCATCCAATCAATTTTCCTCCCATGTGATATAGCCTTTATTTTTAAAGTAATTTAATAAGCGACGTTCAATAATACGGTTGAACTTTGTAATAAAACCATCTGTACGTTTAACAGGAACCACCATAATTGTATATAAACCATTTCGATTGCCTCCAAATACATCAGTTAACATTTGGTCTCCAATGACAATCGTTTCTTCTGGTTTAATATTCATATGTTTAATAGCTTTTTTAAATGCTTTGCCCACAGGTTTTCTTGCTTTGAAAATAAAATCCACATCTAGATCTTTAGAAAAACTAGACACTCTATCTTCATTGTTGTTAGATACAATTGTAATTGTGATACCTAACTCATTTGCTCTTTTAAACCATTGCTGTATCTCTATAGTAGGAGATTTAACATCCCAACCCACTAAAGTATTATCTAAATCTGTGATAATGCCTTTAAATCCAGCCTCAGCCAACTTTTCAATGTCGATTTGAAATACAGACTTAACGTAATCGTTTGGCATAAAAAATTTTTTTATTAATCCCATTTATTTATCACCTTTATTATTATTTATAAAACTTTGATTAATGATTCAACAATTGAACTTGAAGATTTTGCGGCTTCACCAAGGAACTCTTCAAAAGATATGTCTGCTTTGCCATTAGCTAGATCTGAGACTGCACGTGTAACTATAAAAGGAACATGAAATTGATGGCAAGTTTGTGCAATTGCAGTTGCCTCCATTTCAACAGCCATAGCCTCAGGAAACTGTCGTTTAATTGTTAGTCGCTGATCAACACTACCAATAAAGCTATCACCGCTAACAATTTGGCCAATTTTAGCATTATAATTTTTTTTATTAATTACTGTTTCTACCGATTTAAGTAATTCTTGATCCGACTTAAATTCTAAAGGCATTTGAGGTATTTGACCCAGTTTATAGCCAAATGCTGTTGCATCAACATCATGATAAACAACATCATTACTAATTAACATATCTCCAACAGATAAACTCTCATCTAATGCACCGGCAGATCCAGTGTTGATGATTAGTTTTGGATTGAATTTTTCAATTAATAACGTAGTTGAAATAGCAGCATTTACTTTGCCAATACCACTTTGAGTTAACACTACTTCTTTTGAATTTAATTTCCCTCTATAAAACTTTACATGTGCAACAGAAATTTCATTCATATCTGTTAATTTGTCTTTTAGTATAGCTACTTCTTCTTCCATAGCTCCTATAATTCCAATCATATTAACACCTCAGTCTTTATCTTAGCAATTGCTATTTTATCATATATTTTTATTCATCACGACAATGTTATTTACTCTTTAATTAAAAAAATAAATTCATCTAATATAAAATCTTTTAAGGTCATGAAATTAATGTACTAAATTAATATAAACTTGTAAAAAAGACCATTTCTATTGAAATTTAATAGAAACAGCCTTAAAGAATTATATAAGCACTTTACGAGTGTGCAAATTATTGAAAATTTAGCCTTTCCAAAGCGTAGCCAAATCTTGTAGTGAGAAAATACCAGTTACAATTGTTACAATCACTGCTACTATACCGAAAATAAGCATCCATGTAGGGTGTTTGTAATCTCCGACTATAGATTTTTTACGACTTGCAATTAAAATAGCCCCAAGTATAATAGGTAAAATCCAACCATTTATTGCACCAGCAATAATAAGTAAACTAATAGGTTTACCAATAAATAAGAAAATTAGAGTTGAAACAACAATAAAGATAATTACAATAAGATTATTTTTAGTCAATAATGATTTATGTAATGTTTTCAAGAATGTAGCACTTGTATATGCTGATCCTATAACAGATGACATAGCAGCAGCAAAAATAACTACACCGAAAATATTTTTACCAATAGGTCCTATTGCATGTTGAAATACAGATGCAGGTGGGTTATCAGCGCTTAATGTTACTCCAGTAACCACAACTCCTAATACTGCAAGGAATAACAATGTTCTCATAATACCAGTTGTTAATATACCAGCAATAGCAGAACGGTTTACAAATGGTAAGAATTCTTTCCCTTTCATACCAGAATCTAAAAGTCTGTGTGCACCAGCAAATGTAATATATCCACCCACTGTTCCTCCGACTAGTGTAATAATTGGTAAAATTAACTTAACTGGATGTTCAGGAGCAAATGTGTGAACTAATGCATCTCCATATGGTGGATTTGAAACAACCATAACATATGCAACTACTAGTATCATAACAACACCTAAAATCATCGATACAACATCCATGATTTTTTGTCCACTTTTACTTACAAAGATTAATATTGAGAAGATAGCTGTAATTGCAGCACCCCATTTAATATCTAATCCAAACATAGCATTTAACCCTAGACCAGCACCGGCAATATTACCAATATTAAATGCCAGTCCACCAAATGCAATTAGTATGGAAATTAAAGTACCAAGACCTGGCATAACTTTATTAGATACTTCTTGTCCACGAAGTCCAGTTACTACAAGCACACGCCAAATATTAATTTGTGCTCCAATATCAATTATAATGGAAATTAATATTGCGAATGCGAAGCTAGCGTAAAATTCTGCAGTGAACACAGCGGTTTGAGTTAGAAAAGCTGGTCCAATGGCTGAAGTTGCCATTAGGAATACAGAACCGTACAGTAATCGTCTATGATTTTTTGTGAATTTAAATTCCTTTTCATTTGGATTAATTTCTTGATTTGGATTTTGGTTTAAGTTTTCTCCCATAATAGCTCCCCCTTATAAGGATTGAATATCAATGCCTTCCTTCGTTAATTTTTCTCTAATTTGTGATACAAATTCTAGAGCATGAGCTCCATCTCCATGCACACAAATCGTATCAGCTTTTAAATCAATTTCTTTTCCGTTTTTACTAACAACTTTGTTTTCAATTACCATTTTTAAAACTTGATCTAAGGCTTCTTCAGTATTAGTGATTACTGCATCTGCCTCTTTACGACTAACGAGTTGACCATTGTCTTCATATCGTCTGTCAGCAAACACTTCAGATGCAGTACGTAATCCTAATGATTCAGCTTCAGTTATTAATAATGTATTTGATAACCCTACTAAGATTAGTGAAGAATCAAAATCATATACAGCTTGAGCAATTGCATGTGCAATGTTTTTATCTTTTGCACCCATATTGTAGAGAGCACCGTGAGGTTTAACATGATTAATACGTGTTTGATGTACCTTACAAAATCCATCTAACGCACCAAGTTGATAAACAACTAAATTATAGATTTCTTTTGGTGTAATATCCATGTTGCGACGACCAAATCCTTTTAAATCTGGTAATCCAGGATGAGCTCCAATACCTACATCATTATCTTTAACAAGTTTAATTGTGTCATACATGACATTTTCATCGCCAGCATGGAAGCCACAAGCAATATTAGCTGATGTAATTAATGGAATGATTTGATTATCTCCACCGAATGAGTAATTTCCAAACGCTTCACCTAAGTCACAATTTAAGTCTATGCGCATTATAACTCCACCCCTTCAATTATTTGATGTTTTTCAAGGAATTTAATATCTACTTCACTTGCGTCATCATCTGCATAAAGTGGGTAACTTAAAACTGCATATAAAAAGTTTGCAGTTGTTGTAAATCCATCTATAACCATTTCATCAAGTGCTACTTTTAATTTGTTTATAGCTGTTTTTCGATTAGTATCTTTTACTATAACTTTAGCAACTAGCGAATCATAATAAGGTGATACTTGATACCCAGGATAAAGCAGAGAATCGACACGTATGTTGAAACCTTGAGGTAAATGTAACTTTTTAACTTTACCAGGGGTAGGTTGAAATTTCTTTTCTGGATTTTCAGCATTGATACGCGCTTCAATTACATGTCCATTAAACACAATATCATCTTGAGAGAATGGTAATTTATCATGTTGCATTAAGTATAATTGGGCTTGTAATAAATCTCTATCAGCGCGCATCTCTGTAACAGTATGTTCCACTTGAATACGTGCGTTCATTTCAATAAAGTAGTGTGCATCCTTAGTTACTAAAAATTCAATTGTACCTGCACTTCGATAATTTGATGCTTTAGCGACTGCAACTGCATCTGCGCATATCTGTTGGCGTCTCTCTTCAGTTAAAGCGGCACAAGGACATTCCTCTATTAATTTTTGGTTTTTACGTTGAACCGAGCAATCTCTTTCGCCTAAATGTACATAATTACCTTTACCGTCACCAATAATTTGTACTTCCACGTGTTTCGCTACAGGTATAAATGCTTCAACATAAACTCTGTCATCGTTAAAGTATTTTTGACCTTCGCTTTTCGCTTCTTTAAGGGATTTTTCAAGTTGTTCTGGCTCTTTTACTATACGGATGCCTTTACCTCCACCACCACTTGCTGCTTTTAAAACAACAGGATAGCCAATTTCTTCAGCTAGTTCCTTTATTTCATCAACTGAATTAACTGCACCTTTAGACCCTGGAATTACAGGAACACCTGCATCATCTACAGTTTGTCGAGCAGTTATTTTATCACCCATTAGTTCCATTGTTTTCTTACTTGGACCAATGAATTGAATATTATTTTCTTCTACTTTTTCAGCAAAAGTTGTACTTTCTGATAAAAATCCATACCCTGGATGGATCGCATTCGCACCTGTTATTTCAGCTGCACCAATGATACGTTCAATATTTAAATAACTATCTAAAGGATTGGCTTCTCCAATACAAACTGCTTGATCAGCTAAGCTAACATGTAAACTTTGCTCATCTCCTTTAGCATATATCGCAACAGTCTCTATGCCCATTTCACGACAGGCTCTAATGATACGGACTGCAATTTCTCCTCTATTTGCTACTAAACAACGGTACATTTAGCTGTCCCCCTTTATTTAAGTTTAACTAGTACTTGATCATATTCAACATTTGTACCATGATCTGCTACTATTTCAACGACTTCTCCATCTACATCGCTTGTAATTTCATTCATAACTTTCATTGCTTCAACATAACCGATGATATCTCCAGATTTAACTTTATCTCCAACTTTAATTTGGGGATCAGTTAATTCTTTACTATCTTGTAAGAAGAAAGTACCCACCATTGGTGAAGAGATTTCTTTAGAAGTTTCTTCACTTGCACTCGTTTGAACTTGTTGCAGACTTTCATCATTTACAGTGTTTGTACTTACTAAGTTTTGGTTTGAAGACACATTAGATGATTGATAACCCTCAGTGAAATCTAATTCTAATTCGCTTTTATTATCCTTAAATTTAAAACGCTTAACGCCATTTGATTTAACTAAGTTAATAACTTCTTCTATTTTTTTTATATTCATCTATTATTTCTCCTCTTCAATTAATTTTGCTAATTTTTTTGATGTTGCTCGCATTGAATGCATATTAAATATTGGAGCCTTTGTCACTGATTCTAACTTCTCTTCAAATTGTTGATTAAAGTTTTTTAACATAGCATTCGCTTCATCCACAGATATCCATTTAAACTGTATCACATCACCTGGCTTAAATTGTGCTAGTTTTTTAAGGTCTAATTGACTAACTGTAGCAATTTTTGTATAACCACCAACTGTTTGTTTATCATTTAAAAGTATTATCGGATTGCCATCATTTGGTACTTGAATACTACCCAACCCTACAGGTTCTGATATGATATCAGCTCCATTATCTGGTGGAATGTTGTCACCTATAAGTCTATATCCCATTCGGTCTGATTGGTCAGATATTTTATACACCGATTCAACTAAGGTCTTTCTTTTTTCATGTGAGAAAGCATTTACTTGAGGACCTTCTATAATATGAATAATATTGTCTTGTTCTATTGCATCATAGTCGCTTGTTTTTCCAAGATTAACCTTAAAGTTGCTATTTTGCACAACTTGAATATGATCATCTTTTTTCAAAGCTCTACCATTAAAACCGCCTATTTTACTTCTTGTGTGTGTAGAGTAGCTACCAGCAACCATCTCAATATCAAGAGGATGGCCAAAGAAAATATAACCACGTGCACCCTTTATTGCTGGCCCAAATTCAAGTACATCTCCTTTATTCGCTAATAAGACATTATTATTGGAAATATTAATATCATTTAATTTTGCATTAAATTGACCACCTGTTATTACAAAAGTGTTAGCTTGAGTAAAAGTCAATGTTGGACCAATGATAGTAAATTCTAGGCTAGGACCGCTATTTCCGATTAGTTTACGTCCTAAGTTATAACTAAATTGATCCATTGCCCCAGACCCGGAGAAACCTAAATGTTGATATCCAAAACGGCCTTTATCTTGAACGGTAGTGAAAAGACCTGGTTTCAAAATTTTAATGCCCACTACGAGTCACCCACTTTTCTTTATTAAATCTTCCGTCATTGATTTCACTTTCAATTTGATTATATGTCGTCTCATCTATCGAGTAGAATTTAATATAATCACCAGCTTCATACAATGTCATCGGTTCAGAATATTGATCAAAGACTTTTAAAGGTGTTCTTCCAATAATTTGCCATCCTCCAGGTGAATCAGAAGGATATAAACCTGTTTGATTGTTAGCTATTCCAACTGAACCAGCATTAATTTTAACTCTTGGTTCAGATCTTCTAGGTGTATGAATACGTTCGTCTAAACCACCTAAGAATGGGAAACCGGGCATAAAACCTAGCATATATACAAGGTATTCATTAGTTGTATGGATTTGAACAACTTCTTCTATAGTTAAGTTGTTATAACTAGCTACCTCTTCTAAATCGGGTCCCATTTCTAAGTTATATAGTACAGGAATATGTATAACATTTTTTTTAGAGTATGTATCATCTTTTGAAACGTTGAGCTTATCTAATTCTAATTTTTCAATCAATTGTTTGTAATCGATTGAATCATTATTGAAATTAATCATAATAGCTCGATATGATGGGATAACATCTCTAATATCTGGAATATTTTTGGACAGAATATGTTGTGTAGTTAAATCAACCTCTTGATAATTAACTTCACTTATTTCTTCTTTGAAATAAAGCAATAGCGATTGCTCATTTATAACTTTAACTTCCAATCCATTGCCTCCCCTTTAATCTTAATAATTGTATATTTGCGCCTTAAAAAATAATGATTCAATATTTTAAATAATCATATTTTACTGATATGTATAAAAAAATTATAACATTATAATATCTTAGTTGTTTAATAAGTGTTTCAAATTATGAATAATAAAAAAAGCGAGACGAAATGTAATCGCTTACTTTATAGTGTAATTAGCAAATGATTCAATTGTATTTACATTGTTATTTAAGCATATAAAACTAATTTTGTCATGAAAAAGTTCAGATTTTCAAATTAATTTGATAAAATATATATGAATTTTTGTAACATAAGGTATAATTTTATCTAAAAATATCATATTCTAGCTATTAAGTTTTTTAATATCACTTAATTAAAACTAATACAATAGCATTATTAGGTTATTAAAAAAAGCTATGAAGAAATCATTGTTACTTGATTTCTTCATAGCCGATATAAATATGCATTTTATTAATGTAAATACCAAGATATTTAAAGAGTTTGTAAAACTTTATTCAGAAAAAATTTATCTATTTAATATTTACAATTTTAACATTAATTTCTCCACCATTTGGTAGAGGCACACGCACTTCATCTTTTAAACTTTTACCAATTAATGCTTTAGCCATAGGTGATTCGTTTGAGATTTTGCCGTTAAATGCATCTGCTTCAGCAGAACCAACGATTTGGTAACTTTCTTCTTCATCTCCAGGTAACTCAATAAAAGTCACGGTTTTACCAATTTGAACAACATTATTATCACCTGTATCTTCAATGATTAATGCATATCTAAGCATATGTTCGATACGTTGAATGTCTTGTTCAATGAATCCTTGTTCATCTTTAGCAGCATCATACTCAGAGTTCTCAGAAAGGTCACCAAATGAACGTGCCACTTTAATTTTTTCTACAACTTCAGGACGCTTAACCGTTTTTAATTCTTCTAATTCTTTTTCTAATTGTTCATAACCCTCTTGAGTCATTGGATATTGTTTTTGATTTTCCATTATGTCATCTTCCTTTTTCATTTAATATGGTTTAGTCATTAAATATATTGTTTTTTGATACATATTGTAACTTACTTATTGTTTACTAACCAATGTTTGAATTTTAGTGGTCATTATATCAATTGCAACCTTGTTACTTCCACCTTCTGGAATGATAATATCTGCATACTTCTTAGTAGGCTCAATAAATTGATTGTGCATTGGTTTGACAACATTTAAATATTGGTTAATTACTGATTCCATAGATCGACCGCGTTCTTTAGTATCACGTACGAGTCGTCTTAGAATTCTTAAGTCTGCATCAGTATCAACGTATATTTTGACATCCATCATATCACGAAGTGTTTTATTTTCTAAAGCAAATATACCTTCTACGATAATAACATCTTTAGGTTCAAATGCAATGGTTTCATTACTTCGTGTATGATTTGTGTAATCGTACGTTGGAACTTCAACTGCATGACCATTTCGTAAATCTTTTAAATTTTCTATTAGCAAATCATTGTCAAATGCAAAGGGATGGTCATAATTTGTTTCAAGACGCTCTTCAAAAGTTAAATGTGATTGATCTTTATAATAATAGTCTTGAGCAAGTAATGCGACACTATGGCCTTCTAAATTCTTCATGATTTCATTTGTTACTGTTGTTTTACCAGATCCTGAACCACCGGCAATACCAATAATTGTTGTGTTTGCCATTATCTAATTTCCTTTCTCATCATGTTCTTAGGATAAATTGGATGATTTACTTTAATTTGTACAATTTGAAGTGGGTGACGAGCAGCATCTAGACTATTACCCTCCTCATCATATATGGCATCAATAACTTGTCTAAAACTTTGTATTTCAGGTCCAAAGAATTCAATTTCTTGACCTGGTTTAAAGTGATTTCTTTGTTGTATTGTAGCAATTTGAGTAGTTTCATCATAATCTATTACTAATCCACAAAAATCGTAAGGTGATTTTTTATTTTGTTGAACACCAAACATTTGCTCTTCATATCCTGGTGTACCTTCAAAAAATGCTGGTGCAGTATCTCTATTAGCACATTTATCTAATTCTTTTAACCATTCAGGATTAATTTTAAAATTCTCAGGATCTTCAGCATAAGCATCAATAACTTTTCTATAAACTGATACAACTGTAGCTATATAATGAATAGATTTCATGCGCCCTTCTATTTTTAAAGAGTCGATACCGATTTCCATCATTTGAGGTATTGATTCAATTAATTTTAAATCCTTAGGACTCATAGCAAATGGTACGGTGTCTCCATCTTGATAATAAAGATCAAGTTCACCGTCATTATCTACTTCTAATAAATCGTAATCCCAACGACAACTTTGACAACAACCACCTCTGTTAGAATCTCTAGCTGTCATATGATTACTTAGTGTACAGCGACCTGAATATGCAATACACATTGCACCATGTATAAATGCTTCAATTTCAATGTCTACATTTTCTTTCAATTCTTTCATTTCCATCGCACCAGTTTCACGTGCTAATACCACTCGATCTAAACCTTCTTCTTTCCAGTATTGAACCGCTTTAGTATTAGACAATGACTGTTGTGTCGATAAGTGTATTTCTAATTTAGGAGCAACTTGCTTACAAGTTTCAATAATTAAAGGATCTGCAACAATGATTCCGGTAGCACCCGTTTTTTCTAATTCAATTAAATAATTTTCCAGACCTTTAATATTCTCGTCATGAGCGATAATATTAGTAGTTACGTATATTTTTGCATTATATTGATTTACAAATTCAACGCCTTCTTTAATTTCAGCCATAGTAAAATTATCAGCATTAGAACGCAAACCATATTCTTGACCACCTAAAAATACTGCATCTGCACCATAATGTACTGCAATCTTTAATTTTTCTAAATTACCAGCAGGCGCTAATAATTCGGGCTTTTTAATTTTACTTTTAACTTTCGTTTGAATTTCAGTCAATGTTTTCATTTTTTAGCGCCTCCTTTTTAATAAACTGTTTGTTTGTATAAGAATCCTTCATCAAATGGACGATGTTCTGGTTGAATTGCTTCAATTGGATCTACTAACATGAATTTTTCATCTTCATATGCTTCAGGATCTTCATTATATAAATCTATTGCTTCTCTGTATTGAGCTGTAACAGTGTTTATATATTCTTCGCTTTGCAGAATTCCATCTATCTTAAATGAATCAATTCCAGCTTCAAATAGTGGCTCGAGTTCTTCAATTAAGCAGATATCATTTGGAGACATTATATGTGTACCATTAAAATCTTCAAATACAGGATATTTATTATCACGTTCTTCGTCATATAGTAGTAACTCTTTATCATCATTTTCACGTTTAATCTTCATTTGTTTATCTTGGAAAGTATAATAGTTCCCAAGCAACATGCGTTTAGATTGGAACATACAAGTCATCCCATGTACTTGAACTTCAATTTCAACATTTGCATTCTCTTTTATATTTATTATTTCATCTAAGTTTAATTCTCTCGCTAGAAGCGCTCGTTTGGCACCTCTTTTTCCCCAATAGTTACATTGGAAATAGTTAGTTACTATAGTTTCAGCATCCCAATTTAGTGGTATCGGATTATGTTGATTTTTGACATTCATGACGACAGCAGGGTCACCAAATATAATTCGGTCTACTCTAACTTCATGTAAGAAATTAATATAGTCTTCCAATGCATTTAAATGATAATTGTGGAAAATGCCATTTACAGCAACATATATTTTTCTATCATGCTCATGCGCTAAATTGACTGCTTGTTTAATATCCTCACGATTAAACTCTCCTGGTAATCTTAACCCAAATTTTTGTTCACCAATGACAAATGCATCTGCACCAATATCTATTAGTGTTTCTAAATGACTTAATGATTTAGGAGTAACGAGTAATTCCGTCATAATTATTCTCCTTTAATTGATATAGCTAACCCATCATCCATATTTATAAAGTTAGTACTGTAATTTTCTAGACTAATTAGCCAATCATTAAATTTTTGAACTTTTTTAACCATTTGCTTAACATTTCTTGAGCGTACGATATCTATATTCGATACAAAACCGTGGTATAGAACATTATCTGTAATGACTAGTCCACCATTTCTTAATAGTGGTGTGTAATATTCAAAAAATTTCTTTGATTGAGCTTTTGCTGCATCAATAAAAATAATATCATATTGTTTATCATTGACTTCATTATATTGCTCTAAAGCATTTCCCTCTATAAGTCTTATTTGTGATGAGTAGCCATAAGTTTCGAAATTTGATTTAGCTTGTGTAATCATTTCCTCATCACGCTCTATAGTCGTAATATGTATATCATTTGATACGGATGCAAATTGCATTGAACTATACCCTATTGCAGTGCCAATTTCTAGAATGTTTTTTGCACGATGTATCCGAATTAATTGTTTAATCATCTCTAGGGATAATCTATCAACAATTGGTACAGCATTTTGCTCCGCATATTCTCTTAACGTTTCAATTTTATTATCTGTTTTACGATGTTTATCCAATAAATACTGCTGGTTAGCTTCCATTTATTTACTTCCTTTTTAAAGACAAAATGACATTAAAAAATAAACCAGTCGATATAGAGTTATCCGCTAAATTTTAAAAATTTAAATAAACTTAACCGTGCTAGGATAACTTATACTTATAAATGTATGACTGATTTAAATATTTATTAAAACTCATTGTCTACCTATAAGAATTTAACTTTAAATATTTTATCATATATTTGTTTGTAATTTAAGATGTAATATGTAAAAAAAACATGATTTAATCAATCAAAAAAGGAGCAGAATAGAACTCGAATTGAATTCATTATCCCACTCCCTATACAAAATTACTGTTCTGAATTATAAATTAAATCACATATTGATAGTTCAGTCAGCTAATTTAAATTAGTTTTAGTATTAAGTATTAAATCTAGAAAACTATTCTTCCATGTTTGTGTTAACTACTTCTTCAATCATGTCCCATTCTTCGTCAGTCTCGATAGGTACTAATTTACCACCATCGCCTGATTCATCAGGTTCATTAATCATTGGAATCAATTCAATCATGTCATCATCGTCAGATTGAGCACCTTCCTCAGCTAAAATAACATATTCTTTTTTAAATTCTGGATGGTAAAATTCCAACATTTTACGATATAAAACTTCGTTACCATTTTCATCGAATAAAGTTAATAACTCTTCTTCATTACTAATATCTAATTCTACATCGTGGTTATGATTATGTTCAGTCATTGTTTATTACTCCTTTATTGGATTGAATCTAAATAGCCTTGCAATATAAACACTGCTGCCATTTTATCAATTACTTTTTTTCTTTTTTGTCTAGATACATCTGCTTCAAGTAATGAACGCTCTGCTGCCATAGTACTTAATCGTTCATCCCACATAATTATCTCTATATCAGGTAAGCTTTCTTTGAGTAACTCCTTATATCTTAACGAAGCTTCTCCACGAAAGCCAATAGAATTATTCATATTCTTAGGTAAACCAATCACTACAGAACCAACGTTATTTTCTTTAATGATGGTCACTAATTGCTCTATACCATAATCTTCTAGTTCCTCGTTAATTCTTAGAGTGTCCAATCCTTGGGCAGTCCAACCCATTAAATCGCTTATAGCTACGCCAACTGTTTTACTACCTACATCCAAACCCAAAATTTTGTGAGTTAACATATACTATTTCTTATTCTCTTTTAAATAATTTGAAACGAGTTCTTCCATGATAACGTCACGATCAATGTGGCGAATTTGATTTCGAGCATCATTTTGACGAGGTATATATGCAGGATCACCTGAGAGTAAATATCCTACAATTTGATTTACAGCATTGTAACCACGCTCTTCTAAAGTTCGGTGTACGTTGTTTAACACTGTTTCAACATTATCTTTCGGAATTTCTTCATAGTCAAACTTCATTGTTTTATCAATATTATCCATAGATGCGACACTCCTCTAAAACGAATTATCTTACATACACCAATTTTACACTAGTTGATTACAAAGTTATAGTTTTTTAATGTAATCTTTAATAAAGCGTAATGCTTCTGAGATATTCTCTGGTTGCGTACCGCCACCTTGAGCCATATCTGGACGACCGCCACCTTTACCACCAACTAATGGCGCCATATTCTTAATGATATCTCCAGCTTTAATTTTATCTGTCTGTTCTTTTGGTACAGTTGCTATTAGTGATACCTTTTCACCTAAATCACTTGCTAAGATTATAATAGCATCTTGTTGTTTAGATTTGAAATCATCCATAGTTTGTCTTATTTCTTTAGCATTAGAAACTTCAACTTCTGTAGCTAATACTTTAAAGCCATTAATTTCTTCAATTTGATCCTCAATATTGCCCATTTTAAGTGAAGTGATTTCCTTATTTCGCTGTTCTAATTGTTTATGAAGGTTCTTTTCTTCTTCTTGTAGCTGGACAATTTTATCAAATACTTGATTATCAGATTTAACTTTAACTTGATCTTTAATAGAATTAAATTTATTTTGAATATCTTCTAGATGTAAGAATGCTGACTTACCAGTAAATGCTTCAATACGTCTAACGCCTGCACCTGTACCTGATTCACTTATAATCTTGAAAAGTCCAATTTCTGCAGTATTATCAACATGTATACCACCACATAGCTCAATTGAGAACGGTGCCATATTAACAACGCGCACAATATCTCCGTATTTTTCTCCGAATAACGCCATAGCACCCATTTGTTTTGCTTCATTAATAGGCATCTCTTGTATATTAACTGAAATACCTCTCCAAATTTCTTCATTTACACGTCTTTCAACTTGATCAATTTCGTCTTGAGTCATCGGACCAAAATGTGAGAAGTCGAAACGCAAACGCTCACTTTCAACTAACGAACCTGCTTGATTTACATGTTCACCTAATACTTCTTTTAATGCAGCGTGAAGTAAATGAGTGGCACTATGATTTTTTTGGATGTCTTTTCTTTCATCCCTATTAACACTTGCATCTACATCACTATTAATTGTAACTTGACCAAATTGGATGACACCTTGATGTAAGTTTTGACCATTAGGTGCTTTAGTTACTTCAGTTACTTCAATCTCAAAGTTCTCATTACCTACTGTTCCTTTATCAGCTACTTGCCCACCACTAACTGCATAAAATGGAGTTTCTTTTAAAATGAAATATACAGTTTCTCCTGGTTCAGCAGATTCAACTTTCTCTCCATTATAAATTAAATCAGTTAACGTAGTCTGATAATCTGTAGTTTCATATCCGACAAATTTGCTTTCAGTGGTAATATTTTTAAGAACTTCACTTTGGATTTGCATTGATTGTGAACTTTGTCGAGCTTCTCTAGCTCGTGTACGTTGTTGATCCATTTCTTTTTCAAACGTTGCCATATCCACAGAGATGTTTTCTTGACTAGCTAATTCTTCTGTCAATTCAATTGGGAATCCATAAGTGTCGTATAATTTGAACGCATCTGAACCGTTAATTTCATTATTAGATGATTTAGCTTTTGCTAATAAATTATTCAAAATTGCTAAACCTTCTTGAAGTGTCTCATGGAAACGTTCTTCTTCTGATTTAATAACACGCTTAATAAAATCAGCTTTTTCTTTAACATTTGGATAATATGGTTCCATTATCTCTGCAACGATGTCAACTAACTTATACATAAATGGTTCATTAATGTCGAGAGTTTGACTAAATCTGACTGCTCTACGTAGAAGTCGACGTAAAACGTAACCTCTTCCCTCATTTGCAGGTAAAGCGCCATCAGCAATAGCAAATGCAATTGTACGAATATGGTCCGCTATTACCTTAAAGGCAATATCATGTTCGTTGTTTACTAAATATTTTTTGTCAGCTATTTTTTCTACTTCATTAATGATTGGCATAAATAAGTCTGTTTCATAATTTGTTCTTACGTTTTGAGAAACAGAGGCCATTCGTTCAAGCCCCATACCTGTATCAATATTTTTATTTGGTAATGGTGTATAAGTGTTGTCTTTATTATGGTTAAATTCACTAAAAACTAAGTTCCAAACTTCTAAATATCTTTCATTTTCCCCACCTGGATACATCTCTTCTGATGGATCATCTTGACCATATTCATCTCCACGATCATAGAAAATTTCAGTGTTAGGACCAGATGGACCCTCACCGATATCCCAGAAATTACCTTCTATTCTAATAATTCGACTTTCTTCTAATCCAATTTCATCATTCCAAATACGATAAGCTTCAGAATCTTCGGGATGAATAGTTACATATAATTTTTCAGGTTCCATGCCCATCCAGTTTTCACTAGTTAAAAATTCCCACGCAAAGTGGATTGCTTCTTTTTTGAAATAATCACCAATTGAAAAGTTACCAAGCATTTCGAAAAATGTATGATGTCGTGCAGTAAATCCTACATTTTCAATATCATTTGTTCTAATTGCTTTTTGAGAATTGACTATTCTAGGCTTTCTTGGTGTTTCTCTACCATCGAAATATTTCTTTAAAGTTGCTACACCAGAATTTATCCATAATAATGAATCGTCATCAATTGGCACTAAAGGGGCTGAAGGTTCAACCATATGACCTTTTTCGACGAAGAAATCAATATATTTTTGACGAATTTCACTAGCTTTTAAATTTTTCATTTCCGACACTCCTATATCAACATATTTTAACTAAAAACAAAAAACGTTCATCCTCAAAAAAAGGGACGAACGTTTTCGTGGTACCACCCTAGTTATAAACAATCTATCTTTAAGCTGCAAAAATTATCGCTTGATAGAAAACATTTATCACTCAATTAAAATATAAAAATGACATGAAGTAGCGTTCAACAATATACATTGCACTTTTCACCAACCAGTACATCTCTATATAAGTAATAATTGCCTACTCATCTTCATGCGAACTTAAGATTATTTTAAGTATTTTCAAACTAAATGTCAACGCTCAACAAAATCATAAGGAGAAACATCCCCCATATTAATCATTGGATTGATTTGATATAATGTAGATTCACTTAAAATGACTTGATCATCTTTAGTATCAACGTCGTGAATTGTATTCATTGCCTCTTCATCTTTACTCACAGTATTTGAAATTGTTACATCACTTTGTTTATGGTCTATATCAAAATATGACAAGATTAGCTCTTGCAATTGTGTATGTCGTAATTGTCCTTGCGTATTTAATCCAATTTCAAATGCGGTTGAATCTCCAAGTAATACTAATGATTGTTTAGCACGTGTAAGTCCTGTATAAAGTATTGGTCGCTGTAACATTCTAAAATACTGCTTGACGATAGGCATAATTACAATAGGAAATTCAGATCCTTGTGATTTATGAATAGATGTGCAATAAGCATGTGTTAATTCTAATAAATCTTGACGAGTGAAAGTAATCTCGTTACCTTCGAAATCAACAACCATAACATCTTTATTTAAAGCATTTTCTTTAGCCCAAAATATACCAACAATTATTCCTATGTCACCATTGAAGATATTATCATTAGGGCGATTAACTAACTGAAGAACCTTATCACCTTTACGAAACTTTATATCACCAAATTCAATTTCTCGTGTATCTTGTGCCTTAGGGTTTAAAATATCTTGTAATACTTGATTTAATCTTTTAATACCTGCGTTACCCTTATACATAGGCGCCAAGACTTGAATATCACTCATATCATAACCCTTATTAACTGCACTTGAAACTACTTTTTCAACTACTTTAGGAATTTGATCGACATTACAACTTATAAAACTCCTATCATGAAAACGCTTTGTAATATCTATTGGCTCACCGTGTTTCATACGATGCGCTAAATCGATGATACTTGAACCATCTTGTTGACGATAAACTTCAGTTAGATTAACTCGAGGTATTGCCTTCGAATCAATAAGATCCTTAAATATTTGACCTGGTCCAACTGAAGGTAATTGATCTTCATCACCGACTAAAATAATTTGTGCATCTAGGGGAACTGCACTTAAAAATTGGTGAAACAACCATGTATCTACCATCGACATTTCGTCAATAATTATGAGCTTTGCTTTAATTTCATTATCTAGAATGTCTTCTGGTTGTGTTTCTTGATTCCATCCAATTAGACGATGAATTGTCATTGCTTCCAACCCTGTAGATTCTTGTAATCGTTTAGATGCTCTACCTGTTGGTGCTGCAAGGACAATAGGATAGTCATCTTCTTGATAGTCTGAGTAACTAAGAGAAAGACCATGTACCTCTGCATAAAGCTCAACGATTCCTTTGATTACTGTTGTTTTACCTGTACCAGGACCACCGGTTAAAAGCATAATTTTAGAATTAATTGCAGTTTGTAAGGCCTCTTTTTGAGATGGTGCATAATGTACATTATTACTAGTCTCTATATCCCCTATATGTATCTGTAAATCAGATTGTTCTATTTCTTTTAGCTTATGTTTGTATGTTTTAATTCGATATAAATTTTGAACACTTTTGAGTTCGGAGTAATAAAGACTAGGAATGGCGACTCGCTCATTGTTTACAATAATTTTTTGTTCCTCATTTAATAATTCGAGAATATTTTCAAGCTGTTTTGAATCGATACTATCACTGGAATGAGCATCCATTAGCATGTCTAATGTCACTTCAATGGCATAATCTAGTGATAAATAGGTGTGACCTTGTTTTATACATTCTTCTTCTAGCGTATATAATAATCCGGCTTTCAATCGTTCTGGATCATTAAAACTAATGCCATTATTTCTAGCTAAAGTATCAGCTTTATTAAAACCAATTCCTTTAATATCATAAACGAGTTGATAAGGGTTATTTTCGAGCGCATTTAAAGTCTCGGATTGGTAAAATTGATAAATCGCCATTGATAATTTAGGTCCGAAGCCTAAATCATGTAATCGAATCATAATTTTTTCGGACTCTTGATTGGCATTAATTTGATCAGCAATTTGCTTTTGTTTCTTTTTCGGTAAATTTGAAACCTTCTCTAAAACTGATGCGTCTGTCATAATATCATTTATCGCATTTTCACCAAGTGTATTTACAATATTTTGAGCAGTTTTTTTACCTATACCTTTGAATAAGTCACTTGATAAATATGTAATAATAGCATCCTTAGTTTGAGGGACCTCTTTTTCAAAAGTGTCGGCTTTCAATTGCTTGCCATAACGTGGGTGCTCTACCACTTGTCCTTTAAAAGTGTATACATCTCCTTCCACAATATTTGGAAAGAACCCTACAACTGTTGGTAAATTACCAAATGATTCATTAGTTTCAATTGTTTCCACTTTAATGACTGTATAGAAATTATCATTATTTTGAAATAAAATAGCATCTACAGTACCTTTAATCATTGAATAATCAAATAGTGTAGGGTCAGACATATTACTCCTCCTCATTCTTTATAGCTTCAAACGTTTTCTTAGCATGTTGACTTAGCAAGTGATTTGGATCTATAGATATAGCCTTGTCAAAATAAGACATAGCTAAATCAAGATCGTCAGTATCCATGTAAGTGGCTAAACCAAGATTATATAAAGCATCGACATGCTTTGAATCTATATCTAAAACAATTTTTAGTTGATTTATAGCTTGGTTAAACATTTCTAAATGACATAGTGCCAGACCATATTGAAATTGAACTTCTGCATCTTGATTCTTATCTAATTCTGCTGCAGTCATAAAGTAAGGTAAAGATTCTTTTGGTGCATCTAATTGGTTAAATGACATACCAATCATGTAATTAGTATCTATTTTATCCATATTGTATTTAGATGCCAATTGATATAGTTTAATAGCATCACGGTATTTACCTTGATCGTAATAAAGATTGGCTAAGTTGTAATACACTGCACCATTTTTATCATCAATCGTAATTGCTCGTTGAAAGAAACGCTCAGCCTTTTCAATTTCATTAATATCAGCTAATACTATTCCTGCATTGATATAATTTTCAATGGTATTTGGTTCTTCTTCTATGTTTTGAAATAAAGCTTTTAAAGCATCTTCAAGTTGACCATTTTGAATCCACTCATAAATCGTATCTTGTTTCGTTATCATGATTCCACCCAATCTTAAAATTATCTTACGAGAAACGCAGTATTTAATAAAATAAAGATGTAGTAGTATTTTGGAGCAAGACATAAACAATATTTTTGCAAAATTTATTTTAAGTCAATTACTGCCAATATATATTTGTAGCCTGAGGCATTGAATTATGTCCCAGGCTCTTAACAACTCCATCTTTTGTTGGTTTAATTAAACAACATAACTTAACTGACCTGTTGTTTTAAATACATCATCGATAGTTGCTCCACCTAGACAAACTTCCTCATCATAAAATACAACGGCTTGTCCAGGTGTGATAGCACGTACTGGTTCATCAAATGTAACGCGTAAAGCATTTTGACTTTCACGTTGAACAAAAACCTTAGTATCTTTTTGACGATATCTAAATTTAGCAGTACATTCAAATCCGTTGTCCAAATCAACTGGATTTACGAAAGAAAAATCGGAAGCTATTAAATAGTCACTATAGAGAGCATCATGATGGAAACCCTGTTCAACGTATAAAATATTGTCTTCTAAGTTTTTACCTACAACGAACCATGGATCACCATCTCCGCCGATACCAAGTCCATGTCTTTGACCAATAGTGTAATACATTAATCCGCTATGCATTCCCATTTTATCGCCATTTAACGTACGCATTTCTCCAGATTGAGCTGGTAAATATTGTGATAAGAATGTTTTGAAATTACGCTCTCCAATAAAACAGATGCCTGTAGAGTCTTTCTTTTTAGCTGTTGCTAAATCTTGCTCTTCTGCTATTTTACGAACTTCTTTTTTATCAATATCTCCAATTGGAAACATAACTTTAGACAATTGTTGTTGAGATAGTTGATTTAAGAAATAAGTTTGATCTTTATTATTATCTACACCTCGTAACATTTCTACATGGCCATCATCATGACGACGTATTCTTGCGTAATGTCCTGTTGCTACGTAATCTGCGCCCAATTTAAGTGCATGCTCTAGAAAAGCTTTAAACTTAATTTCTTTATTACACATTACATCTGGATTAGGCGTACGACCTTTTTTATACTCATCTAAGAAATAAGTAAAGACTTTATCCCAATATTCTTGTTCGAAATTAACGGCGTAGTATGGAATACCAATTTGATTACATACTGCGATAACGTCATTATAGTCTTCTGTTGCAGTACAAACACCATTCTCATCAGTGTCATCCCAGTTTTTCATGAATATTCCAATAACATCATACCCTTGGTCTTTTAGCACATGAGCTGTGACTGAACTGTCAACACCGCCAGACATACCTACAACTACACGTATATCTTTATTAGACACATTTATTCCTCCTTAAATTTATGATATATTTTGTGAATTTCAGCTACGATATATTTTATTTCTTGATCTGTTGTTAATTCATTAAAGCTAAATCTTACTGAGTGTTTAGCACGTTCTTCATCTTCATACATTGCTGCTAAAACATGAGAAGGTGTTGTTGAACCAGCTGTACATGCAGAACCTGAAGATACATAAATGTTAGCTAGATCTAAAAGTGTTAGCATAGTTTCCACGTCTATGAATGGGAAATATAAATTTAGAATATGTCCTGTTGTATCGATCATAGAACCATTTACCTCAAAAGGAATCGCACGTTCTTGTAGACTAACTAAGAATAATTCTTTTAATTGCATTAAATGTAAATTATTATCATCTCTATTCTTATGTGCTAATTCTAGTGCTTTTGTTAAACCAACAATTTGTGCTAAATTTTCTGTTCCTGCACGTCGTTTAGTTTCTTGTTCTCCTCCTAGTTGAGAGTACTCTATTGGGGTTTTATCTCTAACTAATAAGACACCTACACCTTTAGGACCGCCGAATTTATGTGCTGTCAAACTTAAAGTATCCATTTTAAAATCTTCAAAATTAACATCTAAGTGTCCGATTGCTTGAACTGCATCTACATGAAATAATGCGTTTGACTCACTAACAATATCTTCTATATCATACATAGGTTCAACAGTTCCAACTTCATTATTAACAAACATTATTGAAACTAAAATAGTGTCATTCGTTAATGCTTCTTTAAGTTGATCCAAATCTATTGCACCTGTATCATCTACATCTAAATAAGTGACATCATATCCTTCTTTTTCCAATTGTTCAAACACGTGTAAGACAGAATGATGCTCAATTTTAGTTGTAATAATGTGATTTCCAAGATGTTCATTTGCGTATACTAATCCTTTAATGGCTGTATTATTTGATTCAGTTGCGCCACTTGTAAAAATGACTTCGCTAGGCTTAGCATTCAATAATTTAGCAACTGTTCTTCTTGATTCATCTAGATAACGACGTGCATCTCTTCCTATAGAATGAATAGACGATGGATTACCAAAATGTGATTTATAAATTGTCATCATCTCTTCAATTACTTCTGGTTTGACAGGTGTAGTTGCAGCATAATCTGCATATACTTCCATTTTTAAGTACACTCCTCACAATATTATCAATGTTCCTATAATAGCACCTGAATAGAAATTTTTCTATATAGTTGTTCATAAACATAAATTTTTCCATTATTTAATATTTTAACACTCAACCACTTTCAAAATTAACCCCACATTAACTTATAAATATTTTTAAATGTACTTTAATTAAATTATTAATATTTTTTCACTAACATTATCGATTATGAGCATTTCAATATAAATTAAACTACATATTTTGTTAAACTGAACCATATTAATTTTATATGAGGAGATGAAAACTGTGGGTAATCTAAAGGTATCTGCATTAAATTTAGTTCCAATAAGAGAAGGTCAGAGTGATAAAGAAGCAATTGAGGATATGATTAGTTTAGCTCAAAAGTTAGATTCACTTAATTATGAAAGATACTGGATTGCAGAACACCATAACGCACCAAATTTAGTAAGTTCTGCAACTTCTCTATTGATTCAACATACACTTGAACATACGAAACGTATTAAAGTTGGATCTGGAGGGATTATGTTACCAAACCATGCTCCTCTAATAGTTGCGGAGCAATTTGGAACAATGGAAACACTTTTCCCAAACAGAGTTAATCTAGGCTTAGGTAGAGCTCCAGGGACTGATATGATGACAGCTAGCGCATTGAGACGTGATCAGCATAATGGCGTATATGAGTTTCCTGAAGAAGTTGAACAATTACAAACTTATTTTGGACCTGGAAATAAACAAGCTTATGTAAGAGCTTATCCTGCTGTAGGTAAAAATGTACCATTATACATTCTTGGATCATCTACTGATTCAGCTCATTTAGCTGCACGTAAGGGATTACCTTATGTCTTTGCAGGTCATTTTGCACCTCAGCAAATGAAAGAGGCTATTCAAATATATAAAGAACTATTTGAACCTTCTGACGTATTAGATAAGCCTTATATGATTGTATGCTTGAATGTGATAGTAGCTGAAAGTGATGAAGAAGCTGAATACCTAGCAAGCACTTTAGCTCAAGTATTTATTGGTATTGCTCGTGGTAGAATGCAACCAGTACAACCACCTACAAATGACTTACAAGCTCTTCTAACACCTAGAGAATTTGAAATGGCTAAACAAAGATTTAATGATTCGCTAATAGGTTCAGAGGAAACAGTTAAAGAGAAGTTAGAAGCATTTATTGAAGAATATGGTGAAATTGATGAACTCATGGGAATCAGCTATATTTATGATCAAGAAAAGCAATTTGAATCCTTCACTCGTTTACAGAATATTATTGAAAAATTGAATCAATAATCAATATTAAAATTTAAAATTGATGGATAGTGAGAGAATTAAGGTATAATTTGGAGTGGGATATTATTTAATCTCACTCCTTTTATTTGCTTATAAACATTTAGGTATTAGTGCTAAAACAACATTAAATTTAATAAAAATGTTTTGAATTACCTAATTTATAAATATTTATTTACACATAAAAAAGCGATAACATCAAATGTTATCGCTCAAAAATTTAATTATTTATCATCTTTTTTGTCATCGTTGTTTTTTTTCAGTATATTCATTGATTTTGTCTTTAGCTTTATCAACTTGTTCGTTATCGCTATTTTTAAATTTATCTGCTGCATCTTTCGCTTTATCCATGAATCCCATAATGAAATTCTCCTTTCAAATTTAAGAATATTTTTATCGATCAAGTATCAAGTTAATTCTGAGATACAAAATAAAGAATGTACCGTACTGTTGTAATTATTATTTACCACACACATTTGTATATAAACATATTTTTTAAAATTAAATATAAAACATGTAACCATCAAGTTTATCATCAGTTTCGACATAGTCTGCTAGATATTTTAAAGTAGTATTATCTAATACTTCTCTAACAGCATCTCTCATTCTTAACCATAACTGTTTTTGTGCAGGTGGTTCTGATTCAATACTTTCGACTATCGTTATAGGACCTTCTAGTAAACGAATAATATCGCCTGCTTTAATTTCGTCAGCTGGTACTCTAAGTTGATAACCACCTTTGGCACCACGAACACTTCGAATTAAACCAGCATTTCTTAAAGGACCAACTAATTGTTCGAGATATAAATCACTCAAACTGTTTTCTTCAGCAATTGACTTTAAAGATACGCATCCTTGCCCTTCTCTTTTAGCAAGGGAAATCATTAAAGTTAAGCCGTATCTCCCTTTCGTTGATATTTTCATAACATTACCTCACTTAATTCGAATAATATATAATACCATTCTAGCATTTTTTCAGTTAAGATAGTATTAGAAAGGTGTGAAAATAGTGATTACAGAACCTTTAGCTTCAAGAATGAGACCTACTAACATTGACGAAATCATTTCGCAGCAACATTTAGTAGGACCTAGAGGCATTATTAGACGAATGGTTGAAACCAAAAGATTATCATCAATGATATTTTATGGGCCACCAGGCATTGGTAAAACGAGTATTGCGAAAGCAATTTCTGGTAGCACTGACTATAAATTTAGACAATTAAATGCAGTTACAAATTCAAAAAAAGATATGCAAATGGTAGTCGAAGAAGCCAAAATGTCTGGTCAAGTCATTCTTTTATTAGATGAAATTCACCGGTTAGATAAAGCTAAACAAGATTTCTTATTACCACATTTAGAAAATGGTAAGATCGTCTTGATTGGTGCAACAACTTCAAATCCATATCATGCAATCAACCCAGCTATTCGCTCTAGAGCTCAAATATTCGAACTGTATTCATTAGATCATGATGATGTGCGACTCGCAATCAATAGAGCATTAAATGATTCTCAACGTGGCTTAGCTAATTATCATCCCAAAGTAGATGAAGATGCATTAGAATATTTTGCTACGCAAAGCCAAGGAGATGTTAGAAGTGCTTTAAATGCTCTTGAATTGGCTGTTTTAAGTGCTTCAGTTGAAAATGAAATTAGACATATTACTCTCCAAGATGCTAAAGATTGTTTGCAAAAAGGTGCTTTCGTAAGCGATAAAGATGGAGATATGCACTATGATGTTATGAGTGCTTTTCAAAAATCAATAAGAGGTAGTGATGTAAATGCTGCATTACACTATTTAGCAAGATTAATTGAAGCTGGCGATTTACCGACTATTGTAAGACGCTTATTAGTCATTAGTTATGAAGATGTAGGATTGGCTTCACCTAATGCGGGACAACGTACGCTTGCAGCCATTCAATCGGCAGAGCGACTGGGGTTCCCGGAAGCGAGAATACCTCTTAGTCAAGCTGTAATTGAGCTTTCATTATCACCTAAATCCAACTCAGCAATCACTGCGATTGACAGTGCACTTAGTGACATACGTAAAGGTAATATAGGCCAAATTCCTGACCATTTACGAGATGGACATTATGCTGGAGCTAAAGATTTAGGTCGTGCCATAGGTTATAAGTACCCTCATAACTATGAAAATGGACACGTCATTCAACAATACTTGCCAGATAAACTCAAAAATAAAATTTATTATGAGCCTAAATCAACATCAAAAAGTGAACAACAATTTAAAACTATTTATGATAATTTAAGAAACAAAAAATAAAAAAGACTATGAATCAATTAGCCATTATAAATGACTTTTAAATTTGATTCATAGTCTATTATTTATATATTCCCTTTATCTTTAATACGGCGTACAGGTATATTTTTTAAAATGTCATTTACTACGTAACTCGCACAGATTAATCCTACTGTACTTGGTACAAATGCATTTGATGATGGAGGCATTTGCCCTTTACGATTAATAGCGTTTGCATCTCCAACGGTTGCTTTTACATCTTCACGAATTACAATAGGACTTTCATCAGAAAACACGACAGGTACACCCTTTTTTATACCTTGACGCTTTAGTTTATTACGAATAATTTTAGCCATAGGGTCCATATAAGTTTTAGAAATATCTGCTATTTTAAATCGTGTAGGATCAGTTTTATTAGCTGCCCCCATACTTGAAATCATCTTAATTCCTCGTTCTAAACACTCTTTCATCAGATGAACTTTATATATTATAGTATCACTTGCATCGATAAAGTAATCAATATCATAATTATTAAATAAATCCTCATATGTCTCCTCAGTATAAAACATGTGAAGTGGTGTTACTTTACAATCAGGGTTAATAAGTTTAATACGTTCTTCCATCAAAGTGACCTTACTTTGTCCGATAGTTGTAGTGAGTGCATGTATTTGACGATTGACATTTGTGATATCTACGTCATCTTTATCGATTAAAATAATATGACCAATATTGGTTCTTGCTAATGCTTCGGCAGCAAATGAACCAACACCACCTACCCCAAGAACTGCAACTGTTTTTTCTTTTAATAGATCTAAACCCTCTTGTCCATATGCTAATTCGTTTCTTGAAAATTGATGTTTCATTTTAAACTCCTTTATAAAAAACAATACGATAACTTTATATTAACAGAAAAAGACAAATAAAAATACGCAAGACATAAAGCCTTGCGTACCGGTAGAGTCCGTGATTGCCGTAGTTATAAAAAGCTTGATCATTCGGCCTGCTATATACAGGTGGGTGCCCTGTTTCTTGTTTTGCAAGTCCTCCAATTGAGGCGTGTGCGCTGCAAGAAAACCTATTGGGCTCCCTGATCAAAAAGTGTTAGGCCCAAATAAAAAGCAAACGTACGAACAATACAGATGACTACCTTATGTTTATATATTACCACAGAGGTATAAATAAAGAAATCCTTATGAACTAGATAGAAATGTATATTTTGTGAAGCAAAACTATAATAAAATTAAGTTTAAATAATATTATTATAGTTTTTTAAAGACTGAATATAATTCTAAAAGAAAAACACTAAATAAAAGTCACCAAAATCTATTGTGATTTCGATGACTAATGTATTTATATCCTTCTATATGTTAAATCTAATGACGAATACGTAAAGAAAGCTCTTCTAATTGTTTATCTGAGACTTCACCTGGTGCATCTGTAAGCAAGCAAGTCGCAGAAGCTGTTTTAGGGAATGCAATTGTATCACGTAAGTTTGTACGATTAGTTAGTAGCATTACTAAACGGTCTAAGCCTAGTGCAATACCGCCATGTGGTGGTGCACCATATTTAAATGCATCTAATAAGAATCCAAATTGTTCTCTAGCTTGTTCTTTAGTGAATCCTAATACTTCAAACATTTTTTCTTGTAATTCACCGTCTGCAATTCTGATTGATCCCCCACCTAATTCATAACCATTTAAAACGATGTCATATGCATTCGCTTGTGCGTTTTGAGGTTCTGAATCTAATTTACTAATATCCTCTTGTTTAGGTGAAGTAAATGGATGATGTGCAGCTACATAACGTTTAGCATCTTCATCATATTCTAATAACGGCCAATCTGTTACCCATAAGAAATTAAGTTTATTTTCATCAATTAAACCTAATTCTTTGGCAATTTTAATACGTAAAGCACCTAAACTTTGAGCTACTACATTTGGTTTATCAGCGACAAACATTACTAAGTCTCCTGATTCAGCTTGTGTAAGATCTTTTAAAGTTGCAACATTTGAATCTTCAAAGAAACGAGCGATTGGACCACTCAATCCATCATCAACAACTTTTACCCATGCAAGTCCTTTAGCACCATAAATATTTACGAATTCTGTTAATGCGTCCATGTCTTTACGAGTATAATTGTCGGCTGCACCTTTAGCTACAATGGCTTTTACTTCGCCGTTATTTTCTACAGTATCTTTAAATACTTTAAAGTCCATTTCACGACCTAACTGTGATACATCTTTAAGTTCCATTTCAAAACGAGTATCAGGTTTATCTGAACCATAGCGTCTCATCGCTTCTTCATAAGTCATTCTAGGGAAAGGACCTGATACGTCAATGCCTTTAACATCTTTAACAACTTTTCGTAACATTTCTTCACCCATTTGAATCACATCTTCTTGATCAACGAAACTCATTTCAATATCGACCTGAGTAAATTCAGGTTGACGATCTGCACGTAAGTCTTCATCACGGAAACATTTAACAATTTGATAATATTTGTCAAAACCACTAATCATTAATAATTGTTTAAATAATTGAGGTGATTGTGGTAATGCATAAAATTCTCCTTCATGAACTCGAGAAGGTACTAAATAATCTCTGGCACCTTCTGGTGTAGATTTAGTTAAAACAGGAGTTTCAATATCGAAGAAACCATTGTTATCTAAATATTCACGAATAGCGCGTGTTGTTTGATGTCTCATTTTGAATGTTTGTGCCAACTCTGGACGTCTTAAATCTAAATAACGGTATTTTAAACGGATGTTTTCATCAACATTTTGATTTTCTTCATTAATAGAAAATGGTGGTGTTTCTGATTTATTGATAATTGATATATTAGAAACTTGTACTTCTACTTGACCAGTTTTAATTTTAGAATTCACAGTATCAGGATCTCTCTTTGTTACTGTTCCCTCAACTTCAACTACATATTCTGATCTTACTGTTTCAGCAACACTTAAAGCTTCTTCAGAGAAATCAGGGTTAAAGACGATTTGCACGATACCTTCTCTGTCACGTAAATCGACAAAGATTAAACCACCTAAGTCACGACGATTATGAACCCAACCTTTTAAAGTAACTTTCTGGTTTAAAAGTTCTTCTGTAACTAAACCACAATACGTTGTTCTTTTACTCATTTATATTCTCCTTTTTATTAATTATTTTTTTCTTGAAAATAATTTACTAAGTTATTTAAGTTAATAGTTTCTGTTTCACCTGTTGACATGTCTTTGACATCAATCACTTCATTTTCAAGCTCTTGATCACCGATAACAACAGTATATTGAGCATTCAAGCGATCAGCTTGTTTCATTTGGCCTTTAACTTTACGTTGTAAATAATCTTTGTCGGCTTTTATACCCGATTTTCTGAGTTGATTTAAAAGCTTAACGCTGTATCGTTCAGCTTCTTCACCCATAGTAACGATAAAAAGATCAAACGTATCCTCGACGTCCAATTCAATTCCTTCTTCTTCAAGCGCCAATAACAATCTTTCAATACTTAAAGCGAAACCAATACCCGTTTGATTTGGTCCATCTAATAATTCAAGCAGTCCATTATATCGACCACCACCACATAAGGTAGTTATTGCACCATCATAATTAGGATTATCCATCATTAACTCAAAAGCAGTGTGTGTGTAATAATCAAGACCACGTACAAGGTTAGGATCTTCAACATATGAAATACCTAAATCATCTAAGTGAGTCTTCACTTCATTAAAGTAAGCTTTTGAATCGTCATTTAAGTAATCAGTAATTCTTGGCGCATTTTTAACCGCTTCTTTATCTCTATCAATTTTGCAATCTAGTATTCTCATTGGATTTGTGTGTAATCTTGATTTACAATCATCACAAAATGTATCTATCACTGGCTCAAAATGACGTATTAGTGCCTCATTATATTCTTTACGTGAATCAGCATCACCAATACTATTGATAACTAATTTTAAATGTTTAAGACCAAATGATTCATAGATATGCATCACCATAGCTAGAACTTCAGCATCCATGCTCGGATTTTCAGCGCCAATCGCTTCAACGCCGAATTGAGTGAATTGACGGTATCGTCCTTTTTGTTTACGTTCATATCTGAACATTGGCCCATTATAATATAATTTAACAGGCTGATTTGGAATACCTTGCATTTTATTCTCAATGTATGAACGTACAACAGCTGCAGTTCCTTCTGGTCTTAAAGTTATGCTTCTGTCACCTTTATCTTTAAAAGTGTACATTTCTTTTTGTACGACATCTGTAGAGTCACCCACGCCACGTGCAAACAAATCTGTACTTTCAAATATCGGCGTGCGGATTTCTTTATAATTGTATAATTTCATTAATTTATCAAGTTGATTTTCAATGTAACGCCATTTACTAGAATCTTCAGGTAAGATATCTTGTGTACCTCTAGGAATTCTAATCACACAATCACTCCTTCTTTGTATTTTTACAAACTCTCTTTAATAAAAAAAGTCCCTTATATAGCATTTCTACTATACAAGGGACGAATCGCCGTGTTGCCACCCTAATTGTAATTAAATTCGTTAGTAAAACTTAATTACCACTCAAAACGTGTAACGTACGTCAAACGGCTTAATCTATTAAAGCACCTGTTCTTGTGTTCAAAGTAATAAATTACTCAGTATAATCTTCCAGCCATGGATTATATCTCTTCACAATATCAATTATTGCTACCTCTTTCATTTATACTTTCAAGAATCATAACGGTATTATATATAAAGTTCACTAATTATAATAACGAGTTTATGCATAGTTTGCAAGCTTTAAGATGCAAAATATTGTTTTAAACCATCCACTACAGCTTCCTCTACAACTTGTCGATGGATTTGATTTCGTATCATTACCTCATCTGTTGGATTACTTATATATCCTAATTCTAATAATACGGCTGGCTTATTGGTTTGTCTGAGTACTTGGAAGTTCTCTTGTCGAGTTCCTCTATTAAACAACATGGCTTTCTTTTGTATGTTTGTATTTAACGTTTCAGCTAAAGCTTCTTGATTATTTTTATACCAATAAACAGTTGCACCATTAGCATTAGGACTATCAAGAGAATCATTATGTATACTAATGTATGCATCACCATTAAGTTTTCTATCATCTAAGCTAACATATGTATCATCAGAACGTGTTAATTTAACTGTTGCCCCCGCTTTTTCAAGAGCACGTCTCAGTTCTTTAGCTGTTTTTAAAGTATAGTTCTTCTCCAAACTCTTTTTTGAAGTATTACTGGATGCACCCTGGTCATTGCCTCCATGGCCAGGATCTAAGACAATGACCTTATTTTTCAAAGGGTTTACTTTTTTATTCGCACCCGCTTCAATATTTAAGCTTGTGTGCCATCCAGCTATCCAACCTTTTTCAGAACCATCTCTGCTTTCAACTTCTATCCATTTACCTGATTTACTCAATCTAGTAAACGTATCACCTTTTTCGACTTGGTAAATCACAGGATAAGCAGCATTTGGACCAGTTCGTAACTCAGCATTCTCTGAAACTGTAATTCTATTACTCCCTTGATCACTATGATTCATTAACATAAATAATAATATTAAAAATAATATAAAAGCACCTACAACTATCAATGTTGTTAGATTTTTAAGGTCATGTTTAGATAACCATGCATCTACTTTGTTCATATTATTTTGCCATCCTGACTTTCATAGATAATAGTAACTGGACCATCATTGATAATTTCAACTTCCATATCAGTACCAAATTCACCTGTTTTCACTTCAACGTCATAAGCTTTTAAAGCAGTGTTAAATTTTTCGTATAACACATTAGCTTCTTCAGGATTTTTTGAATTTGAAAATCCTGGTCTATTACCCTTACGTACATCAGCATATAAAGTAAATTGTGAAATAGATAAAATTTGACCTTCAACTTGTTGGATATTTAAATTAAGTTTGCCATTCTCATCTTCAAACAAACGAGCGTTAATAATCTTTTTAGCAACTGCATCTATATCTGCTTCTGTTGTATCCTTACCTATTCCGACTAAAAGACAGAAACCCTTGTCGATTTCATTGTGAATGCTTTTATTTGTAACTGCTGCTCTTTTTACTCTTTGTACAACTACTTTCATATTAATAGCACCTCATTAATTCCAAACTCTTGACACTGTATATACATCACTTAATTGTTTTAGTTTTTCAACTACACGGAATACATCATTAACATTACGCACCATAACACTAATAGTGATAATTGCATTTTTATCAGTATCAGACCGCCCATTGATTTTAATAATACTTCCAACTGTAGAATTAACGGCTTGTATTACTTCATTTAATAAACCATTACGATCATATGCACTAACTTCTAAATCTACTTGGTATCGTTGAGTAGAATCTTTAGATTTAACCCACTCAACTGCTATTAATCGTTCTGTTTCATTTTTAACATTAGGACAATCTGTACGATGCACTTTAATACCATGTCCTTTAGTGATATATCCTACAATATCATCTCCAGGGATTGGATTACAACATTTTGAAAGCTTTATCAATACATTCTCTATACCTTCGACATATACACCACTATCAGTGATGATATCATCTTTAATCGGAAGTGATTTAATAACTTCCTGTGCCTCGTTTAGCGCTTTTTGTTTATCTTGTATACGTTGTCTTTCGGTCAATTTATTAACAACCTGTAATGCTGTTACACCACCAAATCCAACTGCTGCAAATAGGTCATCATCATTTGCAAAATTGTATTTCTCATTAACAACTTCTATATTTTTATCAGTTAAAATATCATCTACTCTAAAGCCCTGTTCTTTAATTTCTGCTTCGACCATAAACTTACCTTTTTCAATGTTAGATGAACGGTCTTGTTTTTTAAAGAAACCCTTAATTTTACTTTTAGCGCTTGATGATTTAACTATCTTAAGCCAATCTCTACTAGGTCCATAAGAGTGCTTACTTGTACGAATTTCAATAATATCTCCGGTTTGAAGAACATAATCAATAGGAACAATTTTACCATTAACTTTTGCACCAATCATCTTATTTCCGACTTCGCTATGAATAGCATAAGCGAAATCTATTGGAACTGCTCCATAAGGCAATTCAATAACATCACTTGCAGGTGTAAAAGCGTATACTTTATCACTTTGTAAATCATATTTCAGTGATTCCATAAATTCTTGTGCGTCAGATGATGTATGATCAGCTTCAGCTAATTCTTTTAACCAATTTAATTTATTTTGAAAATCTTGGTTCTTTTCATTAACTGTTTTTCCTTCTTTATATGCCCAATGAGCTGCAACACCATGTTCAGCTATTTCATGCATTTCATACGTTCTAATTTGTATTTCTAAAGGGTCTCCATTAGGACCAACTACAGTGGTATGGAGAGATTGATACATATTCTGTTTAGGCATTGCAATATAATCTTTAAATCTTCCGGGCATTGGTTTCCATAATGTATGGACTAACCCTAAAATTGCATAACAATCATTAATAGAATTAACAATTACACGAATAGCTAATAAATCGAATATTTGATCAAACTGCTTTTTTTGCTTCATCATTTTTCGGTATATACTATAAATATGTTTAGGTCTACCGCTAATTTCTCCAGTGATGTCCATTTTAATCATTTCTGTTTGAATTTTATCTATTGCATTAGCGATATAAGCTTCCCGTTCACTACGCTTTTTCTTCATTAAATTGACAATACGGAAATACTGAACACTGTCTATATATCTTAGTGCAGTATCTTCTAATTCCCATTTAATCGTATTAATACCTAATCTATGTGCTAACGGTGCATAAATTTCTAGTGTCTCTTTTGAGATACGCACTTGTTTTTCTCTAGCCATAGCTTTTAATGTTCTCATGTTATGTAATCTATCGGCTAATTTGACAAGTATCACTCGAACATCTTTTGCAATTGCAATAAATAATTTACGATGATTTTCTGCTTGTTGTTCTTCTTTAGAGCGGTATTTTACCTTTTTAAGTTTAGTAACACCATCAACAATACGCGCTATTTCTTCATTAAACATATCTTTAACATCGTCAAATGTGTACGGCGTATCTTCAATGACGTCATGCAAAAAACCTGCCACTATCGTTGGACCATCTAAACGCATTTCTGTTAATATGCCCGCTACTTGAATAGGATGCATGATATACGGAAGACCATTTTTGCGGAACTGTCCTTGATGGGCTTCATAAGCTATATGGTAACTTTTTAGAACATATTGATAATCGTCAGTTGATAAATATGATTTAGCTTTATTTAGCACTTCATCAGCGCTATATGGATACTCGTTATTCAATATATGACACCCCAACTCATTTGTATTTCAAATACTCAACTCATATTCGAATTTTTGAAAATTAAGAAAACATACATTGTCCTTCATTAATCCGAGTATATCATCTATTTAGATATAGAAATGCGAGTATTACTTTAATTTTATCAAATGTTAAAAGAACTACAAAAGCCTTAACATTTTTATAAATAATAGTTCTATGATACTACAAGTTTTTAAATAAATAAATGGTGTTACGCTGAAATCAAATCAAGTAAACAATTTAACGAAAAAATGGGAATGAGATAGAATCCCATTACGAATTCATTATCTCATTCCCAAAAATTGTTAGACATTAAAAACATGTTAATATGTCTTTTTATTCTAGTCATCTATTCATCATATGAAATTAAACTCATAACATCATAATCTTTAATTTTTTCGATACCATTTAAATATTTAAGTTCGATTATGAATGCAATACCTACGACGATGCCTCCTAGTTTTTCAACTAATTTAATAGCTGCTTCAATAGTACCACCAGTAGCTAATAAGTCATCAGTTATAAGTACACGCTGCCCTGGTTTAATGGCATCATTGTGCATCGTTAAAATATTTGTACCATATTCTAAGTCATATTCATATCGGATGACTTCACGAGGTAATTTACCTTCTTTTCTAACAGGTGCAAAACCAATGCCCATTGAATACGCTACTGGACATCCAATGATAAATCCTCTAGCTTCCGGACCTACAACAACATCTACATCTCTGTCCTTAGCATATTTTACAATTTGATCGGTAGCATAACCATAAGCTTCCCCGTTATCCATAATTGTAGTTATATCTTTAAAACTTACCCCCGGTTTAGGCCAATCTTGCACTTCCGAAACATATTGCTTTAAATCCATTTATCTATTTCCTCCTATTTACTAACCCTTCTGTGATTTGATCCAAGTTTTTAGTTGCGTGAAATCATCATATAGTAAAAGTTTCTCAACTTCCATTCTTGATTGTCTTAATTGATAAACGCGACTTGTTTCAATATTTTGTTTGTTAGCATTATCTACAATTTTAATTATACCATTTTCTTCTGTAACAAAACCTAACTCATAAAATACTTTAAGCATAAATTTTAAAATATTAGGTTTAACATTCAAATGTTGACACAGTAACATACCCTCTTGTTCAAGATTGGTTTCTTTTTTGGTCATTAGCGCTTTGAAACAGCTTTTAAATTGATTTGACGTGGGCATACCATCAAAATATATACTCTGCTGATGTTGCAGTACTAAATAGAGTTGTGAATAATTTAAGTTTTTGAGACTATCTTTAAGACTGTCTAAATCATTGGGCAAGTCTCTTAAAATTACTACTTCATGTTCTTGATCGATTTTATCACCATAATAATAGTAATTATGATTCAATTTTTCTTTTTTAGGGTGTATTAAAAAAGCAACTTTAGTATCGTTTGGGTCTATATTTAATTGTTTACGTTTACTTCGGTAATCTAATATTTGTTCATTATTCGTTGCTATATCTTGAATAATAAACTGTGGTGATTGATTTCCGTTCCATTCATTGATTTGTAAATTTCCTAGTAGATTGATTGGTTGACCAGGTTCAATTTGAGTTGCTAACTGACCATTTTTCCAAAATATGCTTTGTAATTGTAACTGACCGGTTACTAATTTTAAATGGTTTTTATCTTTTCCAATTGCTCTAACATCAACGACTTCATTATCATCAATTTCCAATAATGGTTTTTCAAAGTCTGTGCCAAATGGACTTAGTCTTTGAATATCACGAATGTTATTTATAGAAATATCATTCTCTTCTAATTTAACTGATACATGTTTTGTCGGCTCTAGTGACGTATGTTCTGATAATTTAAACATCCAGTCATTTAATCCTTGCTCTAATGCTTCAATATAATCTATCTCCATAGTCATACCCGCAGCCATATGATGACCACCAAACTTAGAAATTAAATCTTGATGTGCACTCAAAATTTCAAACATTGAAACTTGTTCTATACTACGAGCTGATCCTTTAGCATGATTTTGTTCTAAATCAATATTCAAAATTAAGGTAGGTAATGCATATGTCTCAACAATTTTAGATGCTACTATACCTAAGACACCTTCATGCCAATTTTCTTTAGCTAATAGTAAAAATTGATTGCCATTATTTACTTTTTCTTCAGCAATGGCTAGTGCCTCATCAGTTATCTGAGCTACTATTTCTTTACGTTCAACATTAAAATGTTCTACTTGTTCAGCAAGAAATTCAGCTTCTTCTTCATCTTCGGTCATTAATAACTCAGCAGATAATGATGCATCCTCTAATCTACCAACGGCATTAAGTCGCGGCCCTATAATAAAACCTACAGTTTCTTCGTTAATCGTGTCATTATAACCAGCTTGGTTAAGTAATGCTTTAATTTGAATCGGGCAGCTTTGATTTAAAAATGATAAACCTTGTTTTACTATAGAGCGGTTTTCATCTGTCATTGACACTAAATCTGCTATAGTACCAATCGCAGCTAAACTTACAAAATAATTAGGAGGATTGTCTAATAAAACTTGAGACAGTTTGTAAGCTACACCAGCACCACATAAAAAGTGAAATGGGTATTCATACTCTGGATGCATTGGATGTACGATGGCATACGCTTCAGGCAAAGTATGTCCAATTTCATGATGATCAGTTACTATGACATCAACTCCTAGCTTTTGTACCATTTCAATCTCTTTATGACCTTGTATGCCATTATCGACAGTTATGATGAGAGACACGCCTTCATCATATGCATTTCTAAATGCAAGTTCATTAGGACCATAACCTTCTGAAAATCGATTAGGAATATACCAACCCACTTCAGCCCCTAATGTCTGCAATGTTTTAACTAATATAGTTGTAGAAGTGACACCATCGGCATCATAATCACCATATACCAATATACGCTCATTTTTATCAATTGCTTCATTGATTCGAGTCACCGCTTTTTCCATATCACTTAATAGCCATGGATCGTGGTTAATGATAGTTTCATCTAATAAGGCTTTAATTGACTCATCATCAGTTATCGATTTACTTTCAAGCAGTTTTTTTATAATCGGTGTTAATTGATATTTTTTTATTAAAGTTTCATTTATGTATTCTGTTGGAGGTTCATAGAGCCAGTTATATTTAGATTTAATCATGTAATTATCCTCCCTTTTTCCAAAAGCCATTATACCGAAAATTCAACTAAATAAAAAGTAAACAACGTTTAGTTGATAAAACTATTAATGATACTAGAAAAAGAGTAGAACATTGAATGCAATGTCCTACTCCCTAATAATTTATACTAAAATCTTTTCATCATTTGATTTTTTCTCTTTGTATACCGTTAATTTACCGTTATCTGCTTTTTTAAGTTGTCGTTTCTTCATTATACCCCATAAAGGAACAGCGATAAATACTGAAGAGAATACACCAGATACTAATCCAATTAATAATGCTAATGAGAAATTGAATAAGCTTGATGCCCCAAATATTAAAATCGCAACTACGACAACAATTACCGTTAAAACAGTATTAACGGAACGAGTCATTGTTTGACGAATAGAGCGATTAACGATGTAATCGATTTGCTCTGGTTTAGTAATGACTTTAATTTTATGCAGATTTTCCCTTACACGGTCAAATGTTACAATCGTATCATTAATTGAATAACCTACGATAGTTAGTACTGCTGCAATAAATGTAATATCAACTTCCAAACGAAGTAAGCTGAATAATGCAACAATCATAAAGACGTCATGCAGTAATGCTAATACTGATGATAGACCCATTCTCCATTCGAATCTTAGTGAAACATAGATAATAATACCTATTGCCGCATAGATAAGAGCCTTCATAGCGTTTTTAGCTAATTCTTGTCCAATCATTGGTGATACTGTATTTACAGTTGGTTTATGACCGTATTCATTGTTCACTTTTTTGTTAAGTTCTACAACTTCATTTTTAGATAAATCTTTCTTAAATTGCACAGTTGCTTGTTTATTGTCACTACCATTAATTTGAACTTGATCTGGAGTTAATCCCATGTCTTTCATCGTACGTTCAACTTTAGGTTGAGACAATTTTGTATCAGAGTCGATATCAACACGCGTACCTGCAGAGAAATCAATACCTAAGTTTAATTTGAATATACTTAAAATCACAATACCAACAATCAAAATCAGAATACTGAATCCGATTAATGGTTTGGCTAATTTAACAAAATTCCACTTTTCATATGAAGTTTTAAGATCATGAACATCTACACCTTCATTAATATCATGTCTATTTTTCTTACTAACTCCAAATAGCCAGAATTTCTTCTTAAAGTAATTAGATGATACAAGTAATGATAATAAACCTCTTGATAAAAATACTGCTGTTACAAATATCATAAGAATACCTAAAAGTAACATTGTCGCAAAACCTTTTACTGAACTTTCACCGAAGAAGAATAATACACCTGCAGCAATAACTGTAGTTAAGTTCGAGTCAAATATCGTTAAGAAAGAACTCTTGTTTGCTTTAGAGTAGGCTTGTTTTAACGTCCTACCAATTCGTAATTCATCTTTTATCCGTTCATACATAATTATGTTAGCATCGACAGCCATACCTACACCGAGTACGAGAGCTGCTAATCCTGGTAATGTAAGAACACCAGAAATGAAATTAAATGCTACTAATGTAAGATAAATATAAACAGTTAATGCGATGATAGCAACTAAACCAGGTAGTCTATAGAAACCGACCATAAATAGATATATAATTGCTACGCCTATCGCTGATGCAAATATTGTTTTATCAAGTGCATCTTGACCAAACTGTGCACCTACTGAATTAGAATAAATTTCTTTTAAATCAACAGGTAGTGAACCAGCATTCAGTAATTCTGCAATTTGTTTAGCTCTTTCCACACCTTGTTGACCATGAAATCCACCTGAAATTTCAACACTATCAGAATTAATAGGTTGATCTACTGATGCAGCTGAAACGTATTTACGTTTATCTTCAGGTTTTTCTAACTCTTTATGGTAGCTATCACCTTTTTTATAATCAAGCCATACTACCATCATATTTTCTTGTTTTTTCGAAATTTCTTCTGTTACTTTTTTAAATTTAGCACGATCTTTTAATTTAAATGTAACAGCTGGTTCATTAGTACCTTGCTTAAATTCTTGTTTAGCTGAACCTTGTACAATATCTTTACCAGTTAATTTAACTTTATCATTGGCATCACGAATAGTTAAATTAGCCTGAGAAGATAATATTTTACGTGCCTCATCAGGATCTTTTACACCTGCTAATTGAACTCTGATACGATCTGGATCCTCAACTTGAATGTGAGGCTCAGAAACACCTAGCACGTTAACACGGTTTTCCAAAGTTCTAGCAGTAGATTGCAAGGCTTTTTCATCGATTTTTTTATCCCCATCAAGTGGTTTAACTTGATAAAGAACTTCAAATCCACCTTGTAAATCTAGTCCGAGATTTACATTTTTAACTACATTCTTATATGTAAGCCCCATTCCGACAAACAAAACGGCTACAATTAGTATGAATGCAATTATCCTACTAAATTTCTTCACATGAACACCTCATTGTTTACTTATGTACTAAGAATAATCTTTTAACAAACCATGTGCAAGTTAATTAAAAATTACATAGTTATTACATGACCTATCTATATTAACATACTACATCTTTTAGTGAAATTAAGATTATTACACATATACATATAATATAAAAACTGTCAACATAGTATGAACTTTGTCGACAGTTTTAAATAAATAAATTTCATTTCCCCTTAACTTTAAGAAGGGTCTACTTGTTTAATTGCTGGTTTTTCGAAAGTCATTTCTGTTCCATGACCATTAACTGTGATAACAACTGTAGTTTCATCAACAGCTTTAACAGTTCCTTTCAAGCCACCAATAGTAGTAATACGTTGACCAGATTCGATTCGGCTAATCATTTCACGATGTTCTTTTGCACGTTTTTGTTGAGGTCGAATTAAAAAGAAATAAAATACTATAATTAAAATTATAGGTAAAATAAGTGCTGAAACGTTCATTATGTTGTCTCCTTATTAGAAATTTTTAGGGTTTTCTACATTAAGCCCATATTGTTCAAAGAATTCATCTTTAAAATCTAAAAGACGATCTTCTCGAATAGCTTGTCTAATATCTTCCATCAATTTTAGCAGAAAATGTAAATTATGAATAGTAGTAAGACGGATACCGAAAGTTTCTTCAGCTTTAATCAGATGTCTGATATAAGCACGTGAATAATTCTTACATGTGTAGCAATCACAATTTTCATCTAGTGGTTTAAAATCGTTTGCATATTTAGCATTCTTAATTACTAATCTTCCGTTTGAAGTCATACATGTACCATTTCTAGCAATACGCGTTGGTAATACACAATCAAACATATCCATGCCACGTATGCTACATTCAATTAATGCATCAGGGGAACCTACGCCCATTAAATAACGAGGTTTATCATCTGGCATATATTGCACTGTATGTTCAACCATTTCATACATAACTGGTTTAGGTTCGCCTACCGACAACCCACCAATAGCATATCCAGGAAAATCTAAAGCGACTAATTCCTTAGCACTTTGTTCTCTTAAATCTTTATATTCGCCACCTTGAATAATACCAAAGAGTGCTTGGTCCTCTGGGCGCTTATGTGCGTTTAAACAACGCTCAGCCCATCTCGTAGTGCGTTCAATTGAATCCTTAACATACTTATACTCAGAAGGCATAGGTGGACATTCATCGAAAGCCATCATTATATCTGAACCTAAGTCATTTTGTATTTCCATTGATTTCTCTGGACTTAAAAATAACTTCGATCCATTTGTATGGTGTCTAAACTCAACACCCTCTTCAGTTATCTTACGAAGATTACTCAAACTAAATACTTGGAAACCACCTGAATCAGTAAGAATAGGGCCATCCCAATTCATAAAATTATGTAGACCCCCAACTTGTTTGATAATATCATTTCCAGGTTGTAACCACAAATGATATGTATTTCCTAATATTATTTTCGCTTCTATTTGTCTTAATTCTTCAGGACTCATTGTTTTAACAGTTGCTTTTGTTCCTACTGGCATAAACATAGGCGTTTCAAAAGAACCGTGCGGTGTATGAACGATACCTAAACGTGCACCTGATTGTTTACAAGTCTTTATATGTTCATAAGTTACTGCTGGCATATTTAATACCTCTCATTCATTAAATAATTAACATCGCATCTCCAAAACTGAAAAATCTATATTCTAGTTTAACAGCTTCTTTATATGCGTTTAAAATGTTTTCTCGACTACTAAATGCTGATACAAGCATAACTAAAGTTGATTTAGGTAAATGGAAATTAGTAATTAAACCATCTATAGCTTTATATGTAAATCCTGGATATATAAAAATATCAGTCCATCCACTAACAGCTACAAATTCATTGTAATCACGACGAATAGTCTCTAGAGTCCTTGTTGAGGTTGTACCTACAGAAATGATTCTATGACCTTCTTTTTTTGTTTGATTTAATAAGTTAGCTGTTTCTTGGGTCATTTGATAATATTCACTATGCATTTCATGGTCATTAATATCTTCAACACTTACAGGTCTAAATGTTCCTAATCCAACATGCAATGTTATAAATGCAATATTTATACCTTTTGCTCTAATTTCATCTAAAAGTTCATCTGTAAAATGCAACCCTGCTGTTGGTGCTGCTGCAGAACCACTTTCTTTAGCGTAGACAGTTTGATAGCGGTCAGGATCATCTAATCGTTCTTTTATATATGGTGGTAAAGGCATTTCACCGAGTTCATTTAATCTTTCCTCAAGAATTCCCTCATAATGCAAACGCATGATACGTCCACCTTGATCCAATTCCTCTATACATTCAGCTATAATCTTACCCTCTCCGAAAGACAACTTATTCCCCACTTTAATTCGCTTTGCTGGTTTAAGTAAAACTTCCCAATCATTATTCTCAATTCGAGTAAGCATTAGCATTTCAACTTTTGCACCAGTCTCTTCTTTTAAACCAAATAATCGTGCAGGCATAACACGTGTATCATTTAAGACAAGTGTATCACCAGTTTCCAAGTAATTAATGACATCTTTAAAATGTTTATGTTCAATATTACCACTGTTTCTACCTAACACTAACAATCTACTTTGGTCTCTATCTTTTAAAGGGGTCTGAGCAATTAATGATTCAGGCAAGTCATAATCAAATTCCTCAACATTCATTTTTTATCCCTCATTTATTAAAATTTTTGAAATGTTCGTATGCAAATGCAGTAGCTTTTCTACCTCTAGGTGTACGTTCTATAAATCCTTTTTGAATTAAAAAAGGCTCGTAGACATCCTCAATTGTTATACGCTCCTCACCGATAGAAACAGCTATGGTATCAAGACCCACCGGACCACCATCATATTGATTAATGATGCATCTCATCATTTTATGATCAATGTAGTCTAAACCTTCTGCATCTACTTGAAGCAATTGTAAAGCTTGTTTAGTAGTCTCAATATAAATCTGTTCATCTTCATTGACTTGTTGAAAATCTCTAACGCGTTTCAATAAACGATTTGCGACTCGAGGCGTTCCTCGTGAACGTTTAGCTAACTCAGTTGCACTTTCATCATCAATTTTTGTGTTTAACACTTCTGCTGTTCGAATTATAATTTCTTTTAAATCATTCTCATTATAATATTCTAATCTCAAATGAACGCCAAATCTATCTCTTAGTGGACCAGTTAAGCTTCCAGCCCGTGTAGTCGCACCTACTAGCGTAAATGGAGGCAAATCTATTCTAATACTACGAGCCTCATCACCTTTTCCAATGATAATATCAATGAAGAAATCTTCCATCGCTGAATATAAAACTTCTTCAACTGTGCTGCTTAAACGATGAATTTCGTCAATGAATAGTACATCCCCAGGTTGCAAACCAGATAGTATTGCTGCTAAGTCACCTGGTCTATCTAATGATGGACCTGAGACAGTTCTTATATTAACGTTCATTTCATTAGCGATAATATTGGATAGTGTTGTTTTACCTAATCCTGGTGGTCCAAATAGAAGTACATGATCTAATGGCTCTTCACGTAGTTTAGCTGCTTTAATGAATACTTCTAAGTTGTTTTTTATTGATGATTGCCCAATATATTGTTTTAACATTGTTGGTCTAAGTGATAATTCAAAAGAAGTTTCTTCACTATGCAAAGCTTGATCAACCATTCTGTCATCCATAGTTTCTCCCCCCAGTTACATTAGTAGTTGTAAATAATATGATTTTTTTATAATTTAAGACACAAGTGTTTTTAGTCCTAGTTTTACTGCTTCATCAACAGAATCAAATGTTGATTTGTTGAGTACTTTTTCAACTTTAGAAATTTCTCGTTTTGAGTAACCTAAAGCCTCTAGGGCGAGTAATGCTTCTTTAACTAGGTTTTCGCTATTTGAATTTTCTTCATTCATACTTAAAAGTGTCTCAGTTGTTTCTCTTGTAATTTGAACTTTGCCTTTTAAATCTAGCACAATTTGACGTGCAGTTTTTTTACCAATACCTGGAAACTTAGTCAAATAAGCATCATTCTCATTTTCAATTGCCATTTTAACTTCATTTGGTGTACTAGTAGCTAAAATTGCTAATGCAGACTTTGGACCTATACCTGTAACTTTGATTAAACTTAAGAACATATCTTTTTCTTCTTCATTAATAAATCCATAAAGTAACTGAGCATCTTCTCTAACAATTAAAGATGTATAAATTACTAATTCTTTCTCCAAATATTTTTGAAATCGATAGGAATTTGGAGTCTGAATTTCATATCCAACCCCATTAATTGATTCAACAACTACATGCGTTGGAAATAATTGCGTCAATTTACCTCTAATATAAGCGTACATTCGTTACCTTCCTTACATACTCATACTTATTAATTCAACTTTAGAAACATGTTCAATATTTCTTAGTGCCTTTATAATTTCATCAATTGAAATGGTGGTATCTTTTGCGCTAAGTGATAATGTTATCGTAGCTTTCTCTTCCATTGGTACACTTTGATGTATAGTAAGAACAGATAATTGCAATTTAGAAACCGTATTAAGTACTTGTGCTAACATCCCTACAATATCATTAACATAAAGAATAAGCGTAAATTCACGATGATCTAACATTTTTTCATCTACAGGGAAGATTGTTTCTCTATATTTATAAAATGCACTACGTGAAAGATCAAATAATTTAACAGCTTCATAAATGGACAATTCCGGATTATTTTTTAAAGCATCTTTAATTTTTAATGTTTTTACCACTGATTCAGGCAAGACATCTTCACGTATCAAGTAAAACTTTTTATAATCATTGTTGTCCACTGTTAGCACTCCTATTCTACAAATTCAAATTCTCCACCTAAAATTCTAACGATGTCTCCATTACTACAGCCACGTTCTCTCAATGCATCATCAATACCCATTGAACGCATTTGTCTAGCAAACCTTCTTACTGCTGGGTCACTATTAAAGTCTGTCATTTTAAACATTCTCTCAATTGCATTACCACTTACTACATACGCACCATCGTCGTCTCTAGTGATAGTGAATTTATCTTGAGAAGGCGTGTGTTTATAAAGTACACGGTTAACACCTATTTCTTCATCGTTATCAACGCTAAAGTCAATATCTTTAACTTCATCTAATTTATCTGCTATAGCGTATAATAACTGTTCAATATTATCTCTTGTAATTGTAGAAACAGGAATAATCGTAACGCTATCATCTACTTGTTCCTTAAATAAAGTTAAATTATCTTGTGCATCGGGCATATCCATTTTATTAGCTACTACAATTTGAGGTCTATCCTCTAATCGTTGTTTATAATTTACTAATTCTTTATTTATAATTTGGTAATCATCAAATGGATCTCTACCTTCTGACCCACTCATATCTATCATATGAACAATCACTTTTGTACGTTCAACATGTCTTAAAAACTGATGTCCTAATCCAACACCATCTGAAGCGCCTTCAATTAAACCTGGTAAATCGGCCATAACAAAACTTCTATTGTCGGGTGTTGAAACGACACCTAAATTTGGCTTAATTGTAGTAAAATGATACGCACCAATCTTAGGTTTAGCTTTTGAAACTATTGACAATAATGTTGATTTACCAACACTAGGGAATCCAACTAATCCAACATCTGCTAATAATTTAAGCTCTAATGTTACATCTAATTCTTCACCTGGCTCACCATTTTCACTAAAGTCTGGTGCTGGGTTTCTAGGTGTAGCAAAACGAGAATTACCTCGTCCACCTCGTCCACCACGAGCTACGACAGCACGTTGGCCATCTTCAACAAGGTCAGCTAATACTTCATCAGTTTCCACACTTTTGATTATTGTACCAGGAGGTACTTTTAACACTAAATCGTCTGCACCTCTACCATGCATATTACTACTTTGCCCATTTTCGCCCTTTTTAGCTTTAAAATGACGTTGGTATCTAAAGTCTAATAATGTTCTTAATCCCTCATCTACTTCAAAAACAACTGATGCGCCCTTACCACCGTCGCCACCAGCTGGTCCTCCAAATGGTACATATTTCTCTCTTCTATAGGCAGTGATACCATTACCACCATCACCAGCTTTAAGAGATATTGTAACTTGATCGACAAACATATATCTCACCTCTTTTACGATTTGTTCTTTAATGACAACATTATATCATTATCCATTAAAGCATGAAAAATTAACACTATAAAGTTACACTTTTGTATTAAAACAAAATAAAACACCAGAAGCATTCACTTCTGGTGTTAACTAGACAAAAATTATTCAGCTACTGCGTATACAGAAACTTGTTTTTTGTCGCGACCTTTACGTTCGAAACGAACAACGCCGTCGATTTTAGCGAATAATGTATCATCGCCACCACGACCTACATT
>ERZ1023442.14-NODE-14-length-130740-cov-21.519777_pt1 | contig 130740 bp, 118 predicted proteins | sample MGYA00380521_ERZ1023442 | MGnify/ENA primary metagenome ERZ1023442 (study PRJEB33173, sample SAMEA4830294) | metagenome | study: EMG produced TPA metagenomics assembly of the PRJEB25223 data set... | reverse complement strand
TTTATATTCCACATACATAAATTCCTTCAATAGCTTTCATTTTCAAAAAAGTGAACTATTTGTGAAAAGTATCACAAAAGACTTTAAAAATTTTTAAAAGGGTGTATGATAAGAATTGTAAGGAATAAGTAATGGGAAGTGATACTGATGAGAAAAGTAATTGAAGAAGTTGTTTTTTCTGATGAAGGCAGTTACGACATTTATTTGAAAACTGGTGTTAATCAAGGAATGATCGGTGATATTAAAGATGGCTACTTGACTATCGATTCAATTCCATATATTGATGCAGAACGACTATATTACTATGGACTCGAACGTAAAACACTCGTTACAAATTAATACAAATTGAATGGCCTCCTATTAACATTCAAGAACCTTATATGCCTTCGTTGGTGAGCAGTCGAAGGCATACCATAAATATACCCCTAATCATTCTGGAATAATGTGTTGAAAGCCCGTATCTTACCATAGAGATACGGGCTTCAGTGTATTACAAATCTTTGAAATTCTTCTTAACTTCATTATATTGATATTCTTGATTATATAACTTAAACTTGTAGCCTTCTTGACTAGAGAATGGCATTCTTACACGTGGAATTTGGTCCAATTGTGCTATAAATTCTCTCTCTTGTCGTGTACGTTGCTTCACACTCATATTCATCCATTCTTCTTCACTATATAAATCGATGAAATGAAACGAGAAACTTGTTCTACTCTTTTCAGCGCGTAACGTTTGAATACGTTCTTCAAATGTCATTGTGTATCCTCCTATCTTTCTATATGCCCAATGATTTAATTACATATATTAACTTTAATACGTTTTCATAAAGATTACAATTCATCTTAGTATTTTCATAATAATATTTCCTGGGAATTGTCTTAAAGGTTTAATGCATTTTAAATAAGGTAATGTATTTTATGAATCTAAAGTAAAGGATGAAGTGAAATGACAGAATTAAACGGACGAGTAGCAATTATTACCGGTGCAAGTAGTGGTATCGGAGCAGCAACAGCAAAAGCACTTGAGAAGCAAGGTGTTAAAGTCGTATTAGCAGGACGTAGTCATGATAAATTGAATACGTTAGCGAAAGATATGAATGAAGACAATATACACATTGTACCTACAGATGTGACAAACCAAGTAGAAGTAGATGCATTAGTAACAAAAGCCATCGATGTATTTGGACACGTGGATATCTTCGTAAATTGTGCAGGTGTCATGCGTTCATCTAAAATCACAGACTATCAAGTAGAATCATGGGATTCAATGGTTGATACGAATATTAAAGGACTTCTATACAGTCTCAATTCGATATTACCTAAGTTTGAAGCACAAGGGTCAGGACATGTAGTAAATTTAGCATCTATATCTGCGAATGAAGTATCTAAAGAAAGTGCATTATATAGTGCTACAAAATCTGCTGTACTGATGATTTTTAATGGCTTAGAAAAAGAATTAGCAAAAACAGGGATTAAAACAACAAGCATATTACCAGGAATGGTAGATACACCAATGACAGAACGCAGTGACTTTGGTGGTCGTAAGAAACTAGATCCTGAAAATATTGCAGATGCGATTGTTTACGCATTAACACAACCTGCACATGTTAATGTGAACGAAGTGACAGTACGACCAGTGTAGTAGCTTATAGAGAGGCTAGGACATTAAGTACTTGGATAGTGTAAAATTATTTTAAAATGGTACACTCATATTGAAGGACGTAGTGGGGGATTATGATTTAAAGGAGTGACAAAGATGGAGAAACGTCTTTATAACTTATTAGAATTATTAGTTAGCTATAATACGGAGAGTCCACCTGGACGTAATACAGACCCTTTGCAAGATGAGATTGAAGAATTATTAAAAGCACTTGGATTTAGTATTCAACGGGAACAACTTTATAAGAATGATAGTGTCATTGTCGCGACTTTGAAGGGGAGTGACCCTTCCGCACCTAAACTTATATTAAATGGCCATGTAGATGTGGCATCAGTAGATGATGATTCAAACTGGACGTATTCGCCATTTGAATTAACCCAATTGGATGACTGGCTTTATGGTCGTGGGGTAAGTGATATGAAAGGTGGTATGGCGTCATTATTTTATGTTCTTGAAAAGTTAAATCAAGAAGGACGCCAACCTAAAGGTGATATTATCGTACAATCAGTTGTAGGAGAAGAAGTAGGTGAAGCAGGTACGAAACTTGCTTGTGAAATTGGACCTGAAGCTGATTTAGCACTCGTGTTAGACACAAGTGAGAATATGGCGCTTGGTCAAGGTGGTGTGATTACCGGCTGGATTACCGTGAAAAGTAAGAATACCATTCATGATGGTGCGCGTAGTCAAACCATCCATGCTGGTGGTGGGCTATTTGGTGCGAGTGCCATTGAAAAAATGACAAAAATTATTCAAGCACTTAATGAATTAGAACAGCACTGGGCTGTAATGAAACATAGTCCTGGTATGCCTCCAGGTGCAAATACCATTAACCCGGCAGTGATTGAAGGTGGACGCCATCCAGCATTCATTGCAGATGAATGTCGTTTATGGATAACGGTTCATTATTTGCCAAACGAGCGATATGAAGATGTAGTTGCAGAAATAGAAGATTACTTGAATCGTGTGGCTGAGGCTGATATTTGGCTTCGGGAGAATCCATTGAAGTTTGAATGGGGCGGTGAATCAATGATTGAAGACAAAGGTGAAATCTTCCCTAGCTTCACCATACCTACTGAACATCCTGGATTTAAACAATTACAGTTAGCACATCAAACTGTTCATGGAACGGAATTAAAGCATGGTATGAGTACGACTGTAACTGATGGTGGTTGGACAGCACACTTTGGTATACCAACTATTTTATACGGGCCTGGTAGTTTAGAAGAAGCACATAGCGTAGATGAGAAGATAGAAGCATCAGAACTACAAACCTATAGTGATGTTCTCTACCAATTCTTAAATCATTGGTATGATCACCCTGAGAAATAAAATAGTTTACAAAAATAAAGGCAATGGTCATGAGCGACCATTGCCTATTTTATATGTTATTTCTTTAGAGAACGACGAATACGTTTCATCCAATTCGCACGACGTTTAGATACAACTGGCATACCTGATGGTTGAGCTGAACGTTTTTTAAGTTCTTGTCCATATTTAATTGCTTCTTGCATTAAATAGACTTGTGAATTTAACGGTGATAAGTTATTTTCCACATAGTGATAATGACCATGTTCATCTTGGTAGCGTCCTTTTTGATTATCAGATAATTGTAAGTCCATGAAGTCGACTAGGCGTTTTCCAATTTCTTTATCTTCAACTGGGAATAAGATTTCAACACGCTTAATCATGTTACGTGTCATTACGTCAGCTGATGATAAGTAGATACGTTCATCACCATTGTTGTGGAAGTAATAAATACGAGAGTGCTCTAATAGACGCCCTACGATACTTACTACTTCAATGTTTTCACTTATACCAGGAATACCTGGTTTTAAGCAACAGATACCGCGAATAATGAGTTGGATCTTCACACCGGCTTGTGATGCTTCGAATAACTTTTCAATGATGGCTTTATCAGTAAGTGAGTTCATCTTCATCATAATCTTACCGTTGCCATGTTGAAGGTGACTGCTAATCTCTTTATCTATGCGATCGATAAAGACATCACGAATATCAAATGGTGCTACGATTAATTTATTATATTCTGGTTTTACTGAGTACCCACTTAAATAATTGAAGAAGTTAATGGCATCTTCTGCAATTTGTTCATTTGTAGTGATAATACCCATATCTGTATAGAGTTTCGCAGTCTTGTCGTTATAGTTACCTGTTCCTAAGTGAACGAATGATGTTAATTCGCCACCAATACGTTTAACGACTAAAGCGATTTTACTGTGTGTCTTAAGATGTGTCATACCATATATAACGTGACAACCTGCATCTTCTAACATGCGTGCCCAGTGTACGTTGTTTTCTTCATCGAAGCGTGCTTTCAATTCTACAAGTACGGTTACTTGTTTACCTTTTTCAGCAGCTTCTTTCAAACTCTTAATAATAGGTGAGTCTTTACTAACGCGATACAATGTCTGTTTAATCGCTATTGTATTAGGATCGTCTGCAGCTTCGCGAATAAAGTCAACAATCGGTTCGAAAGATTCGTATGGGTGATGGAAGAAGATATCACGTTTTAATGCAAGTTCATATAAATTATTATTGCCTAAAGAACGTGGAATCTGTGGTGAATATTTTTCATAAGTTAAATAGTTTAATTTATGAGATAGGTGATCGACTAAGCCGAAAATAAATGTTAAGTCTAATGGTCCATTTAAGAAATAAACATCTTGCTTATCAACTTCCAATGTTTCGATAAGCCAGTCTAAATCATCTGGGTTTGCAGTACGACCATCAACTTCTAGACGTACAGCTGAACCACTCTTACGTTCTTTAAGGAAACGTTCGATTTCGATAAGTAAGTCTTCAGCGCCATCCTCATGTATCGTTAAATCGGCATTTCTTGTGATTCTGAATGTGAAGGTATTTAATACTTCATAACCTGTAAATAAATAATTGATAAAATATGTGATGACGTCTTCAACCATGACGACATATTGTTTAGCACCTTCATTATAAGTTAAGAATCTTGGAATGAGTGACGGGATTTGAACGATTGCTGAGTTGATTGCATCTTCAGTATCAATATCTACGAAGATATTTAAACTTTTATTGTTAAGTTTAGGGAAAGGATGATACGCATCAATGCCAAGTGGTGTCAACGTTGGTAAAATCGTTAACTTGAAATCTCTTTCCAATTTGCTTAACAAAGGTTCAGATAATTCGTGTGGTTCACACATCACTATTTCATAATCTTTAAGTTCAATCATTAATTCGTTGTAACGTTCATATTGTGTATCAACATATTTTTTAGCTTTTTCTTGGATGGCATCAACTTGTTCTTGTGGTGTCATTTGTGCTTTGTTTTCTGGTTTGTCGTAGCCCATCTTAACTTGGTCTTTTAAACCTGCAACGCGAACCATGAAGAATTCATCTAAGTTAGAACTAAAAATAGATATAAAGTTTAACTTCTCTAGTAGCGGATTATTTTTGTCATATGCTTCTTGAAGTACGCGATAGTTGAAATCAAGCCAACTTAGTTCGCGGTTGTTGTAGTATTGCGGTAAGCTAATATCATTTTCTCCCAATTGAGTTTGCATTCCAAATACACCTCGTCATTTCCTCAAATATGCGTTATTCTTTTCAATTAGTAAGTAAAAGGCATAACATCCTAAGTTTAAGATAGCATACTTGTTTTAAGATTTTGTAAAGATAATGGAAACATTTCCTTTAAGTATCTTTTCAATATGTTTTTTCTGTCTGTTTGCTTGATATTCTTCTGCAATAGGCTCGCCTTCAGTATAAAAAACAGTTAATTGATAGTCCTCGTCGCCTTTTTTCATTTTCTTCAATTCAACATCGACTACGAAGCTTGTTTGAGAAATATTTAAAGCGTTGATAAATTTAATGATGCCACCGAGTGCTTGAACCGTATCTACTTCTTTATTGCTAAACCAATCTGTTTCTTTGCAATAGAATTTCAATAGTGATTTATTTTTGAAACTAGCGAGTAACGCTAATTTAACACGGTCTTTATGTGTATAACCGTTAATCATAGAGTTAGCAATGATGTAGTACGTGTGTGGTGAACTTGAATCTGAATCGATAAAGCTACCTAGGTAGTAAATATAAGCGCCTTCTTCAAATAGACGTTGATCGTTATCACTAATGTCTAAATCAGCGATATCAATTAATTGTGATAATAAGGATTTAGCTAATTTAAGACGTGCTTGTGAACTAACATCTTCAATCTTATATTCGCGTGCTAAGAAATGAATGGATTCTTTACGTACATTATTTTTATCGAAGACATCAGGGTAGCGTTCACGTACTTGCTTCATGACATATCCTTCACGTAAACCGTTTCTAGAGAATGTGAACTGTTTAGCGTCTACAATTTTATACAACGTTTTAAACACTGAAACAGCTGGTAAGATGATGTCTACACGGTCACGACTTAGTCCGTCAAGGTTGGTTAAATCATCGCGATCACTTTTACGAATGATATCAAAGACTTCATCAATATCCTTATTCGTCATTGTATAATTGTGTACACCGCCAATAGGGTATGAATGTTCGGCTTGATGGATACGGGCTACATTTCGTGCTGAACCACCGACACCTACAAGTGCAACCTCTTGATCTTTCAACCACTCTAAAGATTCAAATTGTTGAGATAGGAATTTCTCCATATCTTTAATGGCACCTTTGTCGTTATGATCTTTGTCGTTGAAGAACTTTCTTTTAAGTGTTACGACACCAAAAGGGAAACTATGTGATTCAAATAATTCTTTATCTTTAAATAACGTTACTTCAGTTGAACCGCCACCGATGTCGACGGATACTCCGTTTTCAATTTCAGTAGTGTGAGTAATTGCGTAGTAACCATAGTAAGCTTCGTCTTCTTCGGGTACGATTTTAATATCAATACCAACTTCATTTTTAACTTCATTGACAATTTCATCATTGTTTTTAGATTGACGGATTGCGGCAGTAGCAATCGGATGTAATTCAGTTACATTGAATTTATCAGACACAGATTTAAAGCTGTGTAATGCATCAATGAGTACTTTTATGCCTTCTTTACTCATTTTATTATCTTTAGTGAGATATTGGCTTAGTCGAGCAGGCGTCTTAATGTTGAGCAATTCATTAATTCCTGATTCTTTATTAAAGTTAAAAATAACTAATCTGATAGTATTTGATCCAATATCTACTAAACCTATTCGTTCTTCCATCGTGTCCTCCTAAATGACTAGAATAATGTTGATTAAAATACACTTCTATACCTTTATTTTACCGTAATATAACACTTTGAAAAAGGGAGACTGCTATAAATATTTAGTAATAAGTAAAAATTTTGTAAGGGATTACATAAAAATAAACCTCCTCGAAGATAGAGGAGGTTTATGTACATATCTAGTATAAAATATTGTGAATAATGGTGATATTATTTCGGAATTTTAACAGGTCCACCTGGTCCTAATGGAATACCTAGTAAGTACCAAGCGATAACGAATAATGTCCATACGACACCTAACGCAAAGGTGTATGGCATTAAACTTGAAAGTAGGGAACCTAGTTTCATATTTTTATCATACTTTTGCGCGTAAGATAGAACGAGTGGCATATAAGGCATCATCGGAGTGATTGGGTTTGTAATTGAATCACCAACACGATAAATCATTTGAGTAAATGCAGGATGATAACCTAGTAAAATCATCATCGGTACAAAGATTGGAGCCAAAATACCCCATTTTGCTGATGCACTACCAATGATTAAATTAATCAAACCACTAAGAATAATGATGCCTATGATAAGTACGATACCATTTTGATGTTGAAGTAATTTGGCGCCATAGACTGATACAATAATACCAAGATTACTCCATTGTAAGAACGCTAATAATTGAGCTGCAAAGAATACGATTAATATGAAAGACCCCATTGAACCAAGAGAGTCACTAATCATACTACCTAAATCTTTCGAGTTCTTGATTTGTTTACTCAAAATGCCATAGACCATACCAGGAATTAAGAAAATAACAAGAATTACTAAACCAACCCCATTAATTAAAGGGGAGTCGTCAATAAGACTGCCTGTTTTCGCGTTTCTTAACCAACTTCCTTCTGGAATACAACAAATGATTAGGGCAACAATCAGTAAAAGAAATGACATGTTCGCCCAGAACAATGCTTTCTTTTCAGTTGGCGTAATATGAGATGACGTTTCCTCTTCTTCATCATAATTTGCTTGACTCGCATCATATTCACCTAAACGTGGTATAACAACCTTTGTTGTAGTGAAATAGATAACAGGAAGTACTAAGATGACACTTGCGGCAATAAAGTACCAGTTCATAGCCACATTAATCTTGACGCTATCTGAAACAATCTTCGTCGCTGGTTCAGTAAAGGCATAGACTAATGCATCTTGCATACCAATTAAAAAGTTTGCACCAAAACCACCTAATGAAGAAGCATAGGCCATTGCAAGACCGGCGATTGGGTGATAACCAATCTTAATAAAGATCATTGCAGCAAGTGGGGGTAAGATGACTGTAGCTGCATCACCAGCTAGACTTCCTAGTATCCCGATTAAAATAATTGTCGGTACAATGATTCGCTTTGATGCTCGATTAACAACTGAAATCATTAATTTATCAAAATATCCCGATTTCTCAGCAGCACCGACACCAATCATCACTGCTAAAACAAGACCTAATGCAGGAAATTCAGAGAAGTTCTTAACGGCATCATTCATAATCATAGCGATACCTTCAGTACTAAGAATACTCTTTATATGTATGGTTTCTCCATTTCCTGGATGTTTCACTGACACGTCAAAAAGAGAAACAATCCAAGTGATAACGGCTAAGCCAACACACATTAAGAAGAAAAGCATTGCAGGGTCTGGTAATTTATTACCAGCTTTTTCAACACCATTTAGAAATTTACTAACTAAAGATGTTCTTTCTTTTGTTTTAGTGGTCATAAAATGGCCCCCCTTTGTTAGTTAACTCAAAGTATAACAAACTGATTTTTAAAATATAGCAATTTTCAGAAATTTAAATATAAGAATTGTTTATTAATGTGATAAGTACAATAATAATTGCTTATTAAAAAAGAGAAACAATAAATTGTGTGATGAAGCGCTATCATTATGAGCATAAGGTTTGAGGGTGTTTGAAGTGTGGAAGATAAACATTGTATAGATGAGTTAAATTTCATTAAAGAAATTTGAAAATAGGAGTGAAAGCCGTTATGAAACGTTTAGAAAATAAAATTGCTGTCATTACTGGTGCAAGTACAGGTATCGGCCAAGCATCAGCAAAAGCCTTGGCTAATGAAGGTGCACATGTACTAGCCCTTGATATTTCGGATGAATTAGAAAAAACGGTTGAAGAAATAAATCATAATGGAGGTAAAGCTACTGCGTATAAAGTAGACATCTCAGATGATAAACAAGTCCAAGACTTTGCGGATAAAGCTAGAGATGAGTATGGGCGTGTAGATGTTATCTTTAATAATGCGGGTGTAGATAATAGCGCAGGCCGAATCCACGAGTATCCTGTTGAAGTATTCGATAAAATTATGGCAGTGGATATGAGAGGTACATTCTTAGTAACCAAATTCTTATTACCGTTAATGATGGAACAAGGCGGTTCTATTATTAATACGGCATCATTCTCAGGACAAGCGGCCGACTTATATCGTTCTGGATATAACGCTGCCAAAGGTGCAGTCATTAACTTTACGAAATCTATCGCTATTGAATATGGTCGTGAGAATATTCGTGCGAATGCTATTGCACCAGGAACAATTGAAACACCATTAGTAGACAATTTAGCTGGTACTTCAGAAGATGAAGCGGGTAAAACGTTCCGCGATAATCAAAAATGGGTCACTCCATTAGGTCGATTAGGTAAACCTGAAGAGGTAGGTAAACTTGTTGCATTTCTAGCATCTGACGATAGTTCATTTATTACTGGTGAAACGGTTCGAATTGATGGTGGTGTTATGGCTTATACTTGGCCAGGAGAAATGTTAAGTGATGATAGATGGAAGAATTCAGTAGAATAGCAATTAATTGTAATAGTTAAATTAAAATGAAGGTTAATATTATAACCCCAGTCTATGGCAGTAGACTGGGGTTTAGTGACGTCAAATGACGTTAATCTTCATTATATTAAGCACACCACACACTAGTGTGAGAATGCGATATTTTGATGATATGACTTAAACTATCAAATTCATAATATTTTAACTAGTAACTTACCATTTTATTCTCTCATAAGCATCATCATTTAGTGAACGAACGATTTCAGTTACAAGGCGTACTGAATTTTCATAATCATCTGTGTGGAGTACTGACACATTTGAATGCATATAACGTAAGGCAACGCCAATAGAAATTGTAGGTATACCTTCATTTGCAACATGGATACTTCCTGCATCTGTACCACCGCCAGCTGTTGTATCCCATTGCACAGTAATGTAATGTCTTCTTGCAACTTCTTTAATATGTTGACGTAAGCCTTGATGTGCAACATTAGATGCATCCATTAAGATTACTACAGGACCATTTCCTAAAGTCGTCTCACTTCCAAGGTTGTTCATTCCTGGTGTATCGTATGCGACTGCAACATCCACTGCAATAGCGAGGTCAGGTTTGATTTTATTAGCAGCAACTTTAGCACCACGCAATCCAACTTCTTCTTGCACAGTTGCCCCTGCATATAAATCTACACCGATTTGTTCGTCTTTAAGTCTTTTTAAAACATCGATCGCAAGTGCACAACCGTAGCGATTATCGAATGCCTTAGCAGTTAAATATTTGCCATTCGCTAATTCTTCAAATTCACTATAAGGTGTAATCATATTGCCAACTTCGATACCGTGATTTTCAGCATCCTCTTTACTTCGAACACCGATATCAATAAACATATCTTTGATTTGGACAGGTTTCTTACGTTCTTCTGGGTCAAGGACGTGAGGTGGTTTTGAACCGATAAGACCACGTACTTCAGTACCATCATCTGTTGTGATAGTTACTTTTTGAGATAACATGACTTGGTTCCACCAACCACCAATAGGTTGAAATTTAATAAATCCATTATTATCGATTTTAGTCACGATAAAGCCAATTTCATCTAAGTGGCCAGCTACCATAAGTGATTTTGTTCCATTGTCACTTGCTTTTTTACCGAAGATACCACCCAAACCATCTTCTATAATTTCATCACTTACAGGCTCTAAATATTCTTTCATCTTTGCCTTTACATTGCGTTCATAACCAGCAATGCCATTTACATCAGTCAATGATTTCAATAATTCAATTGATTCTTTCATAAGCACACACTTCCTAACGTCATTATTTACTATCATTGTAGCATGTAGATTTTTGATTTTCTGAAAAAATTGTTTCTAATAAAAATTATCAGGTAATGATATACGTAATAAGATAAAGTAAATGCTATAATTTAATTGAAAAATGACACAGTGGGAAGTAGATGAGTATGATGAAAAGGTTCTTTGTATTGACGATATTAATGGTGTTAAGTGTAAGTATATTAGGAGCGTGTAGTAAGGAACGCTCTAAGACATATGAAGGTGACATGGAAGGGAAGCATGTATTAACGACATTGTCTTATAAAAAGAATAAAGTAGTAAAACAATCAACGGTAACAACATTAAAATATAATGATTTCGGTATGTCTAAGAAAGAAGCTAAGAAGACGTTCCATGATCATCATCAATTGAAAGACCTTAAAGGTGTATCTTATAGCTTAGAAAATAATCATGAAAAATGGGTTGAAACAATCGATATAAACTATAAAAAAGCAAACATCAAAGAAGTCGAGAAGCACTTCTCTTTAATGGCAACATCTAAAAAAGGCAAAAAGGTCAATATGGAAGGGACCGTTAGAGAATTAAAGAAATTAGGCTTTAAACAAAAAAGTAATATGACAGATGAATAATGAATCATAAAAGCTGTAACAACGAGTAATGCTCAAGTCGTTACAGCTTGTTTTTTATGATTAAATAATGCTAAGTGCATCGTTTAAGTCGTTAATAATATCTTCAGCATTTTCAGTACCTATAGATAGACGAACCATTTCAGGAAGTACACCAGATTGACGCTGTTCTGCTTCAGTCAATTGTTGATGTGTTGTACTTGCAGGGTGGATGACAAGTGATTTAGAGTCTCCTACATTTGCAAGTAATGAGAATAGTTGTAATTTATCTACGAAGCGGGCGATATCTTCCACTGAACCATCCACGCCAAATGTAAGAATAGCACCTTGTCCTTTAGGTAGATACTTTTTAGCCAAGCTATGATATTTATTGTTTTCAAGGCCTGGATAATTTACCCAAGTGACTTTAGGATGTTGATCTAAAAATTGAGCAACTTTTAAGGCATTTTCAGAGTGACGTTCCATACGTAGATGTAATGTTTCTAAACCAATTAAAAATTCATGAACATTATAAGGCGATACAGCTGAACCTAAATCACGTAATAATTGAACACGTGCTTTAGTGATGTATGCAGCTTCACCTACATCATTCGTATATGAAATGCCATGATAACTTGGATCAGGTTCGACTAATCCAGGGAACTTACCGTTATCCCAATTAAACTTACCGCTATCAACTATAATGCCGCCTATTGATGTACCATGGCCCCCTATAAATTTAGTAGCTGAATGGATAACAATATCAGCACCATGTTCAAATGGACGACATAAATAAGGAGAAGCAAAAGTATTATCAATGACAAGTGGTAAACCATTATCGTGAGCAATTTGTGCTACCGCTTCAATATCTAATACATCAATAGCTGGATTACCAATTGTTTCAGCATAAATCGCTCTCGTTTTATCATTAATCACCTCTTTAAAGTTGTTAGGATCACTAGGGTCAACGAAGTGAACTTTAATGCCTAGCTTTTTAAATGTGATGTTTAATAAGTTATAAGAACCGCCATATAGGTTAGACGATGCTACAATTTCTGAACCAGTTTCTACAATATTAAGTAATGCCAATGTAATAGCAGCTTGACCTGAAGAGGTAGCTAATGCACCAACACCACCTTCTAATTGTGTGATACGAGCTTCAAAGACATTCTGAGTTGGGTTCATAATTCGTGTGTAAATATTACCTGGTTTAGCCAAAGAGAATAGGTCTTGGGCATGTTGCGTATCATCAAAGACATAACTTGATGTTTGGTAAATAGGCACAGCACGTGATTTTGAGAATTCATCGATAACTTGTCCAGCATGAATTGTTTGTGTTTCAAATTTCCAATTTGGATGATTGTCTGTCATAAATATTACCTCCAATTAATAGAATATTCTGATAATTTATTTTTAATTATTATACAGCACTTTAAAATGAAATCAAACTGAATTAGTAGGAATTGAAAGGTAAGGGATAGAATTTCTGAACGATATATATAGGGTGTTCAATAAAATCAAGAAATACTAAGCAAGAGAAGGCACTTGATATAAGCACCTTCTCTTTTTAGTCAGCTATTACGAGTATACGAAATAGCTATAAAATATTATTTTGTCCGAACCTAACCTAAATTTGTCATCGAGTTAACGTATTAATTTCAATTTATAGTCAATGATATTTTCTATTGAACCATCAATGCGTTTAATTACAATATGGTCACTTGTAATTTCATTCGGACTTTTGACACCAACTGCGGCTGCAATGTTAAATAGTCCTTCATGTAAACTTGTAATATAGTTCGTTACTCGATATTGCTTTTCATCGACAATGAGTGCTTTTTCTTTCTTAGGATCTGTCGTCGCAACACCCACAGGACATGTATTTAAGTGACATTGTTGACTCATAATACAACCTACACTAATCATCATGCCACGAGCAATATTAACTAAATCGGCACCTAATCCTAAAGCAATTGCTACTTTATCTGGCGTGATTAATTTACCTGAGGCAAAGATTTTCATTTTATCTCTAATTTGATGTTGCTCTAACATACCAGATACGATAGGCAGCGCCGTAAATAGTGGTAAACCGACACCATCTTGTAATTCTTGGAATGTCGCACCTGTACCACCTTCGCCGCCATCAATTGTGATGAAATCCGGGTAAATATTCATATCAACCATCGATTGAACTAGCGCTTCAATTTCTTCAACTTTACTCACTACGATTTTAAAGCCGACAGGTTTTTGACCTAGTTGACGTAGTTTATCTACAAATTGTAATAAGTCTTCAGGTGAGTCTATAAAATCAAATCGGTTAGGTGAATTCACGGTTTTATAGGGTTCGATGTTTCTGATTTTGGCTATTTCTTCTGTAACTTTATTGCCCTCCATATGTCCACCGCGGGTTTTAGCACCTTGTGCGAGTTTAATTTCAAATGCTTTGACCTCTTTATGATTGGCTGTCTTCAGAAATTGCTCGTCGCTAAAGTTGCCATCTTTATCACGGACACCGAAAAGACCTGGTCCGATTTGGAAGATAATGTCGCCACCACCTTTAAGGTGATATTCTGACAATCCACCTTCACCTGTATTCATCCATGTGCCTGCACGAGCTAACCCTTGAGATAATGCAGTGATTGCTCGACCACCAAGTGCACCGTAGCTCATTCCTGATTGACCGACTAGACGTTTGATTTTATATGGATGTCTTAGATTGTTTCCGAGAATAATAGCGTTATCGTCTGTTAAGTAATACGGATCAATATCTGTTTGATCTCTATGTTCATCACGTTGAAATAAACGCTCGTTGTCTACTTTATAGACAAATGTTGAAATCATAGTTTGATTATCAATTTGTAATTCATTACGTTGTAAAGGAAACATTGTATTTCGTATGTAAAATCCATCCTTATACTCTCGTTGTGTTCCAAAACTAGACATTCGAGAGTTGTATTTACCTGCTAGCACAATATTTGTGTACTGGTTTCTTGAAAATGGTTTCCCCTCTGTATCATTAGCAAATAAGTATTGACGTAATTCTGGTCCAATCTTTTCTGCAAAGTAACGTACACGTCCTAGAACAGGATAATTACGTAAGACACTGTGTTGATTTTGCCCTTTATCTTTAAATAGCAACACAAGTACTAAGCCGATTATTGAAAGAATCACAATAAATATCATGATGTTAACAATAAACTGCATAACTGTAAGTATAGAAATCAATTTTATTTCTCCCCCTTTGAACTTTCTACAATTAAAATCATACACCAATGTAAATCTTTTACAATTTAAATTAGGAAGAAATTTTCAATTTCTTAATATTAATAATCTGATAGAATAACAAATGATATATGACATACATGTATTTCGATGATAAAGTATGATGTACAAGATGTAAGAGGTGACCTATGGAAAAAAAGGGAAAGTCATTGAAACAAGAGGGTTTAAGAAATCAATGGGGAAGTCCTGAAGTAGTAAAAAAAGATTTCTTATTAATACCCATTTACATCGTTTTTCAAAATTTAATGCCAATTATTATTGTTTTCGGTGTTCTAGGTGTTCATGCGATGATAACGCAAGACCCGCCACCACTCTATTTATATAATTTGATGTTGAGCGTCAGTTTCGTTATAGCGCAATTTATTGTTATCGTGTCATTTTTTGCATTACATAAACTCTATATTGCTGATGTGGCATTTAGACAATTTCGCATTGTTAAACGTAATTACTTACCATTAATAATTAGTGTTAGTCTCAGTGCATTATTACTTTATTACGCTTTTAATTTTATGGCGCAGAAACTACCTAAACCTTTAAGTTATGATGTAACTCAAGCGCAACTTCGTCTTGAAGGTCTATTCAATCATCCAATTGCAATTGTGTTTACTTTTATTACAGTGGTTGCATTACAACCTTTAATTCAAGAATTAATTTATCGACATTTAATCATTCATGAACTCGGAAAAAAGCTGAATTTGATGGTAGTTATTGTATTGAGTATAGTGATAGAAGTAAGTGTACAGGTATATGACTTGATATCCATCATGGAAGTGATACCGTATTTAATATTATCAATTGGCTCTATCATTATTTACATAAGAAGTGGAAAGAGTTTAGCAGCATCATATCTTTATCATAGCTCTGTACATTTGGTGATATTTATTACTACAATGGTAGAGAAGTTCTTTTAATTTTTGATAATAGTTGAAATTTACATATTCAAAAAGAATAGATAGGGAGAGACTTATGACAAATGAATATGAACATTCGCAAGAAACATCTAAGCATTCACAACTAAACAATGAATTTGCATCAAAACGAATTGTTAAACGTGATTTCTGGCTTATACCAGGCTACTTAATTATTAATATTGTTTTGCCATTGATATTAACAATAGTTGTAATGATTACGATTGTAGCTATTACGGGTCAAACCTCACAAGATCCTTTCATAAAACAATTAATGGGGATTAATCAAATTTTTGTCTTATTAGGACAGTGTCTGTTATTACTATTATTTTATTTAATGCATCGCAAATCGCTTATTCCATTAGCAATTCAACGCTTTAAAGATTTGAAAAAACATATCATACTGATTATTGTTGTTCTCATTGCGATGTATTTGGCACAATTTTTATACGGAAACTTAATAGAATTGCTACCTGAAAAATATCAGTTTAATAATACTGAAAATAATAAACAAATTGAGGAACTCTTTAAGACGAGATGGATTTGGCCAATATTATTTTTAGATATAGTAATCGTTACGCCAATCGTTGAGGAATTACTCTTTAGACATCTCATTATTCATGAACTCGGTAAGAAATTAACATATGGTGCAATGTACGTTGTATCAGTATTAATCTTTGCTGGATTACACGTACTAAGCGCATCATCTCCATTTGAAGTTGGACCATATTTAATTATGGCTATTGGATTTGTTGTTGCGTATCACTATAGTGGTCGTAACTTAGCAATCACCATTACGTTGCATATGATAAATAACTTAATTTCATATTTCTCTATTATTATTTCGATTATTTGGTAATCGATTTACTCCGATTGAAGTGAGATACAGTGAATCAAGAAATGTTAACTTGAATTTGCTTATTTTACTTCTTTTTTTGTTATTATAGATATAAATGATGCTAGAACAGATTAAATAAAAAAGTATTTTAATTTATTTTCCAATAAAAGTAATAGTTAAGAGGAGGTTAGTAACAGATGTTATTAAACATCAAAAATTTATCATATAAAGCGGATAGACGTATGATACTCAAAAATATCAACTTTCAATTAAATGAAGGTGAGGCAGTAGCAATCATAGGTCCATCCGGTAGTGGGAAGAGTACATTTTTAAAGCAGATTAATAATCTAATTAGCCCGACAGATGGGGAACTTTATTTCAAAGATAAGCCATTCAATGACTATCCTCCTGAAGAATTGCGTATGAAGATAAGTTATCTCATGCAACAGAGTCAACTTTTTGGTGAGACGATTGGGGATAACATGTCATTTCCAGCGTTAGCTCGTGATGCGCACTTTGATAAGGAAAAGGCACTCGATTTATTGAAGAAAGTAAACTTAGGTCAGTATGATTTAAACTCTAAGATTGAACATCTATCCGGAGGTGAACGTCAAAGGATTACGATTGCACGTCAACTTATGTATCGTCCGGATATATTATTGCTAGATGAATCTACAAGTGCACTCGACACGCAAAATAAGCACATTATTGAACAAATGATTTTTGACATGGTTAAAGAAGGTGTCGCAGTCTTATGGATTACGCACAGTGATGACCAGAGTATGAGACATTTTCATAGAAGAATAACAATTAGTGATGGTGAGATAACGAAAGAGGAGGCGTTAAATCAGAATGAGTAATACAGCCCTTTGTTTAACTGCATTATTATTATTAATTCCAATCTTTATTTCGTATAAAGAAGGGTTACATATTATTAAAGATTTAGTAGTAGCTTCCGTACGTGCAGTTGTACAGTTAATCATCTTAGGTTTTATATTGCACTATATTTTCAAAATAGATCAAGCATGGATATTAATGTTAGCAGTGCTAATCATTATTATAAACGCATCGTGGAACACAATTAACCGTGCTTCTCCTGTTATGCATCATGTCTTTTGGATTTCATTTATTGCTATATTTATTGGAACTGCCTTACCGCTAACTGCTACTGTATTAGCTGGAGCGATTGATTTCAAAGCAAATGAAGTTATTCCGATAGGTGGTATGTTAGCTAATAATGGCCTTATCGCGATTAATTTAGCTTACCAGAATTTAGACCGAGCATTTGTTAAAGATATTACTGATATTGAATCTAAGCTTACATTAGCGGCCACACCTAAATTGGCTTCTAAAGCATCAATTAGAGAGAGTATACGACTTGCTATCGTACCTACGATAGACTCGGTAAAAACATACGGTCTAGTTTCTATTCCTGGTATGATGACAGGCTTGATTATTGGTGGCGTACCACCATTACAAGCGATTAAATTCCAATTGTTAGTTGTGTTTATTCATACAACGGCTACAATTATGTCAGCGTTAATCGCGACATATTTAAGCTATAATCAATTCTTTAACGTCCGTCATCAATTAGTGGCGCGTAATAGTGCACTTAACGCACCCGATGAAGAAGATGAAGATAAATAAATTAAAAAGTCAGTTTTCACTTGAATCACCAAATGAAAACTGACTTTTAATCTACTATGCTTTGTCCACTAATATGATATGGAAATGTACACCTTGCTTAGATGGTAATAGTGTAATTGAACCATGATGATAATTAACAGCGTCTTTTATGATAGATAAACCGATACCATGTTGAGCTTTATTTGCTTTCGACGTATACGACTGTTTAAATAATGCATCAATATTATCGTGAGATAAACCTCGACCATCATCCATATAATCAATCATCAAGTTATTTTCAATTTTAGAAAAAGTAATCTTTATGCTAGGGTTGATCTCATTATGATCAATACTATTATTAATTAAATTGATCAGCAGTCTCTCGAAATACAATTTATTACCATAAAATGTTGACCCATCTTCAAAATGAAAGTCGCAAGTTAGGGATTGGTAACCAATAATCTGAGCAATTCGATTAACTGTTGATTGAATAGGGAAGTTCTCTTTATCATGCTTCATCTGATTGGTTTCCATATCAAAGGTTTGATTCAAGCTATCAATCAAATCACTCATAAACGTTGCTTTCTCCGAAATAAGTTGAACATAAGATTGTGACTGTTCATCTGCTTGTATTAGTTTAGAGTAACCATAAATTGTTGTAAGTGGCGATTTTAAATCATGTGAAATTTGACTAATCCATTTCGATTTATAATACGACATTTGATTATGGTAAAACTTATCAGACAGCATTTGTTCATTCAATTTCGACAAAGATGCGTCCAGTTCCGGATATGTTCGACGATTCTTAAATCGTTTACGCTTCGACGTCGGCTGGTGTAGTTTGCCTAGCGACAAATTACCTATCCAGTCAATGTAAAAGGATAACGGTCTTGTAAGACGTTTTGAAATTAACATGGCCGTTAAAGCAACTAAAATGACGTTAGCCATAATAAACGTGATGAAAAGTAAAATATATGTATTCTTACTATCATTGAAAGCTTCTCCAAAGTTATCATTCCACAATATCGTTCTTTGACCTGGATTCTTCACAAATTGAAGTTCATTGTTTGAAATTGAATAGTTGTAATGATTGAAATCTAAAGATGATAAACTATCAAGTAGTTGTGATGTTTTGATTTCATCGCTATTTGTTATTTTAGGTTGTTTCATTTTATTTCTATAGATATAAACAAGATACGTGCCTTCTTTTGATACAACAGAATTCGCATTATTTATGTTATTTAATAGCGTTGGTTTTATATTTGAATTACGTTTCGATTTTGGGTAGAGAATGTCTCCATTTTTACGGACGAAGTATAAATCGACGTTACTCTTTTTGGCTAAAGATTTAAGATTAGCATTGGGTTCTTGAGTAATGCCATAAGTCTCTAAGTAAGTAGGCTCAATCTCATTAATATCCCAATAAATATTTGGTAATACTTTAAAAAACAGTATGATAATTAATGTACATGTGATAGTGAAATTTAGAAGTACAAATATAGTCATATATTTAAGAAATTTTAATGTAAATTTATTGATCATTGCCATCTTCCTTGAACATGTATCCTTTGCTGCGTACAGTTTTAATCATCTTAGGTGAATTAGGAGCCGCTTCAATCTTCTTACGCAAAGTTCTAATATGTACCATCAAAGTGTTATCGTCGACACCTGTATCATATCCCCAAACTTTAGCGTATAGCTGATCTTTCGTAAGTACTTGGTTCTTGTTTTTAACAAGATACGTTAATAAATTATATTCGCGATTCGTAAGGTTGATTGGTTTCTCATTTACACACACTTCCATACTATTAAAGTTAATAGTTAAATCATTATAACGATACATCGACTGACCTTTATCGTTTAAATGTAATGAAACTCTATAGTATAACTCCATAGGGTCAAAGGGTTTCTTAATATAATCAACTGCACCTTGTTCAAAGCCTTTATAGACATCTAAATGTGTTGTTTTAGCAGTCACTACTATGACAGCTGTGTCATTTAAATCAATATATTTCAGTAACTGATAACCATCTTCAGACTTTAAATTTAAATCTAATAATATAACTTGAAAATTGAAGTTCAGTAATTCATATTTTGCATCCTCAATATTATCAACAGATTTAATATGTTGTATCCCTTTTGTACTTAAAGATAATTTCATCAACTCATTAATATCTTTATCATCTTCAATAATGAGCACTTCACCGTTCATTAAAACCACCTCAATATCTATCTTATACAACTTTTTAACATTTAACTATTCCGGTAATTATGATTTAAGGAAAAATTAAGATTAAACTAAGTAGTATTTAATTTAAAAATTTTACTATATAACTAAATCATTTAACGAAGGAGCAAATTAAATGAAAGTTATATCCCAGCTGCTTGGAATTATGATTACATTACTTGCACTATTTAATATACTTAGATTATTAATAAGTCTAATAGAAAGTTATTTTAGTATGAATTTCGATATTGATTTTTTGTTGCATAATAATTATGTGACTTACGGCGCAATTGCATTACTTGTTGTTTCAGCATTTCTACAAGAACTTATCGAACATCAATACAACAATAATGAAAGTCTCTTTTAAAACATTGGGGAAGAAAAATATAAGTGAATATTATATAATGGAACAGTTACGAAACTTGAAGAACAGTGCGTAGCTGTTTTTTTATGTAAAAAGATTAAATGAAAGGAGTATGAATGATGTCTGTTATGCGGATAGCGACATTTATCATCAGTGTATTTATAGTAGGTATGGTTGAAATGATGGTCGCTGGTATCATGAATTTAATGAGTGATGACTTAGGTGTTTCAGAAGCAATAATTGGACAACTTGTCACACTTTATGCATTAACCTTTGCGATATGTGGACCTATACTTGTTAAATTAACAAATCGATATCCTGCACGTCCTGTATTATTATGGACTTTAGTCATCTTTGTAGTAGGTAATGGAATCATCGCTGTGGCGCCTAACTTTACGATTCTAGTCATTGGACGTATATTATCTTCAGCTGCAGCTTCATTAATCATTGTTAAAGTCTTAGCGCTCACAGCAATGCTAACGATACCTAAGAACAGAGGTAAGATGATTGGCGTTGTCTATACTGGATTCAGTGGGGCAAATGTCTTTGGTGTGCCCATTGGTACGATGATTGGTGATTGGATTGGTTGGCGTTTCACATTCGTATTTATTATTGTTATTAGTCTTATTGCCGGCTTATTAATGTTGAAATATCTTCCAACTACTACGGAACTCAATCAAGCCAATAGAATGTATAATAACGTTTCCGATGATAATCAAGTCACATCTCATATTGTTCGACCAGTTGAGATCATTAAGTTTTTAGCAATTACATTGCTTATTCTAATCGCTAATTCAGTGACGTTTGTATTTATCAATCCACTTATTTTAGAAAATGGTCACTCCATGGGCTATGTATCATTAGCACTACTCGTTAATGGCGTTGCCGGTGTTGTTGGTACATCAATGGGTGGTGTACTAGCTGATAAATTGACTAGTAAGCGATGGTTAATTATTGCTTTCTCAGTATTTATTGTCGTGATGCTAGCCATCAATTTAATTTTATCTACAACAGTACTATTATTAGTTGGACTCTTTATTTGGAATATCATGCAATGGAGTACGAACCCTGCGATACAAAGTGGTATTATCGAACATGTTGAAGGTGACACAAGTCAAGTTATGAGTTGGAATATGTCTTGTCTTAATGCAGGTATTGGTTTAGGTGGTATTATCGGTGGCCTTGTTGTTTCAAATATGAATGTTGAAGCGGTCACGTTTGTAAGTGCCTTTATAGGTTTATTAGGACTGATTATTGTAATTACATTAAAGAACGTACATTATGCTAAAAATTAATATCATATAACCATTTTAAGAGCCTGGGACATAAATAATATGATGATGCTATTTTGCAAATTCGCAGTAGCTGACTGAACTGAAAATGCGCTTAAATCAAGCTTTTTTCAGTTCTAGTCATCCTTGCGGGGGTGGGACGACGAATTTAAAAAGAATTCTGTCCCACTCCCTTTCTTTATTTATTTACATGTGGTTCTAAGTTGTTTATCGAGTAAGGTTCATAGGGCATGGTGCCTGTTCTAGCGTAATGAACTAAGTCACTTATCATACGTTTGCTTAATTCGAACTCATTGTTTGAAAGTTTAATAGAGTGACCCTGTAGTATATCCATCTTACCGAACCAGAAGACTAAATCTAAAATATGATAAGCACTTGCAAAATGAACATGTTCAGGTCGAGCCCAATCAAAGCGTAACAACCAACGATAAGAATTATTACTCATTTGTTGAAGTAACGTGAATGTTGGCTGTTTAAAATATAATTCCGTCACGACATGTGCTTGTTGTTTTCCAGTTTGAACACGACTGAAATCGACGTGAATATGATTTAATTTCATGACATCAACGAAACGTTGAGGGCTCAGTTTTCGTGATTCATTTCGGATATAACAATCGCCTTCATCTTTCGTATAGCTTAATACAATGGGTTTGTTGAATTCAGTTAGAGGCCTACACATCTTGCTATCTTTAATCGGTTGATATATCAATTCTAAGCCTTTAGATTTGCCACGTGCTTCCGCGTCATATGCCATTAATTGTAGAATTGCTTGATCATCTAAATCGTTTATACTTTTTCCGGAAAAGTGTTGTTGCATTAAATCATCAAAATGTTGTGCTTTCATCATGCCAGTTTTTGCTGAATCTAACTGCAATATGCCACTTAATAACATCACTTGATGATAATAGTGGTCAAGTTGTGGTCGCTGCATCAATGCTTGAATACTCATACTGCCTGCTGATTGACCCCATAATGTAACATTGTCAGGATCTCCACCAAAATACTTAATAAAATGTGCAACCCACTTTAATACCGCAATTTGATCAGACAGACCGTTATTTTTATCGTAGTGCGCGTTAAAGTAAGACCAATCTAGAAATCCCAATGCACCTAATCGATAGTTGAACGTAATCACAATGACATCATATTGCTCAACAATATGTTCTGGAGTATATAATTCTGCTGAACCATGACCATTTATAAAGCCACCACCATAAAAGTAAATGATTACAGGTTTCTTTGCTTTGCCAGTAGATTGACGCCAAATGTTTAAATGTAGGCAATCTTCATTAGGTTGAAATTTCTGTTTCGTAGTTGAAAAGAAAGTTTCTAATTTATTGAATGGTTGTGGAGGGATTGCTCTGAATTGTGTAGCATCAACCAATGTATCATAACTATAGATAGGACTAGCGTGTTTAAAACGACGATGTCCAATAGGGGGATATGCATAAGGAATGCCTAGAAATAAATCTAAATTCTTATGTGTCAAACCTTCGAAAGAACCATATTTCGTATTAATTATTACCATCAGATTATCACCCAACATTTATCAATTACTTTAACTATAGCATTATTTTATAAGTTGAAAGATATTGAATACTGTTCTATTCTAAAAAAACCTAAGTATGAACGTAGTCACACTTAGGTTTACAATATTAATCATTATGTTGTTGGATTGCTTCTTTTCTTTCAGGTTCCTGTTGTTCTGCTTCCAATGTATCTTCTTTCATTTGTTTATTAATCTTCTTAGCGCGTTTGTAATATACACTCTTGAAGTGGCTTGTAATACCAATTCTATAAAAGACAAGTGCTAAAACAATTATAACTAGGAAATCGTAAGGGTAGTGTATTAGGTTAATACCTTTAAACTCTTTACTACCGATAAATGACATACAAGCTAATAAGATTAAGTAGACAATAATCCACATACTTCCACCGATTTGTTTTTTAGTGTTTTTCCAATTCATTTTATATTCATAGAAGAAATAAATTGGTAATCCTAAAATAATAATCAATATAACTTCAGCTGTGGTTGGCCACATCGCCCAATAAATTGCTAATGAAGCAAGTACAAAAGATAATGGCGCCATTACTTTTAACATCGTGCCTCGGAATGGTCTGTGTAATTTAGGTCCCATTTCACGTAACGACATTACCGTAGTTGGTCCTGTTAAGTATGCGACTAATGTTGCTGTTGAAATAACAGCGGCTAATACACCCCAATCACGGAATAAGGTCACCATAACCATACTGATGATCGCATTAAATACGATGGCTACACGTGGAATATTATAAGTTGTATTAATTTTACCTAAGAACTTAGGAATATGACCATTACGTTCCATTGCATTTAATACACGACCAGTAATCGCAACAAATGATACGCCTGTACCAAATGGTGAAACAACCGCTTCGATGTATAGCAAAATAGCTAACCAGTTGATACCTAATAAGATTGCCATGTCTGCGAATGGTGAATTGAAGTTGATACCACTCCATCCATGCTCATGAATCATTGATTGTGGCATAGATGTAATAAATGTACTTTGTAGTATGATGTACAGAATTGCGCTCAACGTTAATGAAATTGCAATTCCACGTGCAATATTCTTTTCAGGATTTTTAATTTCAGATCCCATATTAATGATTGTTTGGAATGCATTAAATGAGAAGATGATTCCTGATGTTGTTGTTGCTGCAAAGATTGGTGCGCTACCGTACGGCATAAATTCGCCAATAGATGAACCGTAGTTACTAGTGTCGAAACCTGAAAGCATTAACATGATGATTGTTAGTAACGGTACACCTAATTTAAAGAACGAAATTAAACTAGTGAAAGACGTTAATAATTTAACTGACCAATAGTTTAATAAAGAAAAAATAATGATAATGACATAGACAGCGAATAATCCTGTCGTACTGATTGAACCATTATGCATTAATGCAGAAGTTGGTTTTGCCCAATCCCATGGCCATGAACTGATGTATTGTACAGCAGATACTGCTTCAATTGGAATGATAGTAACTAATGATACCCAGTTTGCCCATGCGGCAATAAATCCTAACAATGAACCGTGTGAGTATTGAGCATAGTTACTCATACCACCAGATTGCGGAAACATTGTTCCTATTTCGATATAGTTATAAGAAATCGTTCCTATAACTATAAACCCGATAATCCAAGATAAAATGGCTGCAGGACCAGCTGCAGAAGAAGCTTCCCATGCACCAAATAACCAACCTGAACCAATTAAACTTCCTAGTCCTAATAATACAAGTTGGACCAGATTGATCTTACCTTCGTTATTATTTTGTCCCATAAATACTCCTTTATGTTGTTTTAATATTCATCAAAAATGATACGTTATAATTATACGCTTATCATTTCATTAGTCAATTCATGATTTTGTAAATTTACAAATGATTGTGTAATTAATAGTTATTTATTGACTTAAATAATATAATGATTGTATTGTTATCAAACTAATGATATGAGGTGACTAAGGTGCCAGAGAAACAATCCGATAAACAGGTATTAGCTTTTTTAGAAAAAGAAAGTCAATGGAAGGAATCTTATCAATATTTAAGAAATTTAATATTTGATGAGTCAGAATTAGAAGAAGCATATAAATGGATGCATCCAACATATACCATTAATGATAAAAATGTTATAACGATTCATGGTTTTAAACATTATGTAGCGTTACTATTTCATAAAGGTGCAATTATAGAAGATAAATATGAAACGCTAATTCAACAAACAGAGCGAGTTCAAGCAGCAAGACAGATACGCTTTAAAACACTGGAAGAAATTAAAGAACGTCGAGATGAAATTTTATATTATATTAATGAAGCCATTGAAGTTGAAAAGGATGGCAAGAAAGTTGAAATGAAGAAGACAGAGGACTATGAAATACCTGAAGAATTACAGCAAGCATTCAATGATAATCCTAATTTAGAAGAGGCATTTTACAAATTAACGCCTGGTAGACAGCACAATACATATATCACATTTCACAAGCTAAGCGTAGTCAAACAAGACAAAGCAGAGTTGAAAAATATATTGATCATATTCTTGATGGTAAAGGGATGCACGATAAATAGATTTAGAATGAAAGAAGCATTTAATCAACATCGCTAAAGATGAAGATTAAATGCTTTTTAAATGATGTTAACAATAGTTCAAATTAGATAGTCAATTAACCATTTAATTTAACTAAAATTTTAGCTTGAGATTTATCGTTTACTAATTGTTCGAATCCAGATTCAACAATGTTTTCTAATTCGATTTCATCTGTTACTACGCTCTTAACATCTAAACTACCGTTCGCAATTAAATCAATTGTTTGTTGGAATGTAGTAGGAGAGTATGCAATTGTAGAAGTTAATTGAACACCTGAGTTAGTTAATAACATTGGATCGAAATCTACTGCATGAGCAAAGATTGATACGATGACAACTGTACCTCTTGGACGCGTAACTTGTACAGATTGAGATAATGTTACACCAACACCAGCAACTTCAAATGTAACATCTACACCATTTTCTGTATGTTCGTTAATAAAGTCTACAGGATTTGTATTACCAGAGTTAACTACATGCGTAGCGCCGACTTCTTTAGCTTTAGCTAAACGTTCTTCAGATAAATCAAATACGAAGATTTTACTTGCACCAGCTGCTTTAGCTGCAACAATTGTTAATAAACCAATTGGGCCAGCACCAAATACTGCTACTGTATCACCAAATAATAATTTACCTTCTTTAACTGCTTGAACCGCAACTGCAGTAGGTTCTACTAAAGCACCTTCTTTATCAGATACACTTTCAGGTAATGCATATACATTTTCTTCTGGCGCATTTGTAAATTCGGCAAAGCCACCATCAGAGCCTAAACCGATAAATGAATAGCCATCATATAAATCAACGCTTTCATCTTTCTCGTGTTTAGATACAGTTGGGTTAACAACTACGCGGTCACCTTTTTTATATTTAGTAACGTCTTTACCAACTTCTTCAACAACACCAGCAAACTCATGTCCTAAAGTAACAGGTGCTTTTTGTCCAAGTAGTGGATCAGGTTTATCTGTAGAGATGAAGACTGGTCCTTCTAAGTATTCATGTAAATCAGTTCCGCAAATACCTGCCCATGAAACTTTTACTTTAACTTCATTGTCTTTTAATTGCTTAGGTTCACGATCTTCCACGCGAACATCTTTTTGACCATACCATACTGCTGCTTTCATTTTTACAACATCCCTTCAATAAATACTTATTACACCTATAGACTAATACTATTAATTTTGGAATGCAATTTTGAATTCAGCTTCAAATTATTTACTTAGAAAAGTTTGACAATTTGATGAATTTTATTGTGAGCAACTTTATTTTCGACAGTTTTTTAACTTGATCATGCTTGAAACAACTTTAAAAAAATGTAATTGTGAATTTTTTTAATCTTTTCATATAAGAAATGTTTCAAAAAATTATATAGGGTATATAGATATAAAAGATGGAAAAAGCTTGAATTATATTGAAATTGAATTAATTAAAATTTTATGAAGCAAAGGCCATGAGGCTCTTGTTTAACTTATTACGTATTTGTTTAACAATGGGACTACTGGCCTTTTTGTTTTATGAGCTTTTTTATCTGGCAACAATAGGAAGGAGCAATATAATGACGCTAAGTATTAAGAACTTAACAAAAATTTACTCTGGCAATAAAAAAGCAGTAGATAATATTTCATTAGATATTGAATCTGGTGAATTTATTGCCTTTATTGGGACAAGCGGTAGCGGTAAAACGACAGCTTTACGAATGATTAACCGAATGATTGAAGCCACTGACGGCACAATTGAAATGAATGGGAAGAATGTTCGAAATATGAATCCAGTTGAATTACGTAGAAGTATTGGCTATGTTATTCAACAAATTGGATTGATGCCTCATATGACCATTAGAGAAAATATTGTCTTGGTACCAAAGTTGCTTAAATGGTCTAAAGAGAAGAAGGATGCTAAAGCAAAAGAATTAATCAAGTTAGTAGACTTACCTGAAGACTATTTAGATCGTTATCCATCTGAATTATCAGGTGGTCAACAACAACGTATTGGTGTCGTACGTGCATTAGCTGCAGAGCAAGATATCATCTTAATGGATGAACCTTTTGGTGCATTGGATCCAATTACGAGAGATACTTTACAGGATTTAGTTAAAGATCTTCAAAAGAAATTAGGGAAAACATTTATTTTCGTGACACATGATATGGACGAAGCGATAAAGCTCGCAGACCGTATTTGTATCATGTCTAAAGGGAAAGTTGTTCAATACGATACACCGGATAATATTCTTAGAAATCCTGCCAATGATTTTGTTAGAGAATTTATTGGACAGAATAGATTGATTCAAGATCGTCCGAATATGAGAACGGTTGAAGATGCGATGATTAAGCCTGTTACGGTAAATGCCAACGACACTCTTAATGATGCAGTCAATGTTATGCGACAAAGACGTGTTGACACAATATTTGTAGTCAACAATCATCATCATTTACTTGGATTCCTAGATATTGAAGATATTAACCAAGGGTTACGTCAACGTAAGGAATTAATTGATACAATGCAACGAGATGTTTACAAAGTCCATATTGATTCTAAATTACAAGACTCCGTACGTACGATATTAAAGAGAAATGTTAGAAACGTACCAGTCGTTGATAATGACAATGCACTTATAGGTCTAATTACACGTTCTAATCTTGTTGACATTGTCTATGACTCTATTTGGGGTGAAGAAGATGATGAGATGACATTGTCTGATTCGCACATGAATGATGTCGAACGTGAAAATGAGTTAGGTAACATTGAAAAAAATGAACATGCCGAAGACCGTCATAATGACGCTACATCGAAACAAAAAGATGTTACAGATAGATTAGACACACATGATGTGAAGGATTCTGACCATTCGGGAGTTGATCGTTAATGCGCCAATTTTTCCAAGAATATGGAAGCCAACTCGTATCGAAAACGATAGAACACTTTTACATATCAATTATCGCGTTATTAATTGCGATTGTAGTTGCGGTTCCGTTAGGCATTTTATTATCTAAGACGAAACGTATTGCAAATGTAGTGTTAACGATAGCGGGTGTGCTTCAAACAATTCCGACGTTAGCAGTATTAGCCATTATGATTCCAATCTTTGGTGTAGGTAAGACGCCAGCAATTGTCGCATTGTTCATTTATGTATTGTTACCAATTTTAAACAATACAGTTCTGGGAGTACAAAATATTGATAAGAATATCATCCAAGCTGGAACAAGTATGGGTATGACTAAGATGCAGTTAATGAAAGATGTCGAATTGCCATTAGCCTTACCACTTATAATTAGTGGTATACGTTTATCAAGTGTATACGTAATCAGCTGGGCTACATTAGCTAGTTACGTTGGCGCTGGTGGACTAGGTGATTTAGTCTTTAACGGATTAAATTTATATCAGCCACCAATGATTATTAGTGCTGCAATTCTTGTAACGTGTCTGGCTTTACTTGTCGATTTCATACTTTCTTTAATTGAAAAGTGGGCCGTGCCTAAAGGGCTTAAAGTATCTAGATAAATACAAAGGGAGGATTTTAAAATTATGAAAAAGTTAAAACTTACTTTCATACTTCTTGCAATGTCTCTCATCGTATTATCTGGATGTAGTTTACCAGGTTTAGGCGATGGTGACGGTAAAGATAGTGTGAAGATTACTGCCACAGAAACTAGTGAAACAAAAATTATGGCAAATATTGAAAAACTAATGATAGAACATTATACAAATGGCAAAATAAAACCTACTATTGTTGGTAATTTAGGTTCCAGTATTATTCAACATAATGCATTACAACGTGGAGATGTGAATATGTCAGCAGTAAGATATACTGGAACAGAATTGACGAGTGTACTTGATGCACCACCAACAAAAGATACTAAAAAAGCAATGTCAGAGTCACAAAGATTATTTAAAGAAAAATATAATCAGAAATATTATGACTCATTTGGGTTTGAAAATACGTATGCATTCATGGTTACTAAAGAAGTAGCTGAGAAATATCATTTAGAAAAAGTTTCCGACTTAAAAAAATATAAAGATGAATTACGTTTAGGCATGGATACACAATGGATGAACCGTGCTGGTGATGGATATCCAGCTTTCCAAAAAGACTATGGGTTTAAATTTGCGAGTGCACGCCCAATGCAAATTGGTTTGGTGTACGATGCTTTAAAAAATAAAAAATTAGATGTTGCTGTTGGTTATTCAACCGATGGACGTATTGCTGCTTACGATTTGAAAATCTTAAAAGATGATCGTAAATTCTTCCCACCATATGATGGAAGTCCATTAGCAACTGAAAAACTAATCAAAGATCACCCTGAAATTGACAAAGCATTGAAAAAATTACAGGGACAAATTAGTACTAAAGAAATGCAGAAATTAAATTATGAAGCGGATGGAAAAGGTAAAGAACCTGCCGTTATTGCAGAGGAATATTTGAAGAAACATAATTATTTTGAAGATGACAGTAAGAAAGGTGGTCAAAAATAATGAAAGGTAACTTGTTAAGCTCACTTTATGAATACTATACCTTGAACTTTGGCTATCTGATGGAACTCTTTTTCAAACATTTATTAATGTCTATTTATGGCGTGTTATTCGCTTGTATTATTGGCATTCCGATAGGGATTTTAATTTCAAGATATACAAAGTTATCATGGCCTATTATTACTATCGCGAATATTATCCAGACAGTTCCAGCAATCGCGATGTTAGCAATACTTATGCTAGCACTTGGGTTAGGGCCTAATACTGTAGTGTTTGCAGTATTCTTATATGCGTTACTTCCAATTATTAAGAATACGTACACTGGCATTACAGAAGTAGACTACAATATTAAAGATGCAGGCAAGGGTATGGGAATGACTAAGAATCAAGTCATGCGTATGATTGAATTGCCATTGTCATTATCAGTGATTATTGGTGGTATTCGTATTGCTCTAGTTGTAGCGATTGGTATCGTGGCAATTGGCTCATTTATTGGAGCTTCTACACTAGGAGATATTATTATACGAGGTACAAACTCTACTGATGGTACGGTTTATATACTTGCTGGTGCCATTCCAATTGCGTTAATTGCGATTATTATAGATTTAGGATTACGTTTATTAGAAAAGAAACTCGATCCAACGAATAATAGTAAGAAACGAGACAATAAAGTTCAAAGTATTAATTAATGGTTACAAATGAAAAAGAACCTGAGCACAACATTGTGTTCAGGTTCTTTTTAAAATGTTTAGAATAAAATTGAAGCTAATGGTGGAACAATGGCAACGATAATTACGCCAACGATAACAACGGCGATACTACCCATTGACTCTTCAGTTTCACCAAGTTCTTTGGCTGCAGCTACGCCAAGTGTGTGTCCACTTGTACCAAGGGCTAAACCACGAGCGATTGGATTTGAAATTTTAAACCACTTAACAATTTTAGTACCTAATGCAGAAATAACAACGGCATTTAGAATAACGGCTAATGACGTTAACTCTTTGACGCCACCAATACCTTGTGATACTGGAAGGGCGATCGCAGTTGTAGCAGCTTGTGGTAGCATTGAAGCACCAATTTGATCGCCTAATTGGAATACAATAGCTACTAAGTAAATTAAGATAAGTGCGATTAACGTTCCAATTGCGATACCCCCAAAAATTTGTAGCCAATATTTTTTAAGTACATCACGTTTTTTATATAAAGGGATGGCGAAACTAATTGTTGCTGGCTCTAAGAAGAAGTTAATAATGTCTCCACCTATTTTGTAATTTTCATAACTAATACCTGTTACTTTTAAAAATACGATCCCCGCAACCATTGCTACGAAAAGTGGTGCTAGTAAGAAGAAACCGTTCGTTTTTTTATAGAAATATTGTGCAATGACAAATGGTATTAATGAGACTAATATACCAAAATACGGTGTTGTAATTCCTAAATGATCTACCATTAGTTACCCTCCCCAAGTTTAGTTTGTTCATTTTGCTCTTTAGATGGGAATAATGTTTTTGTTACGAATAATTGTGAAACAAATCCTACACAGATAAGTAGTAATAACGTTGAAATAATAATTAATAGCAATATTAAAATAGGATGTTGGCTTAATATTGGTAAAGAATTGATAACCGAAATTCCGGCCGGTACGAATAAGAAACTAATATTATTCGTTAATGCTGTGCCGACACCTTCAACTTGACCTAATTTGACCACACCAGTGCATAATAGGATGAATAGTAATACGAGTCCTATTACTGACGCTGGCATAGGAAATGGTATGAAACTTTCAATAATTTTAGATATAAATAGTACGATAGCAATCGTTAATGCTTGCTGAAAGAAATTATACGTTTTTGCTAACTTATGATTTCCTTTATGAGCATTACTTTGTGATTGTTCATTTGCCATATTTTAACGCTCCCTTTCTCTTTCCCTTACAGATAGAATATTATGAAAACGTTTACTATTGTGAGTTTTGGCAGTGACTTACAAAAATTAGGACGTGAGTTGCAATATATTCAAGTTGAAAATCAAATAGTCAAAATAATAACAAATGATAAGACATTTATTTATAAAATAAAAAAGTATTTAACCTTATTTGGCGTATCAAATATTGATGTTTACCATAGATTAAATACTTATTAAGATGATTAATATGTTTACGTTGTATGTTTGACTGGTTAAGCAAGGCCAATTTCATGTTTAAATGCCTTCATAAATGATCGACTAACTTGAAATTTATCTCCCGATGTCATGGTTACTTGATAGGTATAATTGAACCAATGTTCAACGCTATCGATATGCGTTTTATTAATGATAGTCGCACGATGAATTTTAATAAATGTGTTATTCGATAATTTCTTTTCATAGTAGTTAAGTGGTTCATTAGTTTGATATGTGCGATGAGTGGTATTTATCGTTGTTATCCCATTGTTGACTGAAACTGCTGTGATGTCATCTTTTCGGATCACATAGATACGTTCATTCATTTCAATTGGTAGTACGGTTTGGTCTTCATTTTCTTGGCGATCATCTTGTTGCATTGATAGCGTAGATGGTTCACTTGCTATATGATCTATCTCATTGCTATTAGGTATTTGATGCTTAACTTTATTGACTGCTTGCTCTATACGTTCAAGTTCAAAAGGCTTGAGTATATAATCAATTGCATCAAGTTCAAAGGCTTTAACTGCAAATGTATCGTGTGCCGTTGCAAAAATAATGTGTGGTGGTTGTTTCATTTTCTTTATTTTTTGTGCTAAATCTATACCACTTTCATCCATAAGATTGATATCTAAAAAGACTAAATCATATGTTTCTGATAAAAGTTTTTCTAACGTTTCTTCTATGTTTTCAGCTTCATCAATCACGTTAAATCCAGATATCTCATTTAATAAGTAATGAAGCTCATTTCGAGCTAATGGTTCATCATCAACGATTAACGTCTTCACTTAAATATCCTCCTTTATTGTGTGTGATGGTATATGGCAACTTACCGTCGTTCCTATTTCTGTTGATTCAAAATGTAAGGCGGCCTTTGTGCCGTAAAGTCCAATTAACCGTCTGTTTAAATTTTCTAAGGCACTACCAGTTCCTGTCTCTGAATCGACACTCATTTGTCCAATCAATGGTAACTTATCATCATCAATGCCACTTCCATTATCACGAACAGTTAATGTTAATTCTTCATTGTCATGGTGTGCAACTACATCAATAATATTATCTTTGCGACGGTGTTTAAAGGCGTGTTTGATAGCATTCTCAACTAGAATTTGAATGACGAAAGGTGGGATAAGCACATGCTTACATGATGAATCAATATGATATTGAATTGTGAATCGATCAGGGAAGCGTGCTTGTTCTAATGCCAAATAGGCCTCTACTTGTTGCAATTCTTTTTCCAAAGTAATGGTGTTATTTCGAGCTCCTTGCAAATTTGATCTAAAGAATTGGCTTAACTGCAATAATAACTTTCTTGCCTTTTCACTATCAATACGTACGAGGGCTGAAATGGTATTAATCGCATTAAAGAAGAAGTGCGGATTAACCTGTGCCTGTAACGATTTGATTTCAGCATCTTTTAAAAGTTTACTCTGCATTTCGGCCTGACCCAATTCTAATTGACTTGAGAAGATATCTGCTAGGCCACGTGCGAGTTGTTTCGTCGATGTTGTGTTTTCATATTCATTTGTAAAATAAAATTTTAATGTGCCGGCTACTTCTTGATTAATCATTAAAGGGATGACGATAGCAGATGTTAAAGAACAATTTGGATTGTTGCATCCTATTTCTTCTTTAGAGTGTGCTTCCTTTAAATGACCCGTTTTTATGACTTCTTTTGATAAATCGGTAATGATTGCTTTTTTAGCAACATGGTGGTCACTTGCAGCGCCCACATGTGTTAAAATATCTGTTCTATTTGTGATAGCAACCGCCGATACGTTCATCAATTTCAGAATGATTTCAGCAACGGAACGTGCAGACTGTTCAGTTAAACCAGACCTAAAATACGGCAACGTTTTATTCGCTATTTCGAAGACGTCATGCGTTTGAATAGCACGGGTTTGCTCTTCTTGTTTTAATGTTGAAAGTATTATAGATAAGAAGATAGCTGTCCCAATACTATTGATTAAAATCATAGGTAAGGCGATAAATTGAACAAGCGACCATGCAGAAGCTGTATCGTTGGCAAAGATGAGTATGCATGCCATTTGAATTGCTTCATTAAGTGCACCAATAATGGCACCCATTAAAACGGTTGGGTAAGTATAGCGACGCATTGTACGATAACCATAAAACCCTGATATAAGTGCGATGAAAATAGATGAAATGAGATAGGTGTATGCATTTGCACCGCCAATATAAAGGCGTGACAACCCTGATACAATGCCTACTATAATTGCGACGAAAGGTCCGCCAATTAAACCAGACATCCCTATTGTTAATACACGTGTATTTGCCATAGATGCATCGTCATTTAGTTGGTAATAAATATTACTAGATACAATATGTCCATTTTCAATTTCAATTCCAGTGAAATTTGAAGTTATAGCAAATAGAGCGAACAAAATTGTTAATTGCCATTGAGAACGCAATTTTTCGCGTTCGCCCATCATCGTTTTAAAGTGATTAATATTCATTAACATATAGGCGATAATAATGATTAACCCTACACGTTCAAGCAATAATATAAATAAATTAAACATAGTAAGCACCTATTCATTGTAGTTTCAGTTAAAATACTTATCCTTTCTATAATTATAATATGGATAATTTTAACTTAATAGTTTAAAATTAAAACTTATAATTTGTAGGTATCTAATTATTGATTTATTGCACTTTTGAGTATGTTGTTAAAAATATTTATTGAAAAAGTTAGAGTATTTTATTAAGTCATTTCTTCTTAATTATGATAAGGTTTTCAATGTAAACTAATTTCTTAAGTGAGTGTTGTATCTAACATAATCTAACGTCAAATAATGAAAGTCATGATGCACATGTTAATAAATTATAGAAATAGGGAACTTATTAATTAACGCTATAGACATAAAATTGATGACACTCATTATAGTTGCTTTATTAGGACTTAAATCAACTTGAGTAGATTAGTTTTAGGGTAATTTAGGAGGAATTTTTCGAGATGGAGTCTTCAAAACAATTTAGGGGAGATAATAAATTACTAATTGGTATTATAATCGGGGTACTCACATTCTGGTTATTTGCACAATCATTAGTTAACGTTGTTCCAACGTTACAATCTTCATTTAACACAGACATGGGTACGATTAACATTGCCATTAGTTTAACTGCATTGTTCTCTGGACTATTTATTGTAGGGGCAGGAGATATTGCAGACAAATTAGGTCGAGTAAAAATGACATACATCGGCTTAGCATTAAATATTATTGGTTCATTATGTTTAATCATCGCACCTGTCGCATGGTTGCTATTAGTAGGACGTGCGTTACAAGGTTTATCAGGTGCATTAATTATGCCGTCAACACTTGCAATAATAAATGAATATTACATAGGAAAAGAAAGACAACGCGCTGTTAGTTACTGGTCTATCGGTTCTTGGGGCGGTAGTGGTATTTGTTCATTATTTGGTGGTTTCATGGCCTCAACGATTGGATGGCAGTGGATTTTTATTGTTTCAATTGCACTTTCAATTTTAGCCTTTTTCTTAATTAAACATACACCCGAGACTAAAGTTGAACCTAGTGTAGATGAAACTAAAACAAAATTTGATGTGACTGGTTTAATACTATTGGTTATTACACTATTAAGTGTTAACGTGATGGTTACGCAAGCTGCAGATCGAGGACTGTTCTCGCCAATGATCTTATCACTTGGTGCTGTATTCTTAGTTGCAGGAATCTTATTTATTATTAGAGAATTAAAAACAGAGAACCCGTTAGTTGATTTTCATATTTTCAAAAATAAGGGTTATAGTGGTGCGACATTATCCAACTTTATGTTAAATGGTGTTGCCGGTGGTACACTTATTGTTGTTAATACGTATTATCAAAGTCAATTAGGTTTTAGCTCATTACAAGCAGGTTTAATTTCAATTACGTACCTTGTAGCTGTACTAATCATGATTCGTGTTGGTGAAAAATTATTACAAAAACTTGGTGCTAAAAAACCATTATTAGTAGGTAGTGGTTTTGCATTCTTAGGATTACTACTATTATCTTTAACATTCTTACCAAATGTTGCTTATATCATTTCAAGTATTATAGGTTACTTATTATTTGGTATCGGTTTAGGTACATATGCTACTCCTTCTACTGATACAGCGGTTGCAGAAGCACCTGATGATAAAGTAGGTGTAGCATCTGGATTGTATAAAATGGCGTCATCTTTAGGTAATGCTTTTGGTGTTGCTATGTCTAGTACCATTTATGGTTTTGGTGCATCATTCATGAATTTACAACTCGGCGGCGCTGCTGGCGTATTATTCAATGCCGGAATTGCTTTAACTGCATTTATAGTAATTTTAATTTTAGTTCCTAAGAAATTAAGAACAAATTAATAAAAATATTAGTTTTTAATAGTGAGATATCGAATTCGATTAGAGTTCGATATCTTTTTTAATAAATTAAAGAACAATTTATATTAATTATCTTAAAATTGTGAATATTCCGTTTACAATATTGACGTTATAAATTTAAAGTAGTATTTTAAAATCATCATTAGGAAAAAGGGGTCGTGACATATGAAAATAGCAATTGCAGGTTCTGGCGCGTTAGGAAGCGGATTTGGTGCGATGTTATACCGTCAAGGGTATGATGTAACGTTAATTGATGGATGGGAGCCACAAGCGAAAGCAGTTATACAAGAAGGTTTACATATAGACATCAATGGTAAAAATCATCATCTTAACATGACGATGTATCAACATAACGATATTCCACAAGATGCTCAATTTGATGTTATCTTTTTATTCACTAAAGCGATGCAGTTACAAGATATGCTGGAACATATTAAAGCACACATTCATGACAATACAATTATGGTTTGTACGATGAATGGTTTGAAGCACGAACGTTTAATTCAACATTATGTTGACGAATCACGAATTGTGCGCGGTGTTACTACATGGACTGCAGGATTAGAATCTCCTGGACATACACATTTAATGGGGGCAGGTCCGGTTGAAATTGGTGCACTTGTACCTAAAGGTCAAGCTAATGTTGATGTCGTGTATGAACTGTTAGATCAATCTGGTCTTAATCCACATAAAAGTGAGCAGCTGCAACAATCAATTTGGAAGAAAATTTGTGTGAATGGTACTGCTAATGCACTTTGTACGATATTAGAATGTCGTTTATCAAATTTAAATGAGAGTGATTATGCGAAACAACTTATTTACAAGATTACACAGGAAATTGTACAAGTTGCAACGGTAGATGGCGTACATTTAAATGGAGATGAAGTTTACAATTATCTCATCGATTTAAATGAAAAGGTAGGCCCACATTATCCATCAATGTATCAAGATTTGATTAACAATAATCGTCTTACAGAAATTGATTATATTAATGGAGCAGTTGCTCAATTAGGTAAAGAACATCATATTGATGCGCCAGTTAACCAATTTGTAGCGAATATGGTACATGCGAAAGAGCAACAACGACATGCAAAATAATGTCCAATTAGAAGACATGAAGGGTATGTCATCAACTCGTATCTGAATAAAAGTAATTGATTCTATGATTTAAGATTGAATTGTGGAATCACCTTAATGGTAAGGTGGATTGGAGTGAGATGTTGGATTCAAATTGGATTCAGTCTTGCTCCTTTTTTAAATCGAATAATTATATCTTTATCACAAAAAGTGATACGCTTAATCCTTATTGAAATATGAATGATTATAAAATAGTCCTAAACGGGTAGAAGAAGGTTAAGTGAATTTAAGGAGCTGTTATTAGAATGAATCGTTCAACGAAACGTGTCGTTATTACAAGTATTGTAGGTGGATTGCTAAGTGGTGCGGTTAAGATTGGCTGGGAAGCTATCGTTCCGCCTAGAACACCGGAACGTGAGAAAGAAACCCCTCCAATGACATTATTGAATCAGGTGGGATTACCAGATTCAATAAAAAAAGCAACCTATCACTATAATGGTAATGATATTCCAATAACGGTTATGGGGATTCATTATGGCTTCTCTGTAGCAAATGCTCTTGCATATGGCTTATTAGCTGAAAGATTTCCACGAATCACTGCCTTAAAAGGATCATTATTTGGCGTTGCTATACATATTGCATTTCATGAATATTTATTGCCAAAGTTGAATTTGACACCTCAGGTTAAAGACTTACCTTATGAAGAACGATTTTCAGAGTTGTTCGGTCATATTGTTTGGATGAATACTATTGATATGATTAGAGATTCAAGTAAGTAGGTTAGATTGAGATATTCATTTTCAGAAAAAGAGAAATAAAAAGGTGAGTACAATAAAGACTAAAATATTAATACAGGCGCAACAGGATTAATCGGAACAAGATTAACACAACGTTTGATTGAAGAAGGACACGAGGTTGCCGGATTTACTACATCTGAGAGAGGTAAAGAGAAATTAGAAGGACTAAACGCTAAAGCGTATATTGGCGATATCTTAAAAGCGGATACTATTGATGTAGCAATTGATGACTTTCGTCCTGAAATTATCATTAATCAAATTACAGATTTAAAAAATGTTGATATGGTAGCAAACTCAAAAGTGCGTATAGAGGGCGGTAAAAACCTAACTGATGCGGCACTTAAATATGATGTTAAAAAAGTAGTAGCTCAAAGTATTGGTTTCATGTATGAACCAGGAGAAGGACTTGCTACTGAAGAAACACCATTAGATAATCATTCAGATGGTGACAGAAAAATTACGGTAGATGGCGTGGTTGGACTTGAAAAAGAAACCGCTCGTATGGACCAATATGTTGTGTTACGTTTCGGTTGGTTATATGGACCAGGTACTTGGTATGGTAAAGACGGTATGATTTATAATCAATTTAAAGATGGCGAAGTAACATTATCAGATGGTGTCACATCATTCATTCATTTAGATGATGCTGTTGAAGTATCTATTCAAGCGATGAACTTTGATACTGGTATTTATAATGTTGCAGATGACGAGCCAGTAAAAGGATCAGACTTTGCAGCATGGTATTCAAAAGAAGTTGGTGTGGATCCTAAAGTCACTATCCAACCCGCACAACCATTTGAACGTGGCATTACAAATGACAAGTTTAAAGAACAAGGTGGTACACTAATCTATAATACATGGAAAGATGGCATGCACCCATTAAAATAAATTATTAGTAAAAGAAGCACTGTTACAAGCTAATTGCAATTAGCTTGTAACAGTGCTTGTTGTATTGATGGAATGTCTTTATTACTTTAAGCCTTATCATCGTTAGTCTTATTTTGACGTTGTTGCTCAATTTGTCGTTTGAGTTGTTCACCTGCTGCTTTACCCACTTTTGCATAATGGCTATGTGCAAAATGCATTTGAATAATTAAAAACGTTGCACTTATCGCCCAGTATAAACTTAAGGCTGAAGCAGATTGTAGTGATGCATAAATAATAAATAATGGCGATAATACCATCATGACATAGTATGTGCGTCTTTCTTCTTTTGGATAATGCATTGCATTGACCAAAGGTTGAATGAAGTAAAGTAAAGCTGCTATAAATGTCATGATTAAATCCGTATGCATTAAATTGAACCATAAAAAGTGAGGGTGCTCGATAATACCACCACTCGTTGGATATTTAATACAAGCGTATAAACCTAATAAAATAGGAATTTGGATTAATATCGGCAAAGTTCCAACTAGGCTTTTGAATGGATTAATACCATAGTCGTTGTACTTTTTCATTAATAATTTATTAGCTGCAGTACGTTCTTCTTGTGTATCAGCATTCTTTAGTTTATCTTGCAGTTTCTCAATTTCCGGTTTAACTACCTGAGTTTTACCTCTCATAATGTGAATGTTTTTCACTTGGATAAACATTAGTGGCATTAGTACAAGACGTATGATAAGTACAATGACAATAATAGCTAATCCATAATTCTCATGGAATGTACGACCTAAGAAGTGAAGTAACATATCCATTGGCTTAACAAATATAGTATAAAAGAACCCATGTTGATCTTCTTTATGAGAATAGTCACATCCACCCAATAATATGACAATACTCATTAAGAATAAGGACCATTTTTTTCTCATTTATAATCTCCTATGTGCTTGAGGTCTTTAATAATCTTAGTCTTTAATATGTTTAGCTTAACATATTCGTATGTTTAGCGTAGCAGTTAATCTCAATTTTATGACTTTTATTTGTTTGTATTTGTAATTATTTTTAAAAGAACTAAGCCAAAAAGACTCGTTAATAAAGTGATGAAACCTAGTATAGTGACTTTAGCTGGTGCTGGTAGCCATGTCATAATAAATTGCCAATCAGAGCCATTTAGTAACAATGAAGGCAATAGATGTAGAAGGCCTAAAATTAAAATAAAGCCGATTGAAAGAATGAGTATTCGATATTTCGTGTTTTTACGTTGAAAGCTTAATAGGATCGATTGATGACTGGTCATATGACGATATAAGTAAATCAAAGTTATAGCAACCATGATCCAAATCACGATTGTAACTACAATAATCATAGTTTGGTATTGATTGATGTAGTATTGTACCGTGTCAATATGCTGTCCTTGACTTAATTGTGTATTTAAATGTTTGGCAAGCGTTGGCGTATGACTAGAATAAGCATTTGCGAGAACAACAATGCCATAGTCTTTCTTAGGATTCAAAATAATATAAGATGAATAGTTCTCAAGCGTACCCGGATGATAGATAAGTGTTTCTTGATTATCTTTAGTGACAAACCAGCCTGTTGCATATTGAGAATCATCATCGTCATTTGTTTTAACTTTAGGTTTGTGTGTAGTTTCAACTAAAGATTTTAAATGTTTTGGGGGATGAAGTTGAAATTTTATCCAAGGTTCTAAGTCATGTGTGCTAGCCATTAAATAGGCTGCTGGGTTATCACCGATATTAAACTTTGGATTATCTGAGTATACTTTATTATGTTGAATATCATACCCCTGAGCATCATCTCCGCCTTTTTTATTACTTTCTTTAGTAGAAATATGTTTCATATTTAAAGGTTTGAAAATATGTTCACTCATATAAGATGAATAGGGAGAATGAGATATATTCTGAACAATTAAACCTAAAATATCGTAATTCATATTAGCATATTCGAACTGTTCTCCTGGTCGATGGTTCAGTGAACGACCATTAATACTGTTAACAATTCCATCTAGACTATCCGTCTTTTTTGTAATTTTATCATTGTCAGTGATATCTCCTGGAATACCACTAGTTTGAGTTATTAATTGATTAATAGTAATTTCTACTTTTTTCCCTTTATATTTCATATGAAAGTTAGGTATGTATTTACTTATAGGGTCATTTAATTTGATTTTCCTTTCATTGACTAGTTGCATAATGGCATATCCCGTCATTGCTTTGGAATTAGAAGCAATTTCAAAGCGTGTATTGGAAGTTACTTTTTGTTTATTTTTAATGTTTGCATACCCATAACCTTTATTGAGTAACATTTTATTATCTTTAATAATTAATACAGAGACGCCAGGAATGTGACTATCATTCATTTCGTTTTTGACAATGCTGTCCAAATAATTTTGAGAAGTAGGGCTAATCATTGAATAGTTGGGTTGCCATTTAATCATGATTGAACAAATAAATAAGATAATAACTAATACGACTCCACTGAAAAGAAATATCTTTTTCATTTTTAATCCTCTGATCATAAGATTTAAGTAGCGAACAATTTACACTGTTAACGACAATAGTATAGCAAGTTTTTTCATAAATTGCTCTTGTACTTCTTTTGAGTTGCTATCTATTGATTTAAATAATTAATAATAGAAATTTTACAAATAAATATAACTGTAAAATGTAACTTTAATGGTAATAAATTACATTAAAATAGTGGGGGCATCTATACTTTTTATCAAAATGGGAGTATATTTTATCCATTGAATTTGAATATAAAGAGGTAAAGAGTATTATGTTCACTCAATTTAAAAGACTTTTAATTGGTAAACCTAAAAGAAATCGTGATTTAAAAAATGAAAGAATCAGTAATTTCAAGGCTTTAGCAATACTTTCTTCGGATGCATTGTCATCAGTAGCCTATGGTCCGGAGCAAATTTTGATTACACTCGCAGTCGTTGGTGCTATGGCGTCATGGTACACGTTACCAATTGCATGTGCAGTATTAGTACTATTAGCAGCTTTAATCTTATCATACCGCCAAGTTATTTATGCCTATCCTAAGGGCGGCGGTGCTTATATGGTTTCTAAGACTAACTTAGGAGAAAAATGGGGACTAGTAGCTGGTGGTTCATTACTTGTTGATTATATTTTAACTGTAGCGGTAAGTATCGCTTCTGGTGCAGATGCGTTTGTAGCTGCATTTCCGTCACTGTATCATCACAAAGTATTAATTGCATGTTTACTAGTACTATTTATTTTAATAATGAATTTACGTGGATTGACAGAATCTGCTACAGTATTGTCTTATCCAGTCTATTTATTCATTATCGGGTTAATTATTATGATTGTTGTAGGTGTATGGAAAGTTGCAACTGGCCAAGCTGAACTACATATGCACGCAACAGTGGGAACAGCTGTGCCTGGTGTTACGCTATTCTTACTATTAAAAGCATTCTCATCTGGGGCATCATCTTTAACAGGCGTAGAAGCTATATCTAATGCGGTAACAAATTTTAAAGATCCTGGTCCTAAGAATGCTGTTAAAACATTAGTTACAATGGGTGGCATCCTTGCATTTCTATTAGTAGGCATTGTAGGTTTAGCCTATTGGTACGGCGTAATGCCTGAGACTGAGACGACCGTATTGTCTCAATTAGCAATGAACATTCTAGGACACAATGCTGGTTATTATTTTGTTCAGGCTACAACAGTAATGATTTTAGTTTTAGCAGCGAATACAGGTTTTACAGCATTTCCAATGCTTGCCGCTAGCATGGCGAAAGATAAATATATGCCACGTATGTTTAGTGTTCGAGGAGATCGCTTAGGTTATTCGAACTCTATCATCACTTTAGGTGTTGGGGCTATCTTGCTTATTATCATTTTTGATGGTAAAACTGAGAACTTGATTCCACTCTATGCTGTAGGTGTATTTATTCCATTCACATTAGCACAATATGGCTTGGTACTTAAATGGATTAGAGGCAGAGAAAAAGGGTGGTCTCGCAAATTAATTGCCAACGCGATAGGTGGAACAATTACATTTATCGTATTTATGATTTTCTTGATCACTAAATTTAGCCATGTATGGCCAATATTGATATTTTTACCTTTAATTGTGATTGTATTCCTACGTATCAAAGGTCATTATAAAGATATTGCTAAACAGTTGAAATCGACTGCAATGGTACAAGATATGCCAATTGTTGATAAAAATTTAGCAATTGTTCCTGTAAGTACCATTACGTCAGCCATTGATAAATCAGTATATTATGCTCAAATGATTGCTGATGATGTCATAGCAGTTCATGTTTCATTTGGAGATGAAGCGGATAAATGCTTTGCTGAAAAATGGCAACGTCATTATCCGGATGTGCGTTTAGTCATCTTACATTCTGAATATCGTAGTGTCATTAGACCAATTTCAAGATTTATTGATAAGATCAATAAAAAAGCGAATGATAAAAATTATGTCATTACAGTTGTTGTGCCTCAGTTTATTACAAAAAAATCATGGCATAACTTCTTACACAATCAAACGAGTATTAGATTAAAAATGCACTTATTCTATCAAAAGAATGTTATTTTAGCAACTGTACCATTTAAATTACACAAATAAACTTATAGAAAAGCCCATAGATAATGCAAGGTTACATTATCTATGGGCTTTAATTGATTTTTAGTGAGCGTTGCTTACTTCATGTGCTAGAACGATTTCATTGTAATTGATGTTTTCTCGTAATTGGGTTGCAACTTCATTAGTTACTTTATTTCGTGAAATTAATTCATCTAAAATGGTACGTTGGATGTATAATGCTTCCAATTTTACATCTTGTTGTTGCTGTGTAGTAAGTTCATATACTTCTTTGTTTTGATTTTTTTGTTGCTTTCTATTCTTATTGTGACGAATCGTACGAGATAAGTTGTGATATTGGTTAATAATTAAACTCACTTCTAAGACATTTGAACTATTTTGTTCTTGACGCATTTTCATAATAATATTGTGATTAACAACACGCATTAATTGTTGCACTTTGTTAAAGCTATTTGCACATTCTTCTCTTTGTGCCTTTTTCTCGTCTTTTACTTTTTGACGTTCAGCTTTATATTCTTCACGCTTAGCTTTAATATCCATTTTATTTTGTTCTGGTGTAGCATGATGTTCTTCTTTTAATAATCCTCGGTTTTCTTTATGGATGCGATGTGTCTCTTTTCGTGATTCTTTACGAGCTTTAAATCGTAAGCCGATTAATTTAAAGAAACGACTTATTTTTCTTATAATAGACATTTCACGATAAGATTGACTGAATTCCGTAATATTGCGATAGTCTGTTAAATCCTTCTTAGTAATTCTTTCTTTTTCGATTAATCGCTCTAGTGTTCTTGTTTCTTCTTCTTCAGCTATTTCTTGAAGGCGACGTAATTCTTTCGTATTTTTATTGTCCGGTTCCATATTGATTAAGAATGATAACTCATTAAAATATTGATTTAATATTGGTCGATAATCCATACTTTTTTCTTCAGAGTTTTTCTTTTTAAATGCATCGAGTACTTGTTGAACCATGAATATTTTAGCTGATTGATAGGACATACCTTTAAATTCTGAGATCTTTTCAGATGGTGTGATAAACGGTAGAACAACTTGAGCGAGAATTAAGCTAGTTAATACCATAAATGAAGCGATGAATAACAGATCATTACGATATATAAACTCTTGGTTACCATCCATCATATATGGAAGTGTTAGTGCCATTGATAAGGAAATGGTACCGTGTATCCCACACATTGTCATAATAAAGGCATAGTGATTACGCTTCGGTGGTCCAGCATCTTCTTCATCATCTAAATAGGATTGAACGTTGTTTGGATAATAAAAATCTTTAAATAATAAGTACACCCAAACAAATCTAAATACATAAATCGCTAGCGCAATTAATAGCGCGGTTGTAATTAAAAATACAATGTTTTGTGGTTCGTCATGAATAATTTCCATAACTACTTCGGGAACGATATATCCTAATACAACAAATACAAAGCCATTTAACGCATAACTTAGCGTATTCCATATTTGGTTATAGTTCATTTGTAATTCCGTTTGGGCACGAATTAAACGGTCGCGTTCTAAACCATGGATTAAACCAGCGACAACTACGGCTATAATTCCTGATGCGTGAAGCTCTTCGCCAATAAAATAAACGGCGAAAGGAGTAAGTAATTGAATGAATGTTAACGTATTACTATCTTTCATGCCTTTATTGGCAGTTAAATAAACTCTTAAAGTTACGACTAGTGCGCCAACAATGATACCAATTAACACACCTAAAATAGTTGAAATAATAAATTGGCCAATTGCATCAAATGCTGAAAAACTACCAGTTACAAGTGCAGTAACTGCAATTTTAAATGAAATGATACCTGCGGCGTCATTAAGTAATGATTCACCTTCAAGAATTGACATTGACCCTTTAGGTAATATCTTACCTTTAGTAATTGCGGAAACTGCGACTGCATCAGTAGGGCAAAGAATTGCAGCAATTGCAAAGGCAGCTGGCATTGGTAAATCCGCCCAAATCCAATGAATAAAGAAACCAACACCAATAACAGTAGCAAAGACGAGTGCCATTGCCATAAGTACTATGGGTTTACGGTACTCAAGTAACTTTGTTCGAGAAATATGCGTACCTTCCACAAATAAAAGTGGGGCGATAACCGCCATCATAAAGACTTCCGATTCAAATTCAAAGTGCATTGGAATAGGTAGCACAAATAAGCAGACACCCAATGCGATTTGAATAAAAGCAGTAGGAATTTTAGGGAACCTATTATAAATAATAGAACTGATAATAACTGCGAATATAAATAATAAAAATGCTTCTAATAGCTCCATGAATAACTCCTTTATAAAAATGAATACTAATAGTTTACCATGTGAAGTGATAAGCTACCAAAAAATGGTAACCTATTTAATAAATTGTTTTATGATTATTATTTTGTCTATTTACCATATTTAAGTGTCTATAAACAGATATATGAATTAAAGTGGTTATCAATATAGAGTTGCTTGAGATGTCTAAAAGTGGGAGTAGTTGAATAAAGTTATATGATAGTGAGAACAGAATTAAGATCATACAAATATAAAAACTGAGAAAAGCTTGATATAAGCGTCTTCTCAGTTTTATTTGTTTTTATAAATTGAAAATTTCGTTTATCAATTAATTAATCTGATGATTAATAATTAATTGAATTACGTCCTTGACTACGAGTTCGTTCCGCTAAGTCTTCTGCATTAGACTTGTATTTTCTATAAAAGATGAACAAGAAGATAAACCAAATTGGTGAAATGAAAATGGCCGCTCTTGTATCTTCGCTAAAGAATAGTAGTACAAACACAAACGCGAAAAATGCGAGTACGACATATGCTGTCTTAAGTCCACCAAAGAGTTTAAATTTATTCTTATGGTGTTCTTCTGGATTCTTTTTAACGAAAACAATATAAGAAATGATAATCATTGCCCATACTACTAAAAATAGAACAGTTGATAGTGTTGTAACATAAATAAATAATTTAATGGCATCTGGGAAAATAAAATTAAGCAATGCTGCTGCCAATAAGGTACCAGATGAAACTAACATAGATAAGTATGGAACACTGCTACCATTAGTTTTGCTTAAAACTTTAGGTCCTAAACCTTGTTTAGCAAGTCCGAATAAAATACGACTATTAGAATAAATACCACTGTTTGTTGCTGATGCAGCGGCAGTTAATACTACAAAGTTTACTAGTCCGGCAGCGAATGGTAAGCCGATTAAACTAAACATCGTTACGAATGGACTACTATTTGAGTCTATTTTATTCCAAGGAATAACCGACATGATGACTAATAAACCACCTACGTAAAATAATAAGATACGTATAGGCACGTTATTAATTGCTTTAGGAATTACATTTCTAGGGTCCTTCGTCTCACCAGCAGTTACCCCGATAAGTTCAATACCAATAAATGAATAAACGGCAATTTGGAATGCCATTAAGAATCCAAATGGTCCATTAGGGAAGATACCGCCGTGATTAGTTAAGTTACTAAACGATGCATGACCATAAGATGTTTTAAATGAGAAGAATATCATGACAAGTCCAACGATGATCATCGCAATAATAGTAACAATTTTGATAATTGAGAACCAAAATTCCAATTCACCGAATAATCTTGCACCTAACATGTTAAAAGAGATTAACATTAATACTATGAACAAGACGGTAATCCAATGTGGAACTTGTGGGAACCAAAAACTAAAATATTGTCCCATTGCTGTTAAATCTGACATACTTGAAGCAATCCAAGCGAGCCAATATGTCCACCCAATGACAAATCCGGCAAAGGGACCTATGTATTCGTTCGCGATATCTACAAATGAATTAAAGCGTGTATTACTTAATAACAATTCTCCAAGTGCTCGCATGAATGCAAACATGACCATACCAATAATCATGTAAGTTAGTAAAAGGGAAGGTCCTGTTAAAGCTATTGTTTGTCCTGAACCTAGGAATAATCCTGTACCAATTGCGCCCCCAATCGCAATTAATTGAATATGCCTGTTGTTTAGTTCTCTTTCCAACTGTCTAGCCATATACTTCCTCCTTAGAAAGCAATGATGCGATTTTTAATTTTTTAGTTGTAAACGCTTTCTTTTTTTATGTAAAAATTTTTCTTTTAACAAAGTATAGCGTTTATTCAATAGTTGTTAAATTTTAGATAAAAAGCGATTTTGATATTAATTGTTCACAAATTATGTAACTTTGCTAAAAGGTAATTTTATTATACTCTTTATTGTATAAAATATAAACAAATTTCTGAAAATTTAATAAACAGATTTATTTATTATTAATAATAACTATGACATAATGATTTCAATTCAAAACAAGTAAGAGGGAAGACATTAATGAAGATAGGTACAATTTCAGATTTACATATTGATCGACATCCTAAACTGGAACCACAAGCATATCTTGATGCACTCGTATATATTGTGGAACAAAGAAATATTGAATTATTATTAATTGCAGGAGATATGTCTAATGATTATCTGCAAAGTTACCAATTTATTCAAGACTTAAAAGAAAAATGTCGTATACCAATCTTATTCGTCCCTGGTAATCATGACTATTGGACTTCAGAAGCATCACTCAGTTCAAAGCAAATTTATGAATTTTATGCTAGCAAGCCAGACTGTCTAATTGGCAAACCGTATGTCGTTAATGACCATTGGGCAATAGTAGGACATACTGCATGGTATGACTATAGCTATGCTGATGACAAATTTGATTTGGATCGAATTAAAAGAGGGAAATATTACGGTGCCACATGGCAAGATAAAGTGAAAATTGATTGGGATATTGATGATAGAGTGTTATCTAAAGAGGCGGCTAAACAAATACAAGAAGACTTAGATCAGGTTAAAGATAAACATATTATCTTAATGACTCACATTGTCACGCATCCTAAATTTATAGTACCTATGCCGCATCGCATTTTTGACTTCTTTAATGCTTATATAGGTACTAAGGACTTTGATGAATTTTATTCAACCTATTCCATCCGTTATAGCATTATGGGGCATGTGCATTTTCGAAAGATGATTAATGAAAATGGCATCACATATATTTGTCCCTGCTTAGGGTATCAACGACAATGGAGAACGAGTGATATTAATCAAGAAATCAATAACGCTTTAGTATCATTTGATATTAGTGATGAATAATATATATGTGAGATTGGGAAGTGTTTTAAATTATCTCAATCTCACTAGCAGTTACTACTAATCATTGGTGTTTACTTTAAGATATATACATGTACGACCAGGGGCATTAAAGCTACGCTCTAATTTGGACTTTGCAATTTTAATAACTTGAAAGCGATTAGGGACTATCGCAGGAAAGATAACAAATTTAAATAAGTGACTCCATAAGGGATCTATATAATAGTAATATTTATCATCATATCCAATTAATAGCGTAACATGAATGTTAGAAACGAGTTCTTTTTTACGATCATCAAATGTGAAATGTTTCCGGAATGGTTTACGCCCTAAACTCGTATGATACATGATGACCGGTTGGCCTGAATCAATAACGGCCTCTAAAGACGTTAGCTCAGTACCTGTGCCATCAACAATTCGTGAATCAATCGTTTGTAAGTACGGAACATAAGCATTCGGAAAGATGGTTTGGTGATGACCCAACTTGACGAGTAAGTGATGACCTACATAACCTTTATAGGGATTATTAGGATGTTTGGGCCAATGTTTCATAATTTCTGTTGCTTTTATATTATAATCATTATATTGAAGTAACATTGCTGCTGAAACACCTTCACAGCCCATGACCATTGGAATTGGAAATAATTGGCTAATTGGTTTGATTGATAATATCGTTCTTTTCATCTTTATTCTCCTCAAAGACGCTTTTATAGTTTACATCACTTAATTTAAGTAAATTTATTATATACCTTAGTGGTCATCTCGTATATTAATATGGATTTTGACTTTATTGATATAGAATAAATGAAAAAGGGGACATTTGAATGGCAATACAATATAAATTGGAACAGTTAAATCATGTTCGACTCATCGGTGTCTTAAGAAAGTATGAGAGTGGCGATGAGATGCAAAAAGATATACCATCATTTTGGCAAAAAGTAAATAATGATGGGGTTGTAGATGATTTAATAGAACTTAGTAATCAAACATTATCAGGATTGTTAGGCGTCATTTTACAGAAAGAAGATAATCATTTCGAATATTTCATTGGTGTACCTTGTGATAATTCGAATAATAATGATTCGCACTTTAATACACTCGAATTGTCAGCTCATAAGTATGTTGTTATAGATGCGAAAGGAAAAGTTCCCGAAGCAATTAAATCGATAACGCCTAAAATCTATCAAGAGTTATTACCTCAAGCTAAATTTAAGACGATTAGAGCACCTATGTTTGAACATTACTTACCAGGAAATACCCAAAGTAGTGATTATATTACAGAAATTTGGATTCCTATAGAAGATTAGACAAGAGATTGATATAAAGTAGATATTTTAAAACTATAAAATACAGTAATTAAAAGAACTGAGAAGGCGCTCTTTTTAAGCGTTTCTCAGTTCTTGTTATACTTTCACAATTTATTTTTTAACTGCATGAACGATATAATTCATATTCTTTTTATGTTTACGCATTGTTTTAAACATTTTGATAAACATTTTGCGATTAGTTGGTTTTAGAGCGTTTTTTATAATTTTTAACGTACCAAGGAGGCCTTCATCTCGAATCATACCTATTGGAGTCATTAAAGATAGTGGACCTACTTTAGACTCAATATTTGAAAAACCAGCTTCTTGATAGAGTTGATACCAATCTTCAGGTGATAAAGGTGTAACTTTCATATTGATGGCGTTACTTAATTCATCAATGACCGTTGGCGCCTCTTGTCTATTAATAATTGCAATATCATGTGTAAGTATAATGCCATTCGGTTTTAATACTCGATAATATTCATTTAGCACTTTTTCCTTAATCTGATAAGGCAACATGGTTAGCATCGCTTCATTTAAAATAATATCAAAGCTCTGATCTTCAAAAGGTAATTTCATAGCATTGGCTTGCGTTAAATGAATAAGCTTATCTAAATTGCGTTTCGAAACATTTTGTTTACCTTTTTCTAAAGCGGTTTTATTTAAGTCTACGCCCTCAATGTGGCAATTATATTTTTGAGCTAATTCAATAGACGTTGTACACATATTACAAGCTACTTCTAAAACACGTTTATCGCTGGAGAAGTGTCCTTTATTTATAAGCCAATTTGTTGCTAACACACCCCCTGGACGTAAGCGTTTCTTTCCTAATTGTGCTAAAAATGTATGGCCGGCTATTTTAGTCACCATAGTCAACACTTCCTGTTCTAACTGAATTTGTTAAAGAGTACGTGATTTTCTAAATGTACATGTTCATGAGTTTCACGTTCTAAATTCATTAGACGATGATATACTAATCTCCAAGTTTGGCAAGCTTCACTAGGAGGTTGATATTGGCTAGTTAATTCACGCATATCTTCAAGTAATTGTCCTGTTTGAGTGTGGTCGTCAACTAAGCTTTGAATGATATCAGATGAATGATCTACTTGTTCACCACGAGAAAGTTTAATTAACGCTGGGAAATCATGTTCATCTTCTTGAGCCATATGCTCAAGCATACCATCTCGATATTGGCGATATAAATCTTGTAACTGAATTAGAAATGGATGGTTTGGTCCATGAACTTTAGCCACTTTTGTAACATAAGGGGATAGATTCTTAAATTCTTCACGCATTGTTTCGTGATAGCGAGATTGTATATATTGAATTAATGACGGCGCATCTAGATATTTCACATTAATGTTTCCTTGATCATGGTTTGGAAGTTCATTAATTTCATCTATTAAAGTTTCTGCATCAACTTTTTTATTTTTAACTGCCTCATTTATAGATATATTGCCACCACAACAAAAGTCGATGCCATATTTTCTGAAAATATCAGCACTTAGTGGGATATCAGTAACAATTTCTGCAACGATAGATTCATTTGTAATCATTAAAACTCCTCCTTTATTTACTTTCATTATAATCGTTAATAATGATTATCAATTAGAAAAAATATAGCTGTCACCTATTTGTTGGAAAGTTATTAAAATATTGTGAACGAGTAACTTTGATTTAAGATTAATTCACTTATTTTAAAATGAAATGCAAAAAAACTGAGAAAAGCTCGATATGAGCATCTTCTCAGTTTAGTCGACTACTGCATGATTTTATGTAGTCTTTTAATCCTTTGTCTTAATCTTCTAGTCATATTGAATAAAAGATTTATTATGCTGGTTTACGATGATTTCTAAAATAAATAACTTGTAGTGTTATTAAAATGACTGCTGTAATCATAATAACGAAAATATATGGGGTTGCGTCATATTGTCCTTTGAGTCCTACAATAGGAGAGATAATACCACCAAGTATAAATTGGAATAGTCCTAATAAACTAGACGCATTACCACTACCACCAGTACGTTCTTCCATTGCCATTGAAAAACCAAGTGGCCCAATAGACGTAACAGGACATACATTTAAGAAAAATGCGATAAGTAAAATCCATAAGGGACCATGAACTGCAAGTGTAATCACAATTAAAATGACACCTACAACTTGTATTAAGGTTAAATAAATCATAAGTTTGAAACGATTAATATAAGCTACAAGAAGTGCGACGATCTGACTCACGATAATTAAACCGACACCATTAACAGCGACCATGATACTGAATTGTTGAGGTGTCATATTATAAATTTTTTGCGTAATAAATGGAGAAGCGGATGAAAAGCTAAATAACATTACATACGTTAACCCCTGTAGCAACATCGGAATAATGAATCGTGGTTTTTTCATTAGACTACCGAAATCTAATAAAATGTCTTTAAAGTTAAGTGATTTGTGTTCCGATTTATGTGTCTTTGGCATCATTGTAGCGACGCCTAATAGTACAAATAGACTTATAAATGTTAGGATAATGAATACAATTCTCGATGATCCAAGTGTTAATGATAGTCCACCGAGTAATGGCATGATGATAGTAACAATACCATTCACGACCATTAGTGATGCTAGAAATTTTGCTAATAAATCGCCCTCGTATCTATCTCCAGCGAAAGCTTTGGCTATAACGATAATACCACCGGCTGTAAACCCTTGGATAAAACGAATACATAAAAATAAAATTAGGTTACTAGCGAATACGCCACTAAGTGTGGCTAAGAAAAATATACATAATATGATAAGACCCATTCTTTTACGACCAAATGCATCAGATAATGGGCCAAATAGGAATTGTCCAAGTGCTAAACCTATCATTGCAAATGATAATGTAAGTTGTATTTCAGATGTTGATGACCTAAATTGATGTTGTGCTTCAGGTAATGCGGGTAAATACATATCAATAATCATAGGTCCAAATGCAGTCATTACCCCTAATACTATTAGAAGTAATAGGGGTAATTTTGTATGAGTTGAAGGTTGCATAATGTTTCTCCTTAAAAAGTTTGCAAACTACATTATAAAGGTTTTTTGTATATTTGTAATTTACAAAATAAAAAAAGCGACACAGAATTCATTGTGTCGCCTAATATAGGTTGATTAACGTTCGAAAAGTTTTGAATATATGCTTTCTCAAACAGGCCAATTATTGTGAATTTGTATCACTTGAATTTCCAAGTATACTATTTAATTTCTCTTTAATTTCATCGAATTTTGTATTTACATCGTTGAGTAAATCATTAACTTTACTTTGGCTTTCGTTATTTTGTTGAGCATTATTAGCTTCTTTTAATTTATTTACTTGTTCTTGATAAAATTTAGTTAACTTAGAATCTTCACCAGTTTGTTCGCTATTTTTTAAGTTATTAACATCCTCTTGAATTTGTTTAATTCTTGAGTCAGTATCGACTTTATCCTTAATGTCATTTTTAGCATCTTCTACTTGTTGTTTGATATTATCACTTTGGTTTTGAACTTCATTTTTATAATCTTTAGAAACATTGTTGTCATTAGAAGCATTATTCGTTTGTTGGTTATCACTACTATTGTTATTAAGTATTGCTCTTGTGGCAAATACCGCTACGATAATCAACAGTATTGCAATAATAGCAATTAGCCATTTTTTAGATTTCTTATTTTTTTCGTTCTCTTCTTCTAACTGTTGCTCGCGTCTAAAGTCACGATCGTTATAGTATCTATTACCATCTTCATCGTATTCATCATTACGTCGGCGATAATCCTCACGATAATCATAATCATCCTGATATCTACGGTCGTCATTACGATATCTCGGATCATCATCACGATAACGTGAATTGCTACGATTGTATGCTTCTTGACTTTCGCGTCGCTCATGACGCGAAAGTCCATCTGCGCTTTGTCTGTTACGTTTGCGATATTGTTCATCATATTTGTAAGAATCTTTATATTTGTCTGTTCGTTTCATGATAGTCACCTCATATTTTAAATAGTTAGTTTTAATAGTCTTGCAATATTTTCAGCAGTATGTGTCATGTTTCGTTTAGCGTTATTTAATAATGAAGGCAATGATTCTGGTTGCTCAATTAAACTAAATGCACTGTCAATGCCATGCTTATAAACATCTTGGTATCCTTCGCCAAGACTACCACAAATAGCTATAACAGGAGCGTGATGTTCTTTTGCTGCTTTAGCTACTCCGATAGGTGTTTTACCAAAGACTGTTTGAGCATCCATCTTTCCTTCACCTGTTACGACAAGATCTGCATCCTGCACTCTTCTCGAAAAGTCAGTTTCTTTTAATACAATATCAATGCCGTTAGAAAGTGACGCATTGAAGAATGCGAGGATACCTGCACCTAATCCTCCGGCAGCACCAGCACCTGGGATATCTTTGACACTTACATTTAGTTCTCGTTCTATCATATCATGATAGGTTGTAAGTGCGGAATCCAACTTTGGTATCATCTTAGCGTCAGCACCTTTTTGAGGACCATAGATTTCAGTTGCGCCATTAGCACCTAATAACGGGTTTGTCACATCACAAGCAACTTCAAATGTGACGTGCTTAAGTCTTTGATCTAAGTTTGAAATGTCAATTTTTGCTAGCTCAGATAAGTAGCCGCCACCGAGTTTTAAAGGTTGATTTTTAGAATCAAGAAATTGAGCGCCTAATGCACATAACATGCCACTACCGCCATCATTGGTAGCACTTCCTCCAATGCCTAAAATGATTTTAGTAACATGATGATCAAGCGCATCTAATATTATTTCTCCAACACCATAAGTAGATGTAATAAGTGGATTACGTTCTTCATCTGTCAATAAATCTAGTCCTGATGATGCAGCCATTTCAATGATAGCTACTTGATTATCTTGAGAACGTGCATATGAAGCTTCAATGTTTCTATGCAATGGGTCATGTACTGGAATGGTGTACGTCTTAGCGTTATGCGCTTCCTTTAGAGCATCTGTTGTGCCTTCACCACCATCTGCCATTGGGATAATGTCATAGTGAATATCTTCATGAAATATTTTCTTGAAACCATCTTGTATTGCTAAACTAGCTTCTTTAGCAGACATGCTCTCTTTAAATGAATCAGTGGCAATGACTATTTTTCTAAGATTCATCTTAATAGACCTCCAATAGTTTATATATTTAAAATTAGTATAAAATAATGTTTGAATGTATAATTAATAAAAAAAGAATATAATATAATTAGTTGAGCCAACACGAGTGCAAATTTAATTAACCTTAAGACATAAAGGAGTTCGACATGTATAGACTTAAACATCATGAATTTTACATCTGGATGATTGGATTGATCCTATATTATGGCTATTTAGGCTACATTATCCCTTTACATAGTACAGATTGGTTTTGGGGTAGTGACCACGGTATGCAAGTGGTTAGTAATGCTTTTAATAATTTTAATGGAAGATACATTAGCAATTTATTAGAATTTGCAAGTGTCCATTCTATATTACTTCGTACATTATCATTTGCGTTTATATCAATCTTTATCTTAGTACTTTTATTAAGATTATTGAATCAGTTTGGTGACACCAACTATTTAATATTAAGCACTGTTTTATTATTTATTATACCCAATTCTTTGTTTGCACAAAGCTATGGTAATTTTGAATTTTTTTATACATATGTTTTTGGCACATGTTTTTCTTTATATATCTTAAGTTTTATAATAAGAGTATTACTTAATAAAGATGAATTTAGTCGTATTGAGGTTTTTATATTTTGGTTAATATGTATATTGGGACAGTGGTTTGCTGAACCATTAGCTTTTTATAATGCCACAATAATACTGGTTGGCATGATTTATTATGCTATACGTAATCATAAGCTTCACTATAGTTTGGTACTTGGTTGGTTGCTTTCATTATGTGGCGCGATGATAATGCTATTAAATGATAAATATATTTATATCTTTTCAAGTGTTGAGGCATTAAGAGGACACTTAGACATGCTTGGGTTAAACCATAAGTTTGAAATATCACTTCTAAAAGATATTCCAAGATATCTCTTTTTTAATAATATTATTATTTTATCCTTAATAGTGATTATTCTAATGATATTGCTATTAAAAAGTAGCGCGTTCTTAACTTTACCTACAATAAAGCGAATCATTTTACAAACAGGTATTTGTATTTTGCCTATATATAAAATCTTTATATATGAACCTTTTAATTTGAAACAATTGTCAGAGACATTTACGTTTGAAGTCATTAATACTCTATTGTGTCTTATAATGATAGTTAGTATTGCTATTTCGTGTAAGTTAGTCATTCAATTACCATATAATCGATTGTTGGTTTTTATGTCACTTGTTTCTATTCCAATTAGCGTGTTACCAGTTATTTTAATTACTGAAGTTTCAGTTCGACAATTTTATTTAGCATATTTACTTTGTATTATTGTACTTATTAGTTTAATTTCAGAATTAGGCATTTTGACGTTGAACCATTATAATCTTTTAAAAAGTTGTATACTTATCTTTGCGATTATAAATATACTTATTTTCACTGATGTACATATGCGTAGTGAACAACGACTAGAGGATGTACAATCACAAATTGATAGCAATAAACGTCACATCACATTATCACATTTACCTTATGAAACTTATCTATTTGAAATCACACCTGCAGATGAAGCGGATTTAACGAGTTTCAAAGAGTTTCATCATATTTCAGAAAAATATCCATTTAAAATATTGCCGTTTGAAAATTAAAAAAGAGAATGACGACAAAGGAGAAGAACGATGAAATTGAATCAAACCCACTTTGAGATTATAAAATTTATAATTGTGGGGGGGATTAACACCCTTAATTATTATATTGTGTATTTATTATTATTAAAATTATTTCACGTGAATTATATGATTAGTCATATTGCTGGTTTCTTAGTAAGTTTTGTAATTTCTTACTATTTAAATTGTTATTTCGTTTATAAAGTAAGACCAACACTTAAGAAATTTTTAAGTTTTCCATTAACTCAAGTTATAAATATGGGTATGCAAACATTATTATTATATGTATTTGTTAAGTGGTTTCAATTTCCATCTGAAATCGCACCATTTGCAGGTTTAATTATTACTATTCCAATTACATTTATTGTTTCAAAGTGGATTTTAAAGGATTAAATGACGTTCAACTTTAGGCGATTTATTTTTATAATACGAAACTTCAAATGACTTTAAAGAGTGACAATTTTATAGCTTTAGCTAAAGTGAAATTTAGGTTTTGCTAAAAATTTAATTAGATTAATTATACGGATTTTATAGAAATCAAAAAACGTTGTCATTCATATTTTGATAGTACATACTATTGATATTAAAGCATTTAAGGTGGTTAACAAAATGTCTCAAAGTGAAAATCTTAAATTGGCACAAAGAGGGGCTTATTTAAGTTTAGTAGTATACATTATTTTATCTGTTTCTAAATATATTACTGGATTTGTTTTTGATTCAGCAGCTGTTAGAGCAGATGCTTTGAATAATATGACAGATATTATTGTATCTATAGCTGTTATTGTTGGGTTGAAAATTTCAATAAAACCAGCAGATAAAAATCATCCTTATGGTCATTTGAAATCTGAAAATATATCAACGTTGTTGGTTTCATTTATTATCATGTTCGTGGGTATTCAAGTTGTGATTGAAAATGCACCTAGAATATTTACAAATGAGCACAATACACCAAATGTAGTCACAATATTTGTGAGTTTAATAAGTGGGTTAATTATGATAGGTGTGTTTGCAATAAATCAGAGATTAGCTCAGAAAACGAAAAGTAGTTCGTTAAAGTCCGCAGCAAAAGATAACTTATCAGATGGATTAGTTAGTATGGGTACGGCAATTGGTCTAGTATTTACTCAATTTGGTTTACCTATTGTCGATGTCATTTTAGCAACGATTCTAGGATTTTTAATTATTTATACAGGGTTTGGTATTTTTAGAGAGTCAATTTTTGCACTTAGCGATGGATTCAATGAACAGGATCTTGAAGAATATCGTAATGTTGTATTGGAAGTGGATGACGTCAAAGATGTGAACAATCTTAAGGGACGCTACCATGGAAGTAGCATATTTTTAGATGTTACGATTGTTGTTGATGCACATTTGTCTCTTCAACAAGCACATGATATTTGTGATCGAGTGGAGAATCACTTGCATAGTAAAGGTATATCATCAGTATATGTACATCCAGAACCGGATACTTTGTAAAAGTAAGATGAATAGATTCTGAACAAAAGCATTGTTAATTTTAATGATTTTTTTCTGAAAATAGTGATTACGAATAAAGAAGCCAGTAAATGACTCTTAAAAACTTCATTTACTAGCTTCTTTATTTATAATACTTCGTATTATTGGCTCAATTGCCTAGGGGACTGGGTTGTAAAGAAATTCTTAGATGAATTTTTACTCATTATAGTTGCGACACTTTCTTGCAGGAAAGGCTCGTGCCTGTAGTCCTCTAAAGGCGTTCTTAGATAGATGATTACTCACATAAGCTACTTCGCGTTCCTGGGATGCCGTCTCAGCCTGTAGTCTTCGACTGGCACTGCTCTACCCTAGGAGTCTTCGCAACTATGTTTTGTATTCTATCTTAGAACGCCTTATACAAGTGCAACAGCACTTGTGTTCAATAATTAAAACGCCAAGAGTCGCACCAAAATACTTTGAATTCATATGGAATTCTACATTAAAATAAAAAAGACAATTCCTATATTATTTCAATAGAAATTGTCTGTTATACTTATCCAGAAAATTTATGTCCCGGACGCTTTTCGAGTTATTTAAACATAAATTCTAAGCGTTCTGCCTCAGAACTTAAGCTCTGTTAAATTTTACCACCAACCGTTAGATTCACGGAAACTAATTGCAACTTCAATTGAACCATAACGTTCTTTAGCATATGAAATCATGCCTTTTGTTTGCGTTTCGACAGAGCCATAGCCCCAAGATTGATTTGTCTGTCCTAAACCATGATATTGTCCATTAGACGCATTAGGGTCTCCACCTGATTCAGGTAAGACAATTTTCTCCCATAATTCTTCTGTTCCGCCAGCTGCGATAAATTGTTTGTATACTGAAGATGTACTTTCACTAGATGAGCTTTCATTAGATGAACTGTCATCGCTAGAAGTGTTACTAGATGAGCTATTATCGGCTGTACATTCGGTATTACTAGATGATGTATTAGTAGTAACATTAGTTGTATTAGCTTGTGTAGTTGAAGCAGATGCTACATTAGTATGTTGACTCTGATGAGATGGTTGATTGTGTTGTAATTGCGTATGTTGATTATATTGACAAGATTGATTTTGTTGACCATGTGTCATTTCACTAGCATGTGCTTGACCTGATTCTAATCCTGCGGCACCTAAAGATACCATTGTCATTAATGCAAAAATTGATTTTTTCATAATAAATAATCTCCTTTAGAAATTGGTTTTTTGTAAGTAATCTAAAATTGCTATTAAATTAAGTAAAGTCATAATTACTTATCTTTTAATATCCTTATAGATTATGCATCCCAATATGTCTTGCTGTTGATTACGGTAGATTCACTATAACACCTCATTTAATGACATAGGTTACTACAATATCAAAAGATAGTATCAAAAATGAACTGAAGATAACGAACATGACAAATTTACGTCATTTATGCCAAAAATAGCGTAAATATAAGATATTATGAAATTTAACGAAATAGTTTTATAATAAATGTAATAGAAAAAGAGAAGGTTACTTGTTGCAAAGCATAGGGAAGTAAATTTCGAGTTAGTGCTTGGTTTTAAGGCATTTTAAATGAAACCATATAATCAAAACTAACATATAGGAAGGTGTTTTAATATGCCAAAATTAATATTATGTCGTCATGGTCAAAGTGAATGGAATGCTAAAAATTTATTTACAGGATGGGAAGATGTTCAACTATCTGAACAAGGACGAAATGAAGCAATTACTTCTGGACGTAAACTAAAAGAAAATGGCATTGAAATTGATGTGGCGTTTACTTCATTGTTAACGAGAGCATTAGAGACAACTCAATTTTTATTAGCTGAATCAGATCAAGAGTGGATTCCAGTGCATAAAAGTTGGCGTTTAAATGAGCGTCATTATGGTAAATTACAAGGTCTTAATAAAGATGAAGCACGAAAAGAATTTGGTGAAGAACAAGTGCATCAATGGCGACGTTCATATGACGTTAAGCCACCAGCACAAACTGAAGAACAACGTGAATCATATTTAAAAGATCGTCGTTATAGACATTTAGATCATCGTATGATGCCTTATTCTGAAAGTTTAAAAACAACGTTAGAACGTGTGGTACCTATATGGACAGATAAGATTTCTCAACATCTATTAGATGGAGAAACAGTTCTAGTAGCTGCACACGGTAATTCAATCCGCGCATTAATTAAATATTTAGATAATGTATCTGATGAAGATATCATTGGCTATGAAATTAAAACTGGTGCACCACTTATTTATGAATTAGATGACAATTTAAATGTCATTGATCATTATTATTTATAATTATTAAATTAAAGGAGTGGGAGCGGGACAGAAATTAAAATAAATTCGTGGTCCCATCCCGGCAAGGATGACTAGGTTTGAAAAAAGCATGATTTAAGCGCATTTTCAAATTAATCAACTACTGCCAATATGATAAAAGAAGGCTGAGACATTTTATTTAGTCCCAGCCTTCTTCTTTTTAGGAGTTATTTATGGAAGAAATAGATAACATTAAGCTGATTTACGGTTGCGTTTATGTTGTTTAATTATTTTTAATGCACGTTTTCGAGTTTTGATATTAGGACTATTCAAATTTCGACGTGCTGTCTGTAAATCTTGTTTCATATTTGATTCCTCCTTTTTAAAAAGCATAAAGGAAAGTAAGGTAAAAGTAAATAGTAATTATTACGATTTACAAAATAACATAAACAATTTATATGAAATTTAAAAATATATATGTATAATAGGCAAATGTATCTATTGAAAGCTTAGGTAGATAGGAGGGGAATAATATGTCACATAGACAAAAATTAGCAATGATATTTACGATGTTGTTAGGTGGCTTTTTCGGGTTGTTGAATGAAACGCTACTTACTACAGCATTGCCAAGAATAATGAAAGATTTTAATATTGAATATTCACAAGTACAATGGCTAACAACTGCATTCTTACTAACTAATGGTGTAGTCATTCCATTATCTGCATTTATTATACAGCGATATTCAACAAGACAAGTGTTCTTAACTGGGATTCTGATATTCTTTATTGGGACGATGTTAGGCGGTTTTAGTCCAAACTTCACAATTCTTTTAATCGCACGTATTATACAAGCTTTAGGCTCAGGTATAATGATGCCACTGATGATGACAACCATTCTAGATGTCTTTCAACCGCATGAGCGCGGTAAATATATGGGAATGTTTGGATTAGTTATAGGTCTTGCTCCAGCAATTGGACCTACATTATCTGGTTATTTAGTTGAATTCTTTGACTGGAGATCACTTTTCCATGTCGTTGCACCAATTGCAGCAATTACATTTCTTATAGCTTTAAAAATTATTAAAAACGTCGGAACAACTGTTAAAACACCAATTGATATTTTTTCTATAATATTATCAATTCTAGGATTTGGTGGATTATTATACGGTGTCAGTTCTATTTCAAGTGATGGATGGGATGATCCACTAGTATTAATAACGATTATAGGCGGCATACTATTAGTTGGACTATTTATCTGGCGTCAAGAGAGACTTGACACGCCACTACTAAGTTTCAAAGTGTTTAAGAATAAAGAGTTTGCGGTTGGGTTAGCGATTATGGCTGCAACAATGATTTCCATGATTGGTTCTGAAACAGTATTGCCTATGTTTGTACAAAATCTATTAGGCAGAACACCTATAGATTCAGGACTTATCTTACTACCTGGTGCAATTGTTATGGCTATCATGTCTGTTATTTCAGGTTGGTTATACGAAACATTTGGTGCTAAAGTGTTAGCTATAATTGGTATGTCTATTGTTCTTATAACGACTTCTTACTTTGTAGTCATGGACGAACATACATCTACTGTAATGTTAGCTACTGTTTATGCTATTCGTATGATTGGAATTGCAATGGGCTTGATGCCAATAATGACGCATACAATGAATCAGCTAACACCAGAGCTTAATGCTCATGGTTCATCAATGACAAATACCATTCAGCAAATTGCTGGTTCAATTGGAACAGCAGGTTTAATTACAATATTAAGTACAGCAAGTAAGAATTTCCAACCGACGATGAGTGATTATCAAGGTATGGATAAAAAAGAAATGGCAGGACAAATACAAATCGATGCTATGCTTCATGGTTATCATTCAGGGTTTTTATTTGCCGTTATTATTACATTCATCAGTTTATTGCTTACATTTTTAATTAAAAGTAAGAAAAAGGTTAAGGCAGAAGCTAAATTACAAAATGATTAAATTAACTTTATATAGTTAAAATAAGATATCAAGACGAACGCTGGAAATGTTTAAGCATTTTTTCAAAGAAGGGATACCATAGAGGACTCCCTCTAACAAAAATGTTCTATGTCTAGGTCTCTTTTTTATATTATTAATATCCAAACATTCTGAACACTTAAGCAAATGTAAAATAATGTTGACTATTCCTACCCATGAGATTAGAATTAATTTATTCTGACTAATCTAATAGGAATATGGAGGACAAGGTAGATGAAAAGACTTTTATTTGTTGCTTTAGCACTTATCTTTGTGTTAGCTGCTTGTGGTAATGGAGGATCATCTGATAAAAATAGTGATTCTAAATCAAGTAGTAGTAACAGCGATAGTAAAACACTGAAAGTGGGTACTGAAGGTACATATGCACCATTCACGTTCCACAATAAACAAGACAAATTAACTGGTTACGATATTGACGTAATCAAAGCAGTTGCAAAAGAAAAAGGTTACAAACTTAAATTTAATGAAACATCATGGGATTCAATGTTTGCTGGTTTAGATGCGAAACGTTTTGACGTTATTGCTAACCAAGTTGGTGTAAACAAAGATAGAGAGAAAAAATATAAATTCTCTACACCTTACACTTATTCAAGCGCAGTTTTAGTAGTACGTGAAAATGAAAAGAACATTAAATCATTCAATGACGTTAAAGGTAAAAAAATGGCTCAAACATTCACGTCAAACTATGGTCAATTAGCTAAAGACAAAGGTGCAGATATTACTAAAGTTGATGGCTTTAACCAAGCGATGGACTTATTATTATCTAATCGTGTTGATGGTACATTTAACGATAGCTTATCTTACTTAGATTATAAAAAACAAAAACCAAACGCTAAAATTAAAGCAATCAAAGGAAATGCAGAACAAAGTAAATCAGCATTCACATTTAACAAAGATGTTGATGATAAAGTTGTATCTGATTTCAATGATGGACTTAAAACATTAAAAGAAAATGGTAAATTAGCGGAAATTGGTAAGAAATGGTTCGGTGAAAATGTTTCTGAGCCTAAATAGTCAACAACAACATGCATTAGATGCGGCAGGGCAAGCATTTGGACCAATGTTGGAAGGTTTATTAAAATATTCTATTCCAATAACAATAGTTACATTTATCTTAGGTTTGATTATTGCTTTATTTACAGCGTTAATGCGTATTTCAACGAGTAAAGTTTTAAAAGGTATCGCAAGAGTTTACGTTTCAATTATTCGTGGTACACCGATGATCGTACAGTTATTCATAATCTTTTATGGTATTCCTGAATTAGGACGACTAGTAACTGGTAATGCTGATGAACAATGGACATTATCATCAGTTATTTCAGCTATCATCGGTTTATCACTTAATGTTGGTGCGTATGCTTCAGAAATTATCCGTGGTGGTATTATTTCTATACCTAAAGGTCAAACAGAAGCGGCTTATTCTATAGGAATGAACTATAGACAAACGATTCAAAGAATTATTTTACCTCAAGCGATTCGTGTTTCAATACCAGCTTTAGGTAATACATTCTTAAGTTTAATTAAAGATACATCATTACTTGGCTTCATCTTGGTTGCAGAAATGTTCCGTAAAGCTCAAGAGGTAGCGTCTACAACATATGAATATTTCACTATTTATATTCTTGTAGCAGTAATGTATTGGGTAATTTGCTTCATTATCTCAGTTATCCAAAGCTTCTATGAATCATATATTGAAAGAGGGTATAACTCATGATTGAATTAAGTGGTATCCATAAATCATTCAATGATAAAGAAGTCATTAAAGGCATTGAATTAAATGTAGATAAAGGGGAAGTCGTGACACTTATTGGACGATCTGGTTCAGGTAAAACGACATTACTACGTATGATTAATGCTTTAGAAATTCCGACTGAAGGTAATGTAAGTGTTAATGGTGAAAGTTACACCGCAAATAATAAAAAGTCTCAAATAAGCGTACGCAAGCAATCGGGTATGGTATTTCAAAGTTATAATCTATTTCCTCATAAATCTGCATTGGAAAATGTAATGGAAGGGTTAGTAACTGTTAAGAAAATGAGTAAAGCAGATGCGAAAGAAAGAGCTATGGGATTACTTGAAAAAGTTGGTTTGACAAGTGTTAAAGATCAACGACCTCATGCACTTTCGGGTGGTCAACAACAACGTGTAGCGATCGCTAGAGCGTTAGCTATGAATCCGCAAGTTATGTTGTTTGATGAACCTACTTCTGCATTAGATCCAGAATTAGTTAATGACGTATTAAGAGTAATTAAAGAATTAGCTGATGAAGGTATGACAATGGTAATTGTCACGCATGAAATGCGATTTGCACGCCAAGTCTCAAATAAAATCGTCTTTATACATGAAGGACGTATCGGTGAACAAGGTACACCAGACGAAGTATTCGAACATCCTAAGACAGAAGAATTACGTCGTTTCTTAAATGTAATTAATGAAGATTAATAATAAAAAACACTTTTCTAAAGTTCATAAAGTTGAACCTAGAAAAGTGTTTTTTTGATTTATAACTATTTACGTTCTAATAGTTGTTTAACTTTGTATGCAAGTGGGTGTATAGGTTTGATGAAATCTCCAATGTATTCGTAAACATTAGCATTGAAGCCTTTTTTAAATTGTTGCACACCATAATCTTCAGCATCTTCACTAAAGTCACCTGTAATACCGTAGAAATTATAACGATCTACATTGTGCTCTTTTGCGAATTTAATCATATCCCATTGTAAACGATATGCGCCCATATACGCATTATATTTAGGATTTGAACCACTGGATAAATAATAAACTTCATGCTCATTATATAAGTATAAAGCGGCAGCTAGATTGAGTGTTTCGCCTTCTTCAGCAATTTTATTTTTCGTTTCATTTAATTTACGTTCATTACTATCAACTTGTTGCTGTATTTGTGTGCGCTTGTTTTTATTTTTCTTAGAGTTAGGGTTTTCCTCTAATACAGCATCGACTTCGGCTAATTGTTCTATTAATGAATCGTGTTTTTGTTGAAGAGTAGATAAGTAATCCTTTAAATCAATATAAGCAAGTTTAAGCATTGCATGGTCTTTATACGTTTTTTGCATTTCATAAAAGTATGGTTTGTCTCTAAATTTGAAACCATGTTTTTCTTCGGCCATTTGGAATAATTCAAAGAACGTATCCGTTTCATCCATAGGTAGCGTTCTTACTTTTACGCCCATTTCATACGTTTTTTTAATGTTACGACGTGTTTGATAGTCCATTTCTTTTAATAATTGATCTTCTGACTTGTCTTTTAAATCTAAGACAGATAACCAACGTATTTGACTCATTGTGCTATAACCTACTGTCCATCCTTGATGTTTGTAACCTAAATCTTCCAACGTTTTGATGACTGCTCGGTTATCGTAACTTTCTAAAATTTCTCCATCAGCATTACGTAGGTTCTCCAAAATATAAGGATCAACTAATACATATAAGCAATTATGTTTTTTTAAATAACTTGTTAGTGATTTAAAGAAAAAGTGAACCAATTCAATATTGCTGTAGTCCATGACAGGTCCACGATGTGTATAAAAATATTTGAACACTTTTAAAGCACGTGCCTCAGTCATTAAAGTTGCAGCGATGACATTGTCGCTGTCATCTTTGACACCTACAACATGCACATCACCTTTTAATTCGTTTCTGTTTTCAAAGTGAATTCGGGATTGTGTGTAATGAGAGAAATGACTGGATGTAAATTTCTCAAATTCCTCCGGTGATAAAGTTACGAATTTCATATTCATCTACTCCTCTGCGTTTTTAAGAATTATCATTTATTTTAACAAATAACTACAACTATTACACAAGATAAGTTATTAAATCACATCGTACTTTAGTTGTAGGTTAAAATATATATTTAATTTATAATAATAAATATTTTTAGAAAACTAAATTTTTATGAACTAGCGCATATTTTAAAAGCATTGTATGATAGTATTTGCAAAAGAAGTATAATGATAGATAAAGAGAACTGGGCAATAGGAGTGAATATATGAAACGTATATTAGTTATGTTAAGTATCGGTATATTAATGCTAGCTGCATGTGGTAATGATAAATATGTCGATAAAATAGATAAAGCTGTTAAAATGCAAGATCAAAAGCAAGAACAAATGGCTAAAAATGATACAGGCGATATGGTTAAACACTTTGATAAAAAAGATGCAAATATTTACGTATACGAAAATGGTAAGTATGTTGTCTTAGCGTACAAACCATTAAGTAATAATGAGGAAGTTCATTACTACACTTATCAATTTGATGGTAAAAAAGCGAAACGCATTGATAACTTTGACACAAAACAATATATCGAATCACATGATGCTGATTATAAGGAAGAAAATATGAATTAATATATAATTACAAAGGAGCATCTATGAAAAAGATAATTTTGATAATAAGTATGTTGATGGTGTTAACCATTATCATGAGTGCTTGTTCTAATAACAACAATGAAAAGCAGCCACCTAAAACTAAGAATGGCAAAATTTTGATCGTTGAATATGGAGATTTTAAATGTCCATATTGCAAAAAAGTTGAAAAGAATGTAATGCCAACCATTAAAAAAGCCTATATTGATACGAATAAAGTAGAGTATCAATTTATTAATGCTGGTTTTCTTGGTAAAGATTCTATCGTCGGCTCTAGAGCTGGAAATGCAGTGCAAAAAGTTGCACCTAATGAATACTTAACTTTTCAACGTAATGTATTCTCGAATCAAAAAGACGAGGATAAAAAGTGGTTAACAGAACAATTTTTAGATAATGAAATTGATAAGTTAGATATTACGACGCAACAAAAATCTGACATCAAAAAGCAATATAAAACTAAGAACAGTGACGCTTGGAAAAAAGCAGAAGAACAGAAGAAAATGACAGAAGATAATAACATTGACACCGTTCCGACAGTATTTATAAATGGCAAAAAAGTGAAAGATCCATATGAAGTTGAAGAGTGGAAGAAATACTTATAGTTATGAATTGAAAGTATTGTAGTTAGTAACGTTGCCAATCATTTTAGTGCTATATCGTAATCTCTTAGAGAGAAGTAAAATAATTTTAATAAAGATTAATTTAAAGAAGAATTGTAGTGTACATCGCTAGGATTCTTCTTTTTTTAAAATTAGGAAAGGTAGTAACTTAATCAATGATAGATTTTTTAATAAAAGATGATTTTTATTAAATTGAAAATAAAAAACATTAAAAACCTATTGTAATTTTATACAAATAAAGTTATACTTTTAAATCGTAATTATTACTATTTAGGAGGAGTTATATGAAGCGATTTTTAAGTCTTACCATTTTATTATCTATAATGTTATGTGTTTTAGTAGCTTGCGGAAAAGAAGATAGTTCTAATAAGGGGTCAAAGGATGGCGATAAAATCAATGTGTCTACAACCGTTTATCCTTTACAATCGTTTATAAAACAAATAGGTGGTAATCATGTGAATGTATCATCCATTTATCCTGCTGGCTCAGACTTACATGATTATGAACCAACTCAGAAAGACATGTTAAAGGTTAATAAATCTGATTTATTCGTGTATACAGGTGACGATTTAGATCCAGTCGCTAAAAAAGTTGCAGCAACAATTAAAGATGATAAAAAGAAAGTATCATTACAAGATAAATTAGACCGTTCAACATTACTAACAGATCAACACGAACACGGTGATGAAGAACATGCAGATTCACATGAACATCATCACCATCATCATGGTGGATATGATCCACACGTATGGTTAGATCCTGAGAAAAATAAAGTGTTTGCTATAGAAATTAAAGACCACTTAGTAGCCAAAGATCCAAAACATAAAAATGAATACGAGAAAAATTTCAAAAAATTAGAACATGCACTTGATGACATTGACAATCAATTAAAAGAAATTACTAAAGATAAACAAGGTAATGCTGTATTTATTTCTCATGAATCTTTAGGTTATCTCGCAGATCGCTATGGCTTTGTTCAAAAAGGAATTCAAAATATGAATGCTGAAGACCCATCTCAAAAAGCACTTACACAATTAGTTAAAGAGATTAATGAGAAAAATGTTAAATACATATTATATGAAGATAATGTTGCCAATAAAGTAACCGAGACAATCAGAAAAGAAACAAACGCAAAACCTTTAAAATTTTATAATATGGAGTCACTAAATAAAGAACAATCTAAAGATGAATCAATGGATTATCAAACGTCGATGAACAAAAATATTGAAGCATTAGATAAAGCATTGGACTCCAATATAAAAGTAGAAGACGAAAAAGCTGAACATAAACATGACAAAGCTATTTCAGATGGCTATTTTAAAGATAATCAAGTTAAAGATCGTGCGTTATCAGATTATGAAGGTAAATGGCAATCAGTTTATCCCTATTTAAAAAATGGTGATTTAGATGATGTAATGAAACATAAATCAGAAGAAGATAGCGCTATGACAGAAAAAGAGTATAAAGCATACTATGAGAAAGGTTATAAAACTGACATTTCTAGCATAAATATTAAAGGTGACAACATTACTTTTGAAAAAAATGGGAAGAAGGTTACTGGAACGTATAAATATGTTGGTAAAAAAATCCTAGATTATAAGAAAGGTAATCGTGGAGTTAGATTTATTTTTAAATTGACAAACGATGATACACAGCAATTACCGAAGTACGTTCAGTTTAGTGATCACAATATCGCACCTAAGAAAGCTGAACATTTCCATATCTTTATGGGTGATAACAATGATTCATTACTTAAAGAAATGGATCATTGGCCAACTTATTATCCTGCCTCACTAGATAAGGATGATATTAAAGAAGAAATGTTAGCACATTAAAAAATTTTAAATTTGAATCTTTTTACTTGTAATTCCATTTGAGTCGATTTATTATACTAAGTATAATAAATATACAAACTATAGTACTGATTTTCAGCTACGTAGTTTCATAATTTAAATAATGGAGGTATGTACACATGTCTAACTTAAATTTAGACCCAGCACATTCAGGAGTTAACTTTTCTATTCAACACTTAGTTGTATCAAATGTTAAAGGACGTTTTAACGAATTTGACGCTAACATTTCAGGTGATTTCAATGATTTAAGTTCATTACAAGGTACTTTTACTGTTAAAGCAAATTCAATTGATACTAAAGTAGCAGATCGTGATAATCATCTTAAAAGCGCAGATTTCTTAGACGCTGAAAACTACCCAGAAATTAAATTTGAAATTACTAACGTAGATGATAAATCAGTTACTGGTAACTTAACTATGAAAGATCAAACACATGAAGAAACTTTTGATTTAGATTATAAAGGTACTAGTTTAAATCCATTAAACGGTAAAAACACTGCTGGTTTAGTAATTACTGGTAGCCTTAACCGTGAAAAATATGGTATTACGTTTAACCAACAACTTGAAACTGGTGGTTTCTTATTAGGAAAAGACTTAAATGTTGAATTTGATTTAGAATTTCCACTTGAAGACTAATCACTAGTTATTAAAAATACTTATATGGCTTCCTACAAAGTAGACATTAATGAATGTAAACTTTGTAGGGAGCTTTTATATTTTTGTAATTAAAATCAATAACTGGTAAATTCAGAGAGAGCATTTAAAAAATAGATAGGGGGATTTAAATGTCAATTCAATTAAAAGATAATAAAATTATATTTAATAGAACGTTTGAGGCGCCAATAAATGAAGTATTCGAGGCATACACTACGGAGACGTTATTCGAACAATGGTTCCATCCTCAAGGAGGTAAAACAAAGGTTTATCGTTTTAATCCAGAAGCCGGTGGTGATGCCTTCTTTGCGATAGAAATGCCAGAACAAACAAGTTACACATTGACTGAATATAAAAAGGTGGATAAACCTAATCATATTGAATACTTAGATTTCTTTGCTACGTCTCAAGGTGAGAAAGATACATCATTACCTGGGATGCAAATTTTGATTGATTTCACTTCAGAATCAGCGCAACGCACGCTTGTAACGTCAACTTCTATCTTTCCAACAAAAAATGCGGCGCAACAAGCACTTGATATGGGTGTAGAAGCGGGAATGAATTCTACATTAGACCAACTTGATTCATTATTGAAACAAAAAAAGTCATAAGTATGTCAAAAAAATTCAACTAAATTTAAGTTATAATGTAGTTGAAATGAGGTTGATGATATGAAAGAAAGATATTTAAAAGTACTAGCTTTATTTTCAGTTAGTACATTAATACCTACAGTACTACTCAATTCAAAGGCAATTGATAATAGTGCAATTAAATATGTTTTAAGAACAGCGCTAGGCTATGGCATTTTTGCTACAGGTTTACGCTATTTATCAAGACTTAAAGCACATAAATAGTAAATTACTAAGTGAGATAGAATCGTGTCTACATGATACGATTTTATCTCACTTTTTTTACCTAAAAAATTTAAGCTATTCATGTTTTCTTAAAAAATATATAATTGAAACATAACTTGAAAGGATGTAGGGGGCATACATATGTTGAAGAACAATAAAACGGTTGAAGACACCCATGCAACGCGTGATATTGTAGAAGCTGCTGTCGGGCAGGTACAGACGAAAGAAATTATGGCTACAAAAACGCCTGGTAGATATGCATTGAAAGCAATCATGTCAGGATTTTTATTAGCAATCGTAACGGTATTTATGTTGGCAATTAAAACACAATTTGCAGGCACTAATGAAGGTTTAGTTAATTTGTTAGGTGCGATTGCATTTAGTTTAGCTTTAGTATTAATTGTGTTGACGAATTCAGAATTACTAACTAGTAATTTCATGTATTTAACGGTCGGCTGGTATTATAAAGCCATTACTATTAATAAGATGTTGTTCATTTTCTTATTCTGTTTTATAGGGAATATTATAGGTGGATTCATATTATTCTTCTTAATGAAAGGGACGCTTATTATGACGCCAGAAATGATTGCCAGCTTAAGTAAGACAGTACATATGAAAACGGTAGAATCAACTTGGTTAAATATTTTAGTTAAAGCAATCTTCTGTAATTTCTTTATTAATATTGGTATATACGTGTCTATGTTATTTAAAGAAGGACTGGCAAGAGCATTCTTTATTGCTGCAGGGGTTGTCGTGTTTGTATTCATGGGTTATGAACACGTTGTCTTCAATGCTGGTTTATACGCAGGTATGGTGTTCTATAATTTAGATGCACTATCATGGTTAGGTGTTATTAAAAATATTGTGTTTGCTTTAATTGGTAACTATATCGGTGGTGGTATATTTATTGGTTTAGTATATGCGTATTTAAATGGTTCACGTGATAGTATGAAAGCTAAGTAATCAATAATAGGGTTGTGTTATCACTAAGTTAAATGAGTAGATAGCACAACCTTTTTTATTGAATTAATTTAACCACATTATTTAAAAAGTTGACTAAATGATGATTAAAACATATCATTTTAATCAACATTAAAGCATTTAATGACCAAATTTTAAAAGTAATAAAGTCTAATATAAAGGGGATGAAGCCATTGGTTGCGAATATATTAGTGGCACATGGCATGAGAAAAGGTGATCAAAATAAAGCGTTGGGAGAATTCTTAGATCGTTTATTAAGTGATGAATCGTATGAATATGAATTAGCGTTTATTGAAAGTGAAGAAAAGAGTATTGAAAACACGATTGGTCGCTTAATAAAGCAAGGTGAAACTCAATTTAAAGTTGTACCTCTTTTGATCTTTTCGGCAATGCATTATATCGTCGATGTTCCTGAAATTTTATCAAATATAAAAAAAGATCATCCTGAAATAAGTTACGAAATTAGTGAACCGCTTGGTACGCATGACTATATGGTGGATTTAGTTGAAAAACGTATTCAAGATGTTGAAATTTCTACCTCCTCTAATTATGCGATTGTATTAATCGCACATGGTAGCTTCTCATATACGAAAGCACATGATGAGTTAAAGGAATTTAGTGAAAAAATGAATCAACCTGTACCTATCTATTGTCGTACGCTATATGGTGACATTACTTTTAGAAATGACTTGGATCAACTTTCGAATGAATATGATGAACTTATTGTAGTGCCAATGTTTTTATATGATGGGCGACTAGTAAATAAAGTAAAACGACTCATTTCAGAAATGGATATACAGGGTACGCTTTACATTACACCATCTATTAATTTCGATAACATATTAAAGAGAATTATTAGTGAACGTTTAAAGCAATTAACATTTAATTAGGATTTATAAGCTGAGGCACAATGTGTCTCAGTTTTTTATTGTATTTGGACAAGTTATTGAACGTATTAGGGAATTCCCCGATTTTTAATTAATTTGTGAAAACCATCACATTTGAAGTGGAATCTGTTATAGAATAGCAGTGAAGAAACAAATGTTGAATATCAAACATTTTAAAAAACAAAAAATTGCAAATGGAAAATAAGTAAATTTAAAGTGATAAAAGGGGCATATTTTATGACTAAACAAAAATTAGTGATGATTGGAAACGGCATGGCGGGATTAAGAACGATAGAAGAAATTCTAGAGCGTTCAGATTCACAATTTGACATTACAATTATTGGGAAAGAACATTATCCAAACTATAACAGAATAATGTTATCAAATATATTACAGAAGAAAATGACTGTAGAAGAAACAATAATGAATCCATATGAATGGTATGAAGAGAACAACATTCAGCTCATCGTCAACGACCCAGTAGAGACGGTTGATCGTTCAGCACAAACAGTAACAACATCAAAAGGTGTTGAAGTGAATTATGACATTTGTATATTTGCAACAGGCTCTAGTGCATTCGTATTACCGATACCTGGATCAGATTTACCAAGTGTTATAGGTTGGAGAACAATCGAAGATACTGAACGCATGATTGAAATCGCTAAAACGAAAAAGAAAGCTGTCGTTATTGGTGGCGGATTATTAGGACTTGAATGTGCACGTGGTTTAATGGATCAAGGTATGGAAGTAACTGTATTACACTTAGCAGAATGGCTTATGGAAATGCAGTTAGACCGTAAAGCTGGAGGCATGCTTAAAGCAGATTTAGAACGTCAAGGTATGAATATCGAGTTACAAGCGAACTCTAAAGAAATTATTGGTAAAGATGATGTAGAAGCGATTAAATTGGCAGATGGAAGAATAATCGAAACAGACTTAGTTGTCATGGCAGTCGGTATCCGTCCATTTACTCAAGTAGCACGTGATGCAGGTCTAGAAGTAAATAGAGGTATCGTTGTTAATGATTATTTACAAACATCAGACCCTAATATTTATGCGGTTGGCGAATGTTCAGAGCATGACGGCAAAGTATATGGCTTAGTCGCACCGCTCTATGAACAAGGTAAAGTGTTAGCTGACTACCTAACTGGAAAAGAAACAGAAGGGTACAAAGGTTCTACAACTTTCACTTCATTAAAAGTGTCTGGTTGTGATTTATATAGTGCGGGACAAATTGTTGAAAATGAAAATGTCCATGGTATTGAAATTTTCAACAGTGTCGATAATATTTATAAAAAAGTCTATTTGAGTGATGGTCAAGTTGTCGGAGCAGTATTATATGGTGATACAGATGATGGCTCAAGATTCTATAATATGATGAAAAAACATGAATCATTAGAAGACTATACATTAGTATCATTATTGTACAAAGGTGGAGAAGAAGCGGTAACTTCTATCGCTGATATGCCAGATGATGAAACGATTTGTGGTTGTAACGGTGTAGATAAAGGTACGATTGTTAATGCGATTACGACTAAAGGATTAACTTCAGTGGAAGAAGTAACGAAAGCAACTAAAGCGGGTAATTCATGTGGTAAATGTAAAGGACAAATTGGCGAGTTATTACAATGCACATTAGGTGATGACTTTGTAGCAGCGAAACCTACCGGAATTTGTGCTTGTACTGATTTAACACGTGATCAAATTGTTACGCAAATAAGAGCTAAAGGACTAAAAACATCAAAAGAAGTACGTCACGTACTAGACTTTAAAGATAAAAATGGCTGTCCAAAATGTCGTCCAGCAATAAACTACTATTTAAATATGGTATATCCACATGACCATCAAGATGAAAAAGAATCACGCTTCGCAAATGAACGTTATCATGCAAACATTCAAAATGATGGTACATTCTCTGTTATTCCACAAATGCGTGGAGGCGTAACAGATGCTGACCAATTAATAAGATTAGGTGAAGTTGCAAAAAAATACAATGTACCATTAGTTAAAGTAACAGGCTCTCAACGTGTAGGTTTATATGGATTGAAGAAAGAAGAATTACCTAAAGTATGGGAAGATTTAGGTATGCGTTCAGCTTCAGCATATGGTAAGAAAACACGTTCAGTTAAAAGTTGTGTAGGTAAAGAATTCTGTCGATTCGGTACTCAATACACTACACGCTTAGGTATTCGCTTAGAAAAAACATTCGAATACATTGACACACCACATAAATTTAAAATGGGTGTATCTGGTTGTCCACGTAGTTGCGTTGAATCAGGAGTTAAAGATTTCGGTGTTATCTCAGTAGAAAACGGTTATCAAATTTACATCGGTGGTAATGGAGGTACAGATGTTACAGTTGGTAAATTATTAACTACCGTTGAAACTGAAGATGAAGTTATTCAATTATGTGGTGCGTTAATGCAGTATTATCGTGAAACAGGCATTTATGCAGAAAGAACTGCACCATGGTTAAATCGTTTAGGCTTTGAAAATGTTAAAGAAGTACTACTGGATCCTGAACGTCAAAAAGAATTATTCGATAGAATTATGGATGCTAAAAAAGCGATTGATGGACATGGCGAACCTTGGGAAGCAATCGTTGAAGATAAAGAAGCTCGAAAAATCTTTGAAGTTGAGAGGGTGTAACATATGAAATCTATGGAAAAAGTTAAAGTAACGACATTAGAAGAATTAACACCATTGATTGGAAAAAAAGTGATTGTTGATGGTAAAGAAATTGGCATTTTCTTAACTGAAAGTGGAGACATTCATGCAATTAATAATATTTGTCCTCACAAACAAGGGCCATTATCAGAAGGAACAGTAAGTGGCGATTACGTTTATTGCCCTCTACATGATCAAAAGGTTGATTTGAGAAGTGGCGAGGTACAAGAACCTGATACTGGATGTGTTGAAACATATCAAGTTGAAGTCATCGATGGAGACGTTTATGTATGTCTGTAGATGAAAAATCAAAGGTTTACTTGATAGGTGCTGGACCTGGTAATCCTAATCTTTTAACGAAAAAAGCAGAACGATGTATTAAGAAAGCTGAAGTTATTCTATATGATCGTTTAGTAAACCCACTCATACTTCAATATGCACCCGCTGATGCGGAATTCATTGATGTAGGTAAAAAGCCTTACGCTAAACATATACAACAAGACGAAATTAATTTAAAAATCGTTGAAGCGGCTAAAAAGTACCAAACAGTCATTCGTCTCAAAGGTGGCGATCCAGCAATATTTGGTCGTGTTACTGAAGAAGTCAATACTTTAAAAGACTATGGTATTGAATATGAAATTGTTCCTGGTGTAACTTCAGCAAGTGCAGCTGTTGCAACAATGGATTTAGGCTTAACAATGAGATTAGTAGCGCCTAGTGTGACTTTCTCAACAGGCCATTTCAAAGATTCAATCAATCAAGAAACAGATATACGTAATTTGATTAATGGTGGGACATTAGCCATCTATATGGGGATAAAACGATTGGGCCGTATCATTGATCAAATCACAGCTTATACTTCAGAGGACTATTCGATAGCAATTGTGTTTAATGCTACGTGTCATAACCAACGCGTCATCATTGGTAAATTAAGCACCATTGAGCATCAATTACAGCAACACGAACTTGAAGGCGAACCAGGCATTTGCATTTTAGGTGCGATTGTTGACTATATTGATAAAGATAAAGTGTTGAAACAAGAGCATGAAAGAAATTTAGATGATTCATTATATGTTATAAAAGGTTCGAAAGAAGATGCTTTATTGAAAGCTGAAGAATTATCTGAAACAGGATATCGTTGTATAGTGCACGTTGATGAAAGTTACCATCCATCACAACAACAATTATACACACAAATAATCAATAACAATAAAATTAAATATATTAATTTATAAGTCATCCTTGCAGGAGTGGTATAACGAATTCTTAGAACGTTATGTACCACTACCTGCTTTTTTGTTTTTTAGGGATTCCCCCATGCGAATTAGGACATTCCCTAATACCTAATGAATGTGAAAAATTGTACAATCATTATAAATTCAAAAGTAAAACGGCAAATCGGAATAAGTTAATACCTTTAACGGTAGGAGGATTCATATAGATGGGAAAATTTGGATTAAACTTTTTCAAACCAACTGAGACATTTAATGGTAACTGGTCAGTTCTTGAGAGCAAAAGTAGAGAATGGGAAAAAATGTACCGTGAAAGATGGAGTCACGATAAAGTAGTTAGAACAACACATGGTGTTAACTGTACAGGGTCATGTTCATGGAAAGTATTTGTTAAAAACGGCGTAATCACTTGGGAAAATCAACAAATTGATTATCCAAGTTGTGGGCCTGATATGCCTGAATTTGAACCTCGTGGATGTCCGCGTGGTGCGTCGTTCTCTTGGTATGAATATAGTCCACTTCGTGTGAAATATCCATACATTAGAGGGAAATTATTAGATTTATGGAATACAGCGTTAGAAGAAAATAATGGAAATCGTATTGCAGCGTGGGCATCTATTGTTGAAGACGAAGAGAAAGCAAAAGCATATAAACAAGCACGTGGTAAAGGTGGACATGTTCGAGCTAACTGGAAAGATGTAACAGATATTATTGCTGCACAAATTCTTTATACAATTAAAAAGGATGGTCCAGATAGAATCGCAGGATTTACACCAATTCCTGCCATGTCAATGATAAGTTATGCTGCAGGGGCAAGATTTATCAACTTACTCGGTGGAGAAATGTTAAGTTTTTATGATTGGTATGCTGATTTACCGCCTGCGTCACCACAAATTTGGGGTGAACAAACTGACGTACCTGAATCAAGTGATTGGTACAATGCTTCATATATTATTATGTGGGGTTCAAACGTACCACTTACACGTACACCTGATGCTCATTTTATGACTGAAGTGAGATATAAAGGGACTAAAGTTGTTTCAGTAGCACCTGACTATGCAGAAAACGTTAAATTCGCGGATAACTGGTTAGCACCTAATCCTGGTACTGATGCAGCAGTAGCACAAGCAATGACACATGTTATTTTACAAGAATACTATCAAGATAATCCTAGTGAAATGTTCATTAACTATTCAAAACAATATTCAGATATGCCTTTCGTGATTATGTTAGATGAAGATGACAATGGCTATAAAGCAGGACGATTCTTACGTGCAAGTGATTTAGGTATGGAAAGTGAAAATAGCGAATGGAAACCAGTCATTCACGATATGAATAGTCATCAGTTTGTAGTACCTAATGGCACAATGGGTCAACGCTGGGAAGAAGGCAAGAAGTGGAACTTAAAATTAGAAAATGAAGATGGTTCTAAGATTGATCCAGCGATGTCAATGGCAGACGACACATACGAACTAAAAACAATTCAATTCCCTTACTTTGATAGTCAAGGTGACGGTATTTTTGAAAGACCAATAGCAGCTAGAAAAGTAACATTAGCTGATGGAAAAGAAGTGTATGTAGCGACAGTATATGACTTAATGACAAGTCAATATGGCATTAAACGATTTAATCATGAATTAGAAGCAACTTCATACGACGATGCTGAATCAAAATATACACCTGCATGGCAACAACGTGTAACTGGTATTAAACCAGAATTAGTAACACAAGTAGCTAGAGAATTTGCGCAAAATGCAATCGATACAAAAGGACGCTCAATGATAATCATGGGTGCTGGTATTAACCACTGGTTCAATTCAGATACGATTTATCGAGCAATTTTAAATCTTGTTCTTTTATGTGGCTGTCAAGGTGTTAACGGTGGTGGATGGGCTCACTACGTTGGACAAGAAAAATGTAGACCAATAGAAGGTTGGAATACGGTAGCCTTTGCCAAAGACTGGCAAGGACCACCACGTCTGCAAAATGGTACAAGTTGGTTCTATTTTGCGACTGATCAATGGAAATATGAGGAATCTAATGTTGATAAATTAAAATCTCCATTAGCTAATAATATTAAACATCAACACCCAGCTGACTATAACGTTACAGCTGCTAGATTAGGTTGGTTGCCGTCATACCCTCAATTCAATAAGAATAGTTTATTATTCGGAGAAGAGGCAAAAGATGCCGGTGATGACTCTAATGAAGCGATATTAAATAGAGCAATCGAATCAGTCAAAAATAGAGAAACTCAATTTGCGATAGAAGATCCAGATTTAAGAAAGAACCATCCGAAAACATTATTCGTATGGCGTTCAAATTTAATTTCAAGTTCTGCCAAAGGACAAGAGTACTTTATGAAACATTTATTAGGTACACGTTCAGGACTAATGGCTGAACCTAACGAAGAAGACAAACCAGAAGAAATTCAATGGCGTGAAGATACAGAAGGTAAATTAGACTTATTAGTGTCACTAGATTTCAGAATGACTGCGACACCATTGTACTCAGATATCGTATTACCAGCTGCAACATGGTATGAAAAACACGATTTGTCATCAACAGATATGCATCCATTCATTCATCCATTTAATCCAGCGATTGATCCATTATGGGAATCACGTTCAGACTGGGATATTTATAAAACCTTAAGTAAAGCTGTTTCTGAAATGGCGAAAGATTACTTACCAGGAACATTTAAAGATGTTGTAACGACACCACTTGGCCATGATTCCAAACAGGAATTAGGTTCAGAATACGGTATTGTTAAAGATTGGTCTAAAGGAGAAGTTGAAGCCATTCCAGGTAAAACAATGCCAAACTTCGCAGTCGTAGATAGAGATTACACTAAAATCTACGATAAATATGTGACTTTAGGTCCATTACTTGAAAAAGGAAAAGTTGGTGCACATGGCGTAAGCTTCAGCGTGAAAGATGAATATGAAGAACTTAAAAGTATGATAGGTACTTGGAATGATGAGGACCCTGAATCAGTCAGAAATAATCGTCCACGTATCGATACTGCTAGAAAAGTAGCAGATGCAATCTTAAATGTATCATCAGCTACTAACGGCAAATTATCACAAAAATCATACGAAGATTTAGAAAATCAAACAGGAATGGAATTAAAAGACATTTCAAAAGAACGTGCATCTGAAAAGATTTCATTCTTAAACATTACATCACAACCACGGGAAGTTATACCAACAGCTGTGTTCCCTGGTTCAAACAAAAATGGACGTAGATATTCTCCATTTACAACTAATATAGAACGACTCGTACCATTTAGAACATTAACAGGTAGACAAAGTTATTACATCGATCACGAAGTATTCCAACAATTCGGCGAAAGTTTACCAGTATACAAACCAACATTACCGCCAATGGTATTTGGTACTAGAGATAAACAAGTTAAAGGTGGACAAGATGCATTAGTATTACGTTATTTAACACCTCATGGTAAATGGAATATACACTCAACATATCAAGATAACGAACGTATGTTGACATTATTTAGAGGTGGTCCAGTCGTTTGGTTATCTAATGAGGATGCTGATGAGCATGGCATCAATGACAACGATTGGTTAGAAGTTTATAACAGAAATGGTGTTGTAACTGCAAGAGCAGTCACATCACACCGTATGCCAAGAGGAACAATGTTTATGTATCATGCACAAGATAAACACATTGAAACACCAGGATCAGAAATTACAGATACTCGTGGCGGTTCACACAATGCACCAACAAGAATTCATTTGAAACCTACACAACTTGTAGGTGGTTACGCACAAATTAGTTATCACTTTAACTATTATGGACCAATAGGAAATCAACGTGACGTATATGTAGCAGTGAGAAAGATGAAGGAGGTAAATTGGCTTGAAGATTAAAGCGCAAATTGCAATGGTGTTAAATTTAGATAAATGCATAGGTTGCCACACTTGCAGCGTAACATGTAAGAACACTTGGACTAACCGTCCAGGTGCAGAATACATGTGGTTCAACAACGTAGAAACTAAACCAGGTGTAGGATATCCGAAACGATGGGAAGACCAAGAACATTATAAAGGTGGATGGGTCTTAAATAAAAAAGGAAAATTAGAACTTAAATCTGGTAGTCGTTGGACAAAAATGGCGTTAGGTAAAATCTTTTACAACCCAGATATGCCTCTTATTAAAGATTATTATGAACCATGGACATACAATTACGAACATTTAACTACTGCTAAAGAAGGTAAGCATTCTCCTGTTGCTAAAGCGCACTCACTTATCTCAGGTGAGAAACTTAATCTTGAGTGGGGGCCTAACTGGGAAGATGACTTAGCCGGTGCACATATTACTGGTCCAGAAGATCCTAATATTCAAAAAATTGAAGAAGACATTAAATTCCAATTTGATGAAACATTTATGATGTATTTACCTCGTCTTTGTGAGCATTGTTTAAACCCTAGTTGTGTAGCTTCATGTCCATCTGGTGCAATGTATAAACGTGATGAAGATGGTATTGTTTTAGTTGACCAAGATGCATGTCGTGGGTGGCGCTACTGTATGACTGGTTGCCCTTATAAAAAAGTTTACTTCAACTGGAAAACAAACAAAGCTGAGAAATGTACATTCTGTTTCCCAAGAATTGAAGCTGGATTACCAACAGTTTGTTCTGAAACATGTACAGGTAGAATGAGATATTTAGGTGTATTATTATATGATGCCGATAGAGTTCATGAAGCAGCTTCAGCTGAAAATGAAAAAGATTTATATGAAAAGCAATTAGATATTTTCTTAAATCCATTTGATGAAGAAGTGATTGAACAAGCTGAAAAAGATGGCATTAGCTATGAATGGATTGAAGCAGCTCAAAATTCACCAGTGTATAAACTGGCAATTGAATATAAATTAGCATTTCCTTTACATCCAGAATTTAGAACAATGCCTATGGTTTGGTATTGCCCACCATTAAGTCCTATCATGAGTTATTTTGAAGGTAAAAATGCAGGACAAAACCCAGATATGATTTTCCCAGCTATTGAAGAAATGCGTTTACCAATAGAATACTTAGCTAATTTATTTACTGCCGGAGATGTCCAACCTGTTAAGGAATCTTTACAAAAAATGGCTATGATGAGAAGTTACATGCGCTCACAAGTTACAGGTAAAGAGTTTGATACTTCTAAATTAGAAAGACTTGGATTATCAGAAATTCAAACTAAAGATATGTATCGTTTATTAGGTTTAGCAAAATATGAAGATCGCTTTGTTGTACCAACATCTCATAAAGAAACATATTTAGATACGTACCATGCGCAAGGTAGCCAAGGGTATGGTGGCGAATACTTCGGAGACAATTGTGAAGGCTGTGGTGTTCCAGTAGGTTCAGGAAAAACAGGACAAGAAATTTATAATGAGAATTTCTATGGAGGGATTTTCCGTGATTAATTTACAACAATTTCATTATTATCAAGAAAGTTTTGGTTATATAGCTCAGCAACTTAATTTCCCAGAGAAATTAACGTTTCATCCAAAAACATTTGAAGAAACGATTGAACCCTCTCATCCTGGTTATGATGATTTAGTAAAATACAGAGAGATTATGCATCAATTCACATTATCAGAAATTAAAGCAATATATACAGATACCTTTGATTTTAATAAGAAATCACCGCTTTATATGACTTACAACAAATTTGATACTCAAAAAGAAAGAGGTCAAATGTTGGCTAAACTTAAAGTGTTATATGAAATGTTTGGGTTGAAAATGGTAGATAACGAGTTATCAGATTATCTACCATTGATGCTCCAATTCTTACACGTAGCATCATGGCAAAATGATCCACGAGCAGAAGGCAATATTGAACTAGTTATTATGATTATTGAAGACGGTACGTATGAAATGGCAAATCATTTAGCTCAAGATAACAATCCTTATGCTTATGTGATCCGTGCTTTAAGAAATACATTAAAAGCTTGTCTAGAAATTCCAAATGAGGTGACATCTCATGCTTAATCAATTTTTATGGATTATATTTCCATATTTATGTGTAGCCATTTTCATTGTTGGACACATCGCTCGTTATAAATACGATCAATTCTCATGGACTGCTAAATCGAGTGAATTTTTAGAGAAAAAACAATTAAAATGGGGTAGCTTATTATTCCATTTGGGCATCATACCGGTGTTTTTTGGTCACGTCGTAGGTCTCGCTATACCAGCTAAATGGATTGATGGATTAGGTGTAAGCGAGGAAATGTATCATTTTGGTGCTGTATACATCGGTAGTATCTTTGGTATAATGACGTTTATTGGTATGTTACTATTAACAGCACGACGAATTACTATTAAAAATGTTAGAAAGCTAAGTTCAGCTTCTGATATATTTGTAAATTTCTTATTAATATTAATTATTTTCATGGGATGTTATTCAACATTAGTTACGAATGCGATGGTAAGTGATTTTGATTATCGTCAAACGATATCTATATGGTTTAGACACTTATTTACATTTTCACCAGACGCGAGTCTGATGACGAGTGTACCTTTATCTTTTAAAATTCACATCTTACTTGGATTTACAATTTTAGCTTGTTGGCCATTCACTCGCTTAGTGCATGTTTGGAGTGTACCGCTTTCGTATACTAATCGTAGATATATTGTTTATCGTAAACATAAAACACGTTCATGAGTATGAGAGGAGATTCAAATGTGATTACGAATCCAGTATTTGAAAAACAGGATTTCCAACAACAATTGAATAATCTAAGGGTCAGTGAAGGCTATGATTTTGCAGGTGTTGCACTTTATGAGCATCATATGACTTCAGCACCGATTAAATGGCATTATGTCTCAGGTAACCTGAATGATCGCTATAAAATGATTATCTTGCGTAAAGGGCGAGGTCTAGCCGGTATGGTTATGAAGACTGGAAAACGCATGATCATTGCCGACGTAGTGGCAAGCTTATCACCAGAAGATAAGATTAAATATCCAATCTTAATTGCCGAAAATCTAACTGCAATGGTAGCTATCCCATTGTGTTACAATAATCAGGTGTATGGTGTATTACTCTTAGGTCAAAGAGATGGCAAGTCTCTTCCTGATTATGAAACTTTGGATATTAGTGGCAAGCTTTGGACATTTTCAGAAGAAATGTAGGTGTTTAAAATGTTGGATGTTGATAATCTTGATTTAGAGAACTTACTAAAAAAATATTACGAAAAGACGAATGAAAAAATCGTATTTGTAAATAAAGATGGTAAGGTTATCGCGATGAATGATGCTGCAGAAGAGATTATTTCAAAGGATAATAATTATAGTGCAATGACCAATGCGATATGTAATCGTTGTGAAGGTTACTCTAACGAATTTGCATTACAAAGTTGCATTAACTGTTATCTTGATACGACAAAGCCTAATGATATGAATTTCCAAGTATTCATGAAAACGGTAGATAATAAAATTCAACCATTTACTGCTTCGTATCAATGTATTGATGATGAGGCACAAATCTACGCTTTTACATTACAAGATATATCTCCACAAATAGAGCGACAAGAAAAGATGTATCAACGTCAGATGTTACGTAAAACGATTGCTGCACAAGAAAATGAAAGAAAACGTATATCTAGAGAATTACATGATAGTGTTGTTCAAGAGATGCTAAATGTAGATGTTGAATTGAGATTATTAAAATATCAACAAGATATGGCTCAACTCATTGAAAAATCCGAACATATTGAATTGCTAATGTCTAATTTAATTAATGATATTCGTGATTTATCAGTAGAATTGAGGCCTTCATCACTTGATGATTTAGGATTAGAAGCGGCTTTTAAATCTTATTTCAAACAATTAGAGTATAATTATGGATTAAATGTTGTTTATCAATCAAATATTCAAACAATACGTTTCGATAGTGAAATTGAAACCGTTGTTTATCGCGTTGTTCAAGAAGCGATATTTAATGCATTAAAATATGCAGGTGTTTATGAAGTGGAAGTAACGATTCAACAAACTGAAGAAGGTCTTATCGCTGAGATTATTGACAGGGGTAAAGGCTTTGATCCCAACTTAAAACCTCAGGGTACTGGATTAGGGCTATATGGAATGAATGAGAGAGCAGAACTTGTTAAAGGTACAGTGAATATAGAAACACATATTGGTAAAGGTACAATTATTACGTTAGAAGTACCAGTTTAAAATATGTTAGGGGAATATAAAGTGAAGATTGTTATTGCAGATGATCATGCAGTTGTTAGAACAGGATTTTCGATGATTTTAAACTTTCAAGAGGATATGGAAGTAGTTGCAACCGCTGCTGATGGGGGAGAAGCATATCAAAAGGTGATGGAGCATAAGCCAGATGTATTAATTATGGACTTAAGTATGCCACCTGGTGAATCAGGATTAATTGCAACAAGTAAAATATCAGAAAGTTTTCCTGAAACTAAAATATTAATATTAACAATGTATGATGATGAAGAATATTTGTTCCACGTTCTTCGTAATGGTGCTAAAGGCTATATATTAAAGAATGCACCTGATGAACAATTATTACTAGCCGTGCGAACAGTTTATAAGGGCGAAACATATGTAGATATGAAATTAACAACGTCATTAGTGAATGAATTTGTAAATCATAAACATTCAGATGATGTATCTACTAACGATCCATTTAAAATATTATCTAAGCGCGAACTAGAAATATTACCTTTAATTGCAAAAGGGTATGGTAATAAAGATATTGCTGAAAAATTATTCGTGTCGGTCAAAACGGTCGAAGCGCATAAAACACATATAATGACTAAACTCGATTTAAAATCTAAACCTGAGTTAGTAGAATATGCATTGAAAAAGAAATTATTAGATTTTTAAATGATGAAAATGAAACTGAGACAGATTAGTAATGTCTCAGTTTTTTGCGTACATATATAGAAAAAATATAGGGGGATTCCCAGTCAGTATAAGGGAATATCCTTATGTTCATTTTTTCACAATTCTACTAAAATTTAATTGTAATCAGTAATGTGATTGAATTATAAATTTTTGACCTCTTTTATATAACAATTACTGATAAAGAAAATTAAATGATGAAGGTGAAAAAATGTATAAGACAAAAGGTGGCTTTCAACTTACCTTACAAACGTTAAGTCTTGTAGTGGGTTTCATGGCATGGAGTATTATATCTCCGTTAATGCCATATATCTCTCAAGATGTTAAAGTTAATCCTGGACAGTTATCTATTATATTGGCAATTCCAGTAATATTAGGTTCAATTTTACGTGTGCCATTCGGTTATTTAACTAATATTATTGGTGCGAAATGGGTATTCTTTTGTAGTTTTGTTATATTATTATTTCCTATCTTCTTTTTAGGGCAAGCACAAACACCAGGAATGTTAATGTTATCTGGATTCTTTTTAGGTGTTGGAGGTGCGATATTCTCTGTAGGTGTGACATCTGTACCTAAATATTTTTCAAAAGATAAAGTAGGGCTTGCTAATGGAATTTATGGTATGGGTAACATCGGTACGGCAGTATCTTCATTTTTAGCACCACCTATTGCAGGTATTATAGGTTGGCAAACGACGGTAAGAAGTTATTTAATTATCATTGCTATTTTCGCAATTTTAATGTTCATTTTTGGTGATAAAAATGAACCAAAAGTGAAAGTACCTTTAGCATCTCAGTTTAAAAAATTATCATCAAATTATAAGTTATATTACTTAAGTCTTTGGTATTTTATTACGTTTGGTGCTTTTGTAGCATTTGGATTATTCTTACCTAACTACTTAGTAAATAACTTTGGCATTGATAAAGTTGATGCAGGTATTCGGTCAGGTGTATTCATTGCTTTAGCAACTTTCTTAAGACCAATTGGCGGTATACTTGGAGATAAATTTAATGCTGTGAAAGTACTAATGATCGATTTTATTATTATGATTGTAGGTGCTGTTATTTTAGGAATTTCAAGTCATATTGCTTTATTTACTATCGGTTGTTTAACTATCAGTATCTGTGCTGGTTTAGGTAATGGTTTAATATTTAAACTTGTACCTTCTTACTTCGCAAAAGAATCTGGTGCAGCTAATGGTATTGTTTCTATGATGGGTGGTTTAGGAGGATTCTTCCCACCTTTAGTTATTACTTATGTAACAGGTCTAACTGGTTCAAGTCATTTAGCATTTATTCTTTTAGCAATATTTGGTGTCTTAGCATTTATTACCATGGGACACTTATATAAAAAAGAATATGCAAAATAAATTTATACATTAAAAAGAGCAATACAAAGCTAAACATAGTTTTGTATTGCTCTTTAACATTTTATTCTGTATATCTATTTATTCTACTGTAATTGTTGTTGATTGATCTTGTGCACTAACTTCTTTAGGTAAAATAACAACTAAAATCCCGTCTTCGTAGCTTGCTTTAATTTGTGACTTATCAATATCATTAAATTCAAAATGTCTAACTAATTCACCACTTGCACGTTCACTTAATTGAACGCTACCTGTTTGTTCAGATACATGCTTTTGAACTTTAATTGTTAATGCCGCATGTTCAAATTTAAGTTCAATTTCAGACTTATTGACACCAGGTAGTTCAGCTTCTAATACGTATTGATTTGTTTGATTATAAATATTTGTCGGGAAACTTTTTGATGAAAATTGATTAAAAACTTGTTCACCTAAATCACGAAATACGTCTTTTGGATTATTCTTGAAAATGGATTGTTCAAAAAACTCTCTATTATTCATACTAATGTCTCTCCTTTATTTAAGCGTGCATACCATAGTTGTAAAATGATACTTTTCAAGTACATTATAGTAATAGAGAGGGTTAACGTAAAGCGAAAGGAATTATAAAAGAATAAGGCAAAGATTAAGTGCGGAATAGTAAATCCATGGCAAAAGTCTCAATATGTATAAAGCCTAGTAATTGTGAAATAAAGTGTTTCGCTTTTGCCAGGATTAAATATTAGTGAGTAGTATAATCGAAGTTATTTGAAATAACATGTTTTAAGCTATTAACAAGATTATCTTTTTCATCTTGTGAAATATCAAAGTCCTCAAAAACTTGGTCAGAGATAGCTTTCAACGTAGGTTTAATATTAATACCGCTTTCAGTCAGTGTAATTTGAAGATTTCTTTCATCTTCTTTTTCACGCATACGTTGTACGTAGCCTTTTTTCTCTAATTTCTTTAAGAGAGGTGTTAGTGTTCCAGAATCTAAAAATACGCGACGACCAAGTGATTTAATATTTATCTTTTCTTCATTTTCGATGGCCATGATGACCATAAAGCTTGTATATGTTAAATCATGCTTTTTTAAATAGTAAGTATATTTTTTTATAACTTCTTTAGAAGTAACATATAATAAAAAACATAATTGATTACTTAAATAACTATCTTTAATATACATACATTTCCCCCCTTAACTTATTTAAAGATATTATGAACTAAAAGTAATGTCAAGACTGTTGCCATAGTATTTCATGGACTTTTATAGCCTTTTGAACTATATTTGAAAGTACGTCTACACGTTTGCTGTAAGTGTCGATTTATTTTGAATTAGAGATAAATTGTTAGGACATTTTGTTACAGAAATACTGAAATACTTTAAAATTTTCTATCTATCATTCATAATAATTTAGATAGTAACTAGAGATGGTGAGACTAGGTTGTGTACAAAGGAGTTTCAAAATGAGTAAAAAACAAAAATGGATTAGAATTTGTATTATTTTGGCGATTTCATTAGTAGTGGCAATTGCTTTCTTTTTCGCAATGAAAACGTATCAAGGTCATAGAAATATTAAAATGGTAGATAGTTATATAGAGCAGAAACATTTAAGTGATGATATTAAATCTGAAAAAACACAATATAGTGCAAAAAAAGGGGTTTATTACAAAGAAGTTGTCTTTAAAGATGAACCTCATATGACATATGTCATTCAACCTATAGGAACACGTAAAGGTATCTTTGCTGAAGGCTTTGATACTGAAACTAAAAAAAGTATTAAAGATGCAAAACATAATTATTTTAACCAAAATTTCAAACCTTAATTTCGCATTAAATGAGGATTAATATTTTACAAGTAATGAAAAATAAGGAGAACAGAATTCATAATGATTTCTGATCTCCTTTTTATAGTATTTTTAATTATTTTAGCTTGATTGAATAGTATATATATAGTTAGCTTTAAAAATTTTATATCCCATTTCATAATTATCTGATATAATTAAGCGATGTCAGATGAAGGGGGTTTCAACATGGCTCTGTTCAAGAGAAAAATTAGTTTACCGATGCAGGTTATCATCGCATTGGTGCTAGGTGTAGTTGTAGGTTTATTATTATTTGGACAAGATAACGTAGCAAATTATATAAAACCGTTCGGTGATGTTTTCTTAAATTTAATTAAAATGATCATCATACCGATTGTATTCTGTGCATTAGCATTATCTATATCTAACTTAGGGGACTCAAAGAAGATAGGTAGCTATGGATGGAAAGCAATTCTTTACTTTGAAATTATAACAACAATCGCCATTGGTTTAGGACTAATCATTGGTAACTTATTCAAACCAGGTGCTGGTTTAGATCCAGACAAATTACCTAAAGGCGATATTTCTAAATATCAATCATCTGCATCCGCAGCAGAACAATCTACATATGGCAATCACTTTATTGATACCATTGTAAATATTGTACCAACAAACATATTTGAAGCATTAACTAAAGGTGAATTATTACCAATCATCTTCTTCGCAGTATTCTTCGGTTTAGGATTAGCTGCAATAGGAGAAAAAGCAGATCCTGTGAAAGGCTTTTTAAATGGTACGCTTGAAGCAGTATTCTGGATGATTAATAAAATTTTAAAATTAGCACCAATAGGTGTATTTGCATTTATTTGTACAACAGTAATGACTTTTGGAGCATCTGCTTTAATTCCATTATTAAAATTAGTATTAGTAGTAGTGTTCGCGATGGTGTTCTTTATTATCGTTGTTCTAGGAATTGTAGCAAGAATTTGTGGTATTAGTATCTTCTCAATCATTAAAATTTTGAAAGATGAATTATTATTAGCATTCTCTACTTCAAGTTCAGAAGCAGTATTACCAGTAATGATGAAGAAAATGGAAAAATTCGGAGCGCCAAGAGATGTCACATCCTTTGTTATTCCAATAGGTTACTCATTTAACCTTGATGGATCAGCACTATACCAATCAATTGCAGCATTATTTGTTGCACAAATGTATGGCATTCATTTATCTATATCAGAACAAATTATCTTAATGGTAACATTAATGGTTGCCTCTAAAGGTATGGCTGGAGTACCTGGCGTTTCAATCGTAGTATTATTAACAACATTAGGAGCTATGGGCTTACCAGCACAAGGGCTCGCGTTAATTATCGGTGTAGACCGTTTATTAGACATGGTTCGTACATGTGTTAACGTAATAGGTAATGCACTATCAGCTGTTGTTATCTCTAAATGGGAAAAGGTTTATGACAAAGAACAAGGTAAAAAATACTTAGAATCAATTTAAAAAAGAAATCTGACATTTTTAGTATCGAGCACATAGGCTCGATACTTTTTTATTGCTTAAAATTATAAAGATTTGTGTATAAATACGTTATGATATTAAAAAACTGCCAACAAAGATTTCTCTTCATTGACAGTGATTTATTGTAATTTACATACCTTTCATATCATGCATTTCATGAATTTTCATCATTAAACCATGTGGTACGTCATCGTGATCTACTTTAGATACTCTTGAGAATTTATCTGATCCTTTTTCTTTAACTAAAAATACGAAGTCGCCTTTCTTAACATTAGCTTTGCTATCAGAAGGCAATTCAACATTTTTTTCAATTTTTTCAGTCTGTTCATTTACCATCTTATCAATTGTATGGTCGTTTTTCATATAGCCATAATACGTTTCTTTTTGACCACCTGTCATCATCATGACAACAAGAACGATACATACGATCAACATGATAGCAATAAGTGCAATACCGATACCTAAACCCTTTTTATTTTTCATTTTATAGACTCCTTTAAAAAGTTCTATCTCTTTTATACATAAAATACTATTAAATTGCAATAAAATAATAATCTATATTAAATTGAATCATAATTTAATGACATAAACGACATCATAGGCGTTAACCAATTAATCAAAAAAAAGAGTTCAGAACCTGATTATCTTAGTACTGAACTCTTTAATATAAACAGTTATTTAAATTCTATACAGTAATCGTTACAGGTGTATCGATATCATCATCATTCATTAACTTGATGGTTTTAGGTACGACTTTAAGCACACATAGATTTGGATCCTCTTTTGAATCAAAGAACGTTTTATCTTGCGTTTCCCATAACCAGTCAATTACTTTTTGATCTTCAACAATTTCTATATTTGCTTCAATTTCAACAAAGCTATTATTTGTTGTTTCATTGTAACCTAATAAAATATATGCATAAGGATTATTTTTAATTTCTTCAACTTTAGTACTCTCATTACTTGTCTTCGTATATAAAGTTAATTCATCATTATAAAATACCATATAACGACTATTTGGTTGATTATTATATGCTGTTGATAAGACGCCGACTTTTGAAGTATCTAAGACTTTTTCAATTGATTGAATCACTTGTTGTTTATCCAAAGTTATCATCTCCTTATACTATTTATAGCCTAAATGATGTTCTTTTAAACTTACATCCAAGGTATACTAAGAAGGTTTAATACAAATATATTTCACTTCATCATGTTTTAGCGTTATTTGAAATGCGGCATAATCATTTTCTTGAATCAATAGTTCAGTCTTTGGATGATTACATCTATCTAATTGTTGAATAATATCTTTTTCAATGTAAACATCACGCTTATCTTGTGGAATTAAATGTTGTATTGAGCCATGTTCATTATTTAATGTATTTACAATAAATAGGGTGTTTTCTTTAAAGTCATTTTCAAAGATATAGTGTTGTTGGCTATCAGATAAATAACGGTCATTGATTTTATTAAAAAGTATCACATGATAATTCCCATCTTTATAACACATTAAATAATTATTTGATATTTGAAATGACTCATTACTAAATGTAGAAACAAATCGATATAAATGCATGATAGGTAATAAACTACCATGATTATTAAAGAGTGAGATATACATTGGATCTGTTTCTATTAATTTATAGCACACGCCACCACCGTGTCTCATTAACTGATATAAATGACATACGAGATCTGACAATTGAAGTGATTGTGTACCATTATTAGTGTATTTGAAACATTTTAATGATAGGTTACTATAAATAAACTGAGTTGACGGTATATTAGACCCCTCTATAAAACGCAAATAATTTTCAAAGTGCGTCGATAAGTGAGTAAAGCCACGTTGTATATCAATTAGCACATTTTTGGTATCAATGTTTTCAATATCAACAAAGTAAAAATCAAAGTTCATACGATGCATAATATCATATGTTTCTTGTAATGAACCCAGTTGTCTTAACAAACCATCAACCATTAAACTAAATTTGATAGCACGGTTTTTATTCTTGAGTTTAAGGTGTGCAAGGTGGATATCATGAATAGACATTGTTTCAGTATCAAATACAAGCATGAATTTCACTAATTTTTTATTCCATTTATAATCTCTATTATTTTGTAAGAATATCATAATCAATTGGTATATCATTTTAAATTCTTGATTATTTTTAATAGTGACAGCTAATCTAATATTTTTTTCAAATAATTTCTCAAAACAACGATTTAGTAAATTTAAATTTGTTTGACGACCTACCATGTCACTCACGTCATTAATTAAAATCGCTGGTCTAGGTAAATAGGATAAATCAATATCAAAATAATCATTAAACACAAATTGAAATAATTCATTTATGTTTTGAAAATCTATAAAAGCCGTTGAAAATTGCGTCTGATCTTTAGGATCGTAATTAGCAATATTAATTTGTGTGGTTTCCGTGGTCAAATGATTCGTAAACTCAAATTGTGAAATTAAATTTAAAAAAGATTGACTAACTGAACTTCTTATTAAAATAGAGGGCAGGGGTTCTAATTGATTTAGCATCGTACGAAATTGCTTAGGGCTCGCTTCCAAATGTTTTTTAAATTGATTAGTAAAATTGGTGTGACTACTAAAACCTGATAATTCGGAAATCGTTGTTATAGAATGATTCGTTGTCATTAGTAATTGTACAGAGTGATTAACTTTTAGACTGGTATAATAATCTTTAAAATTTACATTTAATATGCGAGCAAACAAATTAGAACAATATGATTCTGAAATAAGTGCATGTTTTGCAATATCTAACAAAGATAGATTAGATGTAATGTTATTGTTAATAAACATGACAATATTAGACAGTAACTGATTATCGATAGACATAGTAGGTGCATATAATGTTGTGTTTCTAACTACGGCTTCTTTATATAACGTTCTTATAATTTTAGATACTGTTTCACTATCTTGTTCTTCATTATTTGAAAAGTTTGAAATACATTGCAAAATTTGAGATTTAATAAAATGATTCGACTGCAATAAATGACGGTCAAAGAAACAATTAAAGAAATCATTATCTTCTATATAGAAGTAAGCTATAGGGATTTTTAACTCAATTAAATCTTTAGCATGATCGATATTAAATAAATCACCTTGATTGACTATAGCAATATGGTTATGAATATCATTCTTTTCACCATTAATAGTAATCGTTAATTCATTAGTCAAAGAGAAATATATAATAATATAATTTATATTACGCGAAGGGGCAGTTGTTAAATGTTCATGTAATAGAAGGGAATTACTCATGTATGTTGTTCTCCTAGCTTTTATATTTATTGGCTAAACATTTCTGTTCAATTGAATTGTGAATAATAAAAGCTATTATAAAATAAAAGTAAGAAAAAATTAATAACTAAAAATAAAAAAAATTTTGAGATTATTTTGTGAAAACGATAAAAATTTTCTCAAAGAAGCAACTTAAATGAAAAATTGAAAATATAGTGTGACTGATTTGGAAAATTTTAATAGCGTGGGACAACATAATTTGATGCATAATAAATATAGATTTCGAAACAGAATTGATTAAACATCATTTACAATAATTTAATTAATGGTTACGAAATCTTACATTCATTAGTTCTGTATCAACATCATGAAATAGCAACATAAAGTATTTCCACAACAAGAAAAGCTATAATTAAATCGTTGAGTTTAAATTCTGCCAACATGTTAAAGTTAATGATACAAGTACCAACAACTTATTAAAATTATTAAATTCTATATCAATAATTAGACTCAACAACAAGAATTTTCCATCTTACACAAGTAAAGTAAATTATTTTGTGCGTGATATAGAAATTCAACTCATCTTCATCATGAATTAAACAACTAGAGAGTGAAAATTAATAAATTAAATAATAGTCAGACATCACACCTAAGATTTGCCATTCAACTTAGAATAAGAATATGTATGCGTATTATTAACAATGGTATTAGCAGTAGCATGCTAATGTATATTATTAAGGAACCTAACTCCCCCAATTACTAAATCACTGATGCATAAGTAACAGTTTTAATATCTACCATTCTTTAATATACTGATTTTATTATAGGCGAAACATCAAGAGTAATATTTTACAGAAAAACAGAATTAATTTTAAAAAAGTTGGGACAACATATGCGTTGTCTCAACTTTTTTGTTTTTCATAAATTTAGCGAACAGCAGAAGAATTTCTAGTATTGTATAAGTACTTAATTAAGGCTTAGGTAGTACTAATTATTTCCATTCTAATAAATTTTTCATAACTTAAGTATTCTCATTGGAAATTAAGCAGGGTACTTTTTTGAAGGTAAGAAACTTCATATTTGTCGGCTAAGTATTTTATAAAAATCAGCAATTCTTTACTTTGAACATTATCTTGTTTGAAGTCAGCTTTTAATTGAGCTGATTTGTTTTTTTCTATTTCATTAGCTTTGTGTTTAAAGTAACCCCACATATGATCGTATGCATTGATTATTGAACCATTAGATGGAGTCGTTTGGAGTGCTTCATTAATAGTGAGTTGAACTTCATTTAAAGTTGGAGATTGCTTAAGTAATTCACGAATATAATTATAATGCTGTTGACTATGGTACAAGACATTATATTTTTCTTCTCTCCATAACTTTTCAATATAGCCACGTTCTTTCATCAAATACGCCTCGCTCACTTATTTTGTAAGTTTTAATATATTTTCCCAGAAACTTAGATTACAAATCTAAAATATGAATAATTGGTGAAGATAAAAAAGGTTATTGCGTTATTTTTTGGAACCGGTTACAATGAAATTAATAAATAGAACCGGTTCCATTGAATAGGAGGGAAATTTAATGAACTATAAAAAGTCGGCTGAAGAAATTCTTGAAGCTATAGGTGGAGAAGATAATTTAGATGCGATGGCCCATTGCGCCACAAGATTGAGACTCGTACTTAATGATGAAAGTAAAGTAGATGAAGAAACTTTATCGAAAATGGATGTGGTTAAAGGCACATTCTCAACTGGAGGCCAATATCAAATCATCATTGGTTCAGGTACAGTAAATAAAGTATTTAATGAACTTGAAAAAATAACAGGGAAAGAAGCATCTACAACAGCGGATGTTAAAGATAAATCTGCTCGAAACATGAATCCATTACAACGATTCGTTAAAATGCTTTCAGATATATTTGTTCCTATTATTCCAGCCATTGTTGCTGGTGGGTTATTAATGGGGATTAATAATATTTTAACTGCACCAGATCTCTTTTATGATAATAAATCTTTAATAGATGTTCATAGTCAGTTTGCTGGATTAGCAGATATGATTAACATCTTTGCAAATGCACCGTTTACGCTATTACCAATATTAATTGGATTTAGTGCAGCGAAACGATTTGGAGGTAATCCATTCTTAGGGGCGGCGCTTGGCATGATTTTAGTACATCCATCATTAATGAGCGCATACGATTTTCCTAAGGCTGTAGAAGCGGGTAAAGCAATTCCACATTGGGACTTATTTGGCTTACATATTAATCAAGTAGGTTATCAAGGACAAGTGTTACCAATGTTAGTGGCAGCATATATTTTAGCAACAATTGAAAAGTGGCTACGTAAAGTTATTCCTACAGTATTAGATAATTTGTTAACACCATTATTATCTATTTTAGTTACGGCATTTTTAACATTTTTATTTGTAGGACCATTAACAAGACAACTTGGTTATTGGTTATCAGACGGATTAACATGGCTATATGAATTTGGCGGGGCTATAGGTGGATTTATCTTTGGCTTATTCTATGCGCCAATTGTTATAACAGGTATGCACCACAGCTTTATCGCTGTTGAAACAACATTAATCGCTGATCAAGCAAAAACGGGAGGTTCATTTATCTTCCCAATTGCAACAATGTCTAACGTAGCACAAGGCGGTGCAGCATTAGCAGCATTTATCATTATAAAAAATAACAAAAAATTAAAAGGTGTTGCATCAGCAGCTGGTGTGTCAGCGCTTTTAGGTATTACAGAACCAGCAATGTTTGGTGTGAATCTTAAATTAAGATATCCATTTATTGGCGCAATCATTGGTTCAGCAATTGGTTCAGCTTACATCTCGTTCTTTAAAGTAAAGGCTATTGCTTTAGGTACAGCAGGTTTGCCAGGATTTATTTCTATTAATCCAGCACATGCAGGTTGGTTGCACTACTTTATAGGCATGCTCGTTGCCTTTATCGTTTCTGTAGCTATTACTTTAATTTTATCTCGACGCAAAGCTTATCAAGCTTCAGCTGAATAAACGAAATAAAGTCGACATTCTGATTTATGCAGAATGTCGATTTTTTGTATAATTAGCAGTTATAATTTTTGTTTTCGCCATAAGAAGATACTTACTATTGTAACGAGTACAAGTGAGATACCTACGATAAAGAGCCACGATGAATAACTTTTTTCATCGAGTGGAAGCGGTACGTTCATACCGAAGAAACTAAATACAAGTGTAGGTAATGTGAGTAACACTGTGAATAGCGTCAGTGTCTTCATAATATTATTCATTTCATTAGACAATAATGAAGAATAAGAAGTCGTAATACTCTCTAAAATGCCAGTATATAATTCTGTCGTTTCAATCGCTTGGTTGTTTTCAATCACTAAATCTTCCAATAAATCTTCATCTTCTTCAAAGCGTTTTATAGCAGGTAAACGGAATAATTTTTTAATTATTGTATCGTTACCTTTTAATGCTGCTAAAAAGTATACCAAACTTTTTTCAACTTCCATTAATTTGTAAAGCTGTTTATTAGTAATATTATTTTTTAGTTCACGTTCAATACGGATTCGTGATTTATTTAAAAGTCTTAAATTTCTGTTGTAGTGGTTAGAAATAGTTAATAAAATATCTAGCGCAAAACGACTATGAAAATTTAAATTAACATCATCTTGTCGTGCATAATTCTCTAAGAATTCATTCTCAGCATCGCAAATAGTTAAAATAAGTCCTTTTCCGATAACAATACCTAATGGGATTGTAACGAATGATAAGACACGACGGTGCGTAGAGCTTACAATTGGTAAGTCGATAATGATAAGGGAATAGCCTGTGTCATCATCATACTCAATACGTGCGCTCTCATCAGCGTCTAATGGATCTCGAATAAAATCTTCAGGTAAATTATACGTTTCTATCAATTGTTCAATTTCTTCTCTATCTGGTTCTACAACATTAATCCATGATGCAGAGTGATCTAAAGTTGTTTCAACGATGTCATTGTTAGTTGAATGTTTATATGCAGTAAGCATGGTTAATGATTCCTTTCATATTCATTTAGTCTCAGTTGGGTTGGGTACGTTTATAATGATTTTGAATCATAATACGTAATGGGCCATTATAAATAATATTAAAAATATGTTTTGTTAAATCATTTACGGAAATACGACTATCGTCTTGTACCCAATATTTGATGATTGAAATAGTAGCACCTGTAACATAACTATGAAAATACATTTCAGGTATACCATCTATCTCATGGTCAATACTAATATATTTTTGCATATTTTCTTTCATTAAGGAATGAATTTTTTCTTCAAGTCTACTTTTACGTTCTAATTGAAGAATCGTATGGTAAAAGTCCATATTATCGGAGATATGTTGTAATACTTTGGTCAAAATATTATTAATAAAATCATCAGCTGTATTTTCTGGTGTACTAGTGTCGAGTTGATTAAATTGAGTTGATGACCAAATTTGTGAAATGCATTCATCTTCCATATCAGTTAATAACATGTATTTATCTTTATAATGTAAATAAAATGTACCACGATTAATATCTGCTTGATTTGAAATATCTTGAACAGTGATTTTGTCGAGGTCTTTCTTTTTTAAAAGATCTGTAAATGCACGTTTAATAGCTGATTTTGTTTTTCTTATTCTCCTATCTTCTTTCATCGACTATCGACCTCCTAATAATAAATAGACAAAAATGTACAATCTGTTCAATAACGTACGGTATTTGAATAATTGATTATTGTTTATTTTTGACTATCTCATTATAATTCACAAGGTATTAAATATTCAACACATTGTTCAATAAATTTTAGGAGGTTAGATTTTATGAATATTTTTAAAAGCAAACTATTATGGCTTGCACCTATTGCAGTGATATTATTATCAGTTATATTCTCTTTGGCTTTTTATCCAGCGTTTAATCCAAAACCAAAACAATTGCCAATAGCCGTTGTAAACAATGATAAAGGTGTAGACATTCAAGGTAATAAAGTAAATATCGGGAAAAAAATTGAAGATAAATTAATGGATAGTGATTCTGATACTGTTAAGTGGGTTAAAGTTGATAAAGAATCAGATATTAAAAAAGGTCTTAAAGATGAAAAATACTATGGGGTAGCTATTTTTAACAAAGACTTTTCAAAAAATGCAATGAGTAAAACACAAAAAGTAGTAATGGATAGTAAAAAAGCAGAAATGAAAGAAAAAGTTGAATCAGGCGAAATTCCAGCCGCAGCTGTTCAACAAATGCAGAAAAAAATGGGCAATCAAAAAGTTGATGTAAAACAAGCGACATTTAAAACTATTGTAAATAAAGGTGCAAGTATGCAAGCAGCTACCATTACTGGTAACGTACTTGATGGAATGGGTGATAATTTAAATAAACAAATTACTTCTCAAAGTCTTAGCACATTAGAAAAGCAAGACGTTAAAGTGAGTGCGTCAGATATTAAAGGCATTACAAATCCTGTTAAAGTTGATAATCAAGAAGTTCATAAAGTGAAAGACCACCAAGGAGGCGGTAACGCACCGTTCTTAATGTTTATGCCAGTATGGATGGGATCACTTGTGGCATCAGTATTATTATTCTTTGCTTTCAGAACAAGTAATAACTTTAAAATTCAACATAGAATTATTGCGTCATTTGGACAAATGTTATTAGCTGTTATTACAGCATTTGCCGGAAGTTTCGCTTATGTATACTTCATGCATGGCGTGTTAGGATTTGATTTCAATAACACTAATAGAGTAGCATTATTCTTAGCTATTTCTATACTTGGATTCATTGGATTAATTCTAGGTATTATGGTGTGGTTAGGAATGAAAGCAATTCCTATCTTTGTTATTTTAATGTTCTTTAGTATGCAATTGGTAACATTACCAAAACAAATGCTTCCTAAAGGCTATCAAGGTTGGGTTTATGACTTTGATCCATTTACACACTATACAAATACGCTTAGAGAAATTATCTACATGGGTAGTCATATTGAAATGAATGCCACTATATGGATGATGATTGGCTTTATTATATTTGGCGCAATTTCAAGTTTAACTGCAGCTATTGTGAGAAAACATAGTAATAAACGTACTGAAATTCCATCATAAGAGTTTAAATCTAGCCCTCGATTTAGCAGATTGCTATTAAATCGGGGGTTTTATTTCAATATAATTAATCTGAATATTTAAACTTTAATATATCGTTTGACTATTGTTAAAATCGGAGTATTATATTCGTTAGACATCTAACGAAATGGAGTGAGATCATGGATGCAACGTATCAATATTTAGTCAGAATGTTAGCGCATGAGATGAAACATTATGCTGACCGTAAACTAGATGAGTACAACGTTACACAAGAACAAAGTCATACGTTAGGTTACATGTACAGGCACAAAGATCGAGGCATTACACAAAATGAATTATTGAAGACATTTAAAAGAAAGGGATCAACAGTAAGTTCAACATTGAAGGGTTTAGAAAATAAAGGACTTATTTATAGAATGGTTGATCCTGACGACTCCAGACGTAAAAATTTAAAACTAACTCAAGAAGGTATGAAACTTGTTGAATCTTTTGTATGTATCTTCGATGATATAGAAGCTATTCTTGTTAAAGATTTTAATGAGAGTGAGAAGCAACAACTTAAGGACTTATTTGAACGAATGTTGAATAATATTAAGACAGAAAAGTAATAATTATGGCTAGCTATAATTTAAACCAAGTTGTGAAATTCAGCTAGCAAAATTTTTAAACGAATAGTTAGATATCTAATTATTAGACATCTAACATAAAGGAGATTATGGAAATGAAAGACGAACAATTATTTTACTTTGAGGAATCATCAATATTTAAAGCGATGATGCATTTCTCATTACCGATGATGATAGGATCACTACTCAGTGTTATTTACGGAATCTTAAATATATATTTTATTGGTTTCCTAGATAATAGTCATATGATTTCAGCAATTTCTTTAACATTACCTATATTTGCAGTATTGATGGCGTTTGGTAATTTATTCGGTGTTGGTGGTGGAACTTATATTTCTAGATTGCTAGGTGCGAAGGACTACATTAAAAGTCATTATGTAAGTAGTTTTTCAATATAAAGTAGTTTAGTATTGGGACTTATTATTGCTGTTATAACTTTACCTTTTACAGATCAAATAGCTAGTATTCTAGGTGCAAGTGGTGAAACGTTAAACTATACGAGTGATTATTTGAAAATTGAATTCTTAAGTACACCGTTCGTTATTCTATTTTTCGTTTTAGAGCAGTTTGCTAGAGCCATTGGGAAGCCAATTATTTCTATGATAGGAATGCTTTCAAGTGTTGGTATCAACATCATTTTGGATCCTATTTTAATTTTTGGTTTGCACTTAGATGTTGTAGGTGCAGCATTAGGTACTGCAATTTCAAATGCTATTGCGGCGTTATTTTTCATTATTTACTTTTCAAGAAAAAATGAAACCTTATCATTTAATGTTAAACATGCCAAACCAACTAAAGCGATGATGCAAGAAATTTTCAAAATCGGAATTCCTGCTTTCTTAATGGTAGTTCTAATGGGAGTAACTGGTTTAGTCGTTAATTTATTCTTAGCAACATATGGTAACTACGCTATAGCAAGTTACGGCATCTCATTTAGACTTGTTCAATTCCCTGAACTTATTATAATGGGACTTTCTGAAGGTGTTGTACCATTAATTGCGTATAATTTCGTATCTAATAAAACAAGAATGAAAGATACCATTAAAGTGGTCATCGTGTCTATTGCTGTTATATTTGCAGTTTGCATGACTGTCGTTCTTGTAGCCGGACATTCAATTGTTCAATTATTTAGTACTGATCCTCAAATTGTTGTTCTAGCTACATTTATTTTAAAAGTGACTATGACATCATTACTTCTAAATGGTATTGGATTTTTATTTACTGGCATGTTGCAAGCTACAGGACAGGGTCGTGGGGCTACAATTATGGCAATTGCACAAGGAACAGTTATTATTCCTGTTCTATTTGTCTTAAATAGCTTATTTGGCTTAACTGGTGTTATTTGGTCATTATTAATAGCTGAAACAGTTTGTGCCTTTTTAGCTATGTTTATTGTGTATTCATTAAGAAATCGATTAACAGTTGATAAAGCATCTTTAATTGAAGTGGAATAACATAGTATAGTGATTTTAGCCCAAAAAAAATACTGGCTAAATGAATTGAAATCGTCAGTAGTATTAATAATAAGTTGTTTATAATCTATAATTTTATAATTTGTGTGAGCGAGGCAATGAAATAATTTCGATTTCAGTCTCGCTTTTATTATTGGATAAAAAGTGACAAATTAGAATAATTATTGTTAAATAGCACGCATTATTTTATCATAAGTAAATGAGCAAAATTTTATGGGAGGACGTCAATGGTGAATTTACAGCGAAGTTCTAAAGTAGCTTTGGCACTGATAATGATGTTTTTATTATTATTAATTCCAATACTTCACAATATCGCATCTGCGCATGCAACTTTGGAAAAAACTACACCACCACAAAATGGGGTTATATCGAAAGCACCTGATACGTTAGAGTTAACATTTAATGAACCCGTTAACGCTGAATATTCAGGTATTACAATATATAATGATAAAGGGGATAAAGTAGGGGATATTAATCCTACAACAACCGGACATTCTAAGACACTTACATTTCCTACTGATAAAGTTCAACAAGGGACACAGCAATTAGAATGGCATACAGTTTCTGCTGACGGTCATGAGATTAGTGATCGTTTTGAGTTTTCAGTAGGTAAGAAGACAGCTAACGGTGTTGATACATCTCCAGCATTTTACGAAACACCTAATTTCTGGTTTGGGTTATTTAGATACATAGCTGAAGGTGCAACTATAATTCTTGTAGGTCTATATTGGTTAAATGGTATTGCACGACGTAATAACCTATCTACATTCGATGTATTTCCTAGACATATTGTAGTGTCCTTAATAATGATGATGGCATACTTGATGTCACTTGTACTTTATTTAATGACATTGTCTTCGGATGTATTAGATGCAATACTATCCCTTGAGCCTAGTTCAATAACACAATTCCCTTACATATTAAGTGCCATTGCTTTAATTGTTTTAAGTGGTTTATTCGTGTTAAGAAACATGGAGAAATCATGGTACTGGATTGTATCTATTGCAATGATTATAGCAATGAGTATGTCAGGGCATGCATGGTCACAAAGCGTACCATTATGGTCTATCATACTAAGAACACTACATTTAATAGGTATTAGTTTATGGTTAGGTGCATTAAGCTATTTATTGATTTCAGTATTTACACGTAAAAAAGATGCCGTAGATTTACTGCGAGAAATATTATTTAAAGTTAATGCTGCAGCGGTAGCAATAATCATTATTTCAGGTGTATTAATGTCTATTGATCAAACGAAGATTTTGTCAATTTGGACAAATATGCAAACTTGGACGGTATTCTTATTAATTAAAGTTTTTGGTACTTTAATAATGATGTTATTGGGATTATTGCAAACAACACGTGCACTCAATAAACGTAATAGAGTAAATAAATCTTCATTAATTATAGAAGTTTTAATTGGTATATTACTTATTTTAGTCGGAGTAATTATGAGCCAAATCAGTATTCCATAAAAGGAGAAAAAAGATGATAAAAAAATTATTAGCGACAAGTTTCATACTCTTTTTTACATTAGGTTTCTTTAAAGTAGCAGATGCGCATGTTACTTTAAACCCAAAAGCAGTTGACCCAGAATCTTATGAAAAAGTAGATGTTAGAGTTCCTGTAGAACAAAAAGATCATACTAAAAAAGTAGAATTAGAAGTTCCAAAAGAAGTTCAAGTTGTTAATATACAACCAGTAGAGGGCTATAAGTATAAATTAGATAAAGATAAAAAAGGTAACATTACTAAAATTATTTGGACTGCTAGAGGTAAAGGCATTGGACCAGATGAATTTATGGATTTTCCAATTGTTGTAGCCAGCCCTAAAGATGAAGGTAAGTATGCATTTAAAGCAATTCAAACCTATGATAATGATGATAAAGTTAAATGGACTGGAAAAGAAAATAGCGAACACCCAGCGCCAACGTTAGAAGTTAAAAAGAATGCAAATGCAGCAGATGTAAAAGATGAAAAATCAAAAGATACTGCTAGTGAACAAACATCTTCAGGTGGCTCAATTGCTTTGTGGATAGTTTCAATTATCGCAATCATATTATCATTAGTAGCATTATTTAAACATTCAAGAAAATAAATAATCTAACGAGAGAGTCGAGGACTAAGTCTCTTTGTAAATAAGCTAAAACTTATTGAACTGAGTAGAATTGTATATTAAGTTTGACTCAGTTAAAGTCCCACACTCCCTCAATTCCATTTATAAACAAGTAACGCAATATTACAAATATTGTCACTGTAAAGTTGATGATAATAAATTATAATATTAGTGTGAGGGAGGCATTGTTCATGCGACGATTACTATATGCATTTTTAGTCTATATGATCTTGGGACTTTTTAGCGGATTCTACTATAGAGAATTGACAAAAGCACATCATTTTACGGGTGATACACAATTATCTATTGTACATACGCATACACTTATTTTAGGTATGTTTATGTTTTTAATACTGATACCATTAGAAAAGGTATTTAAATTAAGCAGTTACTATTTATTTAACTGGTTCTTCATCGTTTATAACATTAGTGTTATAGCAACCATTGGTATGATGGTAACGAAAGGAACGTTCCAAGTATTAGGAAAAAGTTTTTCTCCAGAAGCATTTGCTGGATTTGCAGGTATTGGTCATACAGGAATGCTAGCAGGATTATTATTATTATTTTTCTTAATTCGACAAGCAGCACTCAAAGAACCAAGAGATTAATTGGATTGAAGTGAGACTTTTCATTTTAATAGCACAATCGTGTTATTAATGAAAAGTCTTTTTTTAGCTAATAAAGTAGTATTACAATTAAAATATGATTTTCTTCAATAATATATGCACATATAGTATAATTAAGGCAAAATAATGATAATAATTATCATTCGAAACGGGACTTAATCTTGGGAGGATTTACAATGCAAGATGTAACTATTATTGGTGGCGGACCTGCTGGATTATTTGCGAGTTTCTATGCTGGCTTACGAGGTATGTCTGTGCGAATTATTGATGTACAAGATAAATTAGGTGGAAAAATGCAAATCTATCCAGAAAAGATTATTTGGGATATCGGTGGTGTAGCGCCTAAACCATGCAATGAAATCATTAAAGATATGATTAACCAAGGCTTACATTTTAACCCTAAAGTTAATTTAAACGAACGAGTAACAGATATTCGAAAAATAGCAGAAAGACACTTTGAAGTTGAAACAGATAGCGGACAAATTTATGAGTCAAAAGCAGTAATATTTGCTGTCGGAGGAGGGATTATTAATCCTAAGCCTCTTCAAATTAAAGATGCAGAGCGTTATCGGTTAACAAATTTACATTATGTTGTGCAATCTTTCTCAAAATTTAAGGGAAAAGATATTCTAATTTCTGGTGGGGGTAACACTGCTTTAGATTGGGCTAGAGATTTAGCCAATATTGCAAATTCGATTACACTTGTTTATAGAAAGTCAGACATTAAAGGCTATGAAGCAATGATAAGTGTACTTAAAGCGTTAAATGTGAACCTGTTGCCTAAAACACAAATTAAAGAGTTAATAGGTGACAATAAATGTGAATGTATTAAAGAAGTAAAACTTGAAAATATTGAGACTGGAGAAGTTACGACACAAGCGTTTGATGATGTTATTGTTAGTCATGGTTTTGATCATGAGAATCCACTACTTAAAGACTGTACATCTAAACTTGATTTATACGATGAATATCGCGTTAAAGGCTTTGGCAACACGACAACAAATATTCCTGGCATCTTTGCTTGTGGGGATATTGTACATCATGATGCTAAAGTACACCTCATTGCTAGCGCGTTTAGTGATGCTGGAAATGCAGCAAACTTAGCTAAAACTTACATTAATCCTGATGCATACAAAGAAGGATATGTTTCAAGTCACAATGATGTATTCAAAGAATCAAATAAAAAAGTTATTAATCAGTATATATAAGATTATAGTAAGGGGATAGAAAATAATGATTAGATATTCTAATGAGCCACCAGAGGTTCAAGCGTATTGTGACTTAAGAGTTAAAGCAGGAATGAGTCCTAAATCAGTAGCTGCAGCTCGAAACGGTTTACCAAATGGCTGTTTCAATATTACGATTTATGAAGATCAACAATTGATTGGAATGGGCAGAGTTATAGGTGATGGTGGAACGACATTTCAAATTGTAGATATAGCCGTTGATCCAGATTATCAAGGACAAGGTTATGGTAGGGTTATTTTGGAAAAAATAATGGAATATATTAATTCCATAGCTGAAAAGGGAACTTATGTTAGTTTGATAGCAGACTATCCAGCTGACAAACTATACGAAAAATTTGGATTCAAGACTACCGAGCCAAAATCAGGTGGCATGTATATCGTGTTTTAATTATAAAAACCACTAGGACAAATCGAAATCATAGAAAATCATGTATTTATATTGTTTCATTCTATGATATTGAGATTGGATTGTCCTAGTGGTTTTATCGATTTAACTATGCATCAAAATCAATAATAATACGACCGAAATTATCGTGATTTAAAACAGTTGAGATCGCATCTGGTAATTCTGAAAATGAAATGACTTTTTTAATATCATGAAGTTTGTCGGATTTTAAGTCAGTTGCTAAACGTCTCCAAACACGCTCACGTAATTTCATTGGTGTGAATACAGAATCTATACCAACTAGACTTACGCCTCTTAAAATAAATGGATAGACAGTTGTATCAAAAGAAACACCACCTGTTAAGCCAATTAGCGCGACACCACCATTATTATCTATACGATTAGTGACATAAGGTGTTCCATTTCCTCCAATAGGGTCAATGGCAGCTTGCCAAGTTCTTGAACCTAATGGCTTTTCATCATTATCTGTAATACGATCAATAATTTCATTAGCCCCTAAAGCTTCTAATTTGTCACCGGCATGTTTGTTTCCTGTACTAGCAACTACTTTATATCCTAAATTAGAAAGCATAAGCACTGCTAATGCGCCTACGCCACCAGATGCGCCACGTACAAGTACTTTGCCACCCTCCAGTGTCATAAAACCAGCTTTTTCCAATTTTTCAATAGCTAAACCGGCTGTATAGCCTGCTGTACCATAAATCATAGCTTCTTCTAAAGTCATATTATCAGGCAATTTGACTACCCAATCTGAATTTACACGTGCATATTCACTAAATCCACCATAATGACTTACGCCCATATCATAACTTGTTACTATGACTTCTTCACCTTCATTAATTGTTGGATCTTCTGATTCAACAACGGTACCAGCTAAATCTATACCAGGAACCATAGGATAAGATTTAAGGATTTGATTATTATCCGTTGTAGCTAATGCGTCTTTATAATTAATTCCTGAATAATGAACTTTGATTAAGACTTCACCTTTAGGTAAATCATCAGTTGTTAACTGAGTAAAGTCACTATTAACGCTTCCATCGTTGTTTTTATCCACTAAAAAAGCTTTAAATTGATTACTCATATTATGTGACTCCTTTGTATAATGTATTAGTGCTTATTTTATACCCTTAATAAACCAGTTGTATGCTTCAAAGCCTTATAAATAAAAGGTAAATTAAAAGTCTCTGAGCTTCAAAAAATAAAAAAATTTTTATTTAAAAATGTATTTGAATTGTTATTGACACTTTATTGGGCTAAATCTATAATAAATTTGATAATGATTATCAATTGAAAAAATAAAAGTGTTTATATGAATATAAAAGACGACATAACAACGATATTAAGTTGGTGTTAAATATAATGTATACATAATTACACGATTCATCTTCAAATGATAATCTTCTAAACTATATTGAGGTGAATACATAATGAAAAAATTACCAACTATTTTATTAGCATCTTCTTTACTTTTAGCGGCTTGTGGCAACAATAGTCATAGTGACGATAATAGTAATAAAGATAAGCAATCGCAGAGTAGTAAAGGGGAAAACAAAGCATCATTACAAAAAGCAACTAAAGAATATGAAAAGTATACAGATGGTCAACTTGATAAATTCTTAGATGGAACTGAAAAATTTGTTGCAGCTATAAAAGCAGATGATATGGATAAAGCGAAAGAATTATATCCTAAAGTACGTATGTATTATGAAAGATCAGAACCTGTTGCGGAAGCTTTTGGTGATTTAGATCCTAAGATTGATGCTCGTTTAGCAGATATGAAAGAAGAGAAAAAAGAAGATCAATGGACAGGTTATCATAAGATTGAGAAATCACTTTATCAAGATAATAAAATAGATGAAACAACAAAAAAAGATGCTGATCAATTATTAAAAGATGCTAAAGAATTAGATGCGAAAGCAGATACTTTAGATATCACTCCTAAATTAATGTTACAAGGATCAGTTGATTTATTAAATGAAGTTTCAACTTCTAAAATTACAGGTGAAGAAGAGATTTATTCACATACAGACTTATACGATTTTAAAGCTAATATCGAAGGTGCACAAAAAATCTACGAATTGTTTAAACCTGAGTTAAATAAAAAAGATAAAAAATTAAGTGCTGATATTCAAAAGAACTTTGACAAAGTTAACCAACTACTAGATAAGTATAAAGACGGTGATGGCTTCAAAGATTATAGTGCAGTTACTAAAGAAGATAGAAAAGCTTTATCAGATGCTGTGAATTCTCTTGGTGAACCATTAAGTAAAATGGCTGTGGTTACAGAATGAGCAAAGTAGATAATAATCAAAACGACCAAGTATCTCGTCGTTCATTTCTAAAAATGCTAGGGATAGGTGGCGCTGGTGTGGTTATCGGTGCTAGCGGGGCAGGCAGTATTTTTTCATTTAAATCGATGTTCGATACACCAGAGAATGAAGATAAAGATGCATTTGAGTTTTATGGTCGTGTACAAGCAGGTATTACAACACCGACACAAAAAAATTGTAACTTCGTTGCATTAGAGTTAAAGACCAAAGATAAACAAGCAATCAAAGACATGTTTAAGAAATGGACGCAAATGTCAGTAAATATGACTGATGGTGCACCTGCTGAAAAAGATAGTCAAAATGCGTTGTTACCACCTGTGGACACTGGTGAATCAATTGGATTAGGTGCTAGTAAATTAACACTGACATACGGTATTAGTAAATCTTTTTTGAAAAAGATTGGTATGTCATCAAAAATCCCATCTGGATTTAAAGATTTACCACATTTTCCTAATGACCAATTAGATGATGAATACAGTGATGGGGATATCATGATTCAAGCGTGTTCAAATGATCCACAAGTAACATTCCATGCGATTCACAACTTAATTCGACCATTTAGAGATGTTGTTAAAATGAAATGGTCTCAAAATGGTTTTGTCTCTGGCAAACTAGAAGAAACGCCTAGAAATTTAATGGCATTTAAAGATGGTACAGTTAATCCTCGTAAAAATGACGAGCTTAAAAAGTATGTCTTCATTGACGATGGTTGGGCTAAAAATGGAACGTATTGTATTATTCGACGCATTCAAATCCATATAGAAACATGGGACCGTACATCATTAGAAGAGCAAGAAGCTACTTTCGGACGTAAACGAGCATCCGGTGCACCATTAACCGGTAAAAAAGAATTCGACAATATAGATTTAGACGCTAAAGATAGCAGTGGTCAATATGTTATTGATCCAAACGCGCATGCGCGACTAGCACGTGAAGTGAAAACATCAATCAAGCGACGTGCATATAATTATAATGATGGAACAAATGCCAAAACGGGTGCGTTGGAAACAGGATTAATGTTTATTTGTTTCCAAAAATCAACTCAACAATTTATTGATATTCAAAACAATTTAGGACACAGTGATAAGTTAAATGAATATATTACGCATCGAGGTTCTGCATCCTTCCTTGTGTTACCAGGTGTAAAAAAGGGAGGCTATATAGGTGAAACCTTATTTAACTAAATTAGTCGTTGTGCTAGTCCTTATTCTCACGGTTATTAGAATTGTCCCAGCACATCAAGTAAATGCTGCAGATGATAGCAAAACAAGTGATGTGTATGTAGCGATAACTGATGCAAAATCAACTATAGAAGATAAAAATAAAAGTAATAAAGAAAAACAAAGTGCACTTGCTGACATTAAAGAGAAAGTTAAATCTTTAAATATAAAAGATAATAAAGAAGGTAAAGATGTTAAGTCAAAACTTGAAGCGGTGGATAAAGCTTCTTCAATGAATGCTAAAGCTGATAAATTATCACAATTAACTAAGTCATTAATCGCTTATGAAGATGCAGTTTCTACAAAAGATATCAGTGGTGAAATTAAAACATTGAAGCAACAAGTTGATGCGAAAGATGACTCTATAAAAAAAGCAATAAAAAGTAAAAACGAGTCAGAATTACAATCTATAAATAATAGTTTAAATCAAATTTGGACGACTCATGAAACTGCTATAAGAAATTATGACGAAGGTAAATACGGACAAATTGAAGTTAACTTAATGCAACTACGTGTTGCTATCCAAAAAGAACCATTAGATACTAAGAAAGTTGACAATGCGTGGACGACGTTTAAATCAAGTATTGATACGGTCGATCAAAAACAATCCAGCTCAGATAATGGAAAATATAAAGTAACTCAATTAAATGACGAGTTAGATAAGGCGATTAAAGGAATAGAAGATAATAATTTAGATCAAACTGATGCGGCGTTATCTAAATTTGTTCAAATTTGGCCTTATGTTGAAGGGAAAATTCAAACAAAAAACGGTTCATTATATACTACAATTGAAGATAAAATACCGTATTATCAAAGTATTTTAGACCAAAGTAACAAAGATCGCGTTAAAGACGGATTAAATGACATCAATAATGATATCAAAGACACTGTAGGTCAAGATGGTTATACATTTGTAGATGTTATGATTATCTTTTTACGTGAAGGTTTAGAGGTATTGTTAGTCATTATGACATTAACTACAATGACACGTAAGGTTAAAGATAATAAAGGTACAGCTAGTGTTATCGGTGGTTCAATATTAGGTTTAATACTAAGTATTACATTAGCAGTTGTATTCATACAAACGCTAGGCAATAATGGATTACTACGAGAAGGAATGGAAGCAACACTAGGAATAATTGCAGTGGTTCTAATGTATATCGTTGGTATTTGGATGCATAGACGATCAAGTGCTAAGCGTTGGAATGATATGATTCAAAATATGTATCAAAATGCGATTAGTAATGGCAATCTAGTATTGTTAGGTACAATTGGATTAATTTCTGTTTTACGTGAAGGTGTAGAAGTGATTATTTTCTACATGGGTATGATAGGTAGTATTACATCAATGGATTTCGTTATTGGTATTGCTTTAGCGATTGTAATTTTAATTATCTTCGCATTATTATTTAGATTCATAGTGAAACTTATTCCAATTTATTACATCTTTAGAGTACTTTCTATTCTAATATTTATTATGGCTTTCAAAATGCTTGGTGTAAGTATTCAAAAACTTCAATTGTTAGGCACTCTTCCACAGCATGGTATTGAAGGTTTACCTACAATTGGTTTTATTGGATTTTATCCTAATATTGAATCAATAGTAGCTCAATTAATATATATAGTGTTTATTGTGTTCTTCATTTTAAAAAATCGCCAAAACAAACAAAAGAATACTAATCTAAAATAATTATTATGGATAGTAAAATGAAACCTCGAGACTTGTGGGAATAACAAGTACTCGAGGTTTATTAGTTATTATGATCGTTGTGAAATTCTTGCGATAAACATACTGAATTCAAATAAAATAATCAAAGGCAATGTCAATAATAAATTCAAAGTAATATCTGGTGGGGCAATAATACTCGCCACTACAAAACAACCAAAATAAATATACTTACGATAGTGTTTAAGTTCATTAACATCGATTAAGTCAAATTTAGCTAGCCCCATAAATAATGTTGGGAGTTGAAATAAAACACCAAAAATTAGCAACCATCGTATTAACTCATGCAAATAGGCTTTAAAACCAATAACAGGCTCAATACTTAAAACTTCAGATAATGTTAAAGAGAAATTTATAATTAATGGAAATCCTATAAAAAACGCAAATGCTACTCCAATTATAAATAACAGTGCACACCATAAGCTATATTTAATAATAAATCCCCGTTCATTAACATGGAGGCCAGGTGCAATAAAAGCCCATAATTGGTAAAACACAATAGGTATAATTAAACACAACGCTACAAAGAAGATAATCATAATGTAAATCTGAATCATTTCAGTAAATGAAAATGCATGTAGTGTTACATGTGCACGTTTAATATAGTGTATAAATGGTTTCATCCACCAATGTGATGATACATATACGATTATCGTTGTAACAATAAAAGCGATGAACACTTTGACGAGACGCGATCGTAGTTCATCAAAGTGTCCTAGAAGTGTATTACTATTTAATGTGTTCTCGTTGTTGTTTTGATTCTTTACTGGGAGTATCATGACTTTCATCTGTATCTATATTTTCTGCTGCGGATTTAAATTCTTTCAAAGTACTACCAATTGCTCGGCCAAATTGTGGTAATTTTTTAGGTCCAAAAATAATTAATGCAATTATGCTAATAACGACTAAACTTGTCGGTCCTGTAATTCCTAATACAAACATATTGATAACCTCACTCATTATTGTTAATAATATCATCTATACTTTATACTTATTGATAAATATTATCAATAGAAATTTGCTCTGTTCACAAATAAAACGAATTTAATGCATAGTGGCATGTTAATAGGGAATAAGTTACAAAATAAAAAATGGATAATGAGCGGTATTATAGGAGGTAAGAATGATGAGTGAATATATAACAATGATTGAAAATATGGATGTGAGTGACTTACGACAAATTTCTGAGACAACGTTTTATGACACGTTTGAAGGAGAATATTCAGATGATGATTTTAATCAATTTTTCAAAGAAAGCTATAATGAAAAAGTGCTGTTAAATGAATTAAATAATCCTAATTCATTTCATTATTTTTACAAGGTGAATGATCAAATTGCAGGGTATTTAAAACTTAATGTCGGTAATGCTCAAACTGAACCTAAAGGTGAAGATTATTTGGAGATTCAAAGAATTTATTTCTACAAGACTTATCAAGGTGGGGGAAGAGGACAAAAGTTTATTCAATTGGCTCTTGATAAAGCGAAAGAACTAAATAAAAATAAGGTTTGGTTAGGTGTATGGGAACATAATCAACAGGCATTATCATTCTATAAGAAGCACGGCTTTGAAGTCACAGGACAACATGAATTTATTACAGGTGAAGTAGTCGATATAGATTTAATAATGGAAAGAGAAATTTAGCTATAGAACGAATAAAGTTTGGTGCTAATAAAATAGGGGAGTTGGGGTTCGGGGCCCCATCCCCTGGTAAGGTTGACTAGAATTAAAAAATTTTTACAAGTGCGTTTTTTAATTCAGTCAACTACTGCCAATATATATATGTATGTAGCCTGAGGTATCGAATTGTGTCCCAGGCTATATATTAATTATTTATTATTGATAATATCTCGCATAAGTTGAGTTAGTCTTTTTAACGAGGTGTTATTACGGTTCACGAGTTGATGCTTTGAAATATCAGTTAATGTATGATGGATTAAGTTATTGTGTAATAAATCTTCATCTGTATACCAAACTTTAGATAAACTTTCCATAACATCATCATAAACACCACGCTCTTGCTGATATGATGAATGATTTGGTGTATAGAGACATACTTTTTTGCCAATAGTTAAAGCATCAAAGATAATTGAAGAATAATCGGTAATTACGACATCAGATATTAATAATAAATCTTGCGTTTCAATATGATTTGGCGCTTCAATTGCACCTTCTGGAAGTGTCATGTCATCCTCTATGTGACCTTTAAAAATGACGTGATATTCTTCTATTAATTCTGGTGAAATCGACATCAATTCAGTTGAATCTTTTGTCGCATGCCATGTTGGTGCATACAATAATATTGGCTTTGTTCGATCAACATTTAATGCATCTTTAATTTTCTTCTGATGATTTTTATCATTCTGATAATGTAGTAAATAGCTAATTCTTGGATAACCATAAGGTATCATTTGAGTATGTTGATTAGGAAAAGCTGTTTCAAATAACCCCTCAGCAGATTCGGAATCTGTTAAAAGATAATCTTGTTTAAGCCATTTATTATACTTCCGCGCTTTGTAATTATAAATATTTTTATTTTGATCTGGTTCTTTACTATCTAAGAATAATTTTTTGATTGGGGTTCCATGCCATAATTGGATAACTGTACCATTTGGTTTAAAATCATCAGGAATATAACTTTCAATGACTACAATTTTTGCTGTTTCAATAAGTTCTTTATTATTTTCAGCATCAGTAGGTAAAAAGTATGGTCCACGTCTATCGTTAGTAATGAAATAAGCTTCAGTGGTAGGATTTCTCTTCACAAAATAATTAAATAAATACTTAGAATTGCCTCTATAACCATAATCAAAACCTAAAAAGACAACATGGTTTTTTACTTTTGAAGAATCCTTATCGTATACATAGCTTAGATTACGATGTTTGTTTAATGCACGATTTTGCATTTTGTTATATAGCCATTTTGGTAATTTAAACTTAGTTGTAACAAGCCAACTATCCACAAATCGCATTTCTTCTTCTTTGCCAGGATATCTGAATTTACTGTAAGGTATAGAGTGACCATGAATGTATGCCAATTTGTTCAAATCAAAATGATTTATTTTTTTAATATCAAAAGTATCTAATGATGCCCAGAAAGCATGGCTAGTGCGACATTCATTGATGAAATCAAAAACGACGTGATTGTCTATATCAATTTCGTCTTTTAAAACAGAAATGACGGCTAAATCCATAATAGATTGAATATCATACTTAGATAAATGTAATAAAGCACGGTCAATATTGAAAATAATATTAGGATAGTGGTTAATATTTTTCATCCATGATAAAAATGTTAATGTATCCTCACCAAAATAACGACAGTCATTTAAATATAAACCATTTAAAGTATAATCTACTGCTATTGAATTATGTGTTAAGTCTATAGCTTCCAACATATCATGATTGATTTTAATATCATTTGAATAAGGAATGAAATGTGAAAAACCAGCTGATTTGGCTTTGTTTAATTGTAATGCAAGATGGCGCATGTTAGAAATATTTATTTGTTTAATCATCATACATTGTCCTTTAACTCTTAAATTTCTTAAATATATTTTACCATGTGACTAAAAAAATTCATATTTACAAAAATTACATCATTATATAATTGAAATGTTTGGAAATTTTCGTTGAAAAATAGTGGGATTTTATTTTGTTGAAAATTTAACAAAAATTTTATAAAAAGTACTATATAGTATTGTCATTTAAGTAGAAAGATGGTATATTTTTATTGTGAAAAAGTTCACAAGATTTAAATTTGTGAAATCTAGCATTATTAACTTGTCGACAAACTAATAAACAATATAACAATTAGAAGTACGCTCAAACTTCAATTGTCAATATCGCTAGAGTGATCATTAATACAAACTAAAGGAAAGAAGAGTCAGAATTATGTTAGTTCAAACATTTAATCCATTTGATAATTTGGTATTATCTAGTTTAATAGCCGCAGTACCTATTATTCTATTCTTATTATGCTTAACCGTTTTTAAAATGAAAGGTATCTATGCAGCTATCACAACGTTAGTTGTTACATTACTTATTGCTATCCCGTTCTTCAAATTACCACTTGGCATTGCAACAGGTGGTGTTGTAGAAGGATTCTATCAAGGTATTATTCCGATTGGTTATATTGTCATGATGGCAGTATTACTTTATAAAATCACTCAAGAATCTGGTCAATTTAATACGATTCAAGACAGTATTACAAGTATTTCACAAGACCAACGTATACAATTATTACTTATTGGTTTCTCATTTAATGCATTTTTAGAAGGTGCTGCTGGTTTTGGTGTACCGATTGCAATTTGTGCGTTATTACTTGCTCAATTAGGTTTTAGACCTTTACAAGCTGCAATGTTATGTTTAGTAGCAAATGCTGCTTCAGGTGCTTTTGGTGCTATAGGAATTCCAGTAGGTGTTGTAGATACACTACACTTACCAGGTGGCGTTCACGCAATGGGCGTATCTCAAACATCTACGTTAACATTAGCAATTATTAACTTCTTTATACCATTTTTACTTATCTTTATCATTGATGGTTTAAAAGGTGTAAAAGAAACATTACCTGCTATCTTAGTTGTATCTGTTACTTATACAGTATTACAAGGTTTACTAACAGTATTTAACGGACCTGAATTAGCTGATATTATCCCACCATTAGTAACTATGGGAGCGTTAGCTTTATTCTCTAGAAAATTCCAACCAAAACATATTTTCAGAGTACAGAAAGATGTGGAACCTGAACCGGCAAAACATCACAATGCAAAAGAAATTATCTATGCATGGAGTCCATTTGTTATATTAACAGTTGTAGTTATGATTTGGAGCGCACCATTCTTTAAAAACTTATTCTTACCAAATGGTAAATTATCTTCATTAGTGCTTAACTTTAATTTACCAGGTACTTTCAGTGAAGTCGCTCATAAACCAATTATGTTAAGTTTCAATTTCATTGGTCAAACTGGTACAGCGATTTTAATTACAATTATTATTACAGTATTAATGGCTAAGAAAGTAAGTTTCGGAGATGCAGGACGTTTATTCGGTGTAACTTTTAAAGAACTATGGTTACCAGTTTTAACAATTTGTTTCATCTTAGCAATCTCTAAAATCACTACATATGGTGGTTTAAGTGCAGCAATGGGTCAAGGTATTGCTAAAGCTGGAAACGTGTTCCCAGTGTTATCACCAATCTTAGGTTGGATTGGCGTATTTATGACAGGATCAGTTGTTAATAACAACTCATTATTTGCACCAATTCAAGCTTCAGTTGCACAACAAATTGGAACAAGTGGTTCATTACTAGTAGCTTCAAACACAGTTGGTGGTGTAGCAGCGAAATTAATTTCACCTCAATCAATAGCAATTGCGACTGCTGCTGTTAAAGAAGTAGGTAAAGAATCAGAATTACTTAAAATGACATTACGTTACAGTGTTGGATTACTAATCTTCATCTGTATTTGGACATTTATCTTATCTCTAATTCTGTAATTAATATACAATATTATTCTAAGATATAATTATTTCAAAAATAGCCCGTAAATGAATTGTAAAAATTCGTTTACGGGCTTTTTGAATATTCATAGTAGTCCCCACAAACAAACATAATTATAAGTAGAATTAAACGTTATTAATTGCGGTCATAAATTTTTCATAAACCGTATTAGGCGTATATTGTTTCAAAGTAACATGTCCTTCATTGATCATCTGACTAGCTTCATCGACGTGGTTCATAGCGATGTCTATATATTTTGCTAAAGAACCAGCATCACCATAATTGGCTAAATAGCCATTGGAATTATGATTAATAATGCTAGCAGGTCCAAGTGTATCTTTAAAGCTGATAACAATATTATCTTGAGCCATAGCTTCTAATAAAACCATACCAAAACCTTCATTTCTCGACGGTACCACAGTAATTTTACTGTTAGATAATTTGGTATTAAGTTGTTGAGTTGCAGGATAGATAGTAATTAAATCATTTAATTGATGCTGATCAATCAATTGTTGCAAATGTCCACGCTCTTGACCATCACCGTATATTTCTACTTTAAAATTCAATTGCTTAAGGTCATTTTGAATACGGCGAACACTTTCTATTAAAATATCAAACCCTTTTTCAAATTCTAATCTACCTGCACTAATAATGATATTTTCTTTCTTAGTAGCATGTTTTACTGGATTGATGATATTTGGAATTGTATAAACAGGTGTGTCGATTTGTTGCTCGTAATTCAGTTGATCTTGTTGAGTTAGCGTTGTGACTAAATCTATGTTGCGATAGGCAGTGAGTATATCTTGTTGATAATTTTCCGGATGAGCATGTAGGTTCATATGTTCCATTCCCACAGTTATGACATCGTTTGAATGATACTTTGAAATTAAAATATTAAAGCTCGCTCTAGTACCAACGAGTACATCTGTATCTACTTTTTTAATTGCTTTAATCATTTTATGTTCTACATATTTAGAAAATTGATTCAACCCCGGCTCAAACTGATTTATTTCTTTTGGTTTCAATAGTGAAGTATATTTATTTAAACGATTCATCATTATTGCTTTAGTGTTCTGAGGTTTTAAACGATAGTCTACTAATGTTTTAATTTTTATATTGTCATTTATTTTAAAATATGGCTCGTCTTGAGCTCGAAAAACAGAAATAATTTCTATGTGATGCCCTTTGTCGGCAAGTGTATTAGCTAATTCAGAAACTGCTTTAACTGTTCCACCTAATGCATAAATATTATGCATGAAAAATGTGAATGATTTCATAGTTACACCTCAAATAATTCATAATAAAAAATTATAGCATTTCTTAGAAGTGTCTAATAGTAATAGCAAATGCTAGCTAAGATATTATATGTCTATCCTTTATTCCTGATAAAAGATGAAAACTTTATGTAAACACTTTTTTCATAGAACGATTATGTATATAATTAAACTAGTTATTAAAAAAGTCGATTTACGTTCTGCGTAAAGTTAATATTAAAAATTTTAATAAATAAAGAAAGCGTTTTAATTTATTAAGCCAAGATAATTTCCTATCGACTAAAGATGTGAAAAAAGGGGGACTGTATTGTTATGAGTTCAGAACATAGCAAAACAGATGTCATCTTAATAGGTGGCGGTATAATGAGCGCAACACTCGGTACATTATTAAAAGAATTATCTCCAGACAAAGAAATTAAAATATTTGAAAAATTAGAACAATCTGGTGAAGAAAGTTCAAATGTTTGGAATAATGCTGGCACAGGGCATTCTGCACTTTGTGAATTGAATTACACTAAAGAAGGCAAAGAGGGCTCTGTTGATATTACAAAAGCAATTAAAATCAATGAACAATTCCAAGTATCTAAGCAATTTTGGGCACATTTAGTAAGAACTGGACAATTAGAAAATCCATCTAACTTCATTCAATCAGTGCCACATATGAGTTTCGTAAAAGGTATCTTCAATGTAAAATTCCTTAAAAACAGAGTAGCAGCTTTAAAAGAAAATATACTATTTGAAAAAATGGGTATTACTGAAGATCGTGAAAAAATTAAAGAATGGGTACCTTTAATGGTTGAAGGAAGAACATCACATGTTCCAATTGCATTATCTCGTGATGAAAGTGGGACAGATGTAAACTTTGGTGCATTAACAAAAAAACTCATCTCTAATTTAAAAGAAAGAAATGTAGAAGTCTCTTATAAACAAGAAGTTGAAAATATTGAGAAACTGGATAATGGTAACTGGAAAGTGACTGTTAAAGATCTTAATTCTGGACAAAGTCATACGTATGAATCTGAATTTGTATTTATTGGGGCCGGCGGTGCAAGTTTACCGTTACTTCAAAAAACAGGTATCAAGCAATCAAAACATATCGGTGGTTTCCCAGTAAGTGGTTTGTTCTTACGTTGTACTAATAAAGACGTTATCGAAAAACATCATGCTAAAGTTTACGGTAAGGCAAGTGTAGGTGCACCACCAATGTCGGTACCTCATTTAGATACACGATTTGTAAATGGTGAACGTGCTTTATTATTCGGCCCATTTGCAGGCTTTTCACCTAAATTCTTAAAAACAGGTTCAAATTTAGACTTAATACGTTCAGTTAAACCTAATAATTTATTAACAATGTTATCAGCAGGTGTTAAAGAAATAGATTTAACTAAATATCTCGTATCACAACTTATGTTAAAACATGAAGATCGTATGAATGATTTACGTGTATTTGTACCTAATGCAAAAGACGAAGATTGGGAAGTTATTGTTGCAGGTCAACGTGTACAAGTGATTAAGGATACTGAAGATAGTAAAGGTAACTTACAGTTTGGTACTGAGGTAATTACATCTGATGATGGTTCTCTTGCAGCATTATTAGGTGCTTCACCTGGTGCATCAACTGCAGTAGATATTATGTTAGATTTATTACAACGTTGTTATGGTAATGAATTTAAAAATTGGATTCCGAAAATTAAAGAAATGGTACCTTCTTTCGGACTTAAATTAACAGAGCATGAGGACGTCTATCGAGCTGTTAATAAAGAAATTCAAAAATATTTAAATGTAAAATAAGTATCATTTCAATATAAAATAACATTAAGCTCCTTAAAAAGTTTGCACTTTAAGTGTTTACTTTATAAGGAGCTTTTTCATTAGTAATTATTTTTTATTTAATTGGTTATTGATTTCAGAAACATATTTTCTACTTTTTAAAAACTCTATTATCCAAATAATGATGTAGATAATGATGAAATAGAATGTAAAAATAAATATATTTGAAACACTTATCGAAAACCATCCGGATAAAATACCAATTGGTAATAATCCGATATAACTCAACATAAAATGCATTAATGTGCTACGTGTGATACTCCAATCTGTGTGCGAAAAGAAAAAGTTTGCTAAGTAAAATAATGCACCAATTAAAAGCCACAAGCAAATGGCGATGAGCATTACAATTGGTTCAGACAAGTGTGAATAATATAACTTACCTAGTGTTGTAACTGGTGAAATTGGATAATATTCACCGCCAGCATTGATATAACTAAAAATGATAGAAAGTGTTAAACCTATTACTAAAGAAATACTAACAAATTGATATAATTTTCTCATAATGAAAGTCTCTCCTTTATGGATTTTAAATATCTTCTAGAGGAGTAGGTATAATCAATATGTTGCAAATAAATTCTAATCAAACCATTAGGTTCCAATTGCAATTTTTTAATCTTATTAATATTTACAATTTCAGATTTAGAAATTCGAATAAATGAAGTAGGAAGTTTTTCTTCAAGTTCATATAATCGTTCTTTCAATTTAAATTGTTCGCCGTCTCTAATTGCAATGACTTGATTTTTATGTGTACGAAAACTAATGATGGTTTGAATTTCTATAATATGGATCATGTCATCTTGTTTGCCATAGAGTTGTTTTAAACTATTCAAATCTTCAATATTTGTAATAACTTGCTGTACTTCATCATCAAATTCAGGTGCGTGAATCGCGATATACTTCTCATCTTCTTCGTGTGATATATGTAACCGTAGTTTCATTCGACTAATGCCTCCTCAACGTCATTTAACCACAAATGTATAGAAAATTTTTAGAACAATATTAAATGGTAGATATATTGAAGTAAGTGGTTAGCTTTGTAAAATAATATCTAACTAAATTGATTAGTTAGTTTCAGGCAATGTCACTGTAAACGTCGTTCCGTCACGGTCATTACTAGTTACTGATATTTGTCCACGATGTAAATGAATGATAGATTGAGTAATTGCTAATCCTAATCCATTGCTATTGTCCTCAGCATTACGCTTATAAAAACGATCGAATAGATGAGGTTGCACTGATTCTGGAATGGTATGCCCTTCATTAGTAACGGTAAAATAAATAGTTCCTTCGTTATTAAATAAATTCACATCAATCATGCTATTGGGATTAGAATACTTAATTGCATTTTGAATGAGATTAGAACATGCTTGATGTAATAAACGATTATTTCCTCGGAAATGAACCGTATCTATATCAGACATCAACATTAATTGTTTGTTATCTATCCCATATTGCTCGTGACGAATGATGTCAGTTATTAATTCTTTAAAGTGAACATCATCTTCAAATTTTAGATGAGTAGCGTTATCTAGTTCAGATAATAATAATAATTCTTTTGTTAAATTACTTAAATGCGTAACTTCTTCATGAATTTCATGAATAATCTGATCACGCTCTCCTTGATTTACATTGCTTTGTAGCGTACTAAGTAGACGATGAATGTGCGTTAATGGCGTCTTGATTTCATGTGAAACATTTTGAACAAAGTGTTGTCGCATATCATCTACTTGTTTTAAAGATTGTCGCATCGCTTCAAATCGATATTGTAACGTACCAATTTCGTCATGACGACTTTGATAGATTGGTGAATTAAAATCACCATGCATTAAACGTTCAGTTGCTTGCTTCAATATTTTTATAGGTTTAATAATTGAATATGTAGATGCAATAACGAGCGTGATAGATATACCTAATAAGCATATTAAAAGAACAGCTAGAAAAGTGCGAAACTCACTAAATGTTTCACCTATATCAGGACGCATAAATACGGCAAGCTTTTGATTATTTTGGTTAAAAGGGATACCCACAGTATTATCCGTTTCATTATCAAAAAAGCCAGTTATAAATAGTTCGAAAGGTTTATTTTTAATACCATGGTAGGCTTTACCTTTTAGTACTTGGTTAATTGCTGAATCTGAAATAGTGTCTTTTCGGAATGGTTCACCAAAAAATGTTTTATGATATGAGTGATCTACAATCATAATTTGATAGTTCATATCTCCTAAATGTTTAAAATATGATTGAGTGTCAGATTGATTTGAAGATGTATGGAATGCTCTTGCCTCTTTTAAAGTACGCATAATTTTTGCGTCATTATGTGCTTTTAAATTGAAATGATAGTACACGTTTGCGAAAAGAAAACTGACTAAAGCACTAAAAAGAATGACTGTAATCGTGTAAATTGCAATACGAGTATAAAGCGTCTTAAACATGTGTAATCACCCTGTATCCTTGTCCACGAACTGTTTGTATCTCAATTGTGGCTTTTAATTGATTTAAACGATGACGTAGTCGCTTAATGTGAACGTCTATAGTTCTTTCATCTCCCTCATAATCGAATCCCCAAATCCGCTCAATTAGTGTGTCTCTTGTGAAAATATGTTTTGGTTGACCGCACAATAAAAATAATAATTGAAACTCTTTTGTAGGCAAATTAACATTTTTAGAGTCGACAGATAATTCCATATACTCTTGAATTAGAGTAACATTTCCTAACTTTATAATGTCTTGAGAATTAATTTGGTAACGTCTTAACACAGCCTGTATTCTAAATAACAATTCTTTTACTTCAAAAGGCTTGGTAACGTAATCGTCTGTTCCACTTACAAATGCACGTTCTTTATCACTCAGAGCATCTCTTGCCGTCAACATTATGACAGGTAGATCATAATCATTTTTAAGCAATTGACATAATTCAAATCCATCCATGCCAGTCATCATAATATCAACAACTGCAATGTCGACTTTATTATTTGCAAGGTACGCGATTGCACTTTCACCACTTGCTTGAGTGACGGTTTGAATTTGGGCTGCTTCGAGATGTTGAGATACATAATGTAATATCTTATAGTCGTCATCTACTATTAAACACTTCACCATCAGTTTTACTCCTTTATTATTCATAAAATGATTATATGAATAACTATATCAAAAAACAATTCTTCTTAAAGTTCATATTCAGTTCATAATGTGTCATTAAACTATGTATTGAAATAGCAGTGGGAGGTACTGAATATGAATTTAGCATGGAAAGAAATAAAATTTTACAGATTTCGTTATACATTAATCATGTTAATTATATTTCTATTAGGAAGCATGGTGTTATTTATTAGTGGATTAGCTCAAGGCTTAGCACGAGAAAATATATCATATTTAAATAATATGCCAGCTGAACATTACATAGTCGAAGATAATAAGGAACCGAAGTTAGAAAGTTCTCAGTTGAACCAATCACAACAAAACAAAATAGAGAAAATCATTCATGAAAATGCAACTCAAATGGGGACGCAAACACTTAAAATAAACCAACAAGATCAAGATGTTATCACATTAAATACGCCTAAACATCTTACGCCAAAACTTGTAAGTGGTAATTATCCAAAAAAACAGAATGAAATAGCTATTAGTGAGAAACTGACTGGAAATGACTTGAAAGTTGGAGATACTGTAACTTTTAAAGGACATCATCATAACTATAAAATAAGCGGCATAATGAATGAATCGATGTACTCACATAGTTCAATGATATTAATGAATAAAGAAGCGTTTAAGTCATTGAATAAACAAGTATCAACATTTTATCCGGTTGACAAAATCAACAAAGATAACAAAGAATCACTTAAACAAATTAAAGGAATAAAGGTTGTAAATGAAAAGGCATTAACTGATAACATTGCTAGTTATCAAGCAGAACAAATGCCGCTTAATTTAATGATTATTAGTCTATTTGTGATTACAGCAATTGTTTTAAGTGCGTTCTTCTATGTGATGACGATTCAAAAAATACCTCAAATAGGCATTCTTAAAGCCATAGGTATTAAAACGAAACATTTATTAACTGCACTTTTACTACAAATTATTTTAACAACAATGGTAGGTGTTATTTTAGCATTTTCCGTCATACTTATATTAAATGCCTTTATGCCTGTAACTATGCCGTTTTATCTAAGTTATAGTCAGGTGTTATTAATGATAGTCGTATTTCTAATTGTAGGGTTAATCGGTGCATTATTATCCTTTATAAAAGTTCTAAAAGTAGATCCTATAGAAGCAATTGGAGGTATGGAATAATGGCATTGCAACTCAAACACATTACTAAGACATTTGGCAATGGAGATGCACAAACAGAAGTATTAAAGAATATTAATTTTAGTGTGAATCAAGGTGAATTCATCATACTAAGTGGCGCATCTGGATCAGGTAAATCTACACTTCTTAATATTTTAGGTGGATTACTAAGTCCGTCAAGTGGAGATGTTTTGTATAAAGGCGAGAATTTATTTTCAAAGGAAGTTGATAAAACAAGTCTAAGACTAAATGATATAGGTTTTATTTTTCAATCATCTCATTTAGTTCCTTATCTAACAGTTAGAGAACAATTAATGATTGTAGCTAAAGAAGCGGGTATAAAGCGTAAAGAGGCTAAAGATAAAGCACAAAGACTATTAAATGAGATAGGTCTGAGTCATCGTTTAGATGTTTATCCTCATTTGTTATCTGGAGGAGAGAAACAACGCGTCGCTATAATGAGAGCTTTTATGAATGAACCTAAAATCATATTAGCAGATGAGCCAACTGCCAGTTTAGATGCAGATAGAGCGACATCTGTTGTGCAAATGATTAAAGCACATGTTCAAACTAAAAATATGATTGGTATTATGATTACGCATGATAAAAGATTATTTGAATATGCAGATAGAGTGATTGAAATACAAGATGGTAAAATCGAGTTATGAAAAAATAAACTTAGAAAGTTTAAATAGTTGTGTCATTTAAATCACACAATAATTAAACTTCTCTCAGCTATAATCATTTTGCGGGAGTGGAACAAAACATACTGTTCCACTCCCGCCTTTTTTAAAATAGAATGAAAAGAGAAGCAAAAAATAAAACTGCAAAGTAAATGGTCAATAGTAATTTATATTGATACATTAGTGCTAAGAAATCTCTCACTAATGCGACATCAAAGAAATGATAAGGGGTGTGACTTCCTATACCATCAACTTTCATTCGATTCGTATGCGCAAATTTCATTCCTCGTAAGATATGAAATTGGCTCGTAACACAAAGTATGTTGGGGCTATTTGAGTATAAGTTGTGTATGACTTTTTTTGAATAATAGAAGTTTTCAAACGTATTTGTCGATTGAGATTCCATAATAATACTAGATTGGGGAACCCCATGTTGTATTAAATAACGCTGCATCGCTAATGCTTCAGATATGGGTTCATCTGGCCCTTGACCACCACTAACAATTATTTTACATTTGTCAGTTTGATGTTGATATACACTAAGTGCACGATTTAATCTTTCGGCTAACATTGGTGTAACTTTTTCTGTGAAAATTCCAGCTCCTAATACCATAATTAAGTCGTACTGCTTATGAGTTGAGATGCGACCTAAAGCTGATGACCAAGACATGTAAAGCAGTAATGCATAACAAGTACTTATAGCAATCATTGTTAGCCACAAGAAACCACCATTAACTATAGGAACAGGCATAGTACTAAGATATGCAAGAATCGATGTAAAAAGCACTCCTAATATGAGATATTTCGTCATTTTATTTAAAAAAGCTTGACCTTTTTGTAAGGAGAAAAGATGGTTGTGCTTTACTAGTAAACCAACCATAGTAATAATCATGATTATTATAAGTGTAGTAGGGAGTGTCATTGTTAATAGATTCAAAACAGTAATCAACATACATAATATAATAGTTGTAATAAACAATCTTAAATTCAGAAGCCATTTCACGTTGAATAATACACCTAGTACAGTCAATAACACAATAAGAGCTAAGATAATTGCGATCATAAGGAATACCTCTAATTTCTTTATATATATAAATGTAATCGAACAACTTACCAATTAGCAACTATTAATAACGTAATTAGGTTTTCAAGAGAATTGTTTATTGATATCATTTAACAGAGTATGTAAAACGCTATTGATTACTATTTAACAAGGAGTAAAGTAATGAGCATAATTTCAAGAAACCACATCGAATTTATGAAGCAATTCATAGATGATACTAATACTTTAACTGCAAAGTTATTAAAAGATCAGCAAAGCAAGTATGGTATTTCAATGGAGCAATCCAATGTTGTAAGATTGCTAAGCCATCATCAAGTATTATCAATTACTGAAATAACTGAAAAGCAAGGTGTTAATAAAGCAGCAGTAAGTCGACGTATCAAGAAACTAATCGATAGTGGCTTCGTAGCATTACAAAAGCCAAATAACAATATTGATCAACGACTAAAATATGTTGCTCTAACGGAAAAAGGTAGAAAATATACTGAAGAAAACAATAAAATTGTTAGCGATATGGTTAGTGATATGGTAGCTGATTTATCAAGTAAAGATATTGAGAAAGCTTTAAGTGTATTATATATAATAGATGAGAGAGTAAAAAAATTTAATTCAAAAGTTTAAATTAGTATGAAGGTCTAGAATGATTATTATATAATAGAAATCATATTCTTATTTGAAATTAAAATATCAATCGATAAATATATTCTAGTAGAGGGGAAGTTGGTGACTAAATGAGTACATGTCCGAAATGTGGACAGAAAATTGATAGCAACTTAAACAAATGTCCTAATTGTGGGAATAAATTAGACAATAAAGACAATCAAATAAACTCCCCTCAAATCAACACATCTAATATTAGGATAAGAAAGTTTATTCCTTGGGCTATCGTTGCGTTTATCATTGTTTTACTAATTATTGTGTTTGTATTGGTTAGAAATTACAATTCACCTGATGCACAAACAAAGATTTTGGTTAATGCAATTGATAATAATGATTCACAAAAAGTAGCGACGCTATTAAGCTCTAAAAATTCTCATATAGATTCTGATGAGGCAAGTGTATATATAGACTATATTAGAAGTGAAGTTGGTATGAAGAAATTTGCGCGCGATATTAAATCTACAGTAGAAACACTTAATAAAAGTGATTCTAAAGAGGCAATAAATTTAAAAACGCGTGCAGGTAATAACTACTTACGTGTAAGTAAAAATGGTACACGATTATTAATATTCGATAATATGAGTTACACTGCTCCGACAAAGAAGGCAATTGTGAAACCTAAATTGGATACGAAGTATGAATTTAAAGATGGTGGAAAAAAGAAAACAGTTATTGCTGATGCGAATAAGACGACTTCACTAGGTACTTATATCCCAGGTATATATTCTGTTGATGCTAAAAAAGAAACAGAATATGGAGAGTTTAGTGGTCAACTTAAATTTGACTTTAGATATGGAAAGAGTAACACAGTTGAAGTAAACGAAAACTTCAACGAAGCGTTATTAACAGTCAAATTAAAAGGAAAAAGTGATTTAGACAAAGACTCATTAAAAGTTGAAATAAATGATAAACAAATGAAATATAGCAGTTCTAGAGAATATGGACCTTATCCTCAAACGAAAGATGTTACAGTTTCTGCGCTAGGTAAGGCAAAAGGGAAAACATTCCATGCAGAGACAAAAACAATCAAAGCAAGAGATTTAGGTAATATTAATAGTGCTACATTAGAGTTTGATGATGAAGAGATTAGTGATTATATCGAGGAAAAAGAAGCGGAAGAAAATAGTTTGAAAACAAAGCTAAGTAATTTCTTTAGTAATTATTCTTTCACTTTGAATTCAGCTATTTCACGAAGTGATTTCAATTTAGTGAGTACATTTTTAAAAGATAAATCGAGTATCTATAAGTCTATAAAAAACAATTTAAACCAATCAGTTGCCTTTATTAATCCACAAGTTATAAGTGCTAGTCAAAAAGGCAACACGATTAATACTAAAGTGCAACATTTAAATAGCAATGGGCAGTATGAAACCACTAATTATGAATTAAGAGAAGATAGTGATACGGGTAATATTCAAATAGTTGATTCAAAATAAATGAATGAGTAGCGATCAAAATTGTATCTTTAACATTCATTCTAAATAAGTATTTGTAGACTGAACTGAGAAGGTGATTAAATGAAGCTTTTCTCAGTTCTAGTCATATATAAGAGAATGAGCGAAACACAAACTTAAAATTTCAGTAAGTGGTTTAAAAATTCGAAAGCTAGAGTAATATTGAAGCATGTTTTATTCCAACTTATTAAATTTTAATCAATACATAAAAATATGAAACCTAAAAAGGTGGGATAATATAATGGATATAGAGCAAAAACAAAAGAAAAATTCACCGTTATTTATTATTATATTGGGTGCTTTAACTGCTATAGGTGCTTTATCTATAGATATGTTTTTGCCAGGGCTACCAGAATTAAAAAATGATTTTAATACGACTACTGCAAATGCACAACTAACTTTATCTTTATTTATGATAGGTTTAGGGTTAGGTAATCTGTTTGTAGGTCCAATATCCGATAGTATTGGGCGAAAGAAACCACTAGTTATATCTATGATTATATTTGCTTTAGCAAGTTTAGGAATTGTCTTCGTTGAAAATATTTGGATTATGGTATTTCTTAGATTCGTGCAAGGCTTCACTGGAGGTGCTGGAGCAGTTATATCAAGAGCGATTGCTAGTGATATGTATCGTGGAAATGAACTAACTAAATTTTTAGCACTGCTCATGCTAGTTAATGGTGTAGCACCTGTGATTGCGCCAGCTTTAGGGGGCTTAATTTTAAGTTTTGCTGTTTGGCGAATGGTTTTTGTCATTTTAACGCTATTTGGTGTGTTAATGGTGTTAGGTTCATTGTTTAAAGTTCCTGAATCTTTATCGGTAAAAAATCGTGATAGCAGTGGAGTGAATGTGATTTTTAGTAACTTTAAAAGTTTACTCACAACACCACGATTTGTTTTACCTATGCTCATTCAAGGCGTTACATTCATCATGTTATTTAGTTACATTTCTGCATCACCATTTTTAGTTCAAAAAATATATGGTGTTTCGCCATTACACTTTAGTTGGATGTTTGCAGGAGTGGGAATCACACTTATTATTGCGAGTCAGATTGCTGGAAAATTAGTAGACTATTTTCACCCACAAGTGCTACTACGTGCATTTACAATTATCCAAATCATTGGCGTTGTGATTGTGTCATTAACATTAATAAATCATTGGCATTTTGCGTTATTAGTTATAGGTTTTATCGTTTTAGTGGCACCTGTTACAGGCGTCGCGACATTAGGATTTTCAATTGCAATGGAAGAACGTACAACCGGAAGCGGGAGCGCATCAAGTTTATTGGGATTATTACAATCTTTATTAGGTGGCCTTGTGACACCACTTGTTAATCTAAAAGGTGAATATAACAGTATGCCTTATATCATTATTATTAGTCTCACAGCAATTTTACTTATCATTTTACAATTATTAAATATTAAAGTATTTAAGCATGACAAAGTATAAAAGAAATTAAATTAATTACTATGCTATGATGAAATAATGGCTCTATGTCAAATCGGACTGATGAGTCCTAATATTGAGATTAAGCAACCTTA